>Ga0157369_10001767_pt1 | contig 26200 bp, 24 predicted proteins | sample C25metaG_FD_113461 | JGI IMG/M metagenome (GOLD analysis project Ga0157369, IMG submission 113461) | Corn rhizosphere microbial communities from Kellogg Biological Station, Michigan, USA - C2-5 metaG | ecosystem: Host-associated > Plants > Roots > Rhizosphere > Soil | place: USA: Michigan... | reverse complement strand
GATTCGGTCTCGCCCCGCCGCTGTGTTAGAGTTGTGGACGTAACGCGGGGTGGAGCAGTTCGGTAGCTCGCTGGGCTCATAACCCAGAGGTCGCAGGTTCAAATCCTGTCCCCGCAACGGATGCCCCGGTCTCGGAAGAGGCCGGGGCTTTTTCTTTCGGCTAGCCGCGGCGGGACATCCGAATGATGACGCTCACGTTCACGGGATGAGTGCTGACCGGCGTGAAGCCGATGCCCTCGAGCATCCGCACGTCGTCCCCGCTCACGTTTTCCTTGCTTCCCTTGTTCTGCACCAGCCACACGGTAGCGACACCGTCAAGGCGATCGATCACCTGCCCGAGCGGCAGGGTGGTGTCCCAGAGCCACGGGTTGACCTGGTACGGGCTGTCGAGGGTGACGTCGCGCAGACCGGCGAAGTCCCGCGGGTACAGGTGCAGTGCCGAGCGGGGTTTCCGCGACGCCCGCACGCTCTCGTCGAAGACGATCGCGTCGCCGGGCTCCGCCTCGTGGGCGATGATGTCGGCCACCTGCCGCCAGTCGCTGCCCACATTCTTCGCATAGGGCCCCCGCTGCGCCAGGTACCCGGGAGCAGCGAGGGCCACGATCAGTAGGACAGCGGCCAGCCGGGCCCACCGAAAACGGATGCTCGCGACCCCCGCCGCCATGGCGATCGCCACCGCGGGCGTGCACATCGACAGGTACCGGAAGCTGTAGAGCGGCGTGATGAGGTGAGTGGTCAGCAGGAGGGTGAGGGTGGGGAACAGCATCCACACCAGGGCGAGCAGGAGCACGGCTCGTCGGTCGGGGCGGCCGCCCCCTCGCCGCCCGAACGTCATGACAACGCCGAACGCGACGAGCGCCCAGGCGATCAGGGCGATCGCCGTTCTGCCGAACCACTGGGCGACGGCGGCATCGAGAATGTCTGCTCCCGGGCGGTAGGCGAGGAAGGCCACCTGCTCGCGCTCGTGCACGCTCCACAGGAGCACCGGCGCTGCCAGGAGCAGCGCCGCCGCGGTTGCCGCGAGCCACGGCCACGGGCGCCGTCGCTCGCGCGATGTCCACACGATCACGGCGTGCGCGGGCACGAGCAGCAGCGCATAGAGGAACACATAGACGGTGAGGGCGAACAGCAGCGCATAGCCCGCCCACCACGAGGCCCAGGCGAGCCGCGAAACCCGGCGTTGCTCATCCGCTCGCAGCCGCACGATGTGCACGAGCAGCACGCTCGTCCAGACTGCCAGCGCGGTCACAAGAGCATACGAGCGGGCTTCCTCGCCCATGTAGGTGGTGCGAGGCAGCACCGTGAACAGGATGCCGGCCAGCGCCCCCCAGCGGAGGCCGCCGGTCATCCGGTGCACCAGGACGACCGTTCCAGCGGCGGCGAACCCGACCGCGATGGCGCTCGGCAGCCTGGTGGCGAACTCCGAGATCCCGAAGAGGCCGGTCCAGAAATGCTGGAAGAGGTAGTACGTTCCGTGCACGGCGTCGATGTGCCCGAGCATCATGAAGAGGCTGGGGAGCGAGCGCTGGGCCGACATGACGGTTGCCGCCTCGTCGCCCCAGTACGACGGCTCCCACGACCAGGCGGCGGCCGTGAGGAGGGCGAGGAAGCCCACGAGCGTGGCGGGCAGAACCGCCCGGCTTCGGGCGACAGGTGCGGCCGGCAGTCTCAGCTTCGACATGACTGACGCTTCGGCTCCCATTCCTCGAGACTAAGGCGACCGGGGGGCAAAAGAGGCCCGCCCGGATGGGGCGGGCCTCGTGTCGCGAAGCGGGAGAGCGGTCAGTGCGCGACGGGTTCCAGCTCCGCGGGGGCGTGGTCGTCCACGCTCATGGTGGCCTCGTCGAACGGCAGCCGGCCCGCAAGAACGTTGTCGACCTGCACCTTGTCGATCTGCGACGTCCAGGTGCCGACGAGGATGGTTGCGACGGCGTTGCCGGTGAAGTTCGTCAGGGCGCGCGCCTCCGACATGAACCGGTCGATGCCGACGATGAGGCCGACACCGTCGAGAAGCTGCGGGCGGTACACCTGCAGGCCGCCGGCCAGCGTCGCCAGGCCGGCGCCGGTGACGCCGGCCGCGCCCTTCGAGGCCAGCATCATGAACAGCAGGAGGCCCACCTGCTCGCCGAGGGACATGGGCTTGCCCACCGCGTTGGAGACGAAGATCGACGCCATGGTGAGGTAGATCGCCGTTCCGTCGAGGTTGAAGGAGTAGCCGGTCGGAACGGTGATGCCGACGACGGGCTTGGAGACGCCGAGGTGCTCCATCTTGGCGATCAGGCGCGGGAGCGCCGCTTCCGACGACGAGGTGGAGAAGATGATCAGGTATTCACGGGCGAGGTACTTCATCAGGCTGAAGACGTTGACGCCCGCGACCAGGCGGAGGATCGTGCCGAGCACGACCACGATGAAGAGGATGCAGGTGACGTAGAAGCCGATCATCATGGTCGCCATGCCGACGAGGGCCTTGCCGCCGCTCGCGCCGATGACGGCGGCGATGGCGCCGAACGCGCCGATGGGCGCAAGCCACATGATCATCATCAGCACGCGGAACACCAGTGCCTGGGCGACCTTGATCACGTTCAGCACCGGCAGCCCCTTGGCGCCCATGCCCTGAACCGCGAAGCCGACGATCAGGGCGACCAGCAGGGCCTGCAGCACGTTTCCGCTGACCAGGGACGACACCAGGGTGGCCGGGATGATGCCGAGGATGAAGTCGGCCGCCGTGCCGCCCTCCGCCGACGCATCCACCGTGTAGTGCGCGGCGGAGAGATCGAGCCCGCTGCCGGGGTTCAGCAGGTTGCCCACGACCAGGCCGATCGCCAGGGCGAAGGTCGACATGACGATGAAGTACACGAGGGCGAGGCCGCCGATCTTGCCCACCGTCGCGGCCTTGGCAATCGAGCCCACGCCCAGCACGATCGTGCAGAAGATCACCGGTGTGATCATCATCTTGATCAGGTTGACGAACCCGGTTCCGATCGGCTTCAGTCCGATGGCGAACTCCGGGAAGGCCAGGCCGACCGCGATACCGGCGACGACGCCGACGATGACGAGGATGTAGAGGTAATGCGTGCGGTCGAGCCGCCTGCGAGTTTGTGCCGTGCGGGTTGGCGTCATTGCCATCAGTGGTTTCCTTCGTGTCCGGACCCCGTCGGGTGACGGGGTGCTTCCAAGTCCGTTCAGCGTCGCCCGGGCGGGGTGGGCGGGAAAACTTGTGACCATATTGGTCGTGCCCGGCCCACCTGCCGCCGCAGGCCATGACGGAACGGGAGGGGACAATGGGGAGATGAAGCGCCTCCTGGATCGCCTGAGTGTCGCCACGCGGCTCTTCGTGCTGCACCTCGTCTTCGTGCTGGTGCTGAGCGTGGTGGCGCTGGTCGCACTGTGGACGGACGCCCACGCGCGGGTGGAGCAGAACGCCCAAGAACTCACCCGTGCGATCTCATCGTCGATCGCCGACGATCCGTTCGTGATCAGCGCCGTGCAGGGCGACCGGCCCTCGACGCTGCTCGAGCCCTACGCGCTGAACCTGATGCACGACGCGCACGTGGACTTCATCACCATCATGAGCCCGCGCGGCATCCGTTATACCCACAGCGACCCGGCGCAGATCGGCAAGCCGTACATCGGCACGATCGGGCCGGCGCAGCACGGGCGCTCGCTCACCGAGACCTACACCGGAACGCTGGGGCCGTCGGTGCGTACGGTGTACCCGATCTTCGGTGACGACGGCTCGATCGTGGGCTTGGTGTCGTCGGGCGTCACCGTGGGCAGCGTCGCATCGGCGGTGAACTCGCGGCTGGGCTTCGTGGTCGGGGCGGCGCTGCTTCTGCTGCTGCTCGGCGCCTTGGCGTCGCTGCTGCTGCGTCGCTACCTCGACCGGGTCACGCGCGGCATGGGGGAGCAGGAGCTTGAGCGCATGTTCTCCTACTACGAAGCCGTGCTGTATTCGGTGCGCGAGGGTTTGCTGCTGGTCGACCCGGCGGGCCGCCTCACGCTCTACAACGAGCAGGCGGCCCAGCTGCTGAACCTTCCGCCTGTCTCGGCGCGGGGCCGGTCGGGCATCCCCGTCGCAGATCTGCCGGTGCCGGAGTCCCTGCGCGCGGTGCTCACGAGCGGTGACCGCGTGCACGACCTCATCCAGCTCACGGACGACCGCGTGCTCGTCGTCAACCAGGAGCCCGCGCAGCCGCCGCCCGGCTCCCGCCGGCGCCTCCCCGCCCGGCTCGGGACGGTGGCGACGCTGCGTGACCACACCGAGCTGCAGCAGCTGACCGGTGAGCTCGAGACGATGCGCACGCTCGCCGACTCGCTGCGCTCCCAGACGCACGAGTTCTCGAACAAGCTGCACACGATTGTGTCTCTGATCGAGCTCGGCCGCGCTCGCGAGGCGCTCGACTTCGTGACCGAGCGGCTGCAGGTGAACCAGATGCTCACCGACCGCCTTGTCGCGGCGATCGATGAGCCCGTGCTCGCCGCCCTCGCCGTCGGCAAGGCGGCGCAGGCCGAGGAACGCGGCGTGGAGCTGCGGGTGAGCGTGTCGTCGACCCGGGTGCGGCCGCGCGCGCAGTCCGCGCGACTCGTGACGATCGTCGGCAATCTGCTCGACAACGCCATCGACTCGGCTGCAGAGTCTGACGAGCGCTGGGTGAGCCTCGACATCGGCCAGCGGGTCGAAACGGATGCCGCGGAGACAGTCGTCATCGTCGTCGCGGACAGCGGCGCGGGCGTAGACCCCGACGATGCCAGCCTCATCTTCGCTCGCGGGTATTCCACGAAGGATGCGGGCCAGACCCGGGGATACGGTCTCGCGCTCGTCGCCCAGGCGGTCCGGCAGGAGCACGGGACGATCCGGGTGGCAAGCGGCGAGACGGGCCGGCCGGGTTCGGCCCGTGCGGCTGGCGCAGCTGGCGCCGTCTTCACCGTGACGCTGCCGGCGGCGGGGCGCCTTGACACCCGGAGTCCAGGCAACGGGAGTGACGGCAACGGGAGTCTCGGGAACAGGAGTGACGTGGCGTCGCCGCCGACGGCATCCGTTCTGCCCGCGGTGAGCCGTGGTTAGGGTGCTGGTCGTCGAGGACGACGAGATCGCGGCGGCCGCCCACGCCGAGTACGTGCGGCGCATCGACGGCCTCGAACTCGCCGACGTGGCCCGGAGCGGGAGCGCGGCCCTGCGGATCCTTCGCGACTCGCCAGCGGGCAGCATCGACGTCATCCTGCTCGACATGAACCTGCCCGACCTGCACGGCCTCGACGTGGCGCGGCAGATCCGGGCGGCTGGCATCACTGTCGACATCATCGCGGTGACCGCGGTGCGGGAGCTGGACATGGTGCGCAACGCCCTGTCGCTCGGCATGGTGCAGTACCTGATCAAGCCGTTCACGTTCCCGGCGCTCGCCGACAAGCTGCAGCAGTACCTGCGGTTCCGCGCGTCGTTCGGCGTGCAGGAGTCGCACGCCACCCAAGCCGACGTGGACCACGCGCTCGGCGCGCTGCGCACCCCGCTTCCTGCGAACCTGCCGAAGGGCCTGTCGCCTGAGACGCTGGAGACCGTCACCCGGATGCTGCGCGGGTCGGCGGCAGCCTACTCAGCCACGGAGGTGGGGACAGAACTCGCGATCGCGCGGGTGACCGCGAGGCGCTACCTCGATCATCTGGCAGACGAGGGGCGCGTGGTGCGCACACCCCGGTATGGCGGTCACGGCCGGCCGGAGCTGGAGTACCGCTGGCAGTCCTGACGGCCGCGGGCGACCGCCGGCCCGCACGGGCGGGGCGGTTAGGCTGTGCGCATGGCCGATTCCGCCCTCGCCCTCGCCGTCGCCGTGGCCCAGTTCGCCCCCGGCGCTGACCGCGCCGCGAACCTGGCCGCGATCCGCGAATTGGCGGGCAGGGCATCCGCTCGCGGTGCGCGACTGGTCGTGTTCCCGGAGTATTCGGCGTTCTTCCAGCCGGTGATGGGCCGCGCGTTCATCGACGCGGCCGAGACGCTCGACGGGCCCTTCGTGGCCGGGCTGGCAGCGGTCGCCACCGACCTCGGCGTGCACCTTGTGGCCGGGATGATCGAGCAGGCCGACGGCGAGCGGTTCAGCAACACCCTGGTCGCCGTGAGCCCCGCGGGCGAGGTTGTGGCGACCTACCGCAAACTGCACCTCTACGATGCGTTCGGCCGGCGGGAGTCGGAGTGGGTGCAACCGGGCGTGCTCGGTGAGCCGCAGACCTTCGACGTCGGCGGGCTCACGGTGGGTCTGCAGACCTGTTACGACATCCGCTTTCCTGAAGTGACGCGCCGCCTGGTCGACGCCGGCGCCGACCTCGTGCTGGTGCCGGCGGAGTGGGTGCGCGGGCCGCTCAAGGAGCAGCACTGGCGCACGCTCGTCACCGCCCGCGCCCTCGAGAACACGATCTACATCGCCGCGGCCGATCAGGCGCCGCCCGTGGGGGTCGGCAACAGCATGATCGTCGACCCGATGGGCGTCGAGCTCGCCACAATCGGTGAGACGACGGATGTCGCGCTCGCCTGGGTCTCGCACGCTCGCCTCGCCGAGGTGCGCACCGTCAATCCCGCCCTCGCGCTCCGCCGGTTCCGGGTGGTTCCGCTCGAGGGCTGAGCCCGTTTTCCGGCCGGGTGTGGTCAGCCCGCCGTCGCTGCGTTCACGCCGGCGCTCGCGAGTTGCAGCGCAGCCCGTTCCAGCACCGAGACCCGCTTGCAGTAGGCGAAGCGCACGAGCGAGGCGTACTCCGCGCGGTGTTCCGGGGTGCAGAAGGCGGTGATCGGGATCGCCACAATGCCGGCGAGCTCGGGGAGGCGTCTGCAGAAGGTGACGGCGTCGTCGAAACCGAGCGGGGCGGCATCCGCGACGATGAAGTAGGAACCCTGCGGACGCGTGATGCGGAAGCCGGCCTGGGTGAGGCCGCCGGCGAGCACGTCGCGCTTGAGCCGCAAGTCGTCCGCTGTGTCGGTGAAGTACGCGTCGGGCAGGCCGAGACCGACCGCGATGGCCGGCTGGAAGGGGCCCCCGTTGACGTAGGTGAGGAACTGCTTGACGGCGAGGATCGCGGTGACCAGCGGCGGCGGGGCGATGAGCCAGCCGATCTTCCAGCCCGTGGTGTTGAACGTCTTACCGCCGGAGGAAATCGTGATCGTGCGCTCGCGCGCGCCGGGGAGGGTCGCGACGGGGATGTGCAGGGCCCCGAAGGTCAGGTGCTCGTAAACCTCGTCGGTGACGATCAGGCAGTCGTGGCGGTTGGCGAGGTCGACGATGAGCGCGAGGGTCTTGCGGGGGAGCACCGTGCCGGTCGGGTTGTGCGGGTTGTTCACCAGGATGATGCGCGTCTTGTCGGTGATCGCCGCGTGCAGTTCGTCGAGGTCGGGCTGGAAATCGGGGGCGCGGAGCCTCACCGTGCGGTGTACGCCGCCGGCCAGGGTGATGAGCGCACCGTAAGCGTCGTAGTACGGCTCGAAGGTGACGACCTCGTCGCCCGGTTCAAGGAGGGCGAGGAGGGTCGCCGCGAGGGCTTCAGTGGCGCCCGCGGTCACGAGGACCTCCGTGGCCGGGTCGACGGGCTGGCCGTAGAAGCGGCCCTGGTGGGCGGCGATCGCGTCGAGGAGAACGGGCATGCCGCGGCCCGGCGGGTATTGGTTGATGCCGTCGCGGATCGCCTGCTGTGCGGCCTCGAGCACCTCGCGCGGTCCGTCTTCGTCTGGGAAACCCTGACCGAGGTTGATCGCGCCGGTCTCGGCCGCGAGGGCGCTCATCTCGGCGAAGATGGTCGCCGCGATGCTGCCGTCGTCGGCCAGAAGGCCCGCTCCGCGGGCGGCCCGCTGCCATGCGCCGGGGACCATCGCTGCCTGCATCCTCCCAAACTACGACATCCGCGCCCGCAAGCGCCGCGTGCGCCCGCCGTCCCCGCCGTCGCCGTCGCCTTCCGCGCGCCGTCCCCGTCACCGCCGCTGCGCTCGCCGGCCTCGTCCGCCGCCGTCCCCTTCCGCTAACTCCGGAAAAGCGCCGGAAGCAGCGCCGTCGGCCCGCAGGAACACGCTGACGGACCGGCGCGTACGACGAATCTCCCGGAGTTAGCGGCGGACATCCGAGTTGACAGCGGGTGCGGGGCACGGCGCGGCTTCCTCGCCCGCGCACTCGTGCCCGGCCCCACCCGCCGCCGTCCCCTTCCGCTAACTCCGGAAAAGCGCCGGAAGCAGCGCCATCGGCCCGTAAGAACATGCGGAGGGACCGGCGCGTACGACGAATCTCCGGAGTTAGCGGCGGACGACGGAGTCGACAGCGGGTGCGGGCAGGTCGCGGCTTCCTCGCCCGCGCCCGCGTGCCCGGCCCCACCGGCGCTAACTCAGGAAAATCGGGTAGTCCCGGCCTGGCGGCCGCGGAGCGACGCGGCTCCGGGCGACCGAACGGGCGGATTTCCTGAGTTAGCAGCGCGGGGCGGTTGAGGGTGGGCCGGAGGCTTGTGGATAACTCGCCCACGGGAACCGGAATTGGCCTAGCGTGACTCCATGGCGATGGTGCTGGACAGGAGCGCGCTGGCTGGTGCTGTGCTTGTCGCGCTCGCGCTCAGCGGATGCTCCGCCGCGCCAGTCGCGCCTGTCACCGACACCCCCACACCGACGGCGACGCAGGCTGAGGCCCGCATCTTCGCGAATGACGACGAGGCGCTCGTTGCAGCCAAGAAGGCGTATGCCGCTTTTCAGGACATGTCTAATCGGATAGCCGCGGACGGCGGAGTTGCTCCAGAGCGGATGGAAGCATTCGCCGCGGGGGACGCGCTGGAAGCGGAAATTGAGTCACTGCGAGGCATCGCGAAGAGGCACCTTCAAGCAGTTGGGCGCTTGAAATTCGATTCATTCCGTTTGCAAGAAACCGACGTTCGATCAGGCGCGGTTTCTGCCTATTTGTGTTTGGACGTTTCAGACACGGACCTGGTAGACGAAGCTGGCAACAGTATCGTCGGCTCTGGCCGGCGCTCCCGGCTTCCGCTCGCTGTTTCCTTCAGCTACTACTCACACGTTCAGAGATTGATGGTGACGGAGTCGGAGATATGGTCTGGGACCGATTTCTGCTAGCCGGAATGGGGACGGCCGCGACGGTGGTCCTCTTCCTCGGAGCGCCCACTGGCGCCTTGGCTGCTGGTACGTCCTATTGCGGCGGTTGGGTTGCGACGGAGGGGGTCTGCCAGGCACCAGAGGCGAACGGGGAGTTCAACGGGGGCGGGGTCGACGTCTCGGCCGGGTACGACCAGACCGGCGGCGGCGGAGGCAATAGCGGCGCCGGCAGCGGCCAGGAAAACGGAAGCGGCAGCGGCACCGACGGCACCGGCACGGACAACACCGGCCCCGGCCCTGACCCTCTCACCGGTGACCTGCCCGGGGGACCGCCTCCGATCGTCCGCGACTGGTACACCATCAACTGCATCCCGAACTCGCCGTGCGATCCCAACTTCGTGGTGCACATCAGCGACCTGGTCAACTTCGTCCCCGCGCCGCCGACCACGACGATGGAGCCGTCGGGCTGGGCGGTGATCGGGCTCCCGGTGAACCTCACCGCCGAGGCGTCACCGCACATCCTCAGCGGGATGCTGCTGGGTTACGAAGCGCAGGTGCGCTTCACTCCGCTCGGGTTCCGCTGGGACTACGGGGACGGGACGAGCGCCACGACCACGGGTGGCGGTGCCAGTTGGGCCGCGCTCGACCTGCCGGAGTTCTCCCCGACGGAGACCAGTCACGTCTTCCGTACGCGCGGCACGTGGACCGTGAGCGTCGCCGTCGAATACGCGGCGGACTACCGGTTCGCGAACGGTCTGTGGCAGCGGATCGGCGGTACGCTGGCGGTGTCGTCGAGTCCACTCACGGCGATCGCCCTCGATGCCCGGACCCTGCTCGTCGGAGGCGACTGCCAAGGCGTTCCCGGCGGCCCTGGCTGCTGACGCCAGCACCCCTCGCGGGTGCTGAGCAACGTCTCAGCTTCGCCATTGACTGCTGCCAGACTCGTCATAGAAAACCTTCAGGTTGAGTCGTGAAGCTGACAACGCTTGGAAGGAGCACCCCATGACAGACAATACGTACGGATCTGATTCCGAACGGCCCGCGGACACCCCCGGTGCCGACAACAGCCCCGGTCCGCACGCCGCGGGCGGCCAGCACCACGACGGGTCGGCACAGCCGTCGACGCCCTCGGGGTCGCCGCAGGGCGATGCCCCCACTGCCGCATACCCCACTGATTCCTTCGGTCGTCCCGCCGCCGGTTCGGCCCAGCCTCCCTACGGCTCGGCTCAGCCCACCTACGACCCGAACCAGCCCTACGGCGCCCACAACGGCTATCAGGGCTACAACGGCTACCCGACCTACAACGCCAACGGATATGCCGCGCACCCGGGCCAGCCCGGTCAGGCTCCGGCCGCGGCACGTAAGGACCGAGGCAACCGCAAGGGGGCGGGCCTCCTCGTCGGCGCGCTCGCCATCGGCCTCCTCGCCGGCGGCGCGTCCGGCGCGGGCGTCGCCACCCTCGTCGGCAACAACAACGCAAGCTCTTCGGTCAGCCAGCCGCAGGGCTCGTCGAACGTCGTCATCAACGACCCGGGGCACGTCAACCAGATCGCCGCGGTCGCCGCGAAGGCGTCGCCAAGCGTCGTCACCATCCAGGTTGCCGGCGGCAACTCGGCCGGCACCGGCTCGGGCGTCATCCTGAGCGACGACGGATACGTGCTCACCAACACGCACGTCGTGACGCTCGACGGCGCATCCGCTCACCCCCAGGTGCAGGTGAAGGCCTACAACGGCAAGCTCTACGACGCGCAGGTCGTGGGCACCGACCCCATCTCCGACCTCGCGGTCATCAAGCTGAAGGATGCCTCCGGCCTGACCCCGATCGAATGGGCCGACTCCGACAAGCTCAACGTCGGTGACGCCACCATCGCGATCGGTGCCCCGCTGGGGCTTTCAGGCACGGTGACCAACGGCATCGTCAGCGCCCTCGACCGCAGCATCAGCATTGCGTCGTCCGCCGCCCCCAGCACGCCCGACCAGAGCCAGCCCGACCAGGGTCAGAGCCCGTTCGACTTCTGGAACTTCGACCTCCCCGGTCAAGAGAACCAGCAGCAACAGCAGCCCGAGCAGACGATCGCGCTCTCCGTGATTCAGACGGATGCCGCTATCAACCCCGGAAACTCCGGCGGAGCCCTGCTCAACGACAACGGCCAGCTCATCGGAATCAACGTGGCGATCGCGAACGCGGGCAGCTCGTCGGGCCAGGCCGGCAGCATCGGCGTGGGCTTCGCGCTGCCGTCTGACCTCGCCAAGCGCGTCTCAAGCGAGATCATCAAGAACGGAAAGGCCACCCACGGCCTGCTCGGCGCTAGCGTCGGCGACGCCGCGAACGTGCAGGGCAGCGACACGGTGGGCGCCGTGATCGCCGACGTCAGCAACGGCGGGGCCGCCGCGAAGGCCGGCCTCAAGAAGGGCGACGTCATCACGGAGTTCAACGGCGTGCCGATCACCGGCGCCACCGACCTCACCGCCCAGGTGCGGGCGCTCGCCGGCGGAGCCGACACGAAGCTCACCTACGTGCGCGGCGGCGATTCCCACACCATCTCTGTCACGCTCGGCACGCTCTCGAGCTAGCCGCTCGCCACCCGCCCTTCCTGGCACTGTGCCGCCGGTCACCCCGGCGGCACAGTCGTGTTGCGCGAGCGGGCGAATCCCCGCTGGCACGCGCTGGTAGGCTCAGACGACTCACCCGTAACGCGGAAAGACGACCCACCGGTGCCCACAGACAAAGACGAATCGCTCCTCGGCGTTTCGTATGTCATGCCCGTGCTCAACGAGGTGTCCCACGTGCGCGCCGCGGTGGAGAGCCTGCTTGAGCAGGACTACGACGGCCCCTTCGAGGTCACGCTCGCGCTCGGCCCAAGCATCGACGGCACCACCGAGCTGGTCTCCGAAATGGCCGCGATCGATCAGCGGATTCGCGTGGTCCCGAACGAAATCGGCTCCACTCCCGCAGGCCTCAACATCGCCATCCGTGCCTCGCGGTACCCCATCGTCATCCGCGTCGACGCGCACTCGGTGCTCCCGGCCGACTACGCACGCGTGGCGGTCGAGACCATGCAGCGCACCGGTGCCGCGAACGTCGGCGGCATCATGGACGCGCAGGGCACCACCCCGTTCGAGAAAGCCGTGGCCCGCGCCTACACGACGCGCGTGGGACTCGGCGGCAGCCCGTTCCACGTCGGCGGACACGAGGGGCCCGCCGACACCGTCTACCTCGGCTGCTTCCGCCGCGAGAGCATCATGGCCGTCGGCCTCTTCGACGAGACCATCAAGCGCGGGCAGGACTGGGAGCTCAACCGGCGCCTGCGCGAGAGCGGCGAGAAAGTGTGGTTCACGCCCCGGCTGAAGGTCACCTACCGGCCGCGGGCCACGCTCGCCCGATTGGCGCGCCAGATGCTGTCGACCGGGCTGTGGCGCGGAGAACTCGCCCGCCGCTTTCCGGGTGCCAGTGGCATCCGCTATTTCATCCCGCCGGCGATGGTGCTCGGTGTGGCCGTGGGGCTCATCGCCGGGATCATCGGGGTCGTGCAGGCAGCCACCGGTCACGCGCCGTGGTTCCTCGTCGGTCTCGCGATCCCCGCGGTGTATCTGGTGTTCGTCATCGTCGCCACCATCGCCGTGACCCGCCACACGGACACGCGAACCGCGCTCTGGTTTCTCGTAGTCTTGCCGTGCATCCATTTCTGCTGGGGCATAGGTTTCCTTCTCGGTTTCTTCAAGCTCACCAGCAACATCACCGCACACACGGGAAGGTGACCATGACCCAGGGCGCACCGGGGCCCCGCGGGGCACGGCCCTCATCCATCACCGAACTGCGCGCGGTCGCCCAGCCGCCCGAGGTGCGCCTGCGTGACAACGCCGAGCACTGGACCGCCTCGTTGTACCTGCGCGACGTGTCGCCCTACCTCACCTGGATGCTGCTGAAGACGAGCATCTCAGCCAACGGGGTCACGGCGCTGATGATCCTGGTCGGCTGGTCGGTCTCGGCGGCGCTGCTCATCCCGGGAATCTGGGGCCCCCTGCTCGCCCTCGTGCTCGGCCAGCTGCAGATGCTCGTCGACTGCTCCGACGGCGAGGTGGCCAGATGGCGCGGAACGTCCTCACCCGCGGGCGTGTTCCTCGACAAAGTCGGCCACTACACGACCGAGGCGCTCATCCCCATCGCGCTCGGCATCCGAGCGGCGGCGTACCCGTTCGAGTCGCCCGCCGACTTCCTGTGGACCACCCTCGCGCTCGTGCTCGCGCTGATCCTCGTGCTGAACAAGGCACTCAACGACATGGTGCACGTCGCCCGCGCCAACGCCGGCCTCAGCAAGCTCGCCGACACGCACGGTGAGAAAGCGCCGACCTCGTCCCGGCTTGCGGCGATCCGTCGCATCGTTCGGTTCCTGCCGTTCCACCGGCTGTACCACTCGGTCGAGATGACGATCCTGATCGCCATCGCCGCGCTCGTGGGCCTCGTCGTCGGCCAGGGAGTCGCCGACCGGGTGCTGCTCATCATCCTGGTGCCGCTGTCGTTCCTCGCCCTGGTCGGGCATTTCGTGGCCATCATGGCGTCACGGCGGGTGCGTGCCTAGCCCAGCGGCGGTGCCGCGCGTCGGAGTCGTGGTGCTCACCCAGGGCACCCGGCCTGCCGACCTTGACCGCGGCATCCGCAGCGTGCTCGCCCAGCACGGCGTCGAACTCGACGTCGTCTGCGTCGGCAACGGATGGCGGCCGGCCGGCCTGCCCGCCGGCGTGACGTCGCTGGCGCTGCCGACGAACCTCGGCATCCCGGCCGGCCGCAACCGCGGCGTATCGCACGTCTCGGGGGAGTACCTGTTCTTTCTCGACGACGACGCCAGTATCCCCTCGCCGACCTTCCTCGCCGACGCCATCGCTCTGCTGCAGGCCGACCCGAGCCTCGGCCTGCTGCAGCCGCAGGTGGTCGACCCGGCCGGCGTCGCCTCCCCGCGGCGCTGGATCCCGCGGATCCGCAAGGGGGACCCGTCGCACTCGAGCAACGTCTTCTCGGTGTGGGAGGGGGCCGTCGTGCTGCCACGCGCCGTCTTCGACGCGACCGGCGGCTGGGCGGAGCCGTTCTTCTACGCCCACGAGGGCATCGAGCTGGCCTGGCGGGTGTGGAACCAGGGCCGCCGCGCCTGGTATGCCGGTGACCTGGTGGCCAACCACCCCGTGATCCAGCCGACCCGGCACGCCGACTACTACCGGCTCAACGCGCGCAACCGGGTGTGGCTGGCCAGGCGGAACCTCCCGGTGCCGTTCGTTCCGCTCTACGTCGGCTCCTGGACCGCCATCCAGATCATCCGGTGGGCGCGGAACCCCTCGGCGCTCGCGGCCTGGTTCGCCGGGTGGCGGGAAGGCTGGACCAGCGACCCGGGGCAGCGGCATCCGCTGTCGTGGCGCACGGTGTGGCGCATGACCCGGGCGGGCCGGCCGCCGGTCATCTGAGCGCTCAGCTAACGATTCGTCACCGGTGCCCCGGAATGGGGGCGCGGGGAGCAGGCCGGACGAATGCGCTCGGTAGTCTGGACCGGTGGGAATCAGAAACGACGCCAGCCTCGCCCTCAAATTTGTTCGCGAAGCGGTGGCGTCCCGTCGCGCGCAACGGCGCCTGACGCGCACGCTGCAGAAGCAGCATCCGTTGCCCAAGAACCACTTCACGGTCGCGGTGTACTTCGCTGACGGACCGGTGAACCTGTACCAGATGCGACAGTGGTACCGCCCGCTGGCCGAGCTCGCGAAGTCGTGGCCGGTGCTCGTTCTGGCGCGCAATAGTGCGAGTGCGGTGACGATCATCGAGGAGTCGCCGCTGCCGGTGGCGTTCGTGCGCAAGGTCGTCGACCTGGAGCGTGTCATCGACGAGCAGGACATCCGCGTCGTGCTCTACGTCAACCAGAACACGCGCAACTTCCAGATGATGCGCTACGGGCAGCGCTGGCACGTTTTCATCAACCACGGTGAGAGCGACAAGATGTACATGACCACCAACCAGTTCAAGGCCTACGACTACTCGTTCATCGCGGGGGAGGCCGCGCTCGCCAGGCTCCGGCGGGTGCTGTGGGACTACGACTTCGACAAGCGTGCGATCATGATCGGCCGGCCGCAGGCCGACCACTACTCGGGTGAGCTGCCGTACACACCCGACGAGCGGCAGGTCGTGCTCTACGCGCCGACCTGGGAGGGCGACCGGCCCTCGGCGGCTTACGGCTCAGTGGCCAGCCATGGCGTGGCCCTGGTGAAGGCGCTGCTGGCAACCGGCCGGCACCGGGTGATCTATCGTCCGCATCCGCGCAGCGGCGTCATCGATCACGCCTACCGGGCGGCGAACCACGAGATCATCGCCGCCATCGCCGCGGCGAACGCCAGCGACCCTGCAGCGCACCACGTGTACGACACCGGACCCGACCTCGGGTGGCAGCTCGCGGCATCCGATGTCGCGATCGTCGACATCTCAGCGATGGTGTACGACCGGCTCGCGGCCGGCAAGCCGCTGCTTGTGACGCGCCCCGTCGACCGGCGCGCCGAGATCGACACCAGCGGGTATCTGTCGGATGCCGAGTGGCTGACGTCGGCGGATGCCGCGGGGATCGTCGCGCGGCTCGACGCCCTCACCCATGACGCAGCGGCCCAGGATCGCCTGCGGTCGTGGGTGGAGCGCTACTTCGGCGACACCACCCCCGGCGCAGCCACCGAGCGCTTCCACGCGGCTGTCAGCCACGTCATGGCGGAGTGGGACCGCCACGCGGCGCTTCACGCCGGGGACTAGCCGCGGGGGCGGCGGAATCGCTTCGGGACCGCGTGCGGCACGGCGTTCTTGACCCCGGTGATCGCTCCGGCCACGCGACGGCCGGCGGCCTCCCGCACGGTGATGTCGCGGATGACGGGCTCCAGCCCCGGGGGGAACTCGCGGGGAGGCTCGCCGAAGGCCAGCCGTGATGACCGCACCACCTTGCGGCCGACGATGCGGTTGCCGGCACCGCCGATCACGGCGCCCACACCGAACGGGATCGCCTTGCCGATCAGGCTCGCGCCGCCGCGACGGGCGAACTGGCGGATGAACGTGCTCTTCAGCCGGTCGGTGAGGGGCCCCATGATGGCGCGGGGGAGACTGTTGGCCACGAGTTCGCCCCAGTAGGCGTTGCGGGCCACGCCGCCGCCGGAGACCTGAGCCGCCAGCTGGCGCACGAGGTCGGAGCCCTCATGCCCGAGCATCATCGCCATGACCAGGGCGCGGCCACGCTCAGGGTCTTCCACGGCGATGCCGTGCACTTCGCTCACCGACTGCGCGAACAGCGCGCTCGCCTCGAGGAACCCCGCGGTCTCCATGCCGGAGAGTGCCAGGGTCGCGGCCGTTCCGACCCCCGGGACCACACCGCTGGCCCCGACGGCCGCGCCCCCGCCGGTCACCGCCGCGAGATAGCGGCGCTCGAGCACCCCGATGAGGTCTGCGGGACTGGCTCCCGGATTCCGCTTGCGGATGCTGCGGATGTGGGCCAGGACCGCGGGCCGGTGAACCGCGAGGAACATGTCGATGCCCTTGACGAGACCGTTCGGCAGGGCGCCCCCGGTCGGTGTACCTCCTGTGGTTGACACGATCGGCATGGGTTTCCTGGCCATTCCCCGAGTGTACTTCGATCGTCCGAGGGCCGCCGCGAGGTCGGGCCGACCCTCAGACGCCGTAGTCGGCGTTGTACCGGTCGAGAACCTCGTCGATCGGGCCGTCGAGCACGAGGGAGCCCTGGTCCAGGTACAGCCCGCGCGTGCAGAACCGCCGGAGGTCGCGCTCGTTGTGCGAGACGAAGAACAGGGTGCGTCCGCCGGCGAGCAGCTCCTCGATGCGCCGGTAGCACTTCTCCCGGAACGCCCGGTCGCCGACCGCGAGCACCTCGTCGACCAGGAGGATCGGCTCCTCGAGGCGGGAGATGACCGCGAAGGCGATCCGCACCTTCATGCCGCTGGAGAGGTGCTTGTACGGGGTGTCGACGAAGTCGCCGATCTCGGCGAACTCGATGATGTCGTCGAAGCGGTCCTGGACCTGCTGTCTGGTCATGCCGTGCAGGCCGGCGGTCAGGAAGACGTTGTCCCGAACGGTCAGGTCTTCGACGAATCCGCCGGTGATCTCGATCAGCGGCGCAACCCCCTCAAGCACCTGCACGCGCCCCTCGTCGGGCAGCACCACGCCCGTGACGAGCTTCAGCAGGGTCGACTTGCCCTGCCCATTGCGTCCGACGACCCCGATCGCCTCGCCGCGCAGCACCGAGAACGTCACGTTCCGCAACGCCCAGAACTCGCCCGGCCGGCTGCGCCGTTTCCGCCCCGCGAAGAGGTCTTTGAAGGTGCGCCTGCCGCGCCGATTCCTGCGAAAGCGGATGCCGACATCCGTCAGCGTGATCACCGGCCCACCCACTAGATCTCCTTCAGCACCGAGCGCTCGGTGCGCAGGAACACGAGGATGCCGACAACGAGGATGGCCAGCGACACGAGGACGCCGATGCCCACGGTGAACCAGTCGAGCTCGCGCGGGAAGAACGCCGAGCGGTACAGGCCGAAGATTCCGCTGAGCGGGTTGAACGCGGCCAGAACATGAAGCGAGCGCGGGAGATCGGTGGTGCTGTAGATGACCGGTGAGGCGTAGAACAGGAACCGCAGCACGAGTTTGACGGCCCGCTCCAGGTCGCGGAAGAACACGACGAGCGGCGCGACGATCAAGCCGACGCCGGCCGTGAGCACGGCCTGGATGACGATCGCGAGCGGGAAGAAGACGACGTTCCCGTTCACCGGGGCGCTGAACAGGATCGCGAAGAGCGCGAGAACCGGCAGGGAGGCCAGGAACTCGATTCCCTTGGAGAGCACCAGGCGGTTCACCCAGATAGTGCGGGGGATGCGGGTGGACCGGATGAGCTTCGCCTCACGCAGGAACGCCCGGGTGCTGTCGGACACGGTTCCGTTGAACCACATCCACGGCAGCAGCGCCGAGAGCAGGAAGACGATGTACGGCTTCTCGCCCACGGTGCGCTCGAAGACCTGCGTGAACACGAACCAGTAGATCCCCGCCATGATCAGCGGGTCGAGGATCGACCAGACGTAGCCCAGCGCCGACGTCGAGTACCGCACTCGCAGGTCCCGCTGGGTCAGCAGCCACAGCGAATGCCGGTAGCGGGCGATGGGCGTGCGCTGCGCCGGCCGCACCTCCGCATAACTTGTCACGCCCCTATCGTATGGGGGCGGCGGATGCTCCGGCCCGGGCACGCGGGCCGGTTGCACGAAGAGCCGTGAGAGCCGGTCACACGAAGAGCCGGCTACACGAAGAGGTTCGCGCGCTCCAGGTCTTCGGCGAAGTCGACCTCGACCGCGTACAGGTCGGAGATGTCGACCGGCTCGATGAGCAGTCCGTTCTTCTCGATCGCCAGTTCCAGGCCGCGCTCGAAGTAGTCCTGGTCGCCGACCTTGGTCAGGTGGTGCAGCAGGATGGGCTTGTGGGCACTGGAGATGTAGTTGATGCCCACCGCCTCGCCGAGTCCGTTCTTCACAGTCTTGGAGAGCTCCTTGATGTAGCCCTCGGCGCTCGTCGTGTACTTGACCTCTTCGTCGGAGACCTTTGCGGTGTTGACGGTCACGAACGACTGGTCGCGGGCGATCATCGCGGCCGCGCGGTCGAGTACCGCCGGGTCGAACACCACGTCACCGTTCATCCACAGCACGCCACCGGCGCTCGAGGCCTGCAGCGCGCGCATGAGGCTCTTCGAGGTGTTGGTCTGGTCGTACTGCTCGTTGTAGACGAAGGATGCCTGCGGGAACGCCTCGATGATGTGCTCGAGTTTGTAGCCGACGACCACCGTCACCTGGGCGTTGTTGCCGAAGGCGTGGGCGATGTTGTCGAACTGCTGGCCCATGATGGTGCGGCCGTCGCTGAGTTCGGTCAGCGGCTTCGGGAGCGAGCGTCCCAGGCGGCTGCCCATCCCGGCGGCAAGGATCACTACTTGGGTGGTCATGAATGTCTCCTCATAATGGGTGGGCCAATGCCTGCCCGAGCTCGAAAGAGGTCACGGCGGATTCACCCAGAAAGTTCGCATTGACACGCCGTTATGTCGGTTCTTCTAGGGTACCCTGTGCTTCCTTCTTCGGGGAAGGGAGGACCCGCAAGCGTTTCCCTATCGTGATGCCGTGCTCGGCCGTTTCACAGGTTCGCCGGCGCGCGTTGATGCCCTCCCATGTCGCACCGGGCTTGGTAGGTTAGCGGGGTGACTTCCGTGCTGCCGCCGCCTGAGCCTGACGAGCCACGTGCCGGCCGGGGCGAGCCGCACGAGGGCTCCGCGGCATCCGCTGTCGGCACCTTCGAGTCGCCGTATGCGACCACGGATGCGACGGCGGAGTCGATCGCCGACGCACCGCCCCTCGAGGTGCCGGTGAAGGCGTCCCCGGCGACGGCAACCCCGGCGAAGGCGCCGTCTGGCAAGGCGTCCCCGGCGAAGGCGCCATCTGCGAAGGCAACCCCGGCGAAGGCGACGCAGCCCCCAGCGAATAGCGCGCCCCCGGCGAAGAGCGCGCCGCCGGCCAAGAGCGCGGCACCGGCGAAGACCGCCGCCAAGGCGAAAACCCCCGCGAAGAAGCGCGCGCCCCGCACGAAGGCGAAGGCCGGTGCGGCAGCGAAAAGGCCGGCGCCGAAGCTCGGACCGGTGGTGCTCACCGTGTCCGGACTCGTGAAGTCGTTCGGGCAGAACACCGCCGTGTCCGGTGTCGACCTCGAGGTGCGCTCTGGCTCCTTCTTCGGCATCGTCGGGCCGAACGGCGCCGGCAAGACCACCACCCTCTCGATGATCACCGGGCTCCTGCGGCCCGACGCCGGCTCCATCCACGTGAACGGCATCGACGTGTGGGCCAGGCCGCTCGAGGCCAAGCGCATCATCGGGGTGCTTCCCGATCGCCTGCGGCTCTTCGACCGGCTGACCGGGGCGCAGCTTCTGCACTACTCCGGCATCCTCCGCGGCCTCGACGGCGACACCGTCGCGAAGCGGTCGGCAGACCTCGCGGCCGCCTTCGGGCTGGAGGATGCCCTGGGCCGGCTCGTCGCGGACTATTCAGCCGGTATGACGAAGAAGATCGCGCTGGCCTGCGCCATGATCCACTCGCCGCGCATCCTGGTGCTCGACGAACCGTTCGAGTCGGTCGACCCGGTGTCGGCCGTGAACGTGACCGACATCCTGCAGAAGTACGTCGCCAGCGGCGGCACGGTGGTGCTCTCGAGCCACGGCATGGATTTGATCCAGCGGGTGTGCGACCACGTGGCGATCATCGTGCAGGGCAAGGTGCTGGCGTCGGGGACCGTTGACGAGGTGCGGGGCGAGAAATCGCTCGAGGAGCGCTTCGTGGAACTCGCCGGTGGTCGCAAGGTGACGGAAGGCATGGAATGGTTGCACAGTTTCTCGGACTGAAGCTCCGGTTACTGGCCAATCTGTTCCGGCGGAGCCCCTGGCAGGTGGTCGGCCTGGCCGTCGGGCTGTTGTATGGGCTGGGCGTCGCGCTCGCCATCGTGGCGATCCTCATCACGCTCCGCTTCAGCGACGACGTCGCATCGATCCGCAGCGGCATGATCGTTGCCGGGTCGCTCGTGGTGCTGGGCTTCCTGCTCGTGCCGCTCGCGCTCGGTGTCGACGACAGCATGGACCCGCGCCGCTTCTCGCTCTTCGCCATCCCGACTGACCGGCTGGCGCTCGGCCTCGCGCTGTCGTCGCTGGTGGGGGTGCCGGCGATCGTGCTGACACTCGTGCTCCTCGGGACGATCGTCACGTGGTCGAGGGGCGTCGGGGTCACGCTGCTGGCGATCGTGGCCGCGGCGCTGCTCCTTGGCACGTGCATGCTGTGCTCGCGGGTGACGACCGCCCTGGCCGCGTTCCTGCTCTCCACCCGCCGGGCACGCGAGTTCAGCGGGGTGATCGGCATACTGCTGCTCGTGATGATCTCCCCGGTCGTGGTGCTGCTGCTGAACGTGGACTGGTCACGGTACGGGCAGGGGCTGCTCTCGGTGCTCGCCGGCATCCTCGGCTGGACCCCCTTCGGCGCCGCCTGGTCCGTTCCCGCCGACGCCGCGGTCGGGTCGTGGGGGAGTGCCCTCGTCAAGCTCCTGATCGCGGCGGCCACGCTGTACCTGCTCTGGCTGGCCTGGTGCCGGCTGGTGGCGCTGATGCTGGTGACGCCCGGCCGTGAGGCGAACGTCAAGCAGTATGGCGTCGGCCTCGGCTGGTTCGACCGGATGCCGCGCACCCCGCTCGGCTCGATCGCTGCCCGGAGCATCACCTACTGGGGTCGGGACTCGCGCTATTGGGTGTCGTTGCTCATGATCCCCGTTGTTCCGGTGCTGGTGAGCGTGCCGCTCGCCGTGGCCGGGGTTCCCGGGCCGGTCATCGCGCTGCTGCCGCTGCCGATCATGTGCCTGTTCCTCGGCTGGACGCTCCACAACGACGTCGCGTTCGACAACACCGCGATCTGGTTGCACATCGTCTCGGGAACCTCGGGCTGGGCCGACCGGATCGGCCGCCTGGTGCCGGCGCTCGTTTGCGGGATCGTGCTGATCGGGCTCGGTTCGGCGATCAGCGTGTCATTCTTCGGCGACTGGGTCGCCCTGCCCTCGATGCTGGGGGTGAGCACCTGCCTGCTCCTGGCCGGTCTCGGTTTCTCGAGCTACACATCCGCTCGGTTCCCCTACCCGGCGACGAAACCCGGTGACAGCCCGTTCGCGCAGCCCCAGGCGTCCGACACGGCATCCGCGCTGATCCAGTCCTGCAGTTTCGCCGGGTCGTTCCTGCTGTCGCTGCCCGCAATCGCGTGTGCGCTGATGGGGCTCCTCGTCGACCCGCACTGGCACCTGCTCGCGCTCATCACCGGTGTGGGAGTCGGCGTGCTCGCCGTCGTCGGCGGGGTATGGCTGGGCGCGCGCACGTTCGAGGCCCGCGGGCCGGAGATGCTCTCGTCGGCTCTCCGCGCCTGAGCGCCGCGGCTCGTGACGCACTGTGCCTTCGGAACTTAGACTGGATGCATGACTGAAGACGTTCGTGTGAGCATTGCGGATCCGGGCCAGCCGGGAGGCGGGACGTCCACGCTGGATCGTGAGCTTGAGGAGCTGCTGAACCAGGAGCAGATCGAGCCGGGCGACCACGAACGGTTCTCGCACTACGTGCCGAAAGACAAGATCCTCGAGTCGGCGCTCACCGGTAAGCCCGTGCGTGCCCTGTGCGGCAAGAAGTGGCTGCCCGGCCGCGACCCAGAGAAGTTCCCCGTGTGCCCGACGTGCAAGGCCATCTACGAGAAGATGAAGCCCGAGTAACCTGCGGCTTCAGTAGAGCGGATGCCTCAGCGGTAGACGGTGGGGATCACCGGTTCGCCGCGTCCCAGCCGGAACGCCTGCAGCGGCAGCTCCACCATCGCTGCGGCGTGGTGTTCGCGTGCTCGCCGCGTGCCGTCGGCGCCCAGGTAGCGCTCGTCGATCTCGCCGTCGGAGATGAGCGGCACGAGGAGTTCGCGCTCGCCCGAGATCTCGGCGACGTCCGCGTCCGGCTCGGGCGCGTCATTCGCTGCCTTCGGTCCTTGGCCGACCAGCACGATCTCCTGCCGTGCGATGCCCTTCTCGTCGAGGCCGCGCCTCGCGTCCTTGCGGCCGGCGACGGACGCCTTCGAGGTCGAGGTCTTGGCCACCGGCACCCACGCGCCGCTGTCGTCCTTGTGGGCGACGAGTTTGTAGACCATCCCGGCGGCGGGCGAGCCCGAGCCGGTGACAACGGATGTCCCCACCCCGTAGGAGTCGACCGGCACCGCTGCGAGGGCCGCGATGGCGTACTCGTCGAGGTCGCTGGTGACCGTGATCTTGGTGTTGAGGGCCCCGAGGTCGTCGAGCTGGGCCCGCGCGGCGGCCACGACGGTCGGCAGGTCGCCGGAGTCGATTCGGATGGAGCCGAGCTCCGTGCCTGCCACGGCGATGGCCTTCTCGATGCCGCGGGCGATGTCGTACGTGTCGACGAGGAGCGTCGTGTCGGCGCCCACGGCGTCGATCTGCGCCTGGAAGGCCTCTTCTTCGGTGTCGTGGAGGAGCGTGAACGAGTGAGCGGCGGTACCCATCGTCGGCACACCCCAGGTGCGGCCGGCCTCGAGGTTGCTCGTCGCCGCAAAGCCCGCGATGTACGCAGCGCGTGCGGCCGCCACCGCGGCGTGTTCGCTCGTGCGCCGCGAGCCCATTTCGGCGATCGGGCGGCCGCCGGCGACCGAGACCATGCGTGCCGCGGCGCTGGCGACCGAGGTGTCGTAGTTCAGCACGCTCAGGATGATGGTCTCCAGCACCACACCCTCGGCGAACGTCGATTCGACGACCAGGAGGGGTGAACCGGGAAAGTAGAGCTCGCCCTCGCGGTAGCCCCAGACGCTGCCGCGGAACCGGTAGTCGGCGAGCCAGTCGAGGGTGGGCTGCCGCACAACGTTCTCGTCCCTCAACCAGCCGAGCTCGGCATCCGTGAACCGGAACCGGCGGATTTGCTCGAGCAGGCGCCCGGTGCCCGCCACCACCCCGTAGCGGCGCCCGGCCGGGAGCCGGCGCGCGAACGCCTCGAACATGCACTCGCGGTCGGCGGTTCCGCTCTGGATCGCCGCGTCCACCATGGTGAGCTCGTATCGGTCGGTGCGTAGGGCTGAGGACTCCGTCACGCGCACAGCCTATAGGGCAACCGGCCTGGGCCCCCCACCTGCCCGGTAAGCTTGGGCGGGTGACCGACGCACCGATTGGAATCTTCGACTCCGGGGTCGGCGGCCTGACCGTCGCCCGCGCGGTGAAGGACCAGCTGCCGAACGAGTCCATCCTCTACATCGGCGACACCGCACACTCCCCGTACGGCCCGAAGAAGATCGCCGACGTTCGCGGCTACGCCCTCGACGCGCTGGACGACCTGGTCGAGCAGGGCGTGAAGCTGCTGGTCATCGCCTGCAACACGGCATCCGCTGCCATGCTGCGCGACGCGCGCGAGCGCTACAGCGTGCCGGTGGTCGAGGTGATCCAGCCGGCCGTGCGCCGAGCGGTCGCAACGACGAGGAACAACCGCGTCGGGGTGATCGGCACCGCCGGCACCGTGAACTCCCGCGCCTACGAAGACGCCTTCGCCGCCGCCACCAACCTCGAGCTGTTCACGCAGGCCTGCCCCCGCTTCGTGGAGTTCGTCGAGTCGGGCGTGACCACAGGCGACGAGGTGCTCGAGGTCGCCGCCGAGTATCTGGCGCCGCTGAAGGCAGCGGATGTCGACACCCTCGTGCTCGGCTGCACCCACTACCCGTTCCTCCGCGGTGCGATCTCCTACGTCATGGGCGAGGGCGTCACCCTCGTTTCCAGCGACACCGAGACCGCGGGCGACGTGTACCGGATTCTTGTGAGCCAGGGGATGCTGCGCCAGTCGCCCCTGCCTCCCACGTACCGCTACGAGGCCACCGGCGACAGCGCCGACGACTTCCTGCGCCTCGCCCACCGCCTGATCGGCCAGGACATCTCCCAGGTGAGCCTCGTCGAGACCGGCACTATCAACCTCCGCGGCCTCGCCGTCGCGGCCACGACGAAGGAGACCTGAGTGACCGACCCTGTGACCGAGACCCTGCGTGCTGACGGACGCCGCCCCGACGACCTGCGCGAGATCAGCATCGAGCGCGGGTGGAGCAAGCAGGCGGAAGGCTCGGCCCTCATCTCGTTCGGCAACACCAAGGTGCTCTGCACCGCCTCGTTCACCAATGGGGTTCCGCGCTGGATGACCGGCAAGGGCAAGGGCTGGGTGACGGCCGAGTACGCCATGCTGCCGCGCTCCACCAACTCGCGGATGGACCGCGAATCGGTGAAGGGCCGCGTCGGCGGTCGCACGCACGAGATCAGCCGGCTGGTCGGTCGCAGCCTGCGCGCCGTTGTCGACATGAAGGCGCTCGGCGAGAACACGATCGTCATCGACTGTGACGTGCTCCAGGCCGACGGCGGCACGCGCACCGCCGCGATCACCGGTGCTTACGTCGCGCTTGCCGACGCCATCGAGTGGGCGCGCGAGAAGAAGTTCATCGGCCAGAAGGCCAAGCCGCTGATCGACAGCGTCGCAGCGGTATCCGTCGGCATCATCGACGGCACGCCGATGCTCGACCTCGCCTACGTCGAAGACGTGCGGGCCGAGACCGACATGAACGTCGTGGCCACCGGGCGCGGTCTCTTTGTGGAGGTGCAGGGCACCGCGGAGGGCGCCCCGTTCGACCGTCGTGAGCTCGACGCGCTCCTCGATCTCGCGCTCGGCGGCACCACGGCCCTCACCGCGGTGCAGCAGGCCACGCTCGAGAACACGCCGCAGGAGGCCTGAACCGTGCAGGTGGTGCTCGCGACCCACAATGCGCACAAGGTGGGGGAGTTGCGCGACATTCTCGCGCCGAAGCTGCCCGGCATCGACGTGCTCGGCTACGACGGGCCTGAGCCGGTGGAAAACGGGATCTCCTTCGCCGAGAACGCCCTCATCAAGGCGCGCGCGGCGGCCGCTCACACCGGGTTGCCGGCGATAGCGGATGACTCGGGTATCTGTGTCGACGTTCTCGGCGGTTCCCCGGGGATCTTCTCCGCCCGCTGGGCCGGGCCCGCCCGTGATGACGGGGAGAACCAGCGACTGCTGCTCTGGCAGCTGAGCGACCTTGCCGATGAGCACCGCACCGGCAACTTCACCTGTGTGGCGGCGCTGGCGCTGCCCGACGGCCGCGAGGAAGCGGTGACCGGTGTCTGGCCCGGGCGCATCCTTCGTGAACCGAGCGGTGCAGGCGGTTTCGGTTACGACCCGATCTTCCAGCCCGAGGGCTACGAGGGTTCGGCGGCCGATCTGTCGCGGGAGGAGAAGAACCGCGTGAGCCACCGTGCCCGCGCCTTCGGGCTCCTGGTGCCCCTGCTCGCCGACCTCGTCCAGTAACCCGCCCTCCGTCCCCGCAGCGCCCCCGCCCCCGCCCCACCCCGGCACGCCCCACCGCCGCGCGCCCCGCCACTCGCGCGAGGGTACGGTGGACGTATGGGGCATGACCACGGGGCCGGCGCGGCCAACCGCACGCGGCTGACGATCGCGATCGGGATCATTGCCTGCGTGCTGATCGTGCAGGTCG
>Ga0157369_10001765_pt1 | contig 26202 bp, 37 predicted proteins | sample C25metaG_FD_113461 | JGI IMG/M metagenome (GOLD analysis project Ga0157369, IMG submission 113461) | Corn rhizosphere microbial communities from Kellogg Biological Station, Michigan, USA - C2-5 metaG | ecosystem: Host-associated > Plants > Roots > Rhizosphere > Soil | place: USA: Michigan... | reverse complement strand
GGCCAGCGCGTTCGTCAAATCCTCGTTTTTCATGAAGCTCTCCGTGCCAGTGGGTTGTGTCGTGACACACCCAGCTTACTGCGCGGAGGGCTTCGCTTTTTCCGCACGCAGCCACGCCGCGTGATGTTCCGGAATCCATCAATCCCAACAGGGGGAATGCATGGGCGTTGAACTGAAAGACTTCCGCGGAAAGATCACGCCGGAAGCGGATTGCGCACTCGAAGCTGAGTCGCGCGCCACGGGTCGCGAACGACAAGAGATCGTCCGGGACATTTTGCATGACTGGGCTATGCAGCGAATTCATGGTGCAAGCGTACTGAACCGCCTACTGCGCGCCGAGGGCCTCTCAGGGATTGAAGGGGGAGCCGCGGGGAATCGCGGGGAATCTCAGGGCGCACCAGGGAGGAAGAGGGCATGAACACCACCATCGACCACCGCGATCACGACCAGCACGAGAGCGGCTTGACGCTTGAGCAACGCCTGCGCCAACCCGTGTTCGACCTGAAGATTGCCCAGCAGGTACGCGAAAAGATGCGCGCTCAAGGCATGCGTGTCCCACTGACTGACGCGGAAGAGTTTGCCGAGGCCGAGCGGCGCTTCAAGGAAAGCACGGCTCCGGATCGTCGCGACTCGAGCAGCGCCTACGAGCAGGCTGAGCGCGATTACCACCACCACAATCAGAACCTGGACGGGCAGTCATGAACGAAGTCATCGCCTGGTGCGTGTACGACCCCGACACCGACGAACTGGTGCTGATCTGCAAGAGCCGATCTGAGGCTAGGCGCATCGCCGCCGAGTGTGAAGGCCGTGTAGCCGTGATCCGGAGGTCGTGGTGATGCCCGTCGGCTTCAACATCATCGAGCGCGCGATCTGGATGCGGACTTGGCTGGCGCTGCGGGCGTTCCGAACGGATGGGCGGAGCGGCGACCATGCGTGATTACGGCAAGGTATCCCCGACCTTCTGGACAGGGACCACTGGGAAGGCCCTTAGGAAGGGGGGTACAGAGGGGCTTGTGGTGGCCCTTTACCTGGTCACCAGCCCCATGTCGAACATGCTCGGGTTGTACAACCAGCCGTTGCTCTACATGGCACATGAGACCGGGCTGGGCTTGGAAGGGGCACGGAAGGGGCTTAGACAGTGTATCGACACCGGCTTCTGTCGCTACGACGAGGAGACCGAAGTCGTGTGGGTCGTCGAAATGGCCGCGTGGCAAATAGCCAAGCAGCTCAAGGCCTCAGACAACCGTTGCCTCGGCATCCAGAAGGACTACGACGCGCTACCGAGCAATCCCTTCCTGCTCGAATTCTTCGAGCACTACGAGAAGGCTTTCCACCTCACGGAAGCACGCATGCAGAAAGGGGCTACCCAAGCCCCTCCCAAGCCAGGAGCAGGAGCAGGAGCAGGAGCAGGAGCAGGAGCAGGAGCAGGAGCAGGAGCAGAAAAAGAATGCGCAGCCGCTGCCGCGTCTGCGGGTGACCAAACGCCAGGCAAGCCGGGGGAGAAAGACCTCTTCGGCGCCGACTTGGAACCCGACGAGACCGGCAAGCGCACGATCATCCCGGTGCAGCGCGTGGTGAATCTCTACCACGAGATCCTGCCCACGCATCCTCGTTGCGAGAAGCTCACCGACAAGCGCCGCGGCCAGATCCAGGCTCGCTGGCGGGAAGACCTGCCAAGCCTCGACGCCTGGCGCAATTTCTTCGAGGACGTAGCCGCGTCCAAGTTCCTCACCGGCCGCACCGCACCCACACCGCCGCGCACCCGTCCGTTCCTCGCTGACCTGGAATGGCTCACCAGCGCGAGCTCGTTCGCCAAGATTCTGGAGGGCAAATACTCGTGAGCGGAAACCGTTACACCAAGCCCAGGGATGATGAACCTGCGCAACAGCGCCAGAGCGTCGATCGGCCCACGCACTGCGAAGTCACCGGCTGTCAGTCCATGTATCTGGGCACCAACGCCAGCGGCGTCCCGATCCGCAAGCGCGGCAAGGCCGATGTGTTCGTGACCGTCAACGATCGCGTGCGCGGCGTCTGCTGCCGTTGCTACGCCCTGATCACCCAGCGCGACGGCACCGCGACGAATGCAGATCTCCGCAGCGATATCGATGGCGGTTACGACCTCACGAAGGTGCGCTCGCACTGGGATTCGCTCGCGCAGATGGAGCTGGATGAGGTCGCCAAGCGCAAGCACTACGGCAGGGAAGTCGCATGACCGCCAAGCCCATCTTTCCGCGCGTCGTCACTGCGCTCCTGCTGGCGCCCATGGATTCGCGACAGCTCACCGCAGCGCTGTCGGTCAGCCAAACCGATGTGTGTCGCCGGCTTCGGCAATTGCATGAAGTGGGCGTGGTTCGACGCGTCGGCATTCGTCGCGAGAACCGCCGGCCGGCCATCTGCTACGCCCTCACCAGCAAAGGCCTTCGGTGGGCCGAGGAGCTGATTGCATGAACCCGTTCTGTCATGCCCAAAAGGCCGAGTCATGATTGAGATTATCCGTGAGCATTTCTGGGCGTGCCTGTTCGCATTCGTGTGGGTCGTCACCACGATTGCTGAAGCCATTGGCGAGTGGGGTAAGCGCCGATGAGCGCCGATCCCGCCAGCATCGCGCGCACGCGCGTTTGCCCCGAGCCGATGACGCTGGCTTTGCCGCCACCGGTTTCAGCCAACGTTTACTGGCGCAGCTTTGTTCCACGTGGAGGCAAGCGGGCCATCGTGGTGGTGAGCGACGAGGCGAAAGCCTACCGCGAGACCGTGCACAAGCTGGCGCTCATTGCCGGCGTGCGCAAGCCGATCAGCGGCTGTGTCGCGCTCACCGTGCGGATGTACCCAGCCCGCCCGCAGGACTGGGCGAAGCGTGCCGCGAAGAACCCGGATGGCTGGGATGACACGGTGCGCAGCATCGACCTGGACAACGCGCTGAAGGTGTTGCTGGACGCACTGAAGAACGTCGCTTTCGACGACGACGCATGGGTGCGCAGGATCGATGCGGAACGCTGCGAGCCCGACGAACACGGCGCCCGTGTCGTAGTGACGATCTCGCCGATCGTGCGCGAAGCGATCGCGCCGGGGTTGTTCTGATGGCAGACCGACGAGTCGAAGAGGCTTTCACCGCAATCCAGCTGGCCTGCAGTGAAATCTTCAAAACACCGGAGACGCCAGTAACCACCGCCTACTGGACGCACATCTCCCTCGCGCGCCGGCTACTCGCTGAGTACATCGAGAGCATTCCAGTGAAGGAGCGTACAGAAGCATGACCCCCCGCAAGCCCTACCAGTCCGTCATCGCCGATTCGATACTCCCGCACTTGGCCGAGCCCATCGATGCGTACACGCTGGCCGAGCGCGCCGGGACGACGTTCACCGGCTGCGAGTCGGCGCTGCGTGCGATGCAGCGCCGAGGGCTAGTGCGGAAGATCGTGCGGCGCGCGAAGGGTGAGTTCGTCGCGCATCACTGGGTGCGGGCATGAGCATCCAGGCTATCAACGAACTGCTTCTAACGTACATCCGAGACTTCAACCGGGAGCCGTCGGAGATTCGCATCGGACGAAAGGCGCTCGATACCATCGCCGACAAGCTTCTGAGTGCTCAGGAGTGGCGGGATCATGTGGCACATCGGGCTGGTGCTGGAGAGTTATTCCTGTTTGGTATTCCCGTGGTGCTGGCATGACTAATCCCGTCACCTGCGCCGAGTGCATCCACTTCCGCCGCGACGAGATCAACCCGCCCGCAGGCCTTGGTTGGTGCCCGCTGCGCAAGGTGTCGAGGTATCCGGAGGAGTTGCACTACTGCCGGCAGCGCGAAGAAGGGGGTGATGATGTCGAATAACCCTCCAATGCCTCCATGCCACGTATGCGGAGCCCCGTGCTGGCGCTACTACGTCAGCGGACCGTGGTGTGAGGTCTGTTACAAGGCGGCCGTCGACGAGGCTGCCAAGGCTGCTAAACGAAGCGGCATTGGGGCGTGGTGACCGCCGCGGCTCGCCACGGCAAGACTTCCGGCGTGCCGTTCCGGCAGCATCGGCAGCCGCGTCCCATCGCGCAGCTCACCGCGGCATCCATCGAGCTGGTTGCGCAGCGCGTCCAGTCCCGCGTTGCCAATGTGGCCCGCTCGCGTGGCTGCTGCTGCTATGTGTTCGTGCGCGACGGGCAGGTCTATGTGCTGAGCGAAGAGCGCTCCATGGCGCACACCTGGGCTGTGCAGCACACGGCCGAATGGGTGGGGTGCTACGGGGGCATGCCCGACCTGCAGCGTCTGGGCGACGACCTGCGCGAGATGGTGCCCAGCCGTTGACGCCTTGGGCGGTTCCTGCACTGTCGCGTGCATGGGTATCCGCGAATCCGACCGCATCACCGAGGGCCTGCGCTACGTCGCGGGCGAGCTGAGCGTGCATCGCGACGAGTTTCGGCGTGACAACGCGCCCGGCGGTGCGGCGCTACTGGAAGGGTGCGAGAGCCTCGGCTACCTGCAGCGCGGCGACGGGGAGAGTGGCGACCGCTACGCCATGACCGATGCTGGGCTGCGACGGCTGGCGGATGCGGAACCAGCGCCCTCTGCGGAGGACTGAGCGTGGGAGCTGAGCGCAAATACGACCGCGCCGTGCTGGTGCCATTGATCTGCGCCGGCCTGCTCGAAGGCAAGCCCATGACCGTCGTGTTGCGCGAGCTCGTGTGCGACAACGGCGCGTGGCGCAAGCGCGCCGAAGACGACGAGGCCGGGGAATCTATTCCGGTTCGCACCGTGAATCAATGGCGCGAGGACGACGTCGAGATCGCCAACGCTTTCGACGAAGCCTTCGAGGCCGGAAAGGACACGATCGCGTGGCGTATGCGCATGACGGCGCGCGGCAAGGTGGAGAAGGACGGCGGTGATTCAACCGGCGACATCGAGCGCGACCGGCTGATCATCTACACCGACGAGAAGCTACTGGCGAAGTGGGATAACCGTTACGGCAACCGCCTGGCGCTAGCCAATGACCCGAAGAACCCGTTGCTGCCGGCCGCGCAGTTGACGGAAGCGCAGCTGCTCGCGATTGCCGCGCATGGCATACGGGAGGCTGACAAGAATGGCTGACGGCTGCTCGCCGCAGCAGGCCGCGCGCGAGCTTTTGCGCCGGCAGCGTGCGCGCGCAACGCTGGTTGAGTATTCGCAGTCGATCGAGATTCCGGGCGCCCCGGTTTCGGAGGATCCGGACGAGTGGCTGTTCAAGCCAATCGAGACCAGCGTCGCGAAACACCACATCGTCACGATGGAGGCGATCCAGCGCTGCATCGAAACCGAATACGGACGCCTACTGATCTGCGAGCCGCCGGGCTCGGCGAAGTCGACGTATGCGTGTGTTGTCGGCGCGACCTGGGCAATGGGCAAGATTCCCGGCCTGCGCGTGCTGATGGGCAGCTACGCCGGCAAGCCGATCATTCGCGCGAGCAAGCGGGCCCGGCAGGTGGTGGCCAGCGATCTCTACACCAGCATCTGGCCAACCGAGACGCGCCTGGTGGGCGGAAGCACGGCCGCGGATGAGTGGGAACTGACCAACGGCTCCGGCGTGTTCGCTGCCGGCCTGCTCGGTGGCATCACCTCGTCGCGCTGCGACCTTGGCATCATCGACGACCCGGTGGCTGGCCGCGAGGAAGCGGAATCAGAGACGATCCGCGCGAAGACGCGCGCTGCCTACACGGATGACTTCCTGAGCCGCCTGAAGCCGAAGGCGTCGCTGATCCTGATCCAGACGCGCTGGCACCAAGACGATCTTGCCGGCAGCATCCTCCCCGAGGACTACGACGGCCGCAGCGGTCCGGTGCTGTGCCGCGATGGCTTGACGTGGGAAGTGCTCAACATCCCTGCGCAGTGCACGCGCGACGATGATCCGGTTGGCCGCGAGATCGGCGAGTACCTCTGGCCGGAGTGGTTCAGCGAGCGTCACTGGGCGATGTTCAAGGCAAATTCGCGCACCTGGTCGAGCTTGTACCAGCAGGATCCGGTGCCGGAAGACGGCATCCACTTCAAACGGGACGACTTCCATCGCTACGGCGCCACGCCAGCCAACCTGCGCTGGTACCTTTCCAGCGACTTCTCGGTCACCGACAAAAAGACCAGTGACTACACCGCGCACATTCCGTTCGGCATCGACGCCGACGCGGACATCTGGATCGACGACGGCTTCAACAAGCAGGTGCTGTCGGACGTCGCCGTTGCCGAAGCGATCAAGATCATCCGTCGGCTGAAGCCACTGTTGTGGCTGGGCGAGAAGGGCGTCATCGAGAACGCGATCGGCCCTGAGATCAAGCGACAGATGCGCCGGTCGCAGTGCTACGCCGCCCGCGAATTACTGCCGAGCGTGACCGATAAGGTGGCGCGGGTAAGCGGCTTCAAGGCCCGTGTTAGCGCCGGCACAGTGCACGTGAAGGCCGGGCCGTTCGGCGATGCCTTGATCGACCAGCTGATCGCGTTTCCCGCAGGTCGGCATGACGACATGGTCGATTGCTGCAGCCTGATCGGTCGCGCGCTGGATCTGCTCGCAGACGGCTACAAGCCACCGCCGCCACCGCCCGAGCCACCCAAACCCTTCACCGACGACTGGTTCGCTGCCCGCGACAAAGCGGACAAGTTGAGCGAGTCCGACCGCGCGCGTTACTACAGGTGACCACGATGCCCATGGACCCCACGCAATCACCACCTGTGGCCGTCGTCCAGGCGGACGTTACGGTGCAGCAAGTCGACCCGATGGCGAGGCAACGTGCCGACGCGCAGGAGGCGGCCGACGTCAAGAAATGGTTCGACTGCGTCAGGGATGCCCGCAAGTTCGACGAGCCGGCGCGCGAGCAGTACGCGAAGGACCGGCGCTACGCCCGCGGCGACTCCGGTTTCGAGGTCGACGCGAACCTGATCGGGACGTACATCGACATCCTGGAATCGTTCCTGTACGCCCGCGATCCCGATGTGGATGTTCGCCCGTCGCCGTCATCCGAGCCGCCGAGCCTGGAGGCGATGCGCGATGCTGCCGAGGATTACGTGGGCGACCTTCCAGACCTCCAGCAGGCGCACGACCAGGCGTTCGCGGCGGTGTTACAGGACAGCGGCGGCGATCAGCAGGCTGCCGCGTTGGCCGGGCAGCAGGCGGCCGATGGGATCAAGGAAAAGCTGATCCAGGACCAGTACGAGAAGCTGCGCAAGCGTTACCAGCGCCGCCAGCGCGACACGAAAGCCTTCGCCGAGACGCTGGAAATCATCGTGTCGCGGCTGTGGAAGGATGCGCGTCTGAAATCGCGCGGTATTCGCTGGGTGCGGTCGGCGCTCACCATCGGCTTGGGTGTGCTGAAGGTCAGCTGGCAGGAGCGCACCGCACCGAGCCCGGAGACCGTGACCGCGATCAATGACCTGCAGGCCAACATCCAGCGGGCCGCGAGCATGCGGCAGGACCTGGACGAGGCGCAGGGCGCGGAAGAGGACGCGAAGCGGGCCGAGTACGAGCGGCAGCTGGCGACGCTGCGCGATCAGGCGGAAGTGGTGGTCGCGCGCGGGCTTGCCATCGACTTGGTGCCTGCCGAGGATTTCCAGGTCGCGCCGGGCTACACCATCGCCGATCACGTCGATGCGCCGTGGAATTCGCACCGCATCCCGAAGCGCTACTGCGACGCGCAGGCCGAGTTCGAACTTCCCGAGGCGGTGATGAAGCAGGCGACGCGCTTCTCCGCCCGCAAGCCGGTGATGGTGCAGCGCGAATCCGCCATGGTCGACGGGACGAAAGCCGCGGACGCGGACGCGTACGAGGACACGAACACATCGATGGAATACAGCTCCAACACGGCCGGCGACTTCGTGATGGTCGAGGAGATCTGGGACCGCGACACGAACAGCGTGCTGACCGGCATTCACGGCATCAAGAAGTGGGTGAAGCCGTCGTGGAACCCAACCGCTACCACGCGGTTTTTCCCGTTCTTCACGCTGTGCACGAGCGAGGTTGACGGCCAGCGCCACCCGCAATCCCTGACGAGCCGTAGCGCGAAGCTGGTCGACGACTACAACCGCATCGGCACGGCAGAAGCCGAGCATCGCCGACGCAGCCTGCCGGGCATCCTGTTCCACAAAGGGCAGGTCGGCCAGGAGGCGATGAACAAGATCAACAGCTCCGCCACGGGCGAATGGACGGGCGTCGAGACCACGATGCCGAACATTGACATGCGTAAGGTGTTCTTCCAGAAGCCGTACGCGCCTGTCGACCCCGGCCTGTACGACCGCACACGCATCACGCAGGAGCTGGAACGCATCTGGGGTGTGCAGGAAGCGCTAACGGGCGCGATCAATACTGCCAAGACGGCCACCGAGGCCGACATCCAGCAATCGGGCTTCAAGGCGCGCACCAGCGGACGCCGCGATGGCATGGAGTCCGTGCTGGGCGACATGGCGCAATACACCGCCGAACTGGCCCGGGCGCACGTCACCGCCGAGGACGCGCAGGCCATCGCCGGCCCGGATGCGATGTGGCCCGACTATACCGGCCCGGACGATCTGCGCAGCCTGGTGACGGTGGACATCCGCGCCGGCAGCAGCGGCAAGCCCGACACGATGGCAGAGCGGCAGGCCTGGGCGAACCAGCTGCCGCTGCTGCAGAACGGCATCTTGCAGATTGGCCAACTCCGCGGCTCGAACCCGGGCGACATCGCCGACGCGCTGGAGCGGCTACTGAAAATCACCGCCGAACGCTCCGGCGATCGCATCGACATCGACAGCCTGATCCCGCAGTCCGGCAATGCGCCGCCGCCGGGTATGCCTGGGCAGATGCCGCCGGGCCAATCATCGCCAACCAGCCAACCCGGACCGCCGAGTCCCGTCCCTCCCGGCACGCCCGCGCCTGGCGTGCCATCACCTGCTATGCAATCGGAGTAACTCATGCCTGATGAACTGATCGAAGGCCAAACGGCCGCGCCGACTCCCGAGCCGCCAGCGGCGGAGCCTGCCGCGCCCGAACTATCGCCCGAACAGGAAGCGCTGGCGGCAATGGATGAAGCGCTGGCGCCTGCCGATGTTGCTGCTGCGGAACCAGCGAAGCCTGCGGAACCAGCCGCGCCTGCCGCGCCGACCGATACGCCCATTCCCGGCACGCCGGAAGCCGCTGCCGCCGAACAAGCCGCCGCCGAGGCGGCGAAGTCCGCGCCGGACGAAACCACCGAGGCCGAGATCAAGGCGCTGGGCCTGAAGGAAGGCAAGTCGTCCGAGCGCTTCCGTGAGATGGCCGGCGAGATCAAGGCGATGGCGCCGATCAAGGAGGCGCTGGAGAAGGCCGGCGTCAAGGATGTGGCACAGCTGCCGCAGCTGGTGCAGCACGCCGCCGACTACAAGGAGCTGATCGGCATGGTGCAGGACACCGGCGCCACGCCCCAGCAGTACGGCATGACGCTGGATTACCTGAAGGTCATCAACGCGGCGAACGGCGGCGATCGTGCAGCGGCGGAGAAGGCTTACGAGATGGTCAGCGGCGAACTAGCCGCCCTGGCGAAGCTGATCGGCAAGGAGGTGCCTGGCCTGCACGATCCGCTGGCCGATCATCCTGACTTGCAGCAGCAGATCAACATGGGCGAGATCAGCCGGGGCGCTGCCCTTGAGCTGGCGTCGCTTCGGCAGGCGCAGGCGCTCGATAGCGGGCGCCGCCAGATCGAGACCCAACGTCACGACGCGCAGACCGAGCAGCAACGCGGCATCGAAGGGCTGAACGCGCTTGGAGCGGAGTTGTCGGCCGATCCGCAGTACGCGCAGAAGGCCCCGGTTCTGGTCGCTGCGCTTCGCGCAATGCAGGAGACCACGCCGCCGGCAAAGTGGGTCGATACGGCGCGCAGGATCTACGCAGGTATCCCGGCTATGCCCGCGCCCGCGCCTGTCGTCGCACCGGTGCCCGCCAAGCCCGCCCCTGGTCCAGTGCGTGGCAACAACGTACGCCCGGCGATGGTGCCGGTGACCGACGACCCGTTCGAGGCGATGGAGCAGGGCATTGCCGCGGCCAATGGCGGCTGACCAACCCTTTGCTGCGCGCTCCTAGGTGGATATGCGGGGTAAGTGCCAACGGCAGGCGTCCCGTCGCAGCGATTACTTCACCAACCAGAGAGGCAACACCATGACCGTTCGCGCCAAATTTCGTCTCGACAACGTCACGTCGCACAGCTGGCACCCGACCGCGCGCACGCTGAAGTTCAGCGCGCAGTACGACACCAGCATCCCTGAGGATCAGCGGTTCCAGGAGGCCACGCCGAGCGGCGTGTTCGAGATGATGTGCACCAATCCGTCTGCGCTCGCCCAGTTCGAGCTCGGCAAGCAGTACTACTTCGACATCACCCCCGCCGATTGATCGCTAGGCCCAGCCGGCGGTGGCCTCAAACACCGGCAGCGGGAGGCGTAGCTTCCGCGTTGCGGTGAAAGAGGTTCTCCCTGCGCTGATCCCGCACCCCGTCGAAAGGCGGGGTTTTTCTTTGCCGTTGACGCCTTGCCCAAACCGTGCAGAGTCACAACCGCGCACGACAAAGCGCACCACGCACGCTGTACGCCGGAGTCGCGCCCGGTAGGGCTGTACTGAGGATTTCGCCTCCCTCGACGTGGATGGATCACACCCCATCACTTCGAGGTTACGACCATGCCCTTTTCCCCCGCACAGATTGCGACCGGCGCGACGTACTCGCTGGCCACGTTCCAGAAGAAGGAGCCGATCGATCAGGTCAACATCCAGCACGTCACGCTGGACTGGCTGATCAAGAACAAGGAGGTTTCGACCTTCGGCAACGGTTCGTTCAAGGAGCCGATCTACGTCAGCAACGGCTCCAACGCGCAAAACTACTTCGGCGCGGACCAGGTCACGTACAACGAACGCGACCCGGCGAAGTGGACTGATTTCGGCTACGCCAACATGCACGACGGCTTCTGGTTCGACGAAGACCGCCTGCTGGCTGCCGGCATCCACATGTCCGACGAGAGCGGCACCGTGCCGACCGCGGCCGAGAAGGAGTCGCTGGTCAACCTGCTGGGCCAGTCCTTCCGCGGGCTGAAGAACGGCATGCAGGAGGCGCTGTCCTACGAGTACCTGCGCGACGGCTCGCAGTCGGCGAAGGCCATTCCGGGCCTGGCCAACATCATCAAGCTGTCGCCGGCCACTGGCGTCGTGGGCGGCATCGATGCGGCCACCAACCCGTACTGGCAGAACAACTCCAACACCGCGATCGTGGCGAACACCGTGATCGCCGAGATGGAGCAGACCTGGAAGGACTGCATGCGCTATGGCGGCATGCTGCCGGACTTCATCGTCTGCGGCCAGGCGTTCTACGAGAACTACGTGGCGCAGTCGGCGGCGGCGGTGCAGCGTCATCTGGCGGTGCAGGGCAAGGGCGGCGCGAGCTTCGACCCGAGCGTGGAGGCGGTGAACTTCCACGGCGTCCCGCTGAAATGGGACCCGACGTTCGAAGCGCTGGATGCGCTGCTGAGCACCTCCACCCAAACCAAGACCTGCTACTTCCTCAACAGCAAGGCGCTGAAGCTGCGTCCGCTGAAGGGTGAATGGATGCGCAACCGCAAGCCGGAAGGCCTGCCGGACCGCTACGTGACCTATTTCGGCCTCACGTCGAAGTACGGCCTGACCAGCAACAAGCGCAACGCGCTCGCGGTGCTGACCATCGCCTGACCCATCGCCCGGCCTCACCCGCCGGGCGTCTCCCTTTCTGCATGAGGCAAGTCCCATGAGCAAGCTGAAAGTACTTGGCGAGGCCATCTCGCTGACCGCCGCCGCCGCACAGACCGCTGTCGCGATGAATACCACGCCGTTCTCGCCTGGCTTCAACGGCGTGGTCACCGTGCACCTGGCTGGCGCGACCGGCACGCCGACCGTGAAGGTGCAGGGCTCCAGCGATGGCGGTACGACCTGGGTCGACCTGGTGACCGTCACCGCGATCACGGGCCTGATCAAAAAGGCCGAGGTCACCGTGTACGCGCTGATGCGGCTGAACGTCACGGCCGTCGGCACCGCAGGCACCTGCGCCGCCTACTTGGCAGCGTGATCTTTCCGGCGCCCTCCGGGGCGCCTTCTTCCCCAGCAACGTGGAGAAAATCATGAGCGACACCGTCACTTGCAAACTAGTGAGCGTCAGCATCGAGCGAGGCCGCGACACGCTGACCGTGCAAGTCCCGAAGCATGAGGTCGACGTGCTGCGCGCGGTGCATGGCCCCAGCAACGTGGTCGAGGGTGACATCACGGACGCGACGCTGGAGTTGTCCGATAGCGCGGACGCTGAATACCAGCGCCTGCAGAACAAGTATCGCCGGGTGAATGCGTCCGACCCGGTGCGGGTGGCCTACCCGGTCGGCCCGAGGTCGCTGGAAGATTTCGGCTTCGATTTGGGCCGAGGTGCGCGCGAGGCGGCGCCGCAGTCCGGTGTACGCACGCATGCGAAAGAGCCTGAGCCGGCCGCGAAAGAGAAGCCGGCCGCGAAGTAACGCGCTGGTCTGCGTGATTGCCGACAACGGCCCGGCTGAAAGGTCGGGCCGTTTTTCTTTGGGGTGAGTGATGGCAGAGACGATCTACAACTGCGACTGCGACGACACCACCAACAACAAGACGTTGAAGCAGCTGCGTGACGACATGATGACGCGCTTGGGCTTCGCGGCGCAGGTCAACAATCCGCCGCCCGGCATGGCTGCGCTCCTGAACTCGTTCCTGATCGAAGCGCAGGAGCTGCTGTACCGGCGCTACGACGTGTTGCGCACCGAGCGGTTCTATTCGTGGTCGCTGCAGGCCGGCGTGCGCATGTACGACTTCGACGCAAACGACGAGACGTGCACGAAGCGACTGGACCCGCGCAAGGTGACATGGGTGGGCCTGGTGCGTGACGGCCTGTGGTGCCCGCTGACCTGCGGCATTCCGCCAGAGATGTACTCGACCAACGGCAGCGGCTGGCCGTTGCGCTACGAGATACGCCAGTGCATCGAGGTGTGGCCTGCACCGAGCGCGACCGAGGGAAGCTTGGTCATCAAGGGGCATTTCGGTCTGGAAGCGTTCGCCGCCGACACCGACAAGACCACGATCGACGATCGACTCGTTTTCCTGCTCGCCCTGTCCAACGCCAAGGCGCACTACGGGCGCCCCGATGCCGGCAACTACGTGCAGGAACTGGAGACGATGATGGGCAACCTGGTTGCCGGCACCCATCATACGCAGCGGTATCTGCCGGGGCATGACCGCCGGCAGGACTGGGTGTATTCGCAGCCGCGGCCTACGGAGCCGTTCGCGTGACGGACATCAACCTCAACGCATTGAAGGCCGGTATCAACCGCCTGCGCACGAAGGGCGGCGCCGATCCGTCCAGCCTGTACGACCTGGTGAACGGCTTCGTCACCATCGACGGCTCGATCCAATCGCGCCCCGGCACGGTGCGGCATGCGGCATTGCCGGCAGGCACGAAGGGGCTGTGTGCGTTCGATGGCGGCATGGTGGTGTTCTCGAGCACGCCACAGACGGTGCCGGCGGGTTACACCTGCGAGGTGCTGTCGCACCCCACGGATGACACGCAGACCATTGCCGAAATCCATTTCGCCGCGCCCTTCATGGGCTTTCTGTACGTGGTGGCCGAGTTCGCCAACGGCGACGTCTTCCACTACTGGTTGCAGTCTGGCGGCACGTGGGCGGCCGACACGATGTACAAGGTCGGCGATACGGTGCTGCCGACCGTACCCAACGGCTTCCGTTACCAGACGGTACTGAAGTCGAACCCCGCCGCCTGGGCGCCGAACGTGCCGCGTGCCGTGGGTGACGTGGTGCAGCCGACTGTCTACACCGGCTGGAAGTACACCGTGGTCGAGGTGGCGGGCGATAACCCCTCCTCCGGCGCTTCGGAGCCGGACTGGCCGGAATCGAATGGCGCGCAGGTTGCTGAGGACGTGGATAGCACGCCGGCACCCGCAGCGCCGACACCGACGAATCCGCCACCCGGTGGCGACCGATACAGCAACACGAAGCTGCTGGACAACCGATGACCGATATCTGGCAGGGCGGCAAGACCTATGTGCCCGGGGCGCTCGTCAAGCCCTCCAGCACGACGGTCGTGGCGCAGCCGCAGCCCACCAATGGCGACTTCGAGACCGGCGACCTGACCGGCTGGGCGCAGGGCGCAAGCCGCTGGGCAAACACCAGCACGACGCCATACGCCGGCACGAAATGCGTGGTGCTGTCCGGCTCCGGCATCGACTCGCTCAACAACACGAACGTCGTGCCTGTGAAGCCGGGTCAGCGCATCACCGCGCAGGCGATGGCGAAGCTGACAAACAGCGGCACGAACGACCAGGGCGCGCAGATCATCATCGTCTGGCGAAATGCCAGTCATGCAGAGATCGGCACGGCACTCGGCACCCTGATTTACGGCCAGGGCGGCTACTGGAAGCTGACCAGCGCCAGCGACACCGCGCCGGCGGCCACTGCAGAAGCCTTCATTCGCCTCAACGGCAACAACGGCACGCACGGCGGCACACTGGAGTTCGATCAGGTCAGCTGGGACTACGCCTACCAGGCGCCGCCGCCCGGGCTGATCTTCAAGGCGACGCAGGCCGCCCCGGGCAAGAGCGGCAGCGCCGAGCCGACATGGCCGACGACAGTTGGCGTCCCTGTCACCGATAACGAGGTGACGTGGGAGGGCGTGATTGCGTCCCGCGTGGTGTGGGAGGCCTCGCCGATCATGCAGACGGGCAGCACCGAGCCTGTATGGCCACTCAGTGCCGGAGCGATCGTGCATGACGGCAACATGGATTGGGTGGCGGTCAGCAGCCAGATCACGGACAAGAACTGCCCGCATAGCAAGGTCGTGGCGATCATGGCCAGCAAAGTGTTCGCCGCGGACAAGGATATCGTGCGCTTCAGCGCCACGGTGAACCCGCTGGACTGGTCGAGTGCGCAGGATGCCGGCTACCTGCCGACCGGCTTGCAGCAGGCCAACAGCAACGACATGGCCGTGCTGGCGCCGTATCGCTCCAACCTGACCGCGTTCAACGCGTCGAGCTTCCAGAACTGGCAGGTCGATCCTGACCCATCGGCAATGAGTCTGCTCGACCAGATGGACGGCATCGGCTCATCTGCGCAGCACGCCGCGCAACCGGTCGGCAATGACTTGTTCTACCTTAGCCAGCTGGGTGTGCGCAGTGTTGGCATCGCGGCAGGGACGGACAGCCTTGCCGCTGGCGAGGTTGGAATGTCGATCGACGTGCTGGTTCGCCCCGCTGTCGTCGCTGATGACACCGCGCTCGGCCCGCGCGCCACGTACTACCCGAGTGCCGGCCAGTATTGGCTGGCGGTAGGTGGCGCCGAACCGCAAACCTTCGTAATTACCATGAATGGCGGCAAGCCGAAGTGCAGCCGCTACATCTTCCCGTTTGCCGTTGATGCCTTCGCGCAGCTGGGCAACGATCTGTATATCCGCCACGGCGACGAGGTGTCGGTGGTGAGCGAGGACATGGCAACGGACGATGTGGACGGAGTGCCGACTGACTTTGCCGGCTTGGTGCAGTGGGCATGGCTGGACAACGGGCAACCTGGAGTGACGAAGATGCTCGAAAGCCTCGACTACGTCGGCACCGGCCAGGGTCCGAGCTTGTCCATCGGCTACGACCAGCGCGATACCGCCGCCTTCACCGACCCGTACCTGATCGACCCGGACACGCTGCCAGGTGACCCGATCCCGATCCCGGTGGCGGCGCCGACCTTCAGCATCAAGCTGGATTTTGCGGGTGGCGCGGCGTGGAGCGTGAATGCCGTGACGTTGCACCTTTCCGGCATGGCGGGGCAGCCGTGATGGATGGGTGCAATCAGCTCCCCGAGATCCGCCTGGGTCTGCCGATCGTGCAGGACTTCGCCTACGTCGCCGCGAACATGCGGCCGGACGAGATCGCGCAGTACCTGGCGCTGACTGGCCTGCCCGAATACGTGCCGGACGTGGCGGCGCGCTCGCTGGTTGCTTCGCCGGGGAGCCAGTTCGTGATGGTGGGTCGCGATGGTCTACCGGTTCTGGTGGGTGGTTTCGCACCGGTGCGCCGCGGTGTGTACGAGGGCTGGCTGGCTGGCACGCCGCAGGGCTGGGCGAATCATTGGCGCGCGATGACGAAGGTATGCCGCGGCCTGATGGACGATCTGCTGGCGAGTGGCGCGCATCGCATCGAAACGTTCGCGCTGGCCGGCAGGACGCAAGCGCACGAATGGTACGAGCGAAGCCTGCTGATGCAGCGCGAGGGCGTCTTGCACGGGTATTTCGCCGATGGACAGGATGCGATCGTGTTCGCGAGGGTCAAAGCATGAGCAGCGGCGGCAACAGCGCAGCGAAGGCGGCAAACCAGGCGGAGGCGGATCGGCAGTCGGCCATCCGTCGCACGCAGTCGCAGGTCAATACGGTCTTCAACGACCCGAAGCGACAGGCGGACATCAATGATTTCGTCAATGCGACACGAAGCTACTACCAGCAGGATCTTGACCGCCAGAAGGGAAACGCCGACCGCGGCCTCAAGTTCGCGCTGGCGCGCTCCGGGTTGACCGGCGGCAGCACGCAGGTCGATCAGCAGCAGTTGATGGGTGAGGACTACGGCCGCGGGCTGCTGCAGGTCGAGCAGAAAGCGCAGGGTGCCGGGGCCAGCCTTTCGGCTGCCGATCAAGATGCACGGGCCCGTCTGATTTCGCTGGCGACCAGCGGACTGGATGCGACGACCGCCGCGCAACAGGCCTCTGCAGCAATGCGGTCGAACCTGGAGGCCGGTAAGTCGGAGGCGCAATTGGGCAGCCTGGCGGATTCGTTCGGTCAGACGAACAGCTTCTTGCAGGCGGCGAAGAGTGCGCGGCAGTTCCAGCAGGGCTATCTCGACGGAACGCCGGGCGGCAAGCGCGTCGCGCTCTACGGCGGCGCCAGCGGAGGGTATGGCGGATGATTCGCAACGCAACGCACGACGACATCCCGCGCATCGTGGAGATGGCTGGACGCTTCTACGCCCAGACCCGCTATGTCGGCATCGCGCCGATGGCGGAAGAATCGGCCGCGGGCCTGGCCATCCTCATGATGGACCAAGGCGTGATGCTGGTGGCCGAAGCCGACGACGCCGTGGTTGGCATGGTCGGTCTGTTCGTGGAGCCCTTCACCTTCAACATCGCCAAGACGATGGCCACGGAGTTGGTGTGGTGGGTCGAGCCCGAGCAGCAGCGCTCCGGTATCGGCGCCGAGCTACTGGCTGCGATCGAGCCGGCATGCCGTGCCAAGGGCGCCGACATGATCCGCATGATGTGCCTCGCCGGTCAGTGCGAAGGCGCGGAGGCGATCTATTCCCGCATGGGCTACACGCCCAGCGAACACGCCTATACGAAGGTGCTCTGACATGGCTATCGCCACCTCCACTGCCATCGGTCTTGCCCTTGCTGCTGCGGCCGCAGGCGGCAGCTATTACAACACGCAGAAGACCGCGCAGCGCCAGGACAACCAGGCCGCGCTTGGCATCCAGAACCAGTCCCGCATCCAGAAGCAGGCAGATACCAAGGTCAATGACGCCGTGGCGAAGCTGGCCGAGAGTAATGCGGCGAGCGCGAAGGAAGGCCGCTTGGACGATTACCTGAACGTGCTGCGCCGCAATCGCTCGACGACCGAAGCTGGCCTCACACCAGTCATCGGCAGCGACACGTTCAAGACCGATGCCGCCACCGCCGCCAACGACGCCAACAGCTACGCCGACAAGACGGCCGGCCTCATGGCACGGATGGACGCGCCGGGCATCCAGCGGCAGCAGGAGGGGTTCGACTACGGCAACCTCGCCACCGACATTGGCCTGATCGGGCGCGAGTCGCAGGGCCAGAACTTCCTCGACCAGTTGAAGCTCGGGCGGATTCGCCGCAACGCGAAGATTGACTTGGCGTCGGGTCTGCTTTCGGCGGCTGCGGGTGGCGTGGCTGGCGGCGCGGGCGGTACGGCCGCAAAGCAGGGAACGACCTATTCCATGGGCGACGGGCTCACCTACAACATGCCGGGTTATTAAGGATTCATCATGCCCAACGGCGCACAAAATCTCGGCTCGCAGCTCGGCCAGCTCATCTTCGGACAACCCGACGACGGCAAAGCCTACTATCAGGGCCAGGCGCTCGGCGCCCAGGTGGCCGACAGGATGGCATCGGCACGCAAGAGCCGCGCAGATGCGCTGATCGGCGAGGATCGACTGGATGCGCGGCAGGGGATCAATCCTGGCGCCTTGACGACGGCTGGCTATGCTCCGGATCAGGCGGCATTGCTCGGCAGCATCCTGCGCAGCAACGACGTGGTCGACCTGTCGCGGCTAGGCGATCTGCAGGCGCCGACCGCGGGCCGCGCGCTGGCTGATGCCGCAGACGCGACCCGGCTCGGTGACATGGCGACGGCGAATCGTCAGCTGGCACTGGCGCAGGGCAAGCCGTTGGAGTCCACGAAGATCGACAACGGGCAGGTGTTCAACCCCTACGCGTCGCCCGACCAGGCCATCTCGTTGACGGCGCTCGGCGATGCGATCGTGGGCGACAAGCGAGCTTCAGCCGCGAAGAACTATGCCGGAGCGCAATCCGACATGGCCCACGCCCGCCTGTTCGACAAGCAGACGTCGGTGGGCGGATTCAACCCGAACTCGGATAGTGGCGCCGGCGCCATGGTGCCCGCGGCCAACCCGAACGGCCCGCACGGTGACGCCTACTTGCAAGCCATCGAACCGACGAAGGCGGCGCAGGTCAAGGCCCTGGCCGAGGGGCGCATGGCGTTCCCGACCGGCACAGCCCTGAAATCACCCTACTGGCAGGCGATGCTGCAGGATGTGGCGCAATACGACCCGTCGTTCGATGCGGTGAATTACAACGCTCGCGCCGGCACGCGAAAAGCCTTCACTTCCGGGCCGGAATCGCGCACGGTCAATGCGCTGAACACCGTAGCCGAGCATCTCGGCACGCTGTCGGACTACGCCGGCGACCTCAATAACACCGGATTTCAGCCGTACAACAGGCTGAAGAACTCCGTAGCGGCAACGTTCGGCGATCCGGATATCGCCAAGTTCAACACGGCGAAAAAGGCCGTGGCCGACGAGGTTGCCAAGGTGTGGCGCGCCTCCGGTGGCTCGCAGATGGACATCGAGGAAAACCTGAAGAACCTGGACGGCGCGCAGTCGCCCGAACAGTTGAACGCAGCGATCGGCACGCTGACCAAGCTGATCGGCGGCAAGGTGGCGGCGCTGCAGGATCAGTACACGTCCGGCATGGGTACGACCAAGGATCTACGTCCGCTGGTCAGTCCCGAAGCCAAGCACGCCTTCGACAAGACGATCGAGCGATCTGGTCTGGCGCAGGACGATTTCGGCAACATCGGTGATGCCTTACAGGCGGCCGCTCTAGCGCCGGCAGCGGCTGCAGCGCAGGGCGGCTATCAGATCGGTCAGATCATCATGCATAACGGCAAGCCGTACCGCGTGACCGGCGGTGATCCGAATGACCCCGATGTGGAGCCGGTGCAATGAAGCTTTCCGAATTGACCGCAACTGCGCCAAGCCAAGCGTCAGCGCAGCCGGCCCACATGAAACTGTCCGACCTGACTGGGCAGGCTCCAGCCGCGCCGATTGACCAGTTGCCGACGCAGGTTGTACAGGCGCCCGCGCGGCTCCCCGGCGTGCTCGGCACGGTCAATGATTTCGGCAACGACCTTGGCGACGCCTTCGCCCACCATGTCGGTAACATCCCTGTCGGGGTGGCGCAGCTGATCGCGCATGGCGTCAAGGATTCGCCGCTAGGCATTGGCATGGAGCTAGGCAATCGCCTGGGTGGAGGGGAGGCTGGATCGACCGACAGGATTGCCGACGCACTCAACCACCGCCTTGATTCGCTCGTCAAGGAGCGCGAGGACCAATATCAGGAAGCTGTGCCGACGAATACCGCCAGCGTGACAGGCGCTGCGCTTGGCGAGGTGTTGCCGTGGCTGATTGGACTCGGCGAGGCACGGGCTGCCGGGCTGATCCCAAAAGCCACCACAACCATACAGAAGCTGGGACAGCTTGCCGTCGAAGGCGGGGCGATCGGCGCGGCGCAGCCCGTCACCAGCGGACCGCAGCTCAATGATATGGAGCGGCTGGTTGCCGGTGGAGACAGCGGCCCATCGTTTGCGCAACAGAAGGCCCTTCAGGTCGGCGTCGGCGCTGCAACAGGGCCGGTGTTGCACGGCGTCGGCAGCGGCGTCTCTGCGGTGCGCCGTGGCGTCAGTGATGTGCTGGAGCATGTCCGTGACCCGCAGGCCATCGCTGACCGGCAGATCCTCGCGCGCTTCGGCAACGATCCGCAGGCCGTGGCGAATCTCCGCACTGCCGTGCCGGATGTGCCCGGCGAGCGCTTGACTGCGGCGCAGGCCAACCCGTCGCCCGAGGCGGTGGCGCAGGAGCGCGCGCTACGCAACAACCCGACCACGGCCGCCGACTTCGTGCGCGGCGACAACGCCAACAACGCGGCGCGCATGGATGTCATCCAGAAGCTGGCCGGCACTGATGCCGACCTGGAAGCGGCCAAGTTGGCGCGCAAGCAGGCCGCGGCACCGTTCATCGACCAGCATTTGACGCCAGCCACCCCGGCGATCCGCTGGAACGACGCTGGCAAGCAGATTGACGACGCACTGAGCAAGCCCATGACCCGTGGCGATGACTACCGCGCGCTGCAGGAGGCTCGAGGCATCGTCGCCAAGGTCAAGGGCGGCACCTTGCAGGAGGATGACGCCTACCCGCTGCTACAGGAGTTGGAGCAGGGCGTCGGATCACCCAGGGCGCAGAAGGCATTCGCAGACGCGTTCGGCAGCATCGACCGCAACATGATCGACCCGGCGCCGATCGTGAAACAACTGGCATTGCTGCGAAACACGGGGCAGGGCGTGAGGGCCACGATCCGGCCAGCGCTGGATGCCATTGCCAACACGCTCAAGGAGTCACAGAATACCCGTGGTAAAGTGCCGGTGGATGTTCTGGATTCGGTGCGGCAGAACATCAAGGACTACATCGTCAAGCCCAATGGCGCACTCGCCTCCGGTCAGGAAATCGCGGCCCTTGATCCCGTCAAAGCCAAGCTTACGGCGCTTATCGACGCCCACGCACCGGGGTATTCTGATTACCTGGCGACGTACGCGCGCAACTCCGAGCCGGTCAATACCATGGAGTCGGTACGCAAGCTTCTTGACCCAAACAGCCCTCATAGCCTTAACGCTGCTGGCGATCCACAGCTTACAATTACTCGTCTTCGGCAGGTTCTGAGGGGCGACGACAAGGCGCGCTATCCCATGTCGGATGCCGCTCGCCAGCAACTCGACGCTGTTCGCGCCAGCCTTGAGCGGCGCATGATCTCGGACAACAAGCTCGCGGCTTCCGGGCCCGGCACTGCTGCCGATCTGCAAGCTGGACAGGGTTCGGCGATCGGTCGAGGTCTGTTCGGCGATCCACTCGCCGGCAAGCCTGGCGCGTTGTCGCGGTCGATCGGTATCGGCCTGGGCGGCACGCTCGGGCACATGGTCCCAGTGCCGGGCGCCGGTATCGCTGGCGCCATGCTTGGCGGCCTGCTGCCGGAAGCCGCGCAGGGCGTGAACGCGAAGATCGCTCAGCGCATCGGGTCGACGGCGCTGGATAATCAGGCCACGGCAGATGCGATCGAGCGGGCTTTACTCAAGAAACCGACGACGAAGAAACCGAGCAAGCTCGGCGAGTTGCTTCTGTTGGAGGGTCAGACAAACGGCGCGCAAAGCCAAGGCCACAGGTAGCCTGTCTTCATGGCTGCATATGGACGCATGCGTTCATATTCGTTGAGAGCTTCAGGTTGAAGCCGGCGAGATTTTCCGGCAATGCGGCTTGAGCCACTTCTTGACCCGTCATCTTCGATACGGTTAAAGCGCTTGCACATTCGCAGATGTGTGATATCGACCAGTTTCCTGAGCGGATAACATTCGTAGTGAGCTCGGCGCTGGAAAGGTGTTTTGCTATGCAAAATCTTTGAGCGGCGTCAAAGAGTCTCAGTCGGTCATTCATAGGTGAGCTCGATCCAGTTGCGATCGGAGAAATCAGTAAGCCGAACGCCAGCGCGGTAATAATTCTTTTGGCCATCGTCGTCCCCTGTCGTTTCCGAGCGGCAAGCCTACCACTGCCGTTGACCCCTTGCCCGAAACTCGCACGCTTCGGGCATGAAAAAGGTCCGCGTCCCCGTCCACCGCACCAGCCCGACGCAATCGGTGCTGATCGACCCCGCGGCGACGGTTGGCGCGCAGATTGGCGTGAACCTGCTGCTACCCGATGGCTCGGTGGGTACGCTGGCGCAGTTGCGGACGCTGTTCGGCAGTACCGGAAGCATCACCAACACTACGGTCAATGGCAACGAGATCAACTCGACCGACGACTTGGAAGAGGGGCGGTACAACTGGTATGGCAATGTGGACACGCGCGATGTATCGGCCGCCACGCACATCGCCGACCAAGGAGATAACGATACCATTTTGCGCGGAACGGCTGCGGGCGGGCTGACCATCACGGTGCCGGCCGGAGCGTGCGTTATCGGCGCAACGCTATACGCGCTACAAGGTGCGGCCGGCGCAGTGAAGTTCGTGGCCGGCAGTGGCGTCACCTTCCTTCCATCGGATAGCGCCGCGACGCGCGACCAGGGCAGCTTGATCGCCATCAAGCAGACCAGCCAGGACGTGTGGGAACCCGTGGGCGATCTGGCCTATTTCGCGCCAGCGGCCACGCTCACAGGGAACCCGTCAAACGCCAGTGCCCAGCCAGTCAATATCCCGCTGACGGCGGACGGCCATGTGCTGATCCGGCGCGGCGGCGTGCTGGTGTCTGGCAAGGTTGCGGCATCGGAAGTCACGTTCGCGCCGACAGGGAATCTCGCCTCTACGGATGTGCAGGGAGCGCTCAACGAATTGGACGCCGAGAAGGCGACGATCACCGGCGCGGAAACCTTCGCCATCGGGGCCGGCACGGCGCAGGCCATCACAGCGGCGTTCACGCCGGCCATCACCGCCCTCGTGGACGGCGAGCAGATCAAGGTGCGCGCATTCCTCGCCAACACGGCGGCTGCGCCTACGCTCAAGGTCAACGCGCTGACGGCGTATCCGATCACCAAGAACGGCGGCATCGCGCTGGTAGCTGGCGACATCAAAGGCGTTGGACATGAGTTGCTGCTGCGCTACGTCGCGTCGGGGCCGCGCTTCGAGTTGCTGAATCCAGCGGTAAGCGGGGGTGGCGGCGGAACCTGGGGAAGCATCACCGGCACGTTGTCCGATCAGACAGATCTGAAAACGGCACTCGATGGCAAGGCTGACGTATCCGGGATTGTGCTTTCGGGCCGCGTGGCCACTTACTCAGCGCTACCGAGCACGGGATTGAGTGCGGGCAACGCGTACCTGGTCGATGCTGACGGCCTGATCTACGTGTGGAACGGCTCTGCTTTCCCGGCATCTGGCCTCGGTCTCCGTATCGGAACAGGCGGCGTATCGGATAATTTCGCGGTTCCGGACGCTTGGAACTACACGAATTTTTATGCCGCAGTGGCTACGTTCGCGTTCACTAGCGGGTTGGTCACCGCGAATGGCAGTGGCGGCTCTCAGGCGATATTGGTGCGGAATGACGTCTTGCTTGCTGATGGGGTGGTTGCCGCAACGGCTACGCAGTGCAACGACGGTGGCTTGGTCATGCGCGCCAAGGATCTCAATACCTACTATCTCTTAGTGGTGCATGACAGCGCGTACGCCGTAGGAACACCGAACAGGATGGTGTTATTCAAGAATATCGCTGGAACATTCACATCTTTGGGTACTGCCGTCATCTCGTTCACCCGGGGCACCAGTCACACGTTCTCGTTATCGGTAACAGGGGCCAGTCTTGTGGCGAAGTTCGATGGTGTAACAGGGATCACCGTAACCGACTCAAGTATCTCCGGAGCGGGCATGGTCGGACTGCGTCATAACGACACGGTAGCCTCAAAGTTTCAGAGTTTCCAATGGGGCTGATCGCATCATGAGCCTGCTTGCCGCTGCAATTTCGCGCCGACCGCATCCCGCAAGGCCACACTTTGCAGGCATAGCCGACACTGCGTACCTAGCGACATTCGCGGCGGCGGATGATCGCAACGGCATTCTGATCAGCGGCTTTTCCACAAGCGATATTCTTCGCATCGACAAGATAACCGGCATGACCTACGCCGCTTATTCGCCGTGGGCCTCCGACAGTGATCCGTTTGCGGGTGGTCTGCCATGGACCAATAATTTCGAAATCACGAATGGAAACGGGGTAACAACAGATTATTGGCCGACGCATTACGCAACAGCGGCAGCAGCTGAGGCGGCAGCTATTGCATCTCCAATCTATCTTACGGGTGCGACCTCATATATCTACTGGCTTCTCGATCCATCACCGTCAGATAACCGTGCCGGTCTATCGATTCGGATTACGCAGTTGTAATGCCCATGGAATTCACATGACCGACTACGAGCGCCACATGCCGCAGACCGGACACCTGCATCTTCCGCACGTCGAGCCGAGCTGGACGATCGGCACGGTGCTTGCGGCAGCCTGCTCCATCGTCTCGCTTCTGTCCGTGCTGGTGGCGATCACCTGGGGCTATGCGCGCGTGACGTACGCCACCGACAACGTGCCAGCCATGAAGGCGAAGCAGGAGGTCATCGAGCGCGACGTGGCCGTGCTGAAGACGCAGCAGCAGAACGGCGAAGCGAAGTACTCGGAGATCCTCGCTCAGCTCAACAAGATCAGCGACAAGGTCGATCGGCTGAACGACTCGAAGGCTGACAAGCAAATGAAGGGGTGGCAGCGATGAAGCTGATCGACAATGCAAGTCAGTGGCACAAGCTGTGGAGCATCCGCTTCGCGATCCTTTCCGCGCTGTTCGGCTCGATCACGACGGCGTACATGGCGCTGCCGCCTGACTGGCTGCCGTACATCCCGGGCTGGGCGAAGTTGCTACTGGCGGCAGGCTCGATGCTGACCGCTGGCGCCGCAAGCGTGGCCCGGGTAGTGCAGCAGACCAAGCTGCAGCCGAACGACAATTCGGAGCATGCGTGATGGCGCTCGCTGACCGCCTGCGCCAGCACGAAGGCCTGCGCCTGCAGGTCTACGACGACGCCACCGGAGCTGCAATCAAGCCGGGTTCGCACGTCATCGGCAATCCGACCATCGGCGTCGGGACGCTGATCGGTCCGGGTGGCGGGATCACGGAAGCAGAGGCCGAGCTGCTGCTGGACAATCGGGTGAGAATCGCCACGAAATCCGCCGCAAGCCTTGTTGCGCCTGACTTTCCTGCTGCTGATCCTGCGCGCTTCGACGTACTGGTCGAAATGGCATTTCAGATGGGTGGCGCCGGGCTGGCCAAGTTCGAGAACACACTGCAGGCCGTGCGCGATCGCCGATGGAACGATGCCGCGGACGGCATGCTCGCAAGCACCTGGGCGCTGCAGACGCCCGGCCGGGCACGTGAACTGGCCGAGATCATGCGGAGCGGCAAGTGATCGCCCTTTGGCTCAAGGTGCGCGGCTGGCTGTACGGGCTGGCGGCGCTCGCAGGCCTGCTGCTGGGCGCGTGGCTGCTTGGCCGCAGCAAGGGCAAGGCAGCGGAGCAGGTCAAGACGCGAGCCGCGCAGGACGCCGCGGCGACGGCGCAGGCCACCACCAAGCAACTGGAGTCACGCCATGAAACAGACGTCGAAGTGCAGCGCCTGCCGGATGCGCCGGCGCAAGTGGTGGCTGATGCCGATCCTGCTACCGCTGCTGGCCGCCTGCAGTCCTGGACTCGCGATTAAACCCGACCCGTGCGCCGGCTGGTCCGTCATCTGCCCGAGCAAGACCGACGTCCTGACGGATGGCACGGCCAAGCAGATTCTGGCGCACGATGAGCACGGGGTGGTCGCGAAATGCTGGGCCAGGACGGCATGCAAATCAGCGAAACCTGACAGTGCGAAGAAGCCCGCTGCAGCACACTGACCCCGCCCCGGCCGTCAGGCCTCATCCGGCGATAGTCAGCTCAGGCGACGTGCGTTCAGGCGCGGGCCGATGGCCGGGGCATTTTGCTCAATGTTGCACGACAACAGAACACGCGTGTATCATTCGCGATCCTGAGCGGGTAGGAGTGGTATGCGAAGCGGCTCTGTAAGATAGAGCACGGAGCCTGCCCCCGCTACCAG
>Ga0157369_10001762_pt1 | contig 26232 bp, 29 predicted proteins | sample C25metaG_FD_113461 | JGI IMG/M metagenome (GOLD analysis project Ga0157369, IMG submission 113461) | Corn rhizosphere microbial communities from Kellogg Biological Station, Michigan, USA - C2-5 metaG | ecosystem: Host-associated > Plants > Roots > Rhizosphere > Soil | place: USA: Michigan... | reverse complement strand
TCGTTGAGTATCCGAGTATTGTAGCGCTTAGTGACGACGGTGTGTTACAGACGCTGTGGCGCGGCCGGCCACTCCCAACTATTAGTGAGGTAAGTTATTATGTCTAAAGTAGCTAAAACTAGTGCGCTTGATCGATCGAATAAATGGATCTTTGGAACGATGCTTGCATTTGGTATTGTCGGCTTGATTGCTAGCTTTGTTCTAGCGGTCGAAGAATTTCATTTACTTAAGAATCCGCAGGCAACGCTCAGCTGTTCATTTAATCTTGTCCTTAACTGTTCGACGGTGATGAAGACATGGCAGGCGAGTGTCTTTGGGTTTCCCAATATGTTTATCGGTCTTATGGCATTTCCTATTGTCATTCTCGTCGCCTCACTTGGACTGGCGCGAGTTACGCTGCCTCGTTGGGTATATCTATGGGCTAATATTGGCTACCTTCTTGGTGCAGTGTTCGCCTACTGGCTATTCTTCAATAGTCTGTACGCTATTCAAGTCCTCTGTCCATGGTGTTTAACGGTCACCTTTAGTACTACGATGCTGCTTGCTACTATTACTTCGTATAACTTGCGAGAAAATACATTCCACTTGTCTACTTCGACGCATGAACGCGTCACAAAGCTCCTTGGTAAGGATACGCATAAAGTAATTGTCGCAGCATGGATTGTGTTGATGATTGCTCTCGTGTTTCTTCAATTTGGCGAAGCACTGTTTGCTTAGTTGATCTTAAGATCACAAGCTATGGCGCTATAGAGTTGCGAAGGATGGTGATTAGAGGTAAGATTGTATAGTAACACTCTTATGGAAGATGAGCGGCTATCACCCGCGAATGTTATTCGGGAAGAAAGGCTGTGAGCTGATTAGACCCCGACGCGGATGCAGCGATATAGCAAACAACTAAGCGCTAAAAAGAATCTCTTTTTGGAAACTGGATGGTACCGTCCGCGATGATGCGGATTCCAGTGACTAAACAGGGATTTTTTGTTTTTTATGAAAGGAAAAACTATGAAATTTACAGCTAACTCACGACGACGCGCACTAGAGTACGAAAAAGATATTGTGCTTCAGTGGAAGAAGAACAAAACCTTTGAGAAATCAGTTGAAATGCGTCCGAAAGAAAATTCGTATGTCTTCTATGACGGTCCTCCGTTTATTTCTGGTGTGCCACACCACGGGACGCTACTTAGCTCGATTGTCAAAGATGTGATTCCTCGCTACCAGACAATGAAGGGCAAGCGTGTTGAGCGCGTCTGGGGATGGGATTGCCACGGCTTACCAGCGGAACGTTATACAGAAAAGAAGTTAGGTATTAATTCGCGCGAGGAAGTGCTGGATTACGGTATTGAGAAATATATCATTGCCTGTCGAGAGAATATGGTCCAGACGAGTAGCCTTTGGGAAGACACTGTTGATCGGATTGGCCGCTGGGTAGACTTCAAGGGTGCCTACAAAACAATGGACAAAGAGTACATGGAGAGTGTGTGGTGGGCCTTTAAGAACCTTTACGAAAAAGGGAAGATTTATGAGGGCGAAAAAGTGCTTATGTACTGTACGCTTGATGCGACACCGCTATCTAAAGCAGAGGTTACGATGGATGCAGGGGCGTACCAAGATGTGACTGATCCAAGTGTGTATGTGAAGTTTCAGCTGTATGCTCGTGAGCAAGAAGACCATGAACATACGGCATTGAAGCCAACCTCACTTCTTGCCTGGACGACAACCCCATGGACCCTTCCTGCCAATACTGCGCTGGCAGTGAATAAAGATCTTGTCTACATTGAGGTAGAGTTAGGCGGTGAATACCTTATTATCGCCAAAGAACTTGTCGAGAAAGTGCTCACCGATGACAAGCGCCAGCCTTTAGAATACCGTGTTGTGCGTGAGTTACAAGGGGAGGAGCTGGTTGGTGAGGCATATCAGCCTTTGTTTGGCGTTGATCGTGGTGGTAACGCACACAAAATTTGGGCAGCAGACTATGTTACGATTGAATCGGGTACAGGAATTGTTCACATCGCTCCAGCATATGGTGAAGAAGACTTTGCGCTTGCTCGCGAAAAGAAAATTCCCGTGGTTCACACTATCGACGAGAACGGCCTCTTTACTGAAGGTGACTGGACTGGGCATAATGTCTGGGAGATTAATAAAACGATAGCTAAGGAGTTAAAAGAGCGCGGCATTGTATGGAAGATCGATTACATCCGCCACTCGTATCCACACTGTCACCGCTGTGGTACGAAACTTATGTACCGTGCGCATCCAAGCTGGTTCATGGATATTGATGAGCAGCGTGAAGCAATGCTTGAGAAGAATGGCAACATTAGTTGGTTCCCGTCGCACGTTAAGAATGGTCGGTTTGCAAAAACAATCGAGCAAGCACCAGACTGGAACTTATCACGTGACCGTTTCTGGGCAACGGCAATGCCGGTATGGAAGGGTGTCGATGCCGACGGTCAAACGCATGTTAAGGTGGTGGGAAGCTACGCAGAACTTAAGGAATTGAGTGGCGTAGAACTTGAAGACTACCATCGCCCGTGGGTGGACGATATTACCTTTGAGATTGACGGCGTGACGTATAGTCGTATTGATAAGGTTATGGATAGTTGGTTTGAAGCTGGCAGTATGCCGTTTGCACAGTTCCATTATCCTTTTGAAAACAAGCAGAAGTTTGAGCAGAATTTCCCGGGAGATTTCATTGTAGAGTACATTGGACAGGTCCGAGCGTGGTTTTACTATATGCACGCAATGAGTGTGGCGCTGTTTGGTGAAAATTCATTTAAGAATGTGATTGTCACTGGTAACGTAGCTGGTAATGATGGTCGAAAAATGAGCAAGAGTTATGGGAACTATACCGATCCAAATGTATTAATGGATCAATATTCAGCTGATAGTTTGCGCTTCCTCTTACTACAAAGTCCACTCCTCAACGGCGAAGATTTCGCCTTGCAAGACAAAGAAGTGGGGGACGTTGCACGGAAACTATCCATGATTTGGAATATGTACGACTTCTTTACGATGTATGCTGAGGTAGATGGCTGGGAATTTGACGGGGAAATAAAAGATCCGACAGAGCAGCTTGAAAATCCCCTTGATCAGTGGATTGTTAGTCGAGTGCATCAGTTGACGCAGGAGGTGGAGAAGCACTTGGATGCTTATGACATTCCAAATGCCGTTAAGCCGATCCTGCCGTTCATTGAAGATGCCAGCAACTGGTATGTACGTCGCAGTCGCCGTCGCTTCTGGAAGTCGGGCGACGACACGGACAAGAACAACGCATACACAACGCTACACTACGTGCTTGTACAACTGAGTCAAGTGCTTGCGCCATTTACGCCGTTTCTTGCCGAGGAGCTGTATCAGAAACTGACAGGCGGCGAGAGTGTCCACTTGCTCGACTGGCCAAAGACGGGGCATATCAATGAGCTTGTCGTGCAGGATATGGAGACAGTCCGTGAGTATGTGAATGCTGGACTAAGTATCCGCGCGAAGGAGCGTCAGAAAGTCCGCCAGCCGCTAGCGAGTGTCACGATTCCATCACTAGGAAAGTTCGTTGACTTTGAAGATATCTTAACTGAAGAGCTGAACGTCAAAGAAGTTATTGTTGGTGGTGAGTTAACCCTCGATCTTTCATTGACGCCTGAACTAAAGCGCGAAGGGTTAATGCGTGAAATCATTCGTCACGTACAGTCGGCGCGCAAGGCGGCTGGCCTGAATGTTGACGACCGCATTAAGGTTAGCTTCACGACCGAAGATAAGGATATCCTTGCAGCTATTGAGGAGTTCGGTGAGGTGATTCGCGCGGAAGTGCTTGCCGATGCGATTACTGATGTGGCGTATGAGGCATATCAATCAACTGCCAAGGTTGAAGGTTCACCTCTGCAGATTAACCTACAGAAGGCTTAAGCTTTCAAGGCGTAGTATGGAAAAGCTCGGCGCGCTGCCGGGCTTTTTTGTATAATCAGGCGGGAAGGGGATATTGACTTTTTATCACGTTTATGTTAGTATCTTTATATACACCAATAAAAATAAAAAGTAGCAAAACAATGTCATTACTTCATCCCCACGTACTTCATCACATTTCATTCACTCCTATCGACCCGTTAGGGGATGGGCTACGTGAAGATATTCTAGCTGAACAGGCAGAGCCGGAAGCGATTATTCTAGAAGAGCGCCCAGACGAAAATGAATTGGTTGACTACTTAAAATCGATCACTGACGACATTAAGGGCGACAGTGACGAGTTTACTTTCTCAGAGGACTAATTAATTACTATATTTTTTATAGTATAATAGTACTTATTATGATGATGCAATTGACCGATGCGCAATTCGATCAAATCATTTCTCGTGCGATGGATGAGCTGCCGCAGGAGTACATTAAAGGACTCGAAAATGTGGTCATTGTCCAAGCTGATGACCCTACGCCGGAGCAGCTTGAAAAGATGAAGGTTGATCATAATCACGTCCTCCTAGGCCTATACGAGGGTGTACCTTTAACGCAGCGGGGGAGCGGTTTCTCGGGTATGTTACCCGATAAGATTACGCTGTTTAAACATCCTATCCTAGCGATTGTCACGAATGAGAGTGAACTATTTGAGCAAGTCAAGCGAACGCTATGGCATGAAATGGCGCATTATTATGGACTAAATCACGATCGGATGGACGAACTGCAGACGCACCACACATAGTGGCCGTATGCCGCCTATGGTATAATTACGTTACTAACTTTGCGTGAATGCAGAGAGAAGTGAGGGAGGCGCATGGGGCAATCCAAGCATGATGCGACATCAAATTACACTCCAGCTATTTTAGCGGTATTGGGGTGTATATTGACGCTTTCTCTCGTCTCGGCACCCGCCACGCACGCACTCTCACTTGATCCTGCGCTCAATACCATTACGGCGGTTGCGCAGACACTCACAAGTACCGACAAGGAGGTCAAGTCGTCTCGCTCTTCGTCTACGTCATCTTCCAGTGGTCAACGAGCTGGCTCAGCGGCGAAGACAGCGACCTCGCCGGTCACCCCATCAACAAATGAAACGGCAGCCGCGCCACCTGAAGAGGTCATCGTTACTGAGCCATTACAACAATTGCCAACGATTGAGGCGCCTATCGTCGCCTCGCCTGTTGCGCCCGCCCACTCAGCTGGCGCAGTTGCAGTGTCGGCTGAAGCGTTAGGCGCGCAATCGTCAACCACCCCACTACAGGCGACAGAGCAAGGCTGGAAAGTATTTGGAATTGTCTGGTATTGGCCAGTTATTGTGGGTATGAGTTTCTGGGGTGGCTGTACATTCATATATCGATACTACATCAACCTCTCTCGGTATCGTCTTATTCCGCTTTTCTTACGGGCGGGAAATGCCTTTGGAGATTTGTAAGTCTTTTTAGCTTTATCGAGATGCTTAATTGATGATGGTTATGTTTGCAGTGTTGGCATAAAAGTTGTTAACTAGAGCATGAGTAGCGACAAGAGTATATCTTATGCCGCGCGCTTGTATGGCCAACAATTCGAAGCAAGAAGGTGAGTGTGAATGTCAGGTGGTGAAGAGGACTTTTTAACGCCAACTTTCCATGAAGTTGTCTTTGCGCTTATCCGCTGGAAGCTGGATGAATTTGATGCTGATCCAGTAGGATATATAGAGCGCGAACGCGCCAACCATCCCGAGTCAATTCTTGGCTGGGAAAACCCAACCGGTAACAAAAAATGACAAATGAAAGAGGTGCCGAATGACCGCTCTCGATCGCGTGAGGCAGATGACACGCGAAACTATTATTCGCAGTAACTTCAACGACTCCAAGATGCGCGAGCTAGGCAATTGCCAAGGCTTGAGTCTTACGGTAGCAAGGCAGCACGCGGAGCGGCTTGTACGAGCGGCCGACGAGGCGAAAGCAGCGAAAGAGCGGAAGGGTGAAGACCCAGCATCTGCTCCGAGGGAGATCCTCAGAGATGCTGAGTCTGCTCGTGCCATCCTCCTCAGTTTGGACCAAGCGGGTATCGCGGATACCTAGACCACCGTCCATCCTTCGGCTTCGTCGGCTTTTAAGCCTGTCTGTGAAATCGAGCCCGCTCTTCACAGGCGGGCTTGATTTCATGTTGAGGCCCTTGTCTAGTCGGCTACTATCTGTTACAATGAACAACTGATTGATATAATAATAAAGGAATCATATGACAAAAGCAGTCGTTAAGATCGGTGGAAAACAATTCGTTGTTGCCGAAAAAGAGACCCTACTGGTGGACCTCCTCCAGGAAGGCACAAAAGAGCTCACGCTTGATGCACTGTTGGTAATTGATGGTGATAAAACAACCGTCGGCGCGCCAACTGTTAAGGGTGTGAAGGTTACCGCAACTGTCGTTGACGATCTCGTCAAAGGCGAAAAAGTTCGTATTATTCGCTACAAAGCGAAAAAGCGTGTCCACAAAGAAATGGGTCACCGCCAAAAATACAGCAAGATTGAAATTACTTCAATCAAGTAACAATTAAAAATCCCCGCCTGAAGAAAGCGGGGATTTTTAATTGTGCTCATGCTATAATAGGGCAAAAGAGAGAGGGAAAATACACAGTGACCACAGTCATATCCGTGACAAATCAAAAAGGCGGCGTAGGCAAGACGACGAGTGCGGTTAATATTGCTTACTATCTTGCGAAAATGGGCAAGAAAACACTTATTGTCGACTTTGATCCACAAGGGAATGCATCAAGTGGCCTAGGTATTGATAAACAATCACTCACTGGCTCAATGACGGATGTTATTTTAGAAACTAAGACACTCCCAGATATTATCATCCCAACTGATCATAAGAACTTGTTTATCGCCCCGACAACCTCACATCTAGCAAACACCGAAGTTGAGCTCGCTAACGCGAATCGACGGTTTACACGCTTGAAGAATGCAATCGAGAACACGCCAAATTATGATTATATTATTATCGATAGTCCTCCGAGCCTCAGCCTACTGACTGTCAATGGTCTCATTGCTGCCAGGTATGTACTTTTGCCAGTCCAGGCCGAGTTCTATGCACTTGAAGGTCTCGGGCAGCTTCTTGAGACAATGAAGCTTATACGCAAGAGCATGAACCCGACGCTTGATTTAATTGGCGTGTTGCCAACGATGGTTGATGGGCGAACAACCTTGAGTGGACAAGTCCACGAAGAGATTAAAAAGCACTTCCCAGGTAAAGTGTTCAAGACGGTCATACCGCGAAATATCCGTCTCGCTGAAGCACCAAGCCATGGGTTACCTGTTGGTGTCTATGATAAGTTTTCCAAGGGTGCACGAGCATACAAAGCAGTGACGAAGGAGGTAGTTGAACGTGTCGGCTAAAAAAGGACTAGGGCGAGGTTTTGATTCGCTTATCCCAACAGAACTACTAGATGAGTCATTTGACCCCACGGCGGCGCAAGATGACCAAGTGAGCGATCTTCGTCATATTAAATTAACGGAAGTAGCAGCTGATCCTGATCAACCTCGTCGTCACTTTGATGAAGTAGGTCTCGAAGAGTTGTCCGCCTCAATTAAAGAGCATGGCATTTTGCAGCCAATTGTTGTAACACCAAAGGCTGGCGGCTACCAAATTGTCGCTGGTGAACGACGCTACCGAGCGGCTAAGATGGCAGGACTTACTAAGATTCCGGCGCTTGTCCGGACTCTTAGCAATCAACACAAGCTCGAACTGTCATTAATTGAAAACCTCCAGCGACGTGACCTTAATGTTCTTGAAACTGCTACGGCATATTTAAAGCTTCGCGATCAATTTAATTTGACGCTTGATCAAATTGGGCAACGAGTCGGTGGTAAGTCGGTTAGCGCGGTCAGTAATACTTTGCGGTTGCTGCGATTACCTGAGTCGGTGCGCACGGCACTGCTCGAAGGCAAACTCCGGGAAGGGCAGGCACGACCTCTTGTTAATATCGATCCAGCTATCATCGAAGAGATTTTGCCGCAAATCCTGAAAGAAGAGTGGAGCGCGCGCAAGATCGAGCAGTTCATTGTTCAACTAAAAAAAGCGCCAAAGTCGGCTGACCCAGAGAAGAAGCCAAAGATCGAACAACAGCCATACCAAGATACGACGAAGCGTCTTGTGCAGCGACTTGCAACAGATGTGAGCGTAAAAACAAACGCGAAGGGTGCTGGTCAGATTATTATTCGCTTCAAGAGCGATGACGAATTCCAGCGTCTTGAAAAGCTCCTCGATCGGCAATAGTCAGTAGGCTAATCCGCTATTAAAAAATACCCCGTTCGGATTGAATGGGGTATTTTATTGACCGTGGACGGTGACTTAGAAAGTCCGGATGGCGGTAAAAGGATAGATGCGAAGTTTAACTGGCCCTACGACGTCGTAGTAAGGAATGAGACCTAAGCCGCTGCGAGAGTCGAAGGAGAAGTCGCCTTGACGATGGTCACCAGCGACAAATAGTGTCCCATCAGTGACAGTCGTGTCAACACTTCCGCTGGTTGGCGAGCCTGGTTCGCCGTGATTAGCGTCGTCAGGATGAAAACCATTTGGATGTTCACTGTTATAGACGGTCAGTACTCCATCTGCGACTGTGACGCGCTCGCCAGGGAAGGCAATGACACGTTTAACAATATATTCGTCACCGGTGCCTACATTGTAACGTGGATTTTTAAAGACAATAATTTGACCTCGTGAAGGGATGTATGGCTTGTTTTGCATCTGCGCCCACGTGACAGGGAGGCGATTAACGATTAAGCGATCGCCGGTGTACATAGTCGTTTGCATGCTTGGCCCAACGACGTTAAAGCTTCGGAAGATAAAGGCATTAATAAGGATTGTGCCAACGAGCACGCAGCTAATAAATACGAATATCCCGAGGGTATCTTTGATAAAAGGGTGTCGTTGCATAAATGATGATTCCATTGCTAATTACTATACACGTTTTAGAGAAGAGATAAAAGCGAACGCGTTTAAGCTTTTTATGGTTCTAAAATGCCGGGCAATCGTATATAGTAGAGGGAGTATTTATGAAAGCACCACGACACTCTATCGACGGATTTGTTCCACGCCGAGCTGGTAGCCGCTTGGGCGATCACCACTCAGGACAAGCAGGTGAACTGCGCCCACGCGCTGCAGTTCGCGCAACTAATATGAGCCGACCTACGGCAGCTTCGACGCATGCCACGACTGACGCGCAGACAGGAGCCGCACCACTTCGTTATAGTGATCGCGGATTAACTCGTCGTGATGTCCAGGAATCACTTAGCGGCATTAATGATGCACCAGCACCTGTAGATAAAAAGCGCAAGTGGCCATTTGGTAAGAAGAGTCGTGTAGTAGATACGAAGCTGAAGAAGCGTCGGATTACAAAGTGGGCAATTATTGGTGTAATTACATTACTTATTCTCGTTGGTGGTTGGGTTGCCTATAAGACGTTATGGGCTAGTAGCAATATCTTCAAAGGTAACATTCTCCTTGGTTTGACCCAGAGTCAGCCTTTAAAGACTGACGCTAACGGGCGTAGTAACATTCTTATTCTTGGTACGTCTGAAGATGACCCTGGACATGGCGGCGCCTATCTTACGGACTCAATGATGGTTGTGAGTATTGATCAGAAGAATAAGACCGCCTCTATGTTTAGTATCCCGCGTGACTTATATGTGAAGTACGGCATGGGATGCAATAGCGGCTACCAAGGAAAGATTAACGAGTTCTTTAACTGCGTTAACGATGACTACACGACAAAAGAAGCAGAAGAGCAGCGTTTGAGTGAGACCCGAGCCTTTGTCGGTGAGATCTTCGGTATGGATATTCAGTATGGTGTGCACGTTAATAACACGGTTATTAAAGACGCTGTGAATGCCGTTGGCGGAGTCGATGTCGACATCCAGGGAAGTAATGGTGATCCGGGTATTTTGGATCGTAACTTTGACTGGCGCTGTAACTACACCTGTAACTTAGTGAAGTACAATAATGGGGTCCATCACCTTGATGGTGATCATGCACTATATCTCGCAATGGCACGCGGTGACGTCGCTCCAACATACGGACTTGGTAACTCAAACTTCGACCGTGAAAAGAACCAGCAGAAGATTATCGTAGCCTTAAAAGAAAAAGCGGTCAGCACAGGTACACTCACAGATCTTGGTAAGGTTACGGGGCTGATTGATAGCCTTGGCAATAATCTGCGCACGACATTTGAAACATCTGAGATTCGCACGCTGATGCAACTAGGGTCTGATATCCCATCGGCAAACATCAAGACATTGAGCCTCTTTGGGGATGAAAACTCCTTAGTAAAAAGCGGTAACTACAACGGGGCAAGTGTCGTGATGCCGGCAGCTGGTATTTTCGACTACTCTGATATCCGTACTTTCTTGAAACAAAAGCTCAGCACCGACGCCGTCACTCGTGAAGGTGCACAGGTTGTTGTATTGAATGGCTCTGGGGTTGCTGGAGTGGCACAAACCGAGGCTGACAAGCTAACAGAAGCTGGCTTTATTGTTAGCGAAGTGGGCAATGCACCTGAAGCTACTTACGGAGATGTTGAGATATACCAAGTTGGGCAGGGTATGGCTGGTACGAAAGCTCGTCTCGAATCTGCCTTTGGTGTGAAGACGAAGACGACTGCACCACCTGTTGAACCTGCAGCAGGAACGAACTTTGTTGTCATCTTCGGTAAAGACCGTTCGTCAAACTAGGCGAGAGTGGTATAATAGACGTAGATTATGGAGTTTCTAAAGTCATCTAAACGACGTTCGCTGGTTAGTGAACTTGTCTACATTGGGTTAAACGTTGCCTTTGCGGCAATGATCTTGATTATTCTTTTGACGATTGATTCGCCACTTCCAGCCTTTGCCTTGGTACTCCTTAGTAAATGGCGTATTCTTGCGGTACGTCCACGCTATTGGTTTGTGAACTTACAGGCAAACCTTGTCGATATTATCGTTAGCCTCAGTATCGTAATTCTGATCTACTCGGCAAGTGGTGCATTTGCCGTGCAGGTCATGCTAACTGCGCTCTATATCGTTTGGTTACTGTATGTAAAGCCGAAGTCTAAGCGCCTATTTGTCGCTATTCAAGCGGGAACTGCCGTCTTCCTTGGTGTATCTGCGCTGATGATCGTCTCGTATGACTGGATTGCGACATTAGTAGTTCTCGCGATGTGGCTCATTGGATACAGTAGCGCCCGTCACGTAACGACCAGTTATGATGAGGCGCACACCTCATTCTATAGTCTAATGTGGGGCTTCTTCTTTGCTGAGTTTGGCTGGCTTGTCTATCACTGGACCTTTGCCTATGCGATCCCTGGCGCTGGTAATATCCAGTTGCCGCAAGCGGGTCTTATTGCGCTCGCTATAAGCTTCCTGGCAGAACGCGTCTACAGCAGTTATGTTAAGCATGGCGGGGTTCGTTCAAGCGACGTTATTATGCCCGCACTTCTATCTGTTAGCGTCATTATTCTCTTATTGACATTATTTAATGCAATTAGCACCGGCGCCATTTAATTTTTTCAGTAATTTATCAGGTTCGCTCGGTAGGCTAGAAGGAGATGAAAAATATGGATATGACACCTACACCAGAATCGAATAGTGCCTTACCTCCGGTAATGACTGACGCGGATGCGTCACGTCCGCCCGAACGAGACCGTTCAACGTATACGACGCGGCCGCGCGCAAAGCGGATGGTTGCTACGATGCTACTCGTAATTTTACTTGGACTTGCTTCAGGTTTTGCCGGGGCACGCTTATCATCGCTAACGGGTGGCACAACGCAAACGACGTCGCATTTGACGAGTGGCACGGATGGCAATAAGATTATTACGCAGGAAGAAGAAAACCTATCAAGTGTCGTCTCGAAGGTCTCGCCAAGTGTCGTATCGATCATTACGAAAACACAGTCAACGGACTTCTACTTGGGCTCATCCACACAAGAGGGGGCAGGTACGGGTATTATTGTCAGTAAAGATGGCTACGTTATGACAAACAAGCATGTTGTCGATGGTGCGACTACAGTTGGTGTAGCCTTAGCGGACGGTACAACCTACGAAAACGTTAAAGTACTAGGAACTGATCCGCTAAATGATGTTGCCTTTTTGAAGATTCCAAATGTTAATGATCTTCACGCGGCAGAACTTGGAGATTCAACTTCGATTCGTGTCGGACAAAAGGTTGTGGCAATTGGCAACTCTCTAGGTCAGTATCAAAATACTGTGACGAGTGGTATCATCTCTGGCACTGGCCGACCAGTCTCTGCTCAGTCGGGTAATTCAGTCGAATCATTAACTGACCTCATTCAGACGGACGCTGCTATTAACCCTGGTAACTCGGGTGGTCCACTGTTAAATCTTCAGGGGCAGGTCATTGGTATCAATACGGCAGTTGCCGCAGACGCACAGGGTATTGGTTTCTCTATTCCAATTGGGGCTACTAAGGGCGTCTTGAAGGGCGTCTTGGAAGGTAAGGGTGTACAGCGAGCATACTTGGGTATTAATTACGTTCCTATTACGGCTGACGTGGCTGAGTTCTATAAGCTACCAGTAAAAAAGGGTGCCTATGTCTTTAACGGTGAAGGTAAGACAGCTGTTGCCGCAGGTAGCCCAGCGGACAAAGCAGGGATTAAGGATAAAGATATCATCACCAAGGTTGGTGACATCGAAGCGGGTGATCGTGGTAGTGTCGCGAGCCTTGTAGCGGAATATGCACCCGATGATACCATTAAGCTAACGGTGCTGCGCGACGGCAAGACGATGACCGTAGAAGCAAAGCTCGTTGCTTTTAATGGCTAGCTGAAAACAATTGCTAATAAATACGACCGTGTAAGCGGTCGTATTTATTGTTGGGGTGTATATTGCAGTGCAATAATGTAATCTCGTACCTCGTGAAGACTAAAAGATCGATCCTTGGCGTATTTAATGATGGTGGCATGTTGCCGTGGGTCGGCTTCAAGGAGGGCGTAGCCCCCAGGATGGAGATGAGAAGGCATTTGATCAATGAGTTTATAGATAAGAGCCAGACCTTCATCAGGAGCAAATAGTGCAAGGGACGGTTCGTAGTGCGTCTCAGGTGAACGCTCCCAGATCACATCGACATAGGGAAGGTTCGCAATGATGTAATCGGCAGTGAAGGGGTAAGCGCTAAGTAGGTCACTTCGTGTTAGTGTGACTTCAGCGTGTAGTGTTTTGGCGTTCGCTTCCGCGACCGTCAGAGCGTGTCGGCTAATATCCACGAGGGTTACATCAAGTTCGGGTATTTCGAGCTTCGCGCTAATGCCGAGACATCCCGTTCCAGTGCCCACGTCTACTAATCGCTTTGGTGTTGTATCGAGGCTCATTTCAGTTTGTACGGTTAGTTCTTTAAGAATCGTAATGATATTTTCCGATTCAGGACGAGGAATGAGCGTTGATGGGTTTACCTTAAACATACGTCCGTAAAATTCCTTATGTCCAACGATGTAGGCTATTGGGGTACGATCGAGGCGGAGCTGGAGTCGAGCATCGGCAATTTCTTGTTGACGAGCGGTGAGTAGGTCGTCGTCATGGGCGTGAAGATAGGTCCGACTTTGTCGGAGGGTGTGCGCGAGAATGATTTCCGCATCGAGCTTCGCTGAACTAATGCCAGCGTCGGTTAGCTGCGCAGCTGCGTCATGCAGCCACTGCTTAATTACTGGCGTTTTTAGCGGCAAGTTCTCGTTCATACGCCTGTAAATGTTCAATTATGTCATCAATTGAGCCGTTGAGTGCTGACGGAATGCTGCTGCGCGAGTAGCCAATACGGTGATCGGTGATGCGGTCTTGAGGGAAGTTATAAGTGCGAATCTTTTCGCTTCGGTCGCCACTGCCAATTAGACTTCGTCGTTCGGCAGCTAGCTTTGATTGCTCCTCATCGATCTTTGCCTGGAGTAGGCGTGCTCGAAGAACGCTCATGGCTTTTTCTTTGTTCTTGATCTGTGATTTTTCATCCTGGTTGGTGACGACAAGGCCAGTTGGAAGGTGGGTGATGCGTACGGCACTGTCGGTCGTGTTAACTGATTGACCGCCATGACCACCGGCGCGGTACACGTCGATCTTCAGATCATTAGCGTTAATTTCAATATCAGTCTCTTGCGCTTCAGGTAGGACCGCGACGGTAACAGTACTGGTGTGAATACGACCCTGTGATTCAGTTGCTGGCACGCGTTGAACGCGATGCACTCCCGACTCGAACTTAAGCTGTGCGTATGGCATATTACCTTTGACGCTGAATACAACTTCCTTGTAGCCACCAGTATCGTTGGCACTTTCGGATAGTTGTTCAGTTTTAAGACTGTGGGTTTCGCAGTAGCGAAGATACATGCGGTAAAGCTCAGCGGCAAAGAGGCTCGCCTCGTCGCCACCTGCTCCGGCACGGATTTCAATAATGACATTCTTTTCGTCGTTAGGGTCTTTAGGGGCAAGCATAACAAATAGCTCATCTTCAAGTGCAGCAAGACGCTCAGTTGTTTCGCTAACTTCCATTTTAGCAAGTTCTGCAAGTTCATCGCCGCCACCTTGCAACTCCTTCGCCTCCGCAAGCTGCGCCTCAAGGGTCTGGCGAAGCGTGGCCTTTTCTAGGATTGTTTCAAGTTCGGTAAAGCGTTTGTTTTTGCTACTGAAGTCAGGGTCGGTGTACGCACTGGGAGTCGCGAGAAAATCACCCAGTTGGGCTTTTTCAGTAGTGAGTTCGTTAATGTCGAGGCTAATTTTAGGCATAATGTATACCTGTATTATAACGTAAAAGCAGCTAATTAGATAGGTATCCTCTCGAGGCAGCCCCCAAAAGACTTCAATGTGAGCGAGGTAGGGGCGGGACCGCGTGAGAAGCTACTAGTATTTTTTTTGAGTAGTTAACAGAACGATCCCAATGATAATGCCAGGAAGCCAGGTTAGGGTACTAACGGCGCCGGCAAGGAAAAGGATAACGTTAACAACCGAGTGAAAGGCAGAATTAGACGAACCGTCTGTCACAAAGTTCACGATCGCAAACAGGATGATAGAGGCAATAATGAGCGCAGTTGGGCCAATTAAGAGCCAAAGTGCGACAATTTTACGCGTATTATTGTTGGCAGCGACTGCTGGGACTGACTGTCCTGCTGGTGGGTGATAAGCAGGGGCTTCTTGTTGTTGGTTCATGAGCGAAAGTCTCCATTACGATTGTGTATATGTATTGTAACAAAAAAAGAGACCGCAACGAGGCGGTCTCTTTTTAAAGCAAGTATTAGTTGCTGGCTTTGGCGGCTTTTTGTGCAGCAGCTTTCTTAGCTTTGCTTGCAAGTGCTTCTTTGCGAGCTTCAGCAGCGGCAAATTTCGCCTTGAAGCGATCGACGCGACCTTCGGTGTCGATGATGCGCTCTTCACCAGTAAAGAACGGGTGAGAAGCTGATGAGATGTGGACTTTAACGAGTGGGTACTCGTTTCCATCTTCCCATTTGATTGTGTCGTTGGTCTGCGCAGTAGACTGTGTCAAGAACGCAAACCCAGCCACGTCGTCGCTAAATACGACGGGACGATAATTGGTTGGGTGTATATTGCTTTTCATATCTGGACTATTGTATCTGTTTCTACTAGAAAAGTCAAAGGGGTGGTGCTATGATTAAAACTAGTTTACGAAAAAATACAAAAATGACTGAAAAAACACCCCTAGATCGTCAAAGCGAATCTCTACTCGATACCGAGACGCTTGAGATGGAGCGTGCGCGGGATCATCTCAATGTTGCCGACAGTTTACGCGCCTTTATTAATGACGGCTCGGACAATTCAGATAGTGCAATTGCCGATCTGATCATAGAAACGAACACTGCAAGTAGTGCGACCGTTGAAGACGTGGTCATAGCCGACGAAGTGGGGCTTGGTCACTTACTTGAGGACGAGCAGGACGATGACCATACGGTAGCCGCTTTATCTCATCAAGCGAGCCAGCCTCTCAGCCAGGCACTACGAGAAGCGGGTGGTTATTGGGGCGACGATGCGCTCAAGACGATACTGACTAAGTTAGATGCTGTGGCAGATGAGCATATTCATCGAGATGACCGACCTCGCACACTAGAGCAGCTACATAGCGAGCATGAGAAGCAGACGCGCAGCACGTTAGGGGATGCGGTAACGACAAGCGGTCGGATTGAATATGTCGCCCATCACGCCACTACAGTAACAGCTCGAGAGTACACGCCTGTTGAGGCAGGCACATCGACTCACGTGAAAGAGGCGCGTGAACTGCTAGGTATTCCCTCTGAATTCACGCATTTTCAGCTCGTTAATTCGAGCGAGCGGGCACAGCGTGAGGATTTAGAAACACAAATACGCGGAGACAGTAATGGCTTTGTTGAAGGTCAGAAGATGTGGCAGGAGCGGACCTTCGGCTCGAGTGAGATCGAGCCGCTTCGAAATGAACTCCTAGAACGCTTCGTACGCCCAGTTGAGCTGCGTGTCGGTCACGAACTTAGCGACGAAAGGTCAGGTAATACGAAACGCCCAATTATGGACATCACACTTGATGCGCATGCTGAAGTGGAAGTGCAGCATGCTATTGCAGAACGAGGCGAAGTGTTGGCGCAGACGCTGGTAACGTTGAACGAATTAGTGGAGAATCGCGCGGAGAAAAGCAAGAATGAATGCGTACAGCTGCTTATGGACATGGGGGTATGGAGTCGGGGGCATGGCAAGTTGCTCGAGGGGGATTGTCCTGCGGGTACAATCGCCGATTTATATATCGACAGTACTGATTTAGAAAAATACCAAGAGATTGATAGACTCGTCGCTCGTATTAGCGGCAAAACAATAGACAGCAAAGCGCGTCTAGCGGAAGGAGTGGTGAATATGGCGGCATATACATTTCCTTCGGGTGTCGAATTGATGCATGCTACCCCCGTGGAATCGTTAAATCATATTGTTGAACGTGGCGCAGTTGCGCCTCGATCCCAAGTAATGCATGGGGTGCACCGGAAGACGCAGTTAAATGGTGGTTTTATTCATATGACCGCCCCTGGAAGTGTTGCGTATGAATACACTAGTAGCGGGAGCGGGCAAAAGGTTGTCTTTGGTGTGCCAATTGACGTTATCATGGAGCATTCGCCATACATTCAGCTCGAACACGATTATATGGAAAATATAATTGCACGTCCAAATAAAGACGCGGGCACTACTGATTGGCATTCAATGCAATACGAGCTCGGTAGGCTGCAGATTAACAATATTCATACGGCACCGATGGTCTTTCAGGCTGCGCTTCAGACAATGCATGCCAATCTCGACAAAGGACTTCGTCACTCATATTTGAAAAATGGCCTATACAATAATTATTCGTTCGCGGCGAGTGATCAGGCTGAGACGGCTGCTGGATATATCTATCCACTAGAAGACTTGTCGATGTACATGAACTCATTTGAGCCCATAAAAGAGGCGATTGCAAGCCACCCAACCCAGCGAGAGACATTGCTTGACGTCGCTCATGTTGCTGTCGCAGATTTGGGACATCAAGTCTTCTACACTGGCGGCGGCAATGCGACAGGGACGGGGCGATTGCTTAGTGAGATAACGTTACCTTCTTTTGATATCGATAATGAAGCGGGCGTGACGATATTTGCTCCCATCTCGTCTCGCGAGGTCGCATTTTCTGAAGCGGAGGTTGGTAACTCGTTTTATCAGAGTCAGCTGAATGTTTCTCTGGATACTATCAAGCCCGATAAAGTTGCTAAGTTCGCAGGTGAGCTACTTGAGAGTGGAATGGCGGCCGACAATGTTTTAGCTGAATCCCTTCAGTCAATTAATGAGCGTGGCGGGCATGCATTTGAATTTATTGGATCCTTTAGTGAAAACCGAGCGGCTTTTGCAGCAGCGGGGATTTCAATTGAGGATATTGTTCAAGGACTAAGACCTGAAAAGCTCGAAGAGATTAATATAGACTCTCGGATTAGTCAGTCATTAGACGAAGCTGATCGCGATGCGCTGGTAAAAGTGTACGGGGACCGGATGTACCTCCTGAATCCTGATGATTTTGCTTTGAGAGCAAGTGTGCTCGAAGCAAGTGGCTACGTCTTTAGTGAACCGCAACGAGCGTATATTGCAGCCTTTGAGGAGCGGCGAGTAGAGCTAGAAAATAAACCAATAGAATTACCGGATTTTAATTTGCATTTTTAACAGGGTGAAGCTGGTTGAAAAAGGGTATGATATCTGATACAATACGCTGGTAACAATTATTAACGACACAACCGATCCGCATACTTCTGAATTCTCAGAGCGGACGGCGAGGAACAAGGAGTAAACAACTATGGCAGTAACTGTCGATATTAAAGCTTTGCTCGAAGCTGGTGTCCACTTTGGACACAAAACGAGCCGTTGGCACCCTAAAATGGCACCTTACATTCACAGTAAGCGCCAAGATAGCCACATTATTGATCTAACAAAGACAGTTGAAGGTCTTGATAAGGCACTTCCATTCCTTACAAAGGTAGCAACAAGCGGTAAGCAAGTTCTCTTTGTTGGTACGAAGAAACAAGCAAAAGACATCGTTCGTCTTGCCGCTGAAAAGGTAAACCAGCCATACGTCACAGAGCGATGGGTTGGCGGTATGCTTACTAACGTCGATACAGTCACACAGCAAATCAAGAAGCTTAAAGATCTTGAAAAGCGAATGGCTAGCGGTGATCTTGAAAAGCGCTACAACAAACTTGAAGTACAACGCTTCCAGGAAGAAATTGATGAACTAAACGTGAAGTACGGTGGTATCAAGAACCTTAACGGCAAGCCAGGTGCAATTGTTGTTATCGACGTTATCACTGACGCGAATGCGGTTAAAGAAGCAAAGACACTTGGTGTGCCAGTGGTTGGTCTTGTTGACACAAACGCAAACCCAAGCGCAATTGACTACGTCGTTCCAGGTAACGACGATGCTATCAAGGGTGTACAACTACTTCTTGACTACTTTGCAGCTGCAGTTGCAGAAGGTGCCGGCGTACAAAAACCAGCTGATAAATCTGAGGAGAAATAAGAGATGGGCGTTTCTATTGAAGACATTAAAAAGCTAAAAGAACTTACTGGTGTTGGTCTAACTGACGCTAAGGTTGCGCTTGTTGAAGCTGACGGTAATTTTGATAAGGCACTTGAAGCAATGCGCAAAAAAGGCCTTACCAAGGCTGAGAAAAAGGGCGACCGCGAAACTCGCGAAGGTGTTATTGACAGCTATGTCCACTCAGGTCGTATTGGTGTTGTCGTTGAAGTAAACTGTGAAACCGATTTCGTTGCTCGCCTTGATGACTTCAAGGAACTTGCACACCAAATTGCAATGCAGATTGCAGCGATGGCCCCTCAGTACGTTTCTCAGGAAGATATTCCAGCTGAAGAAGTAGAGCGCGTAAAGCAAGAACTCCTTGCTAGCGAAGATCTACAAAAGAAGCCTGAAGAAATGCGCGAGAAAATTGTTGAAGGTCAGCTCAAGAAGCACTTTGCTGAGAAGGTTTTGATGAGCCAGGCATACATTCTTGACGACAGTATGACTGTTGAAGGCCGTATCAAAGAGCAAATTGCGAAGAGCGGTGAAAACATTCGCGTCAGCCAATTTAAGCGAATTGAACTTGGCGTAAACGAATAGTATTCGTTTGCAAAGGAAAAATAACCGGCTAGAAATGGCCGGTTATTTTATTTGTCACTGACATGTCATTGATAAAAAATATATGACCTTAGGTCATTTGAGCCCGTACGACGTTCGGTTGTGTACTGTATTCCGGTGTTGCATTACGCAGCAGCTCACATTCAGGTTGGTAACTCGGTTATTCTTATGCTTGCGAATCGGTGGTAACTTGTTTTTACTATGTATAGAGCAACGGTTTGTAGCGAGAGGGATTTCTTTCGTGCCGAGGCTAGAGAGTGCGGTAAATGGTCTTGCAAACAACACTCATTCCGACCGATCTTGATCCAACTCGCAGAGTGGAGGCGACGATTGTCGATTACGGCTACGTCAGCACTTACCGTGTGTTTGAGTTTCAGGTGGATTGCAGGGTGGAGGGCGGCGATGAAGTGCAGTCGTTTGTGGTTAGCGTGTCCGTAACGGGTCCTAATGACACACGACAGCTTGCATGGATACGGCGTTTCCACGTCATCCTGGATGAAGAGCGATTGGCGCCCGCCTACTTACTACTTGATGACGCTCATATGGTTGCGTGCACGGAAGTTCGTGAGCGTGGTCATGTAGATACGGCGACTACACCAGCTAGCTAGGATTGTCCGAAGTTGAGCTCGCCTCGTTTTTCGGGGAGAGGATGCTCCTTCGGGGCGAGCTCACACATCTCATGCATCGCTTTGGCGATGCATATTTCATTTTAGATAATAAAGGCATAATTTATTTTTTTGCATAAAATGATATAATATATTTATGAACAAAGAATCTATCACTGCCAAATTGCATGATTCGATGCTGCATCATGTCGCTAGGAAGATCGAAAATGGCCACGAGGACTTTGCCGCCTATCCAATACTAGGTAAGTTGGCTGTTGGTCTTGTTGTTGGGATCGGTGAAAAAAGTGACCCCTTCTATAACGCGCTTAATCAAGACATTGCGACGACGTTTAATAGTCGGGTGTATGCACTGCGAGGTAACATGGGGAGTGGCGTCACCGATTCGGCCAATCGAGTTCGTGTAACGCCAAATGACCTCGGTCCAATAAACTTACGTGGTTACGAAGAAGTTGTCGAGCGTGCTACGCCACCTCGTACTCAAACCCGTTAATCTTTGCTATACTTAAAAGCAAGATAAAAGCGAGGAACCTATGTTTGATACCGATACTTATGAATTAAAAATGACTAGCACGCTAGAGCACTTCGAAGAAGAACTTCGCAAGGTGCGCACTGGCCGTTCTCACCCAAGCATGCTTGATGGCATTAAGGTTGAGGCTTATGGCGTACTAACGCCACTTAATCAGGTATCTAACGTAACTGCTCCTGAACCACAGATGCTTCAGGTGACGCCATTTGACCCAAGTAATGTGCAAGCAATTGCTGGTGCGATTCGTGCTGATCAGTCACTTGGCTTTAATCCAAGTGACGATGGTCGAACTATTCGTATTCCCGTGCCGCCACTGACTGAGGAGCGTCGTAAGCAGCTTGTAAAGCAGACAAGCGACAAGGTTGAGGAAACGCGCATTGCACTTCGTAACATTCGCCAAGATGCACTTAAGGATGCTAAGCGTAAAAAAGACGCTAAAGAGCTATCTGAAGATGACGAAAAGCGTGTTGAGAAAGAAATCGATCGGCTAATGGCTGACTATCAGGGACAAATCGAAGCAATTTTTGCGGCCAAAGAGAAAGATATTCTAACAATCTAATGACAATTAGTGCGCGCAGCTCGGGTGTATATGAAGAGGGGATGTGTCTGTGAATGATGCTATGGTGCTGCCGCAGCACGTCGGCTTTATAGTTGATGGTAATCGTCGCTGGGCCAAGTCTCATGGCCTACCGGCATACGAGGGACACCTGGCAGGCTATAAAGCCTTAAAAGAGGTAGCTCTTGCTACGCTTGCGGCGGGTGTACCGTACGCTTCCGCCTATGCGTTTTCTACGGAGAACTGGAAGCGGAGTGAATCGGAGGTTTCAAAACTAATGGCGCTCACCGTACGCGCTTTTAAAGCAGATCTCCACATCTTTATTGAGAACAATGTTCGACTGCGTATTGTTGGCTCTCGTGAGCGACTGAGTGAAAAGGTTAACAAGGTCCTCGACGACGCCGAAGCAAAGACGGCTCATCTAACTGGCGGTACATTTGTCGTCTGTCTAAACTACGGTGGACAGGCGGAAATTGCGGATGCGTGCAAGAAAATTGTTCAAGAGGGGATTGATCCTACAGAGATTACTCCCGACCTAGTGGCGCAGTATTTGTATGCCCCAGAGATACCTCCGATTGATATTGTTGTCCGTACAAGTGGAGAGCAGCGCCTGAGTAACTTTATGCTTTGGCGATCAGCCTATAGCGAGCTCTTATTTTTAGATAAGCTATGGCCTGACATGACAAAAGCTGACGTCGCGGGTATACTAGAAGAATATTCACGGCGCAGCCGACGATTTGGAGGGTAGATGGAACTAATTTTTGGAATCATTGTTGGTGTATTAATCTTGGTCTTTTTGGTGACCGTACACGAACTAGGACACGCTATTTTTGCGCGCCGTAATGGAGTTGTAGTTGAAGAATTTGGAATTGGCTTTCCGCCGCGCGCCTGGGCGAAGAAGCTGCGAAATGGCGTCCTCTTTACGTTAAACTGGCTGCCGCTTGGTGGGTTTGTGAAACTTCAAGGGGAGCATGACGCCGCTGACCAAAAGGGCGATTACGGCGCTGCAACCTTTTGGCAAAAAACGCGTATTCTTCTCGCTGGCGTTCTCGTCAACTGGTTTGTTGCCGTCCTTCTTCTGACTATTCTTGCATGGACAGGCCTACCGAAACTCTTGCCAAATCAATTCTCAGTTGCAGGCGATACAACGATCGTAATGAAGCCAGTTGAACTAACGCTTGTTTCAGAAGGTTCACCGGCAGAGAAGGCGGGCCTAAAAACCGGCGACCAAATAGTTCGCTTTGCTGGTAATCCCGTGAACTCCTCGGCTGACTTATCGAGTGCAACGAAGGCGCGGCGGGGCCAGACGGTAGAAGTTATTTATTCACGTCGCGGCGTTGAGCATAGCACCAACGCTACACTTCGTGCTGATGAAAAGGAAGGTTTTCTTGGTGTAAGTTCAGCGCAGCGGCAACTCATTCAAGCTAGTTGGTCAGCTCCTGTTGTTGGTGTTGTCACGACCGGACAGTTTACGTATGTCACACTGCAAGGGCTTGGCAATTTGGTGGTTGATTTCGTGAAGGGACTTATCTTCCAGTTTAGTTTTGACTCACACGTGCGCCAAGACGGGGGGAAGAGTCTTGCAAAAGCCGGTGCCAGTGTCGCTGGCCCAATTGGCATCCTCGGTGTGATTTTCCCTTCCGCTGAACGTGCTGGTTTGACGCAATTAACTTTTTTGACGGCAATAATTTCTCTCACACTTGCCGTGATGAATACCCTACCGATTCCTGCCCTTGACGGGGGACGATGGTTTACGATGGCACTTTTCCGTCTTCTGCGTCGACCGCTGACAAAAGAAATTGAAGAGCGAATTCAGACTGTAGGATTCATGATATTAATGGGCTTAATTGTCGTAGTAACTATTGCTGATGTCGGAAAACTCTTCAAATAAGGCGCCGGCTTTCGTGGCGCAGGATGCGCCGAAGAAAGCCGTACCGCAACGACGCTGGTGGCTGGCGATAGCACTGCCAATGTGGGTCCTAGCAAGTTTCCTCTTCGCACAGCTGCTAGTCGTCGCAATTATTACTGGTCTACGTGGGATTGGCGTGGTATTCACAGGTGTTAATACGTCAGTTCTGGAGACTATTGCCGCTGCCGTTATTTATCTTGTATGTTTTGGGGTGATTGTGAGTGCACCGTGGATACTGCGGCGCCTTCGGACAACTCGACAAGACGTTGGATTAACGCGTTTGCCGTCATGGACAGACCTTGGCTTGGCGCCAGTTGCCTTCATTGTGTACTTAATACTTTCCGGCATAGTAATGTATGTGGTTGCGCAACTTGTCACTGGTTTTAACGCTTCTGAGGCACAGGAAGTTGGCTTCCAGGACCTCAACCATACGTACGAGTACGTCTTAGCTTTCATCACGCTAGTTATCATTGCCCCAGTGGCGGAAGAGGCGATTTTCCGTGGCTACCTGTACGGTAAACTTCGCAAGACTGTCCCTGTATGGATGGCGGTGGGGATTACCAGCTTGCTTTTTGGCTTGCTCCATATGAAGTGGGACGGAGGATTTTTAAGCGGCGCAAACGTCGGGCTTGACGTGTTTGTGCTCAGTATCGTGATGTGTAGCTTACGTGAGGTCACTGGGGGGATATGGGCTGGAATTGCGCTGCATATGATGAAAAATGGCTTGGCGTTCTATCTCCTCTTTATTAATACGGCATTATTATCTACAATGGGTGGGTGATGATGAAGCAATTCACTCCATCTTTCCTCCTGCGTCTGCCGCTTAGTCGGTAGTCTCTTTTAATATTCGACTGTTCATATGTAAACACTAATCAGGAGCGACACGTAATGCGCGTATCAAAACTATTTACCAAAACAAGTAAAACGGCCCCAGGTGACGAAGTGGCGAAAAACGCCCAGTTACTGATTCGAGCTGGCTTTATTCATAAGGAAATGGCGGGTGTGTATGACTACCTTCCACTTGGAAAGATTGTCCTTAATAAAATCATTGATATCATTCGCGAAGAAATGGATGGTATTGGCGGAAATGAACTTAGTCTAACCGCGCTGCAACAAAAGGATGCCTGGGAAGCGTCTGGTCGCTGGGATGACCAGGTGATGGATGTTTGGTTTAAGACAAAACTTGCCAGCGGCAGCGAGCTTGGCCTCGCACCTACTCACGAAGAGCCTCTCACGAAGCTAATGAAGAGCTTCATTAGTAGTTACAAAGATCTTCCAGTCTATCCATACCAGTTCCAAATCAAGTTTCGTAATGAACTGCGCAGTAAAAGTGGACTTATGCGCGGGCGTGAATTCTGGATGAAGGATCTCTATAGCTTCAGTCGAACACAGGAAGAGCACGATGCCTTTTATGAAAAAATCAGTGAAGCATACGACCGTGTATATACTCGACTAGGTCTTGGTGAGATTACCTTTAAGACGTTTGCGAGTGGGGGGAGCTTTGCGAAATATAGCCATGAATTTCAAACTCTAAGCCCAGTTGGTGAAGATAAGATTTATGTCCATAAGGGCAAGAATATTGCTATTAACGAAGAGGTCTACAATGATGAAGTTCTTGCTGACCTTGGTGTTTCAAAAGATGAGCTAGTTGAAGAGACTGCTGTTGAGGTGGGTAATATCTTCACGCTTGGAACGAAATTCTCCGATGCGCTCGATCTCAATTATACCGATGAAGACGGCACTAGTAAGCGAGTGATTATGGGAAGTTACGGTATCGGTCCAAGTCGCGTCATGGGGCTTATCGCAGAACACTTTAGTGATGATAAAGGCTTGGTCTGGCCGGAGAATGTTGCGCCAGCTAAGGTATACTTAGTGCGTATTGGTAGCGAGGCGGCAACCACTCATGCTGATGAGCTATATGAAGAGCTACGTGCTAAGAATGTTGACGTGCTGTATGATGATCGTGATGAGCGTCCAGGCAATAAGTTTGCTGATGCGGAGCTCATGGGCATCCCATACCGCGTAACAGTCAGCGATCGCTTACTTGAGACGAATCAATACGAATTTACGCCACGTACCGGTGGTGAGACGGTTCTATTGACACGTGACGAGCTGCTTGATAAACTAAATTGACCATAGACAACTTTGGGGGTTATACGCTATATATAGCGTAGTAAAATTTATCTAAACCCTATATAATGTGAATTAGAGGAATAATTATGAAAAAAATGTATCAAATTACCGATGAAGGTAAACAAGAATTAGAAGCAGAACTTGCGGAACTAATCGGTCGTCGTGGCGCGATTGCTGATAAGATTGCTGAAGCACGTGATTTCGGTGACCTAAGTGAAAACGCTGAATATGATAGTGCCCGTGAAGAGCAGGGGCTTGTGGAGAGTCGCGTAGCAGAGATTGAAGATATTCTTCTTAATGCCGAGCTTATCAAGGCGGTCAAAAGCTCAAAGGTTATCCTTGGTAGTAAGGTAGAGCTCCGAACTGGCAAGAAATCAACGACATACTCAGTTGTAGGTCCAGTTGAAGCTGATCCACTTGAAGGCAAAATTAGCAATGAATCACCACTTGGTGAAGCGTTGATGGGTAAGAAGGTTGGCGACAGCGCAACAATTAACACTCAAAAAGGCGAAATCACGTACGAAATCGTTGCGATTAGCTAATTTCATTTTTAGCTATCCACTTTTAGCTCGCTTCCTCGGAGGCGAGTTTTTAGATATGTGCGGTAGGGCGAGCGTGCCAGAAAAGACTTTTTTGTCTAAATACGGTATACTGTAACAGATATGGCAACACTACAAGATTACCGCGATGAGCGACTACGAAAGTTAGAAGAACTTAAAGCTTTAGGCGTGCAGGCGTTTCCTGCGGAAAGTCATCGCACGCATAATGCTGGTGATATTTCAGCCCAATTTGAACAGCTAGAAGGCCAGACAGTTATTGTCGCGGGCCGCATTACTAGTATTCGAAAGTTTGGCAAGCTCGCGTTTATTGTCGTAAAAGACTTTAGCGGACAAGTGCAGCTTTTTCTGCGCGCT
>Ga0157369_10001761_pt1 | contig 26241 bp, 26 predicted proteins | sample C25metaG_FD_113461 | JGI IMG/M metagenome (GOLD analysis project Ga0157369, IMG submission 113461) | Corn rhizosphere microbial communities from Kellogg Biological Station, Michigan, USA - C2-5 metaG | ecosystem: Host-associated > Plants > Roots > Rhizosphere > Soil | place: USA: Michigan... | reverse complement strand
CTGATGCTTCTGCGCCCTGCCCGTTCGAACCTCGTTCTTCGACGCTGCATGAACGGCAAACCGACGACAGATACGACATTTCTATTTAGCCAGCGCCCGGACATCTGAATCTGGCTTTGACATTGTTAGAGCTTTATGCAAATGTCGTGTTCGGGGGTGCGGCTAAAATCTTGGACTGGGTTATGCCGCAAGGCCAAGGCTCTCTCGGTATTCGACCTGCCGGAGATCGCCGTGACGCGTTCGGAACGGATCACGATGACGATACGCGAGCTGGACAGGTTCAAGGGCATTCAGGCGGTCGCCGACGGCATGCTCAAGCCGTGCGGGCCGCTTACGACGCCGCGCAATCGCGCATAGGCAGTCGCGGTCACTGCCTACGGCCACGCCGGCCAAATTCGGCGAAGTTCCGATTCGAACGCGCCGTCATGTCGGATAGCTCAGTGCCGAGAAAATCGATGAATGCGCGTACGGCAGGCACCAGCCCTCGCCGCGATGGGAACACGGCGTGAAGTTGGTGTCCCACTATCCGATACTCCGGCAACAGCACAACCAAGCGGCCATCCGCAATCGCGTCGCCGCAAAGATTGAACGGGAGTTGCGCAATGCCGGCGCCCGCGACCGCCGCTCGCATCAGCAGATAGACATCGTTCGTGATCATCACGGCGCGGTACTCGATGTCGACCGGCGTGCCATCCGATGCAGTCAGTTCCCATTTCGCTTTCTCGCCCCCTGCTCCGCCGGGACCGACACCGATGGCTCCTCGCAACGAGTCCGGAAAAAGAAACGGTCCATGCTCGGCAACGAAGGCCGGACTCGCGGCCAATACTTGGTCGCTGACACCAAACGTTCGCACGACAAGGTTCGAATCATCCAATGTCGAGCGAACCCGCAATGCAACGTCGTAGCCCTCCCCGATCACGTCTACTCGACGATTCGTCAGATCGAGTTCCAGCTTCACATCCGGATGCGCCCGCAAAAAGCGCGGCAACACCGGGGCAAGGAAAATGTGCGCCACGCCTACTGGGCAACTCACGCGCAGCCGACCGGACGGCCGCTCGCCCGCGCGCTCCGCAACCTCGAATGCAGCCCGCGCAGCCCGCGTCATCGTTTCGCAATGAGCATAAAACGCCGCCCCGACCTCGGTAACTTTGAGCGCACGCGTCGATCGTTGAAGCAGGCGCACCCCGAGCCTTTCCTCGAGGTTCGCCACGCCACGGCTAACGCGCGACTTCGTGACTCCAAGTGCATTGGCCGCTCGCGAAAAGCTTCCGTGCGAGACAACGGCGGTAAACAGAACGAGGTCGTTTAGGTCGTCCAATGAAGGATTCCGCAAGGCAGAACGCGAGAGCCGTCATTGTCGCATTGATAGAACACAGTAATCCATTCCGCGTACTGGCCGAACAGCGAAACGCACTTTATCTTGGCGTCACATACTTCCCTAGGGACAAACGCCATGCAAATTCTTCATATCGAGCCCCGCATATTGTTGCACGTCACCGAGTCGTATAAGTAAGCAGTCCGCTGCGCCGCCGCCCTGGGGTTAGCGCCCCTGGACATCTGGTGATCGAACGGTGATCTTGCCGAGCCCCTACGTTGGCCGTCAATCAGAAATGGAATGCAAAATGCTCTTCCTAGTCACATTGACCTATATTCGCCTTGTCGAAGAAGTCCATGCTCACCTCAGCACGCATCGCGATTGGCTCGACAAGTATGCAACGAATGGACAAATCCTAGTGGCGGGTCCATTGCAATCAGGGGATGGCGGTCTGCTGCTCGCGCACTGCGAAGATCGTTCCGAACTCGATGCGTTGCTGGAAAAGGATCCGTTCCATATCCAGCAACTGGTCAAGTACGACATCCAAGCCATGACGCCAGCGCTGCGGGCATGGGATTTCCCGATGGCCTGGGCGCGCGAAGCAAGAGTTGCGGCCAGATCTCCTCTCGACATCTAGTACTTGAACACGCCCCGCCCGGTTTTTCTTCCTAGGCGTCCGGCCGCCACCAGCTCTCGCAATAGCGGGCACGCACGGTACTTCGAATCGCCGAAGTCCTTCAGATAAACATCCATCACAGAAAGGCAAACATCCAGTCCGACCAAGTCAGCGAGCGCGAGTGGGCCGATCGGGTGATTCGCACCGAGCTTCATTCCGGCGTCGATTTCTGCCGCGGTAGCAACACCTTCAGCCAACACGAAAAACGCCTCATTGATCATTGGCACGAGGATACGGTTCACTACGAAGCCTGGCGAGCTCGTCACGACTATCGCAGACTTGCCGAGCCGCTCAGTCAACTCGCGCACAGCAGTGACGGTGGAGTCGGTGGTCTGCAGCCCACGAATGACCTCCACGAGCGTCATTAGCGGTACCGGGTTGAAGAAATGCATGCCGATGAAGCGCCCCGGGTCAGTAAGCACTGCACCGAGCACGGTGATCGAAATCGACGACGTGTTAGAGGCGATGATCGCATCGGCGCGCGCCACCGACTCGATTTGCTTCAGGATGCGGATCTTCAGCTCGACGTTCTCGGTTGCCGCTTCGATGATGATGTCTGCAGTCGAGATGCGCTGGTAGTCAGTGGAAGTTTCGATACGGCCTAGCGCGGAATCACGCGACGCCGCGTCGAGCTTTTCCTTATCGACGAGCCGCCCGAGATTCGCCCTCAATGTCGACATGCCCTTTGAGAGCACCGTCTCATCGACATCGATCATGACCACGTTGAGACCCGCGACGGCGGCGATCTGCGCGATACCATTGCCCATTGTTCCGGCGCCGACTACAGCTAGCGTTTGGAAAATCATTTGTGCCCCCCATGCTTTTTCGTCATCAGTGATTCACGGACGGTCTTCGACAAGACACTCAGCCGCAGCGCGGCTTTTCGACGCCGAGCCCATGAACATTACGTCACGGGGGCTCGAGACAAGGTGCTGACCTCCGTCGACGACCAATGTCGTCCCCGTGACACCATGCGCGTTCGCGAGATACGCCGCCGCTTCGACGATATCCTCCGGTCGCGAGCCCCGCAGAAGTGGCGTCGCCTTATGGACAGTATCGAATTGCGCCTGTGTTTGATCACCCGACACTAAGGTCAATCCCGGAGCCAGCCCCACGACTCGGATTTTCGGAGCGAGAGCCTGCGCAAGTGCGACGGTTGCATTAGCCAGCGCGGCCTTCGTCGCCGTGTATGAAATGTAGTCGGGGTTCATGTTGAACAGCTTCTGGTCAAGTATGTTCACGACTACACCGCGCTTTGCTTCGTCCGATACGGCGCTGTCCGGCACCACCTCGAAGAGTCCTCGCGCCAACGCCAGCGGCGCGGCGACGTTGATCGCCATTTGTTCGAGCAACCGCACATAGCGAAAAGTTCGCGCGGTATCTTCATCGAACCGAGACGCGCAGTTCAGGACGCAATCGAGTCTACCGAAGGCCTCCACGCACGCCGGCACCAGTTGGTTGACCTGCTCCTCGATCGCGAGGTCAGCGCATAGGGCGATCGATCTGCGCCCCTGTGTCGTGATCTGGTGGACAACGTCTCGGGCTTCCTGCTTTGATTCGTGATGGTGTACGGCGACATCCCATCCGCGCGCAGCAAAACCAAGTGCAAGCGCCCGGCCGATTCGCTTGGCGGCGCCGGTTACGAGTACAGCGCGGCGGGATGGCCCACCGTGAGCCGAGTCTGATTCGATCATTTCAAACAGCCGAAATGGGAAGGCCCGTGGCTAGCCTTCGGATGGGCGCCCTGCGCTGCTTGGTCAGAAGCGGTGGATAGGCGATGCATGCAAAGCTCAAACTTCCAGGTTATCGATCAGTCGCGTATTGCCAATGCGCGCGGCGGCAAGGACGACCAACTTGCTGTCGTCTAGCTCCTGCGCCGATGGGGATCGCAAATTGGCCTGCTTACGCACCGAAATGTAATCCGGCTGCCAACCTCGGCCGACTAACGTGGAGAAAGCGCGTCGTTCGATGCCCTGAATATCTTTCTCTCCGCTCAAGATATTGTCGCGAATCCGGTTCAGAAGCCGATACAACGTTGGCGCCTCAGCCCGCTCTTCCGGCGTCAGAAATCGATTGCGAGAGGACAAGGCAAGGCCGTCGCAATCACGGATGGTTTCGCCCGCGACAACGTCCGTCGGCATCGCGAACTGCTTGCACATCTGCCGCACGATCATCAATTGCTGGTAGTCCTTCTTTCCGAAAACAGCCACACGCGGCTGCGCGCACAACATCAGCTTCATCACCACTGTGCATACGCCTTGGAAGAACCCGGGCCGGAATTCGCCCTCCAGCATGTTGCCCATACCGCCAGGTGGCTGCACCCGATACTCCTGCGGCTGCGGATATAGATCGTGTTCCGTAGGGGCGAACACGACATAGACGTTCTCCTTCTGGAGCTTCTCGATATCCGCCTCCAGCGTTCGCGGGTAGCGCGCAAAATCTTCGCCGGGCCCGAACTGCAACGGATTGACGAAGATGCTCGCGACGACGGGATCCCCATGCTCGCGGGCAAGCCGGATAAGCGACAAATGCCCGTTGTGCAGATTGCCCATAGTCGGCACGAAGGCGGTACGATTTTGCCCGCGCAACTGCGCGCGCAGTTCGTCGATGGAGCGAATCAGTTTCATTCTGCGACTTACCTTTGAGACTTGGCTGCCCACTGCTCACATGTTTGGATAGTTCGGACCACCACCGCCCTCCGGTGTGACCCACACGATGTTCTGGGTCGGATCCTTGATGTCGCAGGTCTTACAGTGAACGCAATTCTGCGCATTGATTTGCAGGCGGTCATCGTCCTGCTGGTCCTTCACATACTCGTAGACGCCTGCTGGACAGAAGCGCGATTCTGGGCCTGCATAAGTTCGCAAGTTGACGTTCACCGGTACGCTCGCGTCCTTCAGCGTAAGGTGTGTCGGCTGGTTCTCTTCGTGGTTCGTATTCGAAATGAAAACAGAGGACAGACGGTCGAACGTGAGCTTGCCGTCAGGCTTTGGATACTCGATCGGCTTGCACTGTGTGGCGGGTTTGAGCATCTCGTGATCGCGGTGCCGGTGGTGCAGCGTCCAAGGCACATTGCCACCCAGCACTTTCTGCTCGATGCCCACCATCATGGTGCCGAGGTACAGGCCCTTGCTCATCCACTGCTTGAAATTGCGCGCCTTGTACAGCTCGGTGTAGAGCCACGATTGTTTGAATGCTGCCGGGTACGCCTCGAGTTCGTCACTCTTGCGGCCGGCCTGCACGGCTTCGAACGCCGCATCGGCCGCCAGCATGCCGGTCTTGATCGCCGCGTGGCTACCTTTGATGCGCGAGGCGTTCAAAAAGCCCGCCTCGTCGCCCACGAGCGCGCCGCCCGGGAACACGAGCTTCGGCAGCGACATGAGCCCGCCTGCGGCGATCGCGCGCGCACCGTACGACACGCGCTTGCCGCCTTCGAGGTACTTGCGGATTTCCGGATGCGTCTTGTAGCGCTGGAATTCCTCGAACGGTGAGAGATACGGGTTCCGGTACGCGAGACCCACGACAAAACCCACCATGACCTGGTTCTTGTCGACGTGGTACAGGAACGAGCCGCCGTAGGTGTCGCTCCGCAGTGGCCAGCCCGCGGTGTGGATCACGAGGCCCGGCTGATGCTTTGCGGGATCGATCTCCCACAGTTCCTTGATGCCGATACCGTAGACTTGCGGATCGGCGTCCTTGCCGAGATCGAACTTCTCGTTCAGTTGCCGGCCCAGGTGCCCGCGGCAGCCTTCGCAGAACAGCGTGTACTTTGCGTGCAGCTCCATGCCGAGCTGAAAGTTCTCGGTCGGCTCCCCATTCTTGCCCACGCCCATGTTGCCGGTGGCGACACCCTTCACCGAGCCATCGTCGTTGTAGAGGATTTCTGCGGCAGGAAAGCCAGGAAAAATCTCGACGCCCAGGGCTTCGGCTTGCTGGCCCAGCCAGCGCGTAAGGTTCGCGAGACTGATGACGTAGTTGCCGTGGTTCTTGAAGTTCTCGGGCAGCGCCCAGTTCGGCACAGCCCGGGCCCCGGTTTCGGAAAGGAATAGGAACTTGTCCTCGGTCACGGGTACGTCCAACGGCGCGCCCCGTTCCTTCCAGTCAGGAATCAGCTCGTTCAACGCACGCGGGTCCATGACCGCGCCCGAAAGGATATGGGCTCCGATTTCCGAGCCCTTTTCCAGCACGCAAACGCTCAGTTCGACGCCGTTTTCCACGGCCAGCCGTTTCAGGCGGATCGCCGCGGAAAGCCCGGCGGGGCCGCCGCCGACGATCACCACGTCGTATTCCATCGACTCGCGTGGACTACCCTCCTGCTGGTTCCCCTCCGCCATCTCCACTTTCTCCCCCGGCCTCGTAACGGCGCCGTGCTCGTTAGACGATCGCCCGACAAGGGCGCCGACCTCCCGGGACCTGCGCTCGGCAATGCCCGTGAGTGATAGTGGGGAGTATATATAAATGAATGGCGTATAACAATATGAACGGACGCGGACGCGAGCATGGCCCGCCCGGCGCGGCCAGCCCGATGCATCGACTATTGCTGAACCAGATCGTACGCAGCGAGAGCAGCGATCTCCGTCACGCCACCGTCCACGGGCAAGCATGTGCCGGTGATGAATCGCGACTCGTCGCCGGCGAGAAACAGCGCGGCAGCCGCAACGTCCCACGCGTCTCCTTCCAATGGGAGCGGGGCAATTTTGCGGCGGCGTTCGCGCGCCTTCTCGTCGAGCATGCTCTGCACCATGGGCGTAAATATGTGTCCCGGCGCGATGGCGTTGGCTCGCACGTGGTCGCGGCCGTACATCACCGCCAGTTCACGCGTAAACGCAACCATACCTGCCTTCGACGAACCGTATGCGGCCGACCCGTGACTGCGGATGCCGGCTACCGAACTGATATTGACAATTGAACCGCCTCCGCGCGCCACGATCTGAGGCACCGCACTGCGGCTCATCAGAAACGCGCTCTTCAGGTTCACATCGATCACACGGTCCCACGACGCCTCATCGATATCCTCCAACCGTCCCGGCGCACCCGAGACTCCGACGTTGTTCACGAGTATGTCCAGGCCGCCATATCGTGCGACGGTCTCTTCGACAATGCGCGCACAGGTGGCGCCGTCCGTGATGTCACCCGTGGACACAAACGCCTGTCCGCCCGATTCGCTAATCAAGGCCAGCGTTTCCGCAGCCTTTTCGTATTGTTGATCGACGAGACAGACCGACGCGCCCTCCGCCGCAAACAGGCATGCAATGGCCTTGCCCGTGCCGTAACCCTCGCCGAGCGATCCGGCGCCGGTAACGATCGCGATCTTGCCGCTCAACCGCCGATGAAAAACTTTTGGAGAAGGCATGTGAGGTTTTCCTCCCTGCGAATCATGTACGAAACACGCGTGCGCATCGTCGCGCAGAGAATGCTTCAACCGCAACATGGGGAAAACCACACCTCATCGTGCGTTGCGATTTATGAATGATGTACATATAGTTGTCTGGTGGCGCTCTTCGACGGCGCCGAATGTCGACGGGTACCCCGATTGAAAAGGAGCAGTTCATGGAGCACGTTGCAACCGCCGCAGGGCAAGGCGAGCATTCCGAGCAGGGGCTCAGCTCCGCGCCGCTAGCGGTGCCTCACGTGTACCGCGGGCGAACAGCCACCGGAAACGTAGTCAGGCATGTGTCGCGCGATCTGGGCCAAGGCTTTAGCACGCCCAAAATCGAATTGGACGATCTCGTGTGGCCGCGTGCCGAGTCCGGTCCGGCATTCGATGTCCCCGTGGCGCAGATCGTCGATTTCCTCGTCGAGCTTGGCCCGCGTCTGCATCTGGACGTCAATCCGCTCATGCAGGTCGCACTGGAATCGATGATCAAAGTGAGCCCGCTCGGACGTCGAATCCTCGAGAACTGCTATCGCGATATCCCCAACCTGTTCTTGCGCGAAGTGATCGAAGATGAATTGCGCGTGAGCCTCGGTGACGCGAGTCTCGTCGACGGCTGGGTCTCGCGCACGTTGCGTGGGCGGCCAAGCCGTCTGCGGGCCTTTCCCCCGCGTCTCGTGCATGTTCTCGCGGGCAACTCGCCGATGGTCGCAGCCATGACCGTCATGCGCGCAGCGCTCACGAAAGGCGTGCATCTGCTGAAGCTGCCATCGAACGATCTCTTCACCGCCACGGCGATCTTGCGCACCATGGCCGAAATCGATCCGAATCATCCCGTCACTCGATCGTTTTCGGCCGCGTATTGGCGGGGCGGCGACGAAAACGTCGAGTCGATCCTCTATCGGCCGCAGTACTTCGACAAGATCGTTGTATGGGGCGGCGAGAGCGCGGTGCGTCATGTGATGCGCTACGCCGGGCCGGGGCTCGAACTCGTCGCGTTCGATCCGAAGGTATCGATCTCGTTGATCGGCCGTGAGGCGTTCGCTTCCGACGAAGTCCTGCGCGAAGTCGCGCGCGCGGGCGCGGCCGATGTGCTGTCGTTCAACCAGGACGCGTGCAACGCGAGCCGGTATCAGTTCATCGAAGGCGACGAAGACGATGCCGACCGCTATGCCGAACAGCTCGCGCTGGCGCTCGGTCAGGACTTTCGTTATGGCGATGGCCAGGGCCCGCTCGTGCCCAGCGACATTCGCGAAGCCGTGGACGTCCTGCGCGAGATGGAACCGCTTTACCGTGTATTCGGCGGTTACGACGGGAAGGGGCTGGTCATTCGTTCGGAAGAAATGGTGGATTTTCATCCTATTTGCAAGACCGTCAATGTCGTTCCTGTGGCGAGCCTGCGCGATGGTGCGCGCTATGCGACCGTCGCCACGCAAACGGTCGGCATTTATCCGCCAGGCCGGGTGACGGAGGTTCGCGACGCATTGGCGTGCGCCGGCGTGCAGCGGATGGTGGCGCTCGGAGAGTCGATTTCCGATGGCGTGGGGGGCTATCCGCATGACGGCATGTTCCCGATTCATCGATTCATGAAATGGGTATCGGAAGAGTCCGGTCCGAATCGCGAGGACGCGCGATAATGCAAGCCCTCTCCGCATTGCTGCAACTCACGAATCTTCAAGACCCTTTTCGCCATGCGCCTGAAGACCTTCAGGCCGCCCAGCTGGAAGCCGTGCGCGAACGCTTCAGACAGCGTCGGCAGCAAATTCGGATTCTCGACAAGAGAGCCAGCGAAGCCGGCGTGACGGATGTGGCGCGCATGAGCGACACGGTACCGTTGCTGTTTGCCGACGCCGTCTACAAGAGCTATCCCGACTCGTTCATCGAGCAAGGCAAATGGCGGCACCTCACCGCGTGGCTTCAAACGCTCACGACGTGCAAAATCGACGGGCTCGACTACAGCGCGATCGACAATCTCGACGACTGGATCGGCGCGTTGCGTCGCAACGGCCACTATGTCATGAGTTCGAGCGGAACGTCGGGCAAGCAGTCCTTCATTTACCAGAGCGAAGCAGACCGCGAACTCGGCTGGCGCCTCCTGTCACAAGGCATTCGCTGGGCGGCGAGCGGCATGCGCGATTTGTCGCGGCGCTACCCCGTCTTCCTGTTGACGCCCTCCTCCGGCTCATACACGGGAACGGAGCGCATGGCGAAGTTCGCGGAATCGATTGCGATACCGGGCGACATTCACTACATGTCCGATGTGCCGCAAAGCGCCGCTCACACCACGCGTATGGCGCGCATGCGGCGAGCCATCGCGGACGGCACCGCCTTGCCAAGCGAAATAGAAGCATTCCAGAACGAAAGTCGCGAACGCAGCGCGCAGGTGCAAGCGGATTTTCGGCAGTTCATCGATCAACTGCTCGAACGGCGTCACGAGCCCATGTTCATCATGGGCATGATGGGCATGCTGTACCAGATCGTCGCCACCGCGCGCGAACGCGGCATCCCCGACGCCGACTTCCACCCCGACACGATCATCAGTATCGGTGGTGGCAAGAAAGGCGCGAACCTGCCCGAAGATTTCCAGCAACAGTGCGAGCGCTTCTTTAATTTCAACGCGACCAACTTCAACGATGGTTACGGCATGGGCGAAGTGTCAGGCTTCTGCCCGTGGTTTCACGAAGCGAAGGCATGGACGATCCCGCCGTGGCTGATTCCATTGGTGCTCGATTCCACCGGTGAGCAACTGCTCAATCCCGCGGATGGAAAAGGGGTTGTCGAGGGGAGACTCGCATTCATCGATCTGCTAGCCGATGGGCGCTGGGGCGGCGTGATCAGCGGCGACAAGGTCACGGTGGAGTTCGGTCACGGCATCGATGGCGTGCGCACGCCCATCATTCGCGACGTCGTGCGCTACAAGGACTTGCCCGGCGGAGACGACAAACTGTCCTGCGCCGGAACGATCGATGCCTACGTCCGCGGAGAAATCGCAGACATGACCGAAGCTCGTGCGGCAAGGTAAAACATATTTTTTGATGATTGAAAACCCAATCGACCATGACTGAAAAATCGGCAAATCCCGCTGTGTGGTTCATTACTGGCGTCTCGTCCGGCTTCGGCCGCTCGCTTGCGGAGGCGGTCCTCGCCCGTGGCGATACGGTGGTCGGTACCGTGCGCAATGACGCACAGATCGCACCGTTCGAGGATGTGGCTCCTGGGCGCGCTCACGGTGTCTTGCTCGATGTCACCGACGCGGCCGCGGTGCCTCGCGCCGTCGAGCAAGCCATCGCGCGCGCAGGCGCCATAGACGTACTCGTCAACAATGCCGGATACGGTCTATTCGGCGCACTCGAAGAGGTATCCGACCGAGAAGCGCGCACGCTATTCGATACCAACGTGTTTGGCACGGTCAACGTAATACGCGCCGTACTGCCCCACTTTCGCGCTCGCAACCGCGGTCATATCGTGAACTTCTCGTCTGTCGCCGGCGTCATCGGAATCGCCGGATGCAGCTTCTATTGCGCTTCGAAGCACGCTATCGAAGGACTTTCGGAATCGCTCGCGCGCGAATTGAAGCCGTTCGGGATTGGCGTGACCATCGTCGAGCCGGGTGGATTCCGCACGAATTTCTCGGGAGGATCGCTCAAGTGGAGCGAGGTTGAATCGCCCGACTATGCGCAGACCGTTGGCAAGATGCGCCGATCCATGAGCAGCTACCACGGTACGCAAGCCGGCGACCCGACGAAGGCTGCCGACGCCATCGTACGCGCAGTGTGCGCGGAAGCACCGCCGCTTCGGTTGCCGTTGGGTCCGGACGCGGTCGACATGGTCCGAAAGAAGCTTGCGGCCGTGCAAGAGAACCTCGAAGCCTGGCTCCATGTGTCGAGTTCGACCGACTTCGACCACTAAGGCTTCGCAACCCATCGCCCTGGAGACGACATGTCCGCTTTGGATCCGTTCTACGCATTACTGCGTGGCGATAGCGACCCGTTTCGCAACCACCCGCAGAACCTTCGCGAGCTCCAGCTCGCCGCCATGAAAGAGCGTTTCACGGAACGGCGCGAACAAATCGCATTACTGCGCCGCAGAGCGGACGACGTAGGCGTCAACGAAGTGACGCGGCACGAAAATATGGTGCCTCTGCTGTTCGCGCATCAGATCTACAAGAGCTACCCCGAGTCATTTATCGACAATGGCCGCTGGAAACATCTTTCGGCGTGGCTGCAAACGCTATCGAGCAAACGGGTGGCCGAAGTCGACCTGGACGGCGTGGAGAACGTCGACGCTTGGATGAACCGCTTGCGGGAAGCGGGACACCATGTCTTCAGCTCGAGCGGTACCTCCGGCAAATGCAGCTTTATCAGCCAGACGCGAGCCGATCTCGACCATGTCACCGAGTCGTGCGTCAAGCTGGGTGTGTACGGCAACGCGATGATCCGGAGAGACTTCGGGCGACGCCCGGCGTTCCTCATGATGCCGCCGGGGGGCGCGCATCGGCATATCGAGCCGGTACTGAACGCAGCGAAGCGGCTCGGTGCTGAAAGCACCCTCATGTTCGACGAACCGGTGCTTGCTTCCGCAACGATCGCGATGGGCCGCATGCGCCGCGCAATCGCCGACGGCTCCGCAAAACCGAGCGAAGTCGCAGCTTTTCAGGAACAGGCAGTGGCGCGCCAGCGCCACACCGGTGCGATGATCGATCGATTTCTCGATAAGCTTATCGGGCGGTGCGACGTGCCCGTGCTCGTGCAGGGCAATTGGTCGCTGCACTGGACGCTCGTCGAGCGCGCCCGTCAGCGCGGCATCACCGATGGAATCTGCCATCCCGAAACGGTGATCACGACGGGTGGCGGCTTGAAAGGTACCTCGGCGCCCGCCGACTATCGGGAGCAGATCATCCGCTTTTACGGCATTCGTCCGGAGAACGTCCAGAACAGCTATGGGATGTCCGAGATGATCGGCACCGGCCCCTGGTCGGACGTTGCGCAAGGCTACGCGATCTGCCCATGGATCGTGCCGTTCGTGCTCGACAAGTCGGGAGAGCAAATGCTCAATCCTTCCGACGGTAAGGGCATCGTCGAGGGACGCTTCGCGTTCTTCGATCTGTTGGCCGAGGGGTACTGGGGTGGCTTCATCACTGGCGATAAGGTCACGATGGATTTTTCACCGGCGGGTGAAACCGACGGGCTGCAAGGGCCGCTGGTGCGGCAGGTTGGCCGCTACGCCGACCTCGAAGCAGGCGAAGACAAGCTTTCGTGTGCTGGCACGATGGAGTCGTATGTCCGCGGAATGATCAACGTCTGAGGCCTGCTCCGCACGCCCGTCCCGTGGGGACGCTGGCGCGCGGCGGGCGTGACTGGCGTCCCGGGGCGGCTCATGAGTATACTGGCGCCCTGATTCCGTCATCCAACGCTCAACGATGTCCAAACCAACGGCAGTTCAGGCTCCCTCGGGCGCCTCGAGGCTCGCTGCGGCTGGCAAACCGCGAACAGCCGGCCGACCTGCGCACGAAGACGCGCTCGAGTTGCGCGAGCGCGTTCTGGATGCAGCCAAATTGGTATTCATGAGGGAAGGCTTCGGCGCCGCAAGGGTCGAAGAAATCGCGTCGCTCGCGGGGGTCAGCAAGACGACCGTCTATCGTCAGTTCGGCACGAAAGAGGAGCTTTTTCGCTCGATCGTCTGGCGGGCAATGACCGATCTGCGCGGAAAAATCGCTCTCGAACTGGAACCCGGCGGCGACTTTTCGACAAATCTGGCGTCCCTGATCGATGCGCTCGTCGAGCACGTGGCGATACCGGACAGCATGCATACATCCCGGCTGGTCATCGGCGAAGCGGTACGCTTTCCGGACATCGCCAAGCAGTTTCTACAGTTCATAACGACGATGCTCGAGCCGCTAACCGGCGTGCTAGAGGCGGCATCCGCCAAGGGCACGATCGATATCGACCATCCGGCGAATGCGGCCAGCGATCTCCTGACGCTCGTTTCCGGCGCACCCGAAGTCCACCTGTCGATACCGACCACACGTGCCGAGCGCAAACGCCGGGCCGAGCGGATTCACCGGCTTTTGCTGACCGCATGGAAATATCGCGCGCCGCAGCAGCCCAAGGCTCGGGGCAAGCCAACGCCATGACGCCGGCGGCCGCTTGGCGCTACCTTTCATCGGGGTCCACTAACCTTCCTCACCCATGACCTGAAACTGCCCCGATGCGTGGGCGATGCACTTGTCATTAGCCAAAATCCGGCAGTCCGAAAAAATCACTCGCTTTCCCGAGCGCAGGACATCGACATGGGCCTCGATCCAATCGCCCGGCTTCGCATTGCCCAAAAAATTGACCGTCAAGCCCGTCGTCAACACCTTCGCCGCCGGCTCGCGTGAATACTTGCTCGCCCAGGTGAAGGCGGTGTCCACCAGCATGCAAATCGCCCCCCCGTGCATCATCTGGCCGCGATTGCGATGGTCCTCCCGCACGTGCATACCCACGACGTGCCCGCGGTCAGTCTTGCGAAAATACGTCGGACCGAACATCTGGTGAAACGGCCCGAATGCCGGCATCAAGGCATAGCCGTCTGGAATTGGCCGTTGGCCGTCGTGCTCGAGGCCCGCCACAGCCAGTGCATTTGTCTGCTCCAATGCAACTCTCCTTTCTACGCGACAAGCGACCCAACACCTTTTTTGTCGATGGAACATAGCGTATCATTATTCGCATATTAGTCGACTATGTGAATAAAAGTAAATGGATGCCAGCCCGCTATTCGCTCCGCTCACGGTTCGCGGCGCCACGCTCGCGAACCGTATCGTCATGTCCCCCATGACTCGCGGCTTCTCGCCCAACGGACTCCCCGGCAATGACGTCGCCGCCTATTACAAGCGTCGCGCGCAAGGCGAGACAGGCCTCATCATCACGGAAGGAGTGGGTATCGATCACCCGGCAGCACTCGGCGAAGCCGGTCTCGGGGAGGATTCGATCCCCGTGCTGGCCGGAGAAGACTCTATCGCGGCGTGGCGACGCGTGACGGAGGCCGTTCATGCAAGCGGTGGCGTCATCTTTCCGCAGCTTTGGCATATGGGGCCGATGAAAGAAGCGAACACCGGTCCGTTCCCGGCCGCCTCGCCGCTACGCCCTTCGGGACTGTGGGGGCCTTCAGGGCGCACGACCTCGCTCAACGCGGCCTATATGGAGCGCGTCACGCCCCCAACTCGGCCCATGACCGATGCCGAGATCGCGGACGTCATCGCGGCATATGGTCGAAGCGCACGCCATGCGATGGCCGCGGGCTTCGATGGCATCGCGATTCACGGAGGCCACGGCTACCTGATCGACGCTTTCCTGTGGGCCGATACCAATCAACGCACGGATGAATGGGGTAAGGATCTCGCATCACGCAGCCGCTTTGCCGCCGAGGTGGTCCGCACCATCCGCCATGCGATCGGCGACACGAAGCCAATCACGTTCCGCTTTTCCCAGTGGAAACAGCAGGATTTCCGCGCACGTCTGGCCAACGACCCTCACGAGCTCGAGCAAATCCTCGCGCCGCTGGCGGACGCCGGCGTCGACATCTTCGAGGCGAGCACGCGCTATTTCAATCGTGCTGAATTCCCTGGCTCGGAAATGAATCTCGCAGGCTGGGTAAAGAAGGTAACCGGCAAGCTTTCGATGGCGGTTGGCGGGATCGGGATCAACAAGGGCTACTACGATTCGATGGCCGGGGCCGCGACATCGGCGCAGCCCGACCTCACTCCCCTGCTCGATCGATTTTCACGCAACGAGTTCGATCTCGTCGGTGTAGGGCGCTCGCTTCTGCATGATCCGAATTGGGCGAGGCGCGCACGGCTCGGCGAGCCATTCCTCGGGTTCAGCAACGACTCCCTCGCCCGCCTCACCTGAAAAACTGAAAACGGGATTTGCAGTGGGTGCGCGGGTCTGGCCGTCCACTGCTCTTTCCGCTCAGGAAACGCTATGTACGCCCGGTGACAGGAATCAACGCCCCGGTCACGCCTGATGCAGCAGGTGACGCGAGAAAGAGAATGACGTTCGCGATTTCTTCAGGCCGCACCCAACGGGAAAAGTCAGCGTCGGGCATGTCCTTGCGGTTTTGCGGCGTATCGATGATGCCCGGCAAGATAGCGTTGACGGTAATGGCGCGGCCTTTCAGTTCTTCCGCCAGCGCCTCGGTCAAACGCATCACCCCCGACTTAGAGGCCGCGTACGCCCCCATACCCGCACCGGCCTTGAGCGCCGCGCCGGCTCCGATGTTGATGATGCGGCCGTCCGGCGCGCCGTCGGCAAGATAGCCGAGCGCCGCTTTTGACGCCGTGGCCGCCGTCCGCACGTTCATCTGGTACATCAAATCCCATGTGTCGAGGTTGCCGTCCGCCAGCGTTTCCCAGCGAAAGCCGCCCGCTACATTGATAAGGGCATCGAGCTTGCCCAGTTGCTCGACCGCCGCCGAGATCGCGGAGTGCGCCGCCTCGAGATCAGTCAGCTCGACGCCGCCGCGCCGCCACGAAGCGTGCAGTTGCTCAGCGCTCGTATGCTCCGGCGCAGGCGCCTTGTCGATCAACGCGACCTTCCAACCGTTCTCCGCTAACACGCGGCCCACCGCGCGCCCCAGCGTACCGAATCCACCCGTTACTACCGCCGCTCGTTGCATGCAATCATCCCCTCGTCGTGCCGGAGCCGCCGATTCCGCTGGCGCCCCGTTCTATCAACGCTCAACTCCCCTTGAACACCGGCTCGCGCTTCTCGCGAAACGCGTTGACCGCCTCTTGATGGTCTTGCGTCAGGTTCGACAGCGCCTCGTATGCAATCGACGCGTCGAGAATGGAATGCGCAAGTTGCTTCAGGCCGATGTTGATCGAGGCCTTAGTCCACTCGATAGCGCGCGAAGCACCGTTTGCGAGGCGTTTCGCCATGGCATCGACAGCGGCATCCAGCTCATCGGCCGGCACGGCATGATTGATGAGCCCAAGCCGCGCGGCCTCTTGCGCGGTGACGAGATCGCCCGTCAACAGATATTCCTTGGCCTTGGCATAACCGACGAGCTGCGGCCAGATGACCGCGCCGCCATCGCCCGCCACGAAGCCGACTTTCACGTGCGGGTCGCCGATCTTTGCGTGATCGGCCGCGTAGCTGAGATCCGAGAATAGGGCGATCGTCGCACCGAGACCGATTGCATGACCGTTGATCTTCGCGATGACCGGCTTCGGACAATCGAGCATCGAGAATACGATCTTCTTCGCGCGCTGCATGCCTTCGAGAAACAGCGTTGGGTTGTCGATGACCGCTTGCATGTGCTCGATATCGCCGCCCGCGCTAAAAGCCCGGCCTGCACCCGTCAATACGACGACGCGGGTCTCCACATCCTCGGCAACATCGAGAAAAAACCGTGACATCTCGATGTCCATTTGCTCGTCGAACGCATTCAGCGTTTCGGGGCGGTTGAGCGTAACCGTTAGCACCCCGCCGTCACGTTCGAGCAATAACGCCTTATAGTCCGAAATATTCATGGCTAACCTAGTCAGAATGAAGAAATCGCGCGCAACGAAAGGGCCGTCCGCCACCGTCGGGGTGTCCTGCATTCGCGCCGCTGCGCGAATGCAGCGCGCCGTTCAGCGCAGGTCGGATTACACGTGCAGTGGGATGAAACGTCGGCCGTTCTCGTACATGATCTTGCGCGTGTCTTCTTCGGAGAGCGCATTGCATGCTTCCGATGCGAAGTCTTTCGGTTCCGGCACCCCTTCCGCGTGCGGATAATCGGAACCCATCAACAGGAAGTCCGATGAGCCCGTTTGAGCGATGATCTGGGCGATGTCGTCCTCCGGATACGCGACCACGAAGATGTTTTCCTTGAAGATTTGGCTCGGGCGTTGCTTGAGTTGACCGCACGGCCAGTAGCCATTCTTCGCCATCCCCCGGCACTTGTCCATTTTGACGAGCATCGACGGCACCCATTCCGCGCCGTTTTCCGCGCTGCACAGTTTGACGCGCGGGAAACGCTCGAAGAAGTTATAGAAGATGAACGACGACAGCGTCTCGATCACCGGGCGCTCACCGTAGCCGTGCATCCAGACGAAAGCGGTTTGACGCTGGCGTGACTGCTGCACCGGTTCGCCCCACACCGCCATGTGATCCTTCATGTAGATCGCTTCCGACACATGGAAGGTCACGCGCACGCCAGCCTCGTTCAGAATCGACCAGAACGGATCGAAATACGGGTCCGCGGGCGCGCGACCATTGAACGGCCCCATCGGCATCAGGATCACGCGCACGCCGTTTGCAACGAGCCACTTGGCTTCGGCGACAGCCGCGTCGAGATCGTCGAGCGTGACAACCGGCGTCGTGTAGATTCGGTCCTTGTAGTTGAAGCCCCAGTCCTCGAGCATCCAACGGTTGTATGCATGGAGAACCGCGTTCGCTGCGACCGGCTCGTTGAGGTACGAGATACAGGCAACCATCTCGCCGATATACATCGTGCATGCCTCGACGCCGAATTGGTCCATCTTCTGTAGCCGCGCGTCGCGGTTGAACATGTCGGGCGTGGGGGGCACGCGCATGTCGACGTTATTCTTGCCGTCTTTCATCGCGCGCAGCCATTCGTGCAGCTTGCCCGGCGGCGGAACATGCCCCTCCGCCGAGGTGTAGCCCTCGCTGATTTCCACCTTGCGGTCGCCGACATACATGCAGCGGTTGCCGTCCGCCGTGACGCGGCTAGTGAACGACCAGTCCTTCTTGAACTTCTCGGGCAAGTAGCGGTTGTATGCGTCCTCTACTTCGTAGAAGTGGGTGTCGGCGTCGTAGATCTTCCCTTGATACGTTTGCATTAACTCTCTCCTGAGCGTGGGGAGCGCTGCTGAACGTGCGCCCGTGAGAGAAGTATCGGCTCAAGCGATCGACCCAAAAACTCCGATATCGAACTCGAAACCGGCAATATCGATTCGATATCGATCGGCGCCGCAGGCGGCTTAGGCGCGCAGGTGGTATTTGCGTTGCTGCGCAGCACGTCGGCGGGACACGACGGCATGGGGTTGCCCGCCGACAACGGCTACGGCTACGTTTCGGTGTTCATCTACATCGCCCGCTACACGGCGCGGCGGGCCGACCGGCTGTTCACTCCTCTTCCGCTTGACCCAACGCAGACGCGCGCTGGGCCACCCTGAGCATGTGCATTTCGAGCTGCGGTCGTTCGCGATCGAATCGCTCGAGCGGCGCACCGATCGCCATTGCAGCGATGACGTTGCCATTGGGCCCAAAGATTGGCGAGGACACGCCGGCGGAATCCGGCAAGAGTTCTCCGCGGCTCACGGACAGTCCCGTTTCGAGGATGTGATCGAGTTCATCGCGCAGCGCCTTCTTCGTCACGATCGTTTGCGGGGTACGGCGCTCGAGTTTCACCGACTTCATGTAGTCGGCGACGAAAGCTTCCGGGGCATGGGCCAGCAGCACGCGCCCCGCTGCCGTGCAATAAAGCGGGCGACGCAAACCGATGTGCATCGAATAACGCACAGACTGCTCGCTCTCGATCACGTCGACGTAGGTGATCTCCTTGTGCTCGACGTCCAACACGCCGATATAAGCGGTTTCATTAGTGCTTTTCGAGAGGTCCACCAGGAACGGGTGCAGCAACTTCGAGAAATTCCATGCGGCCATCACGCCCGCGGAAAGGCGGAAGATCGATGGCCCCAAGCGATAGCGACCTGCGTCGTGCATGAGGAACCCTTCCGCAACCAGCGGCCTCAACAGATTGAGCAAGCTGCTCTTCGGCGACTCCAGGGCAACATTCAGCTCCGCCAGCGACATTCCGTCCGGAGACTTCGCGAGTACGTCGAACATTCCGAGGAGTCGGGTCAGCGAGCGCGGCCCACTGACTTCCCGTTCCGCCGGCGCCAAGGTCTCTGTCGACATGATTTTTCCCATGAGTTGATCCTTTCAATTATACGCGAGCTATTCACATAGTTTTACAACGATCAAGATCAGGCACACCTTCGCAGTATCGGAATTCGGGAAAACGCCAGTGCGCCCCGCCGACTAGCTGCGATAAAGTTGAACGACGTTCAATTATGTGGAAACCAAGATTTCCCTGTTCCAGGCCCTTCACGCTGCGCGCCCGAGCGTGCGACGACAGCATCCATCATCACTTTTGGACTCACTCATGCACATGAGAAAACTGGCGGAAAAAGTCGCCATCGTAACGGGAGGCGGGCAAGGCGTCGGGCTCGGCGTTGCCCGCGCGCTCGCCGCCGAAGGGGCGAACCTGGTCCTGACCGGCCGCACGGAAGCCAAACTGACGCAGGCGGCCGACGAACTGAGCGCCATCGGTTCGCAGGTGCTCGTGGTGCCGGGTGATACACGGAATCGGACCGACGCCGCACGGACAGTCGCGCTAACCATCGAGCGATACGGGCGGGTGGACGCGCTGATCAACAATGCCCAAAGCAGTAGCCCAGGCGTGCCGCTCGAATCCGTCACCGACGACGACTGGAGCAACACGCTCGAATCCGGGCTGTACGGCACGCTGTATTTCATGCAGGCCGTATTGCCGCCGATGAAGTTGCAGGGGCGCGGCGCGATCATCAACTTCGGTTCTCGCACCGGCATCGAAGGGCTAAAGGGATTCGGCGCGTACGCCGCAGCCAAGGAAGGCATTCGTGGGCTCTCGCGTGTGGCTGCCCGCGAATGGGGCGCCTATGGCATTACCGTCAACGTCATTTGCCCGGCAGCGCTCACGCCTGCAGCCGAAGCCTACCTTGAAGCCAATCCGCAAGAGCGCGGCCGCTACCTCTCTGAAATTGCGCTTGGCCGCTTCGGCGATTCTCAGCTCGATATTGGACGAGTAGTTGCATTTCTGTGTAGTGAAGACGCTGATTTCATCACGGGGCAGACTATCAGCGTGGACGGCGGACAGTCAATGCTTTAGTGCGATTTTTTGAACGTGGTGCATCTTATGAAACGATTGGTTGCATTTTTTTGATGCGCAGGTGAGCGATTTCGGGCATCCCGCCGAAATCGACGTCGCCTGATATCGCTAGTTCATGAGAATGCGCAGCCTCGAAAGGCTGCACTTCGATTTCGCTTCTATAGAACGTTCTTTTTGCGCAGGGCATCGATCTCGGACTGCGACATACTCAACACCTCGCGCAGCACGGCGTCCGTATGTTGCCCGAGCATCGGCGGCGCCCCGTACGAATCGATAGGCGTGCCCGACATCTTGACCGGATTGGCGACCATACGGACTGCCTCATCGGTGAGCGGATGCGCCACTTCGACACACATTTCGCGCGCCTTCACATGCGGATCGGCGAACACCTGCTCCAGGTTGTTGATCGGGCCGGCTGGCACGCCCGCAGCGTCGAGTGCGGCGAGCAGCTCATCGCTATGCCAGTCGGCGATCAGCGGCTCGAACACTTCCCCAAGCGCACGACGGTTTTTTACGCGCAGCGCGATTTCGCTAAAGCGGGGGTCGTCGGCCAGTTCGGGATGTCCGAGCACCTTACACATCCGCGCATATTGTTCGTTGTTCCCGGCAACGATCATGATGTCGCGATCGGCGCAGCGGAACATGCGCGACGGCATGCCACCGTTCCCCTCGGTCCCGCGCCGGATCGGAATTTGGCCCGAAACAAGGTACTGGCTCGCGTAATGCGAGGTAGCCGCGATCATCGCGTCCAGCAACGCCAGATCGATGTACTGCCCCTGCCCGCTACCGCCTGGCGCTGCGTCGCGATGATAGAGCGCCGCGATGATCGCGGAAGCTGCGTACTGACCGCAGAGGATATCCGCGAGACTCGGTCCGGTCTTCATTGGGCCGCCGCCCGGGACGTCATCGCCGTTGCCGGTGACGCTCATCAGGCCACCCATCGCCTGGAAAATCGAGTCGTACCCGGGGCGCGGGCTGTACGGTCCGGTTTGTCCGAAGCCCGTGATCGAACAGTAGATCAGGCGCGGATTGACGAGCTTGAGGCGCTCATAGTCGAGCCCATAACGCTTGAGGTCGCCCACCTTATAGTTCTCGAGCAGCACATCGCAGCGCGCGGCCAGCGAGCGAATCAACACCTGGCCTTCGGGCGTCGATATATCGCAAGTGATCGACTTCTTGCCGCGGTTCGCGCTGATGAAGAAGGTCGACTCGCGCGTGACATTGCCGTCCCGATCCATGAGAAACGGAGGGCCGAACTGCCGTGAATCGTCCCCCTTGCCGGGACGCTCGACCTTGATCACCTCCGCGCCCAGGTCAGCCAGCATCTGCGCGCCCCAAGGCCCCGCGAGAATACGGCTCAGGTCGAGTACGCGAACCCCGGCCAACGCGCCTTTCGTCATATCAACTGCTCCCTTGAACTCATACGGGCCGTGCCCCAAGCAACCCATCAGCGCCCGACGAACTTCGCCGTACGTTTTTCGATGAATGACTGCACGCCTTCCTTTGCGTCTTCCGTGTTGTAGAGAAACTGCTGAGTCGACTGAATCGTCGCGTAGGCGTCCTGCCAGCCTTGCCCCAGAGAAACGCGCGCGTTCTGCATCGTGGCTTGCACGGCCAGCGGCGCCTGCGCCGCGATTCGCTCAGCGATAGCCAGCGCACGATCGAACTCCTGACCTGCCGGCACGACGTCCTGCACGAAGTTCATGTGGCGCGCGTCTTCCGCGGTGAACTCGTCGCCGGTCAGCAGCACCTTCATCGCGTTGCCCCAGCCGGCACGCTGCACCATGCGGAACGTCGCACCACAACCTGCCATGATCCCGCGCTTCACTTCAAGCTGGGAGAAACGGCAATTATCGGCAGCCACAGCCACTTCCGACGCAAGCATCAATTCGACCGCAACCGTAAAGCAGATTCCTTTGAGCGCGATGACGACGGGCTTCGTGCGCAGCGGCGCGCGCAAATTGAACGGATCGACCTCCCCCTCAGGAAGCAACGGTTTGCCCTCACGGCGCAGCGGTGCGATTTTTGGCATGTCGAGCCCCGCCGTAAAGTGATCGCCTTCGGCGTAGACCAGACCGCAGAACAAATCGCTGCTGTTCTCGAGCTGCGTGTAAGCCATGGCCAGCTCCTTGAACATCTTCGGCGTGAAGCCATTGCGCTTTTCCGGCCGGTCGATCCCAATCAAAAGCAGGTTCCCGCGCTGGTCAACGCGAATCTGTCCGTCCTCGTGACGAGTCGTCATGCAGAGTCTCCTCCCGGTGTTTTCCGTGAACAAATCTGACCGCGGCTCAATTGACAAAGTTGGGTCGCGTATTCAGAATAATAAACGTCGTTCACAAAATTGGCAACGCGCGGTATGGCTGCGGCTCCAGCGATAGGCGAGCAGTTCCCCTTGCTGGTTGACGTGCGTACCCTGATTCCTCCAAGGAAAGACCATGGCCTACGAGACGATCATCGTCGAAACTCACGGCAAGACCGGTTTGATCAAACTGAACCGTCCGCAAGCCTATAACGCGCTGAACAACCAACTGATGGACGAGCTGACTGTCGCACTCGACGGCTTCGAAGCCGATCCCGCCATCGGCGCGATGGTGCTGACAGGCAACGAAAAGGCGTTCGCTGCCGGCGCCGACATCAAGATGATGGGCGAATGGACCTACATGGACGTCTACAAGAACCAGTTCATTACATCGAACTGGGAGCGCACCTCGCGTTGCCGCAAGCCTGTCATTGCCGCTGTCGCGGGTCTCGCGCTGGGCGGTGGGTGCGAACTCGCCATGATGTGCGATTTCATTCTCGCCGCGGACAACGCCCGCTTCGCCCTGCCCGAAATCACGCTCGCGACGATTCCCGGCGCCGGCGGCACGCAACGCCTCACGCGCGTCCTCGGCAAATCCAAAGCGATGGAAATGATCCTCACCGGCCGCAAGATGGACGCCGTCGAAGCCGAACGTTGCGGACTCGTCAGCCGCGTCGTCCCTGTCGACACGCTCGTCGAGGAAGCGCTGAGAACGGCCGACGAGATCGCCCGCTTCTCGCAACCGGTCGTGGCGATGGCAAAGGAGTGTATCAACCGCGCCTACGAATCCACGCTTGCCGAAGGCATCCTGTTCGAGCGGCGCATGGCGTATTCGACCTTTGCCACGCAAGACCGCAAGGAAGGCATGCTGGCATTCGCCGAAAAACGTAAGCCGCAGTTTCGCGATTGTTGAATCGCTGAAGAAAAGGCCACGTTTGCCGTGGCGAACCGACGATGCCAGCCCGCGCGCGTCCAGCGCATTCGTCTGGCCTCCCCTCCTACCCGAGCTACAGACAAACGATGAAACCCTACGTCAATCGCATCACCGAATTACTCGGCATTCGATACCCGATCATTCAAGGGGGCATGCGCTGGGTGGCGAGAGCCGAACTGGCCGCGGCGGTCGGTAACGCGGGGGGGCTCGGATTCCTTTCCGCGCACACGCATACCAGCGCCGATGCGCTCGCCCGTGAGATCGACAAAGTGCGATCGCTCACGGACAAGCCGTTTGGTGTGAATCTGACCGTTCTCGGCGCCAACGTCGGTCTCGACTACGACGCGTACGTGCGCACGATCGTGTCGCAGGGTGTCCAGGTGGTGGAAACCGCAGGCAGCAATCCGGCGAAATACATCGCCGAGTTCAAGGGGCACGGCGTCAAGGTCGTCCATAAGTGCGTCACCGTCCGCCACGCCGTGAAGGCCGAATCGCTCGGGGCGGACGCCGTCAGCATCGACGGCTTCGAATGCGCGGGGCATCCCGGCGAAGATGACATCCCCGGACTGATCCTCATCCCCGCCGCCGCCGACAAGCTGAAGGTGCCGATTCTCGCCTCTGGAGGTTTCGCCGATGGGCGCGGCCTGATGGCGGCGCTCGCGCTTGGTGCTGACGGTATCAATATGGGTACGCGCTTCATGCTGACGCAAGAATCGCCGGTTCACCCGGCGATCAAGCAACGTCTGCTGGAGACGACCGAGCGCGACACGGTGCTGGTCGGCCGCTCACTCGGCGATTCGAGACGCGTGGTCAAGAACAGCGTGAGCCTGGCCGCGCTGGAACTGGAGCGCCGCGGGCACGTCACCCACGCGGACCTTTATGCCCTGACCGGGGCCAATCGCTGGATGGACGCGTTCGTCAAAGGCGAAGTAGAAGGCGGGGCGTTTCCCGCCGGGATCGTGACCGGTCTCATTCACGACCTGCCGACCTGTGCGGAATTGATCAACCGCATCGTGAAGGAAGCCGCCGCGATTGCGCAACGTCAGTTCGCCTTCGCGGCCAGCCTCGCATGAAACTCGCCGGTCTTCGCGTGGTCGACCTGTCGCAGTTCATGCCCGGACCATTTCTCGCCGCCAACCTGGCGGATCACGGCGCACAGGTCATCAAAATCGAGCCGATTAGCGGCGACGCCACGCGCGGCGCACCGGGTACGGACGGCGCGTTCTTCGCCGCAGTCAACCGTGGCAAACGCAGCATCGCGCTCGACCTCAAGCACCCGGATGGGCGTGAGGTGGCGCTGAAGCTAATACGCGAAGCCGACGTGGTCATCGAATCGTCGCGGCCAGGCGTCGCCGCCCGCCTCGGCATCGATTACGACACGGTGAGCCGAACGAACCCGCGACTCGTCTATTGCGCGCTGACCGCGTTCGGCCAGCACGGCCCGCTCTCCGAACTGCCCGCACACGATCCGGTGATTCAAGCGCTCGCCGGCACACTGCCGCGCGATGGCCGCGGAATGCCCATCACCACGGGGCCGTCGCTCGCCGCACTTGCCGGTTCGTTGACGGCGTTGTCCGCTGTGTTGATGGCACTCCTGCGCGCGCGAGAAACCGGCCGCGGCGATTACATCGACATCTCGCTTTTCGATGCGGCGCTCACGGCGCAACCGTACCTGAGCGGTCGTCTGCTCAATGCGCTGGGCGATCGATCGCAAGAGGCCACGGAAGGCGACAGCGGGCTCGCGCTGCTCAACGCCTATGAAACCGCCGATTCGAAATGGCTCTGCCTCGGCGGCCGGGAAATCGGCTTCGCCACCAGCCTGCTTACGCCGCTTGGCCGCGCTGACCTCATCGGCGACGCGGTCGGCCCGTCAGGCGAAGGCCAATCGCGCGTACGCACGTTCCTCACGCAAATCTTCTTGACGCGTACGCGCGATGAATGGCTCGACTGGTTCGAAGGCCGACATGTCAGCGTTGCGCCGGTGCTCTCGCTTGCCGAAGCGCTCGACCACCCTCATGTTCACGAGCGCGCAATGACCCAGCGCGACCCATCGGGCCGCAACCACGTTGCGAGCCCCATTCACTTCCGCATGGAGCCTGCCTCGCCGTCGCTAGCCGTGCCGCGCCTCGGCGAACACACCGATCGCGTGCTGCGCGATATCGGATACAGCGAAGAGAGCATTACGGAACTCGTCGCGTCAGGCGCCGTGCGTGGGCCGTGGGACGCGACCGCCGCGGTTGAGGAACCTACCCACTGACCACCGCCGCGAGCGAGATCATGCCCATTTTTCTCGAGCCGGACGCCATCGACTTCGCCTCCCTCGTTAGACCCGGCGATACCGTGATGTGGGGACAATCGAACGCCGAGCCCCTCGCGCTTACGCGAAAGCTCCTCGAGCAACGGCGCCGCATCGGTGCATTTCGTGTGTTTCTCGGCGCCAGCAGTTTCGATACGTGCCGCCCCGAGCACGCGGACTGCATCGATTTCGTTTCGTACTGCGGCACGGGCGCCAACCGCGCGTTGGCCAAGGCGGGCGTACTCGATGTTCTTCCCTGCCACTACTCGCAGTTTCCGCAGATGATGGATTCGGGACAGCTCCGCATCGACGTCCTGCTGTTGCAGTTGGCGCCGCCCGATTCGCAAGGACGCTATAGCCTTTCCATTGCATACGAATACCTGATTCCCGCGCTCGAGCATGCGCGCGTCGTGCTCGCCGAGGTCAACG
>Ga0157369_10001757_pt1 | contig 26264 bp, 20 predicted proteins | sample C25metaG_FD_113461 | JGI IMG/M metagenome (GOLD analysis project Ga0157369, IMG submission 113461) | Corn rhizosphere microbial communities from Kellogg Biological Station, Michigan, USA - C2-5 metaG | ecosystem: Host-associated > Plants > Roots > Rhizosphere > Soil | place: USA: Michigan... | reverse complement strand
CTACTTTCGGCGGCACTCATTCGGTACCGCATGAGGGTACGTATACGATCTTCACAACCGAGTTCACCCTGGACAGATACGACTTCGACGTTAAAGGGGGCAGCGTGCTGGGTCCCGCGATCTCTCGCGACGTTCACATTAAGCTTATTGCTGCGGCACAATCCTGATTACCCTGATCTCGCGTCACACTCGATGAGGATTGTGAAAACTGCGAAGCAGTTATTGTGAGGGCGCTATATATGGTGGAACTGCCATCAAAAACAAAAGAGGCGAAGGGCCCTGGTCTCTACATTAGCGAGAAACTGCAGGTCCACGACATCGCTGGTCGAGATATGCCGGTCATCTTTATTCCGTCTCTCGCAGGGACGCAGCGCCAGTGGCAGGCTCAAGCAGACCATCTCCGTGGCCGCCACCGAGTTGTCCTGGTGGAGCTGCGTGGGCATGGAAAATCCGGCGCCGCGAGCAATCGTGACTACTCGCTTGAGGCAATGGCGAGTGATATCCGCGCGGTTGTCAAGGCTCTCTCGCTGAAACGGGTAGTGCTCGTTGGTCACAGCATGGGAGGCGGTGTGGCGCTAGCGTACGCGGCTGAACACCCTGATTCGGTCGCCGGCCTGCTGTTGGTCGATCCGATTGACGATCCTCATCTCCATCCAGGCATGGCGAAAACCTTCATAGATCGATTGCAATCCGGCGACTATAAAGCTCAGATCGTGGAGCGGTGGAACACAATCCTGGAGGGTGCCAAGCCCAAGGTGAAGAAGATTGTGCTTGCGGACTTGTTGGCCACGTCTCGCGAAACGGTCCTTGGTTCGATACAGGCGATGGAAAGTTTCGATGCGTCCGCTGCCCTGGAGAAATATGCGGGGCCCATAGTTTCCGTCATAACGCGTTTCAACAACGTCGCATCTGCGCTGCACAAAATCTCAAACCGTGTACGGGCACTCAAGGTCGATGATACGAGTCACTGGGTGCAGATGGACGCACCGGCCGAGTTTAACCGCATCATGGACGACTTCCTGTCGGAGACCGGCCATTAACGGAGTCGCTTGGCACATTTCCGAGGTTTATCTGGCAGACTGACACCTACCTGCGTTCTAAGGTTTCCCCCGGAGTGACTGCGGAGTATATAGATGTCAAGGTAGTTAATACCCGCAGCAGAGCTGTTCCATCTGTCGTCTCCAGCTCTGCTATAGTTTGTTAAACACTTGTGCAGCAACACTTTGGCGCGGCGTTTCGGAGCAGGAACGGCGGCCGAAGTCCCCAGGAAGCTCGTGAAGCGAATCTGCATTCTCGTTGTCAGTTATAACGTCGCAGACCATCTGCTGAAGACGTTGGACCGCATCCCGCGCGAGGTCTTTGACCGCGTGGAAGAGGTCGTCATCACCGACAACGCCAGCCAGGACGCGAGCTACGATCTCGCCCTCGCCTACAAGCAGAGCCGCGGTCTCGAAAAGAAGATCACCGTCCTGCGCAATCCCAAGAACCGCGGATACGGCGGCAACCAGAAGCGTGGCTACCAATACGCCGTCGCGCGCGGATTCGACGTGGTCGTCCTGCTGCACGGCGATGGACAGTACGCGCCGGAGATCCTGGCGCAGATCATCGATCCGGTTGTGAACGGCGAAGTCGACATGGTGATGGGCTCGCGCATGGCTGCGGGTTGCGATCCGCGCGGCGGCGGCATGCCGCTTTACAAGTATTACGGGAACCGCATCACCAGCTGGCTGCAGAATCGCCTGACCGGGATGGGGATGACGGAATTCCACTCGGGATATCGCGCCTACAGCTGCCATGCACTGCGCCGCCTGCCGCTGGTGCAGACGACCGACAACTGGCACTTCGACACCCAGATCCTGCTGGAATTGCACGCGCGCCGCTTCCGCTTGCGCGAGATTCCCATACCCACGTTCTACGGCGATGAAATCTCGCACGTGAACGGCATTCCGTACGTGATGCACTGCGTTTGGGAGTGCGTGAAATATCGCTCCACGCGCTGGGGATTGTGGCGCAGTCCGCTCTACGACCGGGCTGCCTCCGAGTCCGAAGTGAAGGATTATCTCGGCTCGGCCCACAACACGATTGTTGGGCTGTTGTCGTCGGCGCCGACCGGCAGCCGGATTCTGAACGTCGGCACGGCGGGGTCGGCCCTGGACCGAGCGCTGCAGGCCGAAGGACACAGCGTCACGGCTATCGATTTCGATCCACGCAGCGCCGAAGAGGCGCGCCCGTATTGCGCCGAGGTGCTGGCCGGGGACGTCGAAGAAGTCGATCTCACGCGGTACGCCGACAGCTTCGATTACCTCATTCTGGGAAACACGGTCGAACGGTTGAAGGATCCGGAAGCGTCGCTGCACAAGCTTTTGCGCACGCTGAAGCCGGGTGGTCGCGTGGTGGCATGCGTGCCGAACGTCGCGAACCTTTACGTCCGGCTGAAGCTGATGGCAGGACGGTTCGAGTACGAGCCCAAGGGAATCATGGACCCGCAGCATCTGCGGTTCTTCACCCTGCACAGCCTGCATACGCTGTTGCAGCACGTGGGTCTCGAGATCGAAGACACGCAGGTCACGCCCCTGCCATTGCCGCTGGCTTATCCGAAGTCGGGAGACAAGGGCTGGTTTCGGATGCTGCACCGCTCGCTGTACGCGATGACGCGGCGCTTCCGGAAGCTGCTGGGGTACCAGTTCGTGGTGCTGGCGGACAAGTCGCCGTGGCTGCAGGAGATGCACGAGCAGGATGGGCAGTCGAAATCGGTCTCGGCCGGGCGGTAACGAGTTTGGTGCGTAAGAAATAGTTTTTCAGGGTTCGTCTTTTTTCAGAGTAGCTGCGTCGGTAGGAGAGAAGAAGGTTGAAAGAACAACTGGACAAGGAACTCGTGGAACAGGTCCTTGACGGGCATGCGGAAGCCTTCAACCTACTGGTGTGGAGATGGCAGCGTTCTCTGTACAACTTCCTGTTTCGCCTGACCGGCGACCGCGAGCGGGCGCGCGATATCTCGCAGGACACGTTCCTGCGGGCGTACACGCGGCTGAAAGACCTGCGGGAGCGCGACAAGTTCGCGTCGTGGCTCTTCCGTATCGCGGTGAATCAGGTGCGCTCGGAGTACCGCTCGCGGCAAGCCGCGGATGCGGGCTTCGGCGGGGAACTGGCTCCTTTGGACGAATCGCAGGGGCCGCTGGACTTCGAGACGCGCGAGTTGCAGTTGACGGTTCGCGCGCTGCTCGGGCAGCTCACGCCGGATCAGCGGGAAGTGGTTGTGCTCAAGGTTTACGAGGGTTTCCGTTTCGACGAGATTGCCGTAATTGTGGATTGTCCCGTCAGCACCGTGAAGTCGCGGCTTTACGCGGCGTTCGACCAGCTCAAGACTGGGCTCGAAGCGCCGGCTCCGCGGCTGCGTTCTGCGAAGTAGGTTCCGCAGTTCCCACCGGTTGTCCTCACCACCTCAGATTGCACTTAGCCGAGGTATGCCATGCTTTGTAACGAATTTCGCGACCTGATTTTCGAGCGCCTTTCGGGCGAATTGACGCCGCAGCAGGATTCCGCCTGCGCCGATCACGAGAAGTCGTGCGCCATTTGCCGCGCTGAACTGGCGCAGTTCCGCTCGATCACCATCAAGATGCGCGCCGGCTGGCCGTCGGAAGAGCCCATGCCGATCAGCGTGGCGCTGCCGCAGGCGACCTCGCGCAATTGGTTCGATGTGAGCGCGTTGTGGTTCAGCCGTGCCAGCGCCGGACTGGTTGCTGCGTCGCTGCTGTTCCTGGTCCTGGTGCGCCCGTCGGTGCAAATGGGACTTGGCGGCGTGCAGATGACCTTCGGCGCTCCCGCCGCGCAGGCACAAAACGTGCCAACCGTGACCGAGTCGCAGGTGAAGGCGATGGTGCAGGCGGCGGTGGAAGCGCAAGTCGCCCAGCAGGCGCAGCCGCAGCCGGTAGCAGCCAAGCCGGTGGCGCAGGCCCCCGACGTGACGCAGGTGGCCATGCAGGTGCGCCAGATGCAACGCAATGAAGCGACGCTTTGGCAAACCGTTCAACAGCACGGGATGTATCTCGACACGCTTTGGAAGCAAACCTCGGAGAACCCGGTTCGTCCGGCCAGCTTGACGCGGTGAAGAAGGATTTATGAAGCAGATTTCGAAAACGTTTGTGTTGTTCCTGCTCCTGGTGGCGAGCGCTTGCTCAGCGCTCGCCGCGCCCGTGGACAAGCAGGACCTGAGCAAGCTTCGTGAGCAGATTGGTGTGCTCGAGTCGGTCATTAACCAGGGCCTCACGCAGTCGTTTCCCGGGCCGTTCGGGTATCTCGATCGCGCGCGCGGAGCCTACCTGCCCGGCTACGGCCTGGTCTTCACCTTCGAGGTGAATCTCAATCCGCTGCCGCAGGCGAATCCTTTCGGGCCGGCGGCAAAGCCGCAGACCGACACCGATCGTCTCGCGGCGATCAAGAAGCATCGCCAGTCGGCACTGGAACTCAGCCAGCGCGTGCTCGCCGACTTCAGCCACACGCTCGAGATCAATCCCGACGAATGGGTCGCGTTCATCGTTCACGGCTCGGCGGTGGGGCCGCAGGGCATCGAGAAATCGACATTGGTGATCCGCGCGCAAAAGCGCGACATCGACCAGTTCCGCGCGAACGCCATTGATCGCGCGGCGTTCCTGAACCGCATCGCGGTGGTGGAGTACTGATGGCTACGGCTCCCAAGGTGCAAACAAGCCGGCGGCTGATCGGGGAAATCCTGGCGGCAGCGGGCAAGGTGTCGGCGGCGGACCTGGAACGCGCACTTCAGTTGCAGCAGCAGAATCCCGAACGCCTGGGCAAGCTGCTGATCGATCTCGGTTCGATCGCCGAGCGCGACGTTTTGCAGGCGCTGAGCGAACAGTTCGGCTTGCCGGTGATTGAAGGCTCGCAGTTCCCGTCGCTGGCGCCGGAAGTAAAGGGTCTGTCGCCGCGCTTTATGCGCACCGGCAAGTTCTTCCCATTCGAGCTGCAGGAACATCGCCTGCTGGTCGCCATTGCCGATCCGCTGGACTTCGAGACGCTCGATTCCATTCGCCTCGTGACCGGGCTCGATCCGGTGGCGCACCTGGCGCTCGAAGCGGAGATCCAGGACGCGGTCGAAAAGCACTTCGGCGGCAACGGCGCGAAGAGCGACGAAATGTCCGACGTGGAAAGCGTCGACTCGGAGGACGTGGAGCACCTGCGCGACCTGGCGCTCGAAGCTCCGGTCATCCGGCTGGTGAACACGCTGATCGCGCGCGCGGTTGAGAGCCGGGCGAGCGACATCCACGTCGAGCCGATGGAAGACGATCTGCGCATCCGCTATCGCATCGACGGCGTGCTCTATCCGATCGAAGCGCCGCCGAAGCAGATGGGGCCGGCGATCATTTCGCGCATCAAGCTGACCGCCAAGCTGAACATTGCCGAGCGCCGGCTGCCGCAGGACGGGCGCATCCGGGTGAAGGTCATGGGCAAGGACATCGACCTGCGCGTTTCGGCGCTGCCCACCCTGCACGGCGAGTCGGTCGTCATGCGTATTCTCGAACGCAACGACGCGAAGAAGATCAGCATGGCGACGCTCGGATTCTCCGACGCGAACTTCGCCACGATGAAGAAGATCACGGCGCGTCCGCACGGGATCTTCCTCGTCACCGGACCGACCGGCAGCGGCAAGACGACAACGCTCTACGCCGCGCTGATGGGCATCAACGACACCGACAAGAAGATCATCACGCTGGAAGATCCGGTGGAATACCAGATGGCGGGCATCAACCAGATGCACGTCAACGCGCAGATCGGGCTGACCTTCGCCAACGGGTTGCGCACCATCCTCCGCCAGGATCCCGACGTGATCATGGTCGGCGAAATCCGCGACCTGGAAACGGCGGAAATCGCCATCCGCGCCGCGCTGACCGGCCACCTGGTGTTCAGCACGCTACACACCAACGACGCGCCGAGCGCCATCACGCGGCTGGTCGACATGGGCGTGCCGCCGTACCTGCTGTCGTCATCGATTCTCGCCGTGCTGGCGCAGCGCCTGGTGCGCGTGCTTTGTCCGGCGTGCAAACAGCCGGAAGAAATTCCTGTCGAAGCGCTGCCGGCAGATTGCCGTCCGCAGGGCGTTCGCAGCATCCGCGCACATCGCGCGGTGGGATGCGAGCAGTGCCGCGGAATCGGCTTCCGCGGCCGCATGGGCATTTTCGAGCTGATGGAAGTGGACGAGCCGATGCAGTCGCTGATTGCGCGTACCAGCGAAGCGAACGTAGTTCGCAGCCAAGCCTTGAAGAGCAGCATGAAAACGCTGCGCGGCGACGGCTTCGACAAGGTCATCGCCGGCATGACGACGCTCGATGAAGTTTTGCGTGTCACCACGGAAGAAGCCGCGGTGACGCAGGAGTAAGGAGAAACTGTGCCGAGTTTTGCTTATCAGGCGGCAACCGCCGACGGGAAGCTGGTCAACGGCGCCATCGATGCGATGGACAAGCTGGGCGCCGTCGGTCGCTTGCAGGAGCGCGGGCTGATCCCGATCTCCGTCGCGGTTCCCGGCGAGAGCGGCTCGAAGGTTTCCGCTCGGCTCGCGGGATTCTTCGCGGGACGCGGCATGGCGAAGCATCGCCAGATCTTCGCGCGCACGCTGGCTTCGATGTTGCAGGCGGGCGTGCCCCTCGATCGCGCGCTGTCGGTCAGTACGGAGCTGTGCGAATCGGGGTTGCTGAAGTCCACGCTGCAGCAGGTGTTGCGCGCCGTCAAAGGCGGCAAGAGCTTGAGCGCCGGGATGGAGGCGCATCCGAACGTTTTCCCGAGTTTCTACGTCAGCATGGTTCGCGCCGGCGAGGCGGGCGGCAACACCGCGCAGGTGTTTGCGCAACTCGCCGACTACCAGGAATCGGTCAACGAACTGCGCAGTCAGGTGACGTCGGCGCTGATCTATCCCGCGCTGCTGACGATTGTCGGCGGATTCTCGGTGCTGATCATGCTTGAGTTCGTGGTGCCGAAGTTCGGCGCCGTCTTCCAGCAGGCCGGCGCGACGCTGCCGCTGCCGACGCAGATCCTGCTCACCATGAGCGAGTTCATCCGCGCCACGTGGTGGGGATGGCTGGCGGGGATTCCGATGATTTGCTGGATGGTGTCGCACTGGCTGCACACCGATTCCGGACGCAACAACTGGGACCACTGGGTCATGCGGATCCCGCGCATCGGCTCGGTGGTGGAGCGAGTGCTCGTCACGCGATTCGCGCGCAGCCTGGGAACGCTCCTGATGGGCGGTGTGCCGATGATTCGCTCGCTGGAGATTGCCGGCGAGGTCGTCGACAACCGCAAGATCGAGCGCGCCGTCGCCGCGGCCGCCAAGGGTGTGAAGCAAGGCAAAGGATTGACGCGTCCGCTGGGCGAGACCGGCGCGTTTCCGCCGCTGTCGATTCACCTGCTGGGCGTCGGCGAAGAAACCGGACGGCTGGACGCCATGCTGCTCCAGGTAGCTGACGTGTATGAGCGCGAGACGCGCACCGCGATCAAGAACATGGTCGCGCTGTTCGAGCCGCTGATGATCCTGGTGATGGGCGTGGTGGTGGGCAGCATCGTGATTTCGATCCTGCTGGCCATCTTCAGCATTAACGACATTCCGCTGTGAGAACGAGAAGCGATTCGAGGAACGAAGAAATGAGACGAGACAGACAACGCGGATTCACCCTGATCGAGATCATGGTCGTGCTCACCATCATCGCCATGCTGGCGGCGCTGGTGGTGCCGCGGCTGTTCAAGAACGTCGACAAGGCGAAGGTGCAGACGACGAAGGCACAAATGGCGAACCTGGAAAGCGCGCTCGGCCAGTACAAGCTCGACGTGGGTAAGTTCCCCACCACCGAGCAGGGACTGGAGGCGCTTCGCACCAAGCCCGCCGGCGTTGAGCACTGGGACGGCCCGTACCTGCAGAAGGAAGTGCCGATGGACGCCTGGAGTCATCCGTACGTCTACAAATGCCCGAGCGAGCACGGAGACTTCGAAATCGTCAGCTACGGCGCCGACGGCCAGCCCGGGGGCGAAGGCTTCAACGCCGACATTTTGAGCTGGAAGAACTAACGACATTGCGGAATTGCAGAACTTCGGGAATGCGGAATTGAGAAACGGAAAGCACAACTCGGAGCTGTATCAGCGCGGCTACACCCTCATGGAAATGATGGTGGTGCTGGCGCTGATTGCTGTCGCCGCGGCGCTGGTGGTCCCGTCCATCGCGAACGGCTACGGCAACTTCCAGTTGCGGCTCGCGGCGAGCTCGATTTCCACGGCCTTCAAACAGGCGCGGATGCACGCCGTTTACGAAGCGCGGAGTTACGTGGTGGTGTTCGGGGAAGAGCGCGACCGCCGCCGCGACGTTTACATCGTGCGTGACGACGGCAAGACGGTCGACCACGTCGTCCTCTCGGGCAATTTGCGGCTGTTGGCCCAACAACGCGACGTTTGGACGGATGACCTCCGTCCGATTCACTTCTTTCCCGACGGCCACAGCGAGGCGTTACAGCTCGACGTCGCCGGCGATGCGGGCCGCCATCTGCAACTCGCGCTCAATCCGCTGACGGCGCGCGCGCAAGTGACGCAGCTCTACCGGTCGCAGGAACACGTGGCGGTGCCTGAAGAGCAGGAAGCGCATGTCACGGTTGTCCATGGAGGCCAGCAGTGACGCGCCATCGCCAGTCCGGATTCACGCTGCTCGAGGTGCTGATTGCGGCGGTGTTGGTAGGCAGCGTCTTCGTGGCGGTGACGTCGCTGATGTCGCAGTCGCTGCGCAACATCGATCGCATGCGCCCGCACGAAGCGGCCATGATGCATGCGCGCGAAAAGATGAACGAGGAACTGCTGCGCGACGAGTTGACGCCGGAATCGTCGGCAGGCCAGTGGCCCGACGGTTATCGCTGGAGTGTCGAGATCACGCCGCTGGATTTCCAGGAGGTTGGCCAGTCGACCGCCGTGCCGAGGCCGGTTGTGCCCTCCGCCAAGAAGGCGAATGTGACGGCCGCACCCGGCAGCAACACGCTGTTCCGTATTCACGTGCAAGTGGCGTGGGGCGATCGCACCGACGCGCGGACGTACGACGTGGACACCATGCAATGGGCCATGTGGCCGGTGCCGAAGTCATGATGCGCAGAAGCCACAAGTCGGCGGGGTTCACCCTGATGGAAGTGGTGGTCGCGATCAGCCTGATGTCGCTGGTCATGGTCACGGTCGTCATGGGAATGCGTCTTGCCGCCAACGCATGGCATCGCGGCGAGCAGAAGCTGGACGCTCACGCTCGCGTCATGGCTGGACACGATGTGATAGCGCAGCAAGTCTCGGCAGCGGCGGTTCGGATCATCAGCGAATACCTGGGAACGGACAAGACGCCGGCGCAGGTGGTCGCGTTTTACGGCGCGCCCTCTGAGCTGCGCTTTTGCACGCGCTCTTCCTGGCGCGGAGATCGTTCCCGGTCGCAGTTCATGGCGGATTACCGCGTGGTTCGCGACGAGGACGGCAGGCAGCAATTGGTGATCAGCGAAACAGGGTTGAGCGATGACGCGTCGGTGGCAGCGGCGCTGCAAGCGGCTCCGCAGGAGCAAGGCGAGAAGGTGGACGAGCCTGCCGACCGGATCGAGATGTCCTACTTGCAGCCTGCGACTCTGGAGCTGCCGGCGCAATGGGTTGCGAATTGGAAGCCGTTGGCCGGAGCGGAGCTTCCGCGTGCCGTGCAGGTGCGTTGGGCTCGCGGCAGCGAAGTGCAGCAAGCCACGTTTCTGGTGGCCATCAACCACGTAGTGAAGGTTCGTTAAAACGATGCGAGCGCGAGGCAAAATCCGTCAGAAAGGCGTGGTCCTGATCGCCGTCGTATGGTCGGTGTTCATCCTCGCGGCCATGGCCTTTGCGCTCTCGGCTCTGGTGCGCAGCAGCAGCGACGAGCTGCACGCGCGCAAGGAGCAGCTCCAGTCGTACTACGTGGCGCGCGGCGCGGTCTATCGCGCCATTTCCATGCTCAAGCAGCCGATGGTGCAGCATGGCGACGCGCGGCCGTTCGTTCCCGGTCAAAGCCGCCTGGAATGGGACGATGCCGGCCGGCATATCGCCATCGATGTGATGGATGAAACCGGCAAACTCGATTTGAACGCGTCGTCGCCGGCAATGCTGGAGCGCTTGTTCCAGAATCTCGGGATGGAGCTCGAAGCCGCACATAGCCTGACCGCGGCGATCGAAGACTGGCGCGATTCGGATGACGAAACACGTCCGTCCGGCGCGGAGTCTCTGTACTACCTGAGTTTGCCGCGGCCATATCGTCCGGCGAATCGCGACTTCCAGTCGGTGGATGAGCTGTTGCTGGTCCGCGGTGTAACGCAGCAGTTGCTCTATGGCGGATATCGCGTTCGCCCGGAAGACGGCGTTGTCGAGCGGCAGGTTGGTCTGATCGACTGCCTGACGGTCGCCTCGGGAAATTCTTCGGTCAACATCAATTACGCGCCGATGCCGGTCCTCATGACCGTGCCCGGCATGACTCCGATGGTTGCGTCCCTGATCGTGGAAGGTCGCAAGCGCAAGCCCTTCGACTCCGTGGGCGAGTTTGTGCACGACTATCCGGTGCTGTTGAGCGGCGAAACTCTGTCGCACCTGACTGGCGGCAGCACTGGTCCCTACACCTTGATTGCGTCGGCGGCAGCAGACGACGGCGTCACCGCGCGCATCCGCGCAGTCGTGCAAGTGAACGGTCTGCAAGTGAACATGGGCGGGCGACTTATGCCCGGCCCGCCTTTTTTGATTCGTGAGTGGGATGACTCTTATGTCCGTTAACGTTTCTCTCAATTCGGTGCGGAGCGTGTTGCCGAAGCCGTGGCGTCCGCGCCTGGCGCGGCGTACTCGCCATGGCTGGAGCTTTCGTCCGCCGACCCTTGGTCTGGAATTGCGCGGCACATCGCTGTACGCCGCCTGCGTGTGGCCGGGGTTGGGCCGCCGCTGGCTGTCGGTAACCGGCGTGATCGAAGACGTTGCGCAGCTCAGCGCGGAGCAGTTACGCGAAAAGCTTTGCGCAGTGCTGGCGCCGGCCGGAGCGGAAGACCCGACGGTTGTTCTTGGCCTGCCGCGCCGCGACGTGATGGTCCGGCACCTGGCGCTGCCTGCCGCGGCGGAGAAGTCGCTCGACAACGCGCTCGCTCTCCAGCTCGGTCTGTACAAGCCGAGCGACGATGACGATGTGTGCTGGGACGCGGCAGTCGTGCGCACCGGCGAGCAACTCGCCGTGACCCTGGCCTTCGTGCCGCGGCCGCGCATTGAGGAAGTGATTGCAAAACTGCACGATGCCGGATTCCCGGTCTCGCGCCTGACGACCGCGCAGTTCTCCACGCTCGACTGGACGCTCCGCGCCACCCAGGAAGCCGAGGGTCTCCGCATGCTGCTGGTGCAATCCCGCGGAGCGGAGATGGAGCTGGCGCTGGTCGAGAAAGGCAGCTGCATCGGCACCCGTAGTTTTGCCCGCAAGAGCGGGGATGCCGCGGCGTCTGTGTCCGGCGAGATTCGCACGCTCCTTTCCGCGCATCGCGTCACGGAACCGTTGACCGTCGTTTACGCCGGCGTCGACGCCGCCGAGTGGCGCGCAGCGCTGGCGCAGTTTGGAGAGCCGAAAGAACTGGCGCAGTTCTGCGATGCCTGGTCGTTGACGGAAACCACGGAAGGATCCCCGGACGAGTACTGGGGAGCGATCGCTCTCGCTCTCGATGGGCTGAACTGGGCGGGCGACTACCACCTGAATTTGCTGCCGAGGGAGCTTCGCGCAGTGCGCCGCCGCTGGCAGAACGCGCCAACGTATGCGCTGCTGGCGGCGAACGTCCTGTTGTTGACGGCGCTTGCCGCTCGCGGACCGATCCAGCGGCAGATCACGCTGCGCCGTTACAACGCGGAGATCTCCAGTCTTGAGCAAAAGACCTCCGCGGTGGAGCGCCAGATCAAGAAGCAGGATCGCATCGCAGCGCGCCTGGATGCCCTGCGCGTATTTCAGGAGCAGGGAAGGCGCCCCGTTGACGCGCTCAGCAGCGTCGCGCAGAAGCTCCCGCCAACCGCGTGGGTGAACACCTACACGTGTCGCGAGAACAAGGTGGACATCAGCGGTTTGGCCAAATCGGCGCCCGATGTACTGCCGGCGCTCAAGACCGTGCCGCAATTCGAAGACGTGCAGTTCGCCGGCGGACTCACGCACGATCCCGAAGGCGGCGATCGTTTCCATATCCAGCTGAAGTTGAAGGATCTGCAATGACACTGAAACCACGAGACCGGCGCGCCCTGCTACTGCTCGCATCTTCCGCGGTGCTGTTCTTGTTCTTGAATTACGTTGCCGTGCCCTGGGGCGAGAAGTTCATGACGTCGGGCGACGATCTGCGCCTGGCGGAGAAGAAACTGCGCCACGAGAAGGAATTGCTTGCCGGCGCGCCGCAAATCGACGCCCAAGTGAAGCTGATGCAGGTGCGGCTCGATTCCGAGGAGCAGAAATTACTGGCCACGAGCGATAGGGCCCAGGCCAGCGCGCAGCTCCAGCAGTGGATCTCGCAGCGCGCTTCCGAGCAGAAGGTCGAGCTGCTTCGCAGCGACTTCAACGACGCGGCGCCCTACGCGGATGACTACCTCCGCGTGCCCGTGCGGCTTGAGCTGACCGGACCCATCACCCAGATCGTGCAGTTCATCAACGCCATCACGCACGGCGACCGGGTTATCTCGGTCGATGAACTGAGTATCAACAGCGGCATCGTCGACAAGGAAAAGAAAGTGCGTTGCAGCATGGTCGTTTCCGCGCTGATGCGGAAGACCTCGTAGGAGCCAGGAATGCGCAAACTTCGTTGGATATCGATTGTTTTACTTGTCATCGGCGCCGTCGCGCTCGGCTACAAGCTGCGTGCGGATTGGAAGACGTTCCACGCCGCCAACGATCCGGGTGCACTGAAGCCCCGGCCGATGCCGGCGGCGCAGGCTCCCGCGATGACGCCCGTGCCCGACTACACCGTCGTGGCACAGCAGAATCCGTTTCATCCGGAGCGCAATGACGCCATGCCGCCTCCGCCGGCGGTTGCAGCCAAGACCGTGGGTCCGCCGCCGCTGGTTTACGGCTCCATGCTCCTCGGCAAACAGAAGTTCGCGCTAATGGCCACGGAGAGTGACCTGAAGCCGAGAAGGATCGAAGAAGGTTCGGAATTCCTGGGCTACAAGCTCGCGGAAGTCAAGGAACAGTCGGTGGTGCTGGAAGCAGACGGCGCGAAGAACGAGGTCATGTTCTACAACGCGCTTTCACGGCTGAGACGCGAGGCTACGAAGACGCAGTCGCCGGCCGCGACCGGACCGGCGACGGCAACAGTGGCTCAAGCGGCGTCTTCGGAACCGGCCGCAGCTCCCACACCGGCAATACCGCTGGCTGTGCCCGGAGCGACTCCGCCGCCGGGAAAGAGGCTGGTGGATACCCCGTTTGGATACATCTGGCAGGACGTGAAGAAATAAGGGCCAAACAAAAAGGATGAAGAAACTGAGTAGAGGAAAGCTCCGAAAGAGGATCGCAATGAAGATGCGCCCGTACGAGTGGTGTGTGGCTGTTCTCGCTGTCGCGGCGATGCTCGCCTGTCCTGCACTGGCGAAGCAAGCCGGAACGCAAACGGCGCCAGCTCCGAAAACGCCGCCGACCCAGGCGCCTGCCAGCAAGTGCGGCCCGGGCCAGGTCGAGGTGAATCGAGACTCGCCATTCGGCATGATCACAACGTGCCAGCCGGGAACGGCCCCAGCGCCGAGCTCTACTACGCCGCCGGCTACCCCGCCCGCTTCGGAGGCTCAACAGCCTGCGACGAAGCCGTCGGCTGCCACCCCAGCGACGCCCTCGCAGGGCGCCACACCGAGCGGACAGCAACAGGAGAAGGAGAACAAGACCACGACGCCGCCTGTCGAAGAGAAACCAGCGGCGCCGACGCCGACGGCGGCAGGACAGCCGTCTGCTCCGTCCACGATCGACAGCTCCAATAGTCCCGTGATGCTGAACCTGGAGAACGCGGATCTTTACCAGGTGCTGCGCATTCTTGGTCCGGAGCTGAAGATCAACACGATTATCGACCCCGCCGTGAGAGGTACGGTCACCATCAACACGTCGACGACCGTGAAACAAAAAGACCTGTTTGCGCTGCTCGAAATGCTGCTGGAGATCAACGGCGCAACGGCGGTGAAGCAGACGAACGGGTACTACGCGATTGTGCCGCTTGGCAGCGCCAAGCAGCAGGCGGTCGAGCTGCACTACGCAAAGAAGTCGGAGCTGCCGCTCGGACCGGGAGACGCGTACACCCTCGAGGCAGTGCCGCTGAAGTTCGTCTCCGGCGCTGAAATGACCAAGATCCTCACACCGTTCATGTCGCCCGGGGGACAGATCGTCGTACAGGACAAAGGGAACCTGCTGTTCATCTCGGATACGGCAGCCAAACTGGCAGAGATCAAGCAAATCATCGACATGTTCGACGATCCTGTCCTTGGCCGGCAGCGCGTTCGGATGGTCAAGGTGACGAACAATCTGGCCGTCAATCTCATTCCCGAGTTGAAGAGCGTTTTCTCCGGCTATGGCATGTCGACCAGCGGCACCGCCATTCAGTTTCTTCCCGTCGAGCGGCTGAACTCGATCCTCGTCATGAGCCCATCGGCCGAGGTATTCGATGAAGTGGAGACCTGGGTCAAGAAACTCGACCAGCCCTCCGAAGAAGTGGGACTCCGCACCTATGTTTACCCGGTGCAGAATTCGAAGGCCTCGGAGTTGGCAGACCTGCTGGACACCCTGTACGGGATCGGAGGGCTCGGGTCAACGAAGCCGCCGACAACTTCCGCCGGACCGGCCATTTCGCAATCGGCTATGTCGGGAACCGTGACACCGGAGAATCCCGGCGCAGTGATGGGGCTGACGGGCGCGGCGCCCCAGGCACCGGCACGGCCCAACGCTGCCGCTCCCCAGGGCGGCGGTGCTCCGCAGGCGACACTCGGGATGCAGGCCAACGTGCGTTTCATGGCCGACGACCGCAACAATTCACTGATCATCCAAGCGACGCCTCACGATTACGAGCAGATCCTCAGGACGCTGCACGACGTCGACCTGTTGCCGCGACAGGTGTTGATCGACGCGCACATTTACGAGGTGGACCTTACGGGTGACCTCTCGGTTGGATTGCAGGCATTCCTCGACAAAAAGGCCAACCTGCAGACGATCAACACCAGCGGCTCTTTTGCAGGCGCAACGCCTTCGCTGGTGATGCAGACGTTCGCGATTCTGCACAATACGTACGCGTTGCAGCTCTTCCTGAACGCCAACGAAAACCGAACCCGCGTGAAGACGCTGTCGGCTCCCTCGATTCTCGTCACCAATAACACGGCCGCGCGAATCCAGGTCGGCAGTGAGGTTCCGGTTCCGATCGGATCGGCTTTGACGCCGGTGCAGTCTGGAGGAAGCAGCATCTTCGCCCAGACCATCCAGTTCCGCGACACGGGTGTAATTCTCAACGTTACGCCGCGCATCAACGCCGGCGGAGTGGTCATGCTCAATATCGGGCAGGAAGTGAGCAGCGCCCAGCCGAATGGGACCTCCGCCATCGTGGCTCCGGTCATCAGCAAGTCGGATTTCCAGACCACCGTGATGCTCAAGGACGGCCAGACGTTAGCCCTGGGCGGAATCATCACAACGTCGAACAGCCTGACAAAGAACCGGATTCCGCTGCTGGGTGATATTCCGGGAATCGGTCTCCTGTTCGGTAATACAGGCTGGAACACGTCGCGGAAGGAACTCGTGTTGATGATCACTCCGCATGTCGCGGAGGACCTGAACCAGGCAACGAGCGCCAGCAACGATCTGGTGAATTCGCTGAAGTCTTTGAAGAAGAACTTTCCGAATCTGCCGCAGTCGAAGTAGAACCTGAATTGGGTCTATTACATTAAAGGACGGAGAAATTTTGGGAATGCCAGTTATGCGCACGGGAAAGATTGCAGCACTACTGTTGCTCTTGGTATTGCCGGCGGCTGCACAGCTCGTAGCACCTGCCCCGCCGATTGCGTCGCCGCCGGTCCTGATTAAGAACGTTAACGTGGTCGATCCCATGGGGAAGGTGCAAGAGAACGTTTCCATCGAAATCAGTGGCGGCAGGATCGCCGCCATAGGCAAGGACCTGGAAGAGAAAAAAGACTACGTAGTCGTTGATAAGCAGGGAAAGTTTGTCATGCCCGGGCTGATTGACCTGCGCGTGCAACTTGGGGCCAGCCCCGGTAATCGGATCACGCGGGCGGAAGTCGGCGAGGAACAGAGGATCGAGTGGTTGCATTCGCTTCTCAAGATGGGCGTCACGACGACCCGCCTAATCCAAGGCGACCTCGGAGAGCAGACCGACCTGCAGAGGTGGCGCGACCGCGCGCTGCTGAACAGCCCTGCGATTGTTGTTTCCGGTCCGACCTTCACAACCAACGATGGCATTCCGACGATGGACTACGGTCCACTGGCGATTCCCACGCGCATTCGCGAAGTCTTCGAAATACAGAACGACGACCAGGCGATGGAGAAGGCGCGAACGGTAGCGCACAACGGCGGGAACGTCTTCGAAATCGTGTTCACCGCCGGCCCCAAGTCAGCCGAAATCCCGCGTTTGTCAGAACAGAATCTGGCTGTCCTGACCAAGGAAGCACACGGACACGAGCTGAAGGCGTTTTGCTGGGTTGCAGTCAACGAGGAAGCTCAAAAGGCGATCGCGAACGGCTGCGATGTCCTGGAAGGAATGTCCCTCGAGACCTTCAACGACACGACACTGAAGACAATGGCGGACAAGCACATCGCTTTTCTACCGGCGATGGTGGCGCAGGGATATCTGCTAGCCAATTACATCAAGCCCGACGCCATGCGGCAGTTCGTCAGCGAGCCCCTGGTTCAAAATGTGTTATCGCCGCTGATGAAGAAGAGCCTGCAAGCGGACGACGGCCAGATCGTTCGCTTGCGGCAAAGCTTGCCGGGCGGGACCAAGGCCGCCGCGGACGACGACAGCGCGCAGAAGTTCCAGGACGAACTGACGCTGCAAGTGGCGCGGGTACAAGAGAATGTCCGCAAGGCAAAAGCGAATGGTGTGTCGGTTGTGACCGGCACGAGTGCGGGCGGCGTCCTGGATTTTCCCGGGGCATCCGAACATCAGGAACTGGAGTTGCTGGTAAAGAACGGCTTCACGCCATTCGAAGCCTTGAAGTCGGCCACGCAGAATGCCGCTGCCTCGATCGGACGCGGCGATGAGCTTGGCAGCGTCGCCGTTGGCAAGATCGCCGATCTTGTCATTCTCGATGCCAACCCGCTGACGGACATCCGCAACGCGCAGAAAATCGATTCCGTCGTGCGCTACGGCTGGGTCATCAACCTGTCCGACATGTACCACTATTAGGACACATCCACGCCGCGGCTGGCGCCAGCTGCGGCGTTGCTTTGTCCAACATTTGGACTGCCGTTCGACTCCGGCATCAGGCGAAGACCTTATTCCCATTCCATGCGTTATCCTCAGGATGACCCTAGTTTTCTATTGCTAGGGACTTACCTTCATCGCACAATCATTTTTTCGTAAATCTCAACCGCGAGTAGGAACGCCAGGTTTCTCCATCCGCGAGCTGTGTTCTGCGCAGCGTGTGGGGGCGAAGCCCCGCGGGGACTGGTGCCGGACGTGAAGCCGTTGATTCGCATTCTTTCCGTTTCTTGCCTCGTGTTGTGTTCCGCGCTGCCTTCGTTGGCCGACTGCCGCCTTCTCGCGGTGTCGAATGTGCCGGCGGGGACCTCCACCCTCATCCTGCCCGACACTTCGAAGACCCCAGCGGCCGTTGCGGCAGGAGGCAATAGCGAGCCTCTGTCTGGTGTGCTGGTTTGGGATGACAACGCCCTCGGGATGCCGCAGTGCCTGGCGCATAACCAGGTGATCACGATCACCCTCAATGCCCAGCTCGCCTCTCCGACGACGATCACAGCGGACAACATTTCCGTAATCGATTCCGATCCGTCCAACAGTGCCGCCGTGTCGCCCACTCTCACTCCCGGGCTTCAGGGCGCCACGCTGACCTTCTCGGTGAGCCGTCCTGGAACGGTCGGTGATCCGACTGCGTCGCCCACCGGTTCTGCCCTATGGATCAAGAACCTCAGGGGAGACCTGACGAACTTCTCAGCAGGGACTTTCGTCAACGCCACAATGTCGACTTCGCTTCCCGGCAGCCGTTATTCGGCTTCCACTACGAGCGTCACGATTGGAAGCGCGAGTACAGCCGGTCCCGTTGCGCTATCGGCCACGAATTTGAAGTTCGGCCAGGAAATCGTCGGCACGACGAGCCAGCCGCAGGTCGTACGGTTCTCGAACAACGGCCAGCTGGGTATCTCGTTCTCTGGCTTCACGACCTCGGCGGGATTCGCCCAGACGAACACTTGCGGAACGCACTTGGATCCCAACTCGAGCTGCACGATCTCGGTCACGTTCGGTCCCTCGACGGTCGGCGATCAAAGCGGAAGCATCACCATTCCCGATAACGCATTGGGCAATCCGCATGTCATTACGCTGAGCGGCACCGGTGTTGCATCGCCGGGCACGCCGTCGTTGACTACTCTGACGCCCTCGCGAGTAATCGCTGGCGGACCAGCTTTTCAGCTGTTGGTGAACGGTGCGAATTTCGGGCCGGGGTCCGTCGTGCTGTTTAACGGCTCTCCTAGAGCAACCACCTTCGTCGCGGCCGATACGCTCAAAGCCAACATTCTGGACACTGATATCGCGGGGGTGGGAACCGCGGCCGCGATTACCGTCAGCAACGTCGGTGTGGTATCGAACAGCTTGTCGATCCAGATCGCTGCCAATCCGTTCCCGGCAACGCCGTTTCAATACGCTCTTCCGCACGTTCCACAAGGTGGGGGCTTCATCACCAAGATCACGCTGACGAACCTCTCGAATTCCGTCAGCGACAGCAGCATCGTGATCTTTCTCGATCAGAATGGCTCGGTTGTGAACACCGTGCCGTATTCCATTCCTCCGCTCGGGACGGTGCGTTTGACGACTCCGCCGGCCGCGCGTTTTGGTCCTGCTCTGACGCCGCAATGGGCGGTCGTCAGTTCGCAAACGCAGCTGGCCGTGAACCTGTTCTTCGAACTAACCGATACTGCCGGTCACGTGCTGAACAGCGTTGGATTCAATAACACGGTTCCGGCGACCGACGTTGCCGTGCCGGTCGAACTGGAGCGGCCGGTCGCCAACGGTCCATTTACGCGGACCGACGGCATTGCGATTGCCAACATGTCGGACACCGCGAACCAGGTCCAGCTACAGCTGTTTGATTCCGCCGGCAGAGCGGCAACCGGAATCTACTCCCTGGAATTGGCTCCGTACGGCCAGACCGCGTTCGATCTCGCACTGGTCCCCATGTTCGCGGGGGCGGTATCGTCGGGGAACCTGGTCGGGACCGTGAACATCGCCGCCACGCGGCCGGTTGCCGCCGTCGCCCTGGTCGATGACAAAGGACCGTTCGCTTCCACGCCGCCGGTCATTGGACGCTCCAATCAGCGTGCCGACACCATTGCCGGCATGTGTCCACCGGCCGTGGAATTGAACCAGATCAACCATGAGATGACGATCCTCTTTGAGTCCGACCCGACTGCCGGCACGCTCGTCTGCCGCACCGCGGAAGGCTCGCTGGACCTCACGCAGGCCCAGTTGCGCGCATATCAGGCATTGCGCGTCATTCGGAACGTCGCTTTCGATGCGCCGCTTCCATTCACCAACAAGCGGAGCGTCTACGACTGGTTGCGCACTACCGCCGTCGGCATTCGCTTCCGCGGCGACATTGCGACCAGTGGTTGCTGCAGCACTCGGGGTTTCCTTGATATCTCCCTGACCGCCTCGAATCCGGCTCTGACGACGTCCGCTTGGCTGGGGCCGCAACTGGCAAGCGTGAACTCCGGACTGGATACGTTGGTGGCAGACATCGTTCGCGTGGCGCGAATTGGCGAAGGCATCCCCGATACGTGCGGTGCTCTCGACGCTACGATCTCGGAGGCCGGACCATGGGCCGTCGCGCTCGATTGGCAGGACTTCATTTCCGTTCACGGGTCAACATTCTTTGACGACACCATCTCCGGCGAGACGGTGACGCGCTACCGCGACGTTGCCGCCGGCAACGCGCTCGCGTACCTCAGCCCATCCACCACGAAGTTCTGCTCGGTGGGCGGGATTTCAACCGTACAGCCGATCGCGGGCGTGGATTTTGGCAGCCATACCGTCGGCGATCCGCCTCTGCTCCGCTCGGTAGCCGTGAATTCCACCAACGGCACTCCGTTTAGTGGACAGCCGAGCAGTATCGATGGAGTGAACTCCGACGATTTCTCGATCGTAAGCGATGGTTGCAACAATCAGGTGGTGCCTCCGAGCTGCGTCGTTGTCGTCGGTTTTTCGCCGCGCGTAATCGGCAACCGTTCGGCGCAACTCACCCTCGGATCGCTGCCGCCCGTGACCGTACCTTTGGCCGGGAGCGGTGTGACGGCGACTCCGATTCCAGTTGCGCCCTACATTTATTATTTGCCTCACGTGGTCAGCGGAAACGGGTACGTCACCAAGATCACCCTCTCGAACCAGGCGAACGTCGGCAACAACATCGTGGTCCAGTTCCTGACGCAAGCGGGGAAGGTGGCGCAGTCCACGCGCTATACCATCGCAGCGGGTGGCGCGCTTCGCATTGCGACGCCGGAAGCCAGTCGCTTCCTGGCGACGACCACGCAGTGGGTGGTGATAGGATCAACCCAGCCGCTGCTCGCCAACCTGTTCTTTGAGGTAGAGGATTCCACCGGCACGATCATTAACACGGTGGGCTTCAATTCGTCCGACTCGCTCTCGAACTTCTCGTTCCCTGTGGAGTTCGAACCGCAACCGGATGGCACGCCTGGCGGCCGCACGGCCGGCCTCGCCATGGCAAACCCGCAATCCATCGATGCCAGCTATACCATGACGCTGTTCAACGCAAACGGCGTCGCGGTCGCAACCACCACCGGCAAGGTCCCTGCTTTCGGACAGGTGGCAGTCGACCTGGCTACGATCGCCAGTTTCCGCAGTGTCTTGCCGAAGGCAAATTTCGTGGGATCGGTACAGGTGCTGGTGACAGGACGTGTGGTGACCATCGCTCTGGAAGACGACTTTGGTCCTTTCAGCGCGACTCCTGTCGTCCCCATCCCGATCCAATGATCGAGTCTTTTCAAAAGCAAAGGCCAGCCGCGAGGGCTGGCCTTTGCTTTTGCCGCGTGAGAAGACGTTACCGTTGACTGTTCATTTGGCTTAGCAGGGACCGCGCGGCCGCATAATTCGGATCGATCGCCACAGCGCGTTCGAACTCGGCGCGCGCTGTCGGCACATCTCCGGTGCGCATGAGCGCAAGTCCATAGTTCGTGTGGAACATGGGATTGTTCGGCTCGAGTTCCGTGGCGCGTTTGAAGTTGGGCGCCGCGTCGGAGGCGCGCCCCATTTCAAAATATGTCCGTCCGAGGTTGTTATAGCCGCTCGCATAATTAGGAACGATCGAGACGCAGCGCTGAAAATAGTCGAGCGCCGCGGGGTAGTTCTTCTCGGCGATCGCGATTGCGCCCAAGGCGTTCAAAGTCACCTCGTCGTAGGGCGATAGTTGCGAGGCCCGTTCCAGTTCCGCTTTGGCTTCCTGCATATGCCCGAGTTGCAACAGGAGAATGCCGTGCGCGATTTGCAGCGACGCCAGCTCCGGCGCGAACTTCAGGCCTTCGTTCGCCAGTTCGAGTCCGCGCTGCGGCTGGCCACGATGCCACGCGGCGCTGGAAAGGCCAAGGTAAGCGTCAGCGATTTGGGTGGTGTTCTGTTGTGCGAGCGCCAGCTGCAAGGCGACGTTGTATTCGCGCTCGGCAGCGTCAAAATCGCCGGCATCGAGCCGAAGCTGGCCGAGCGAATTGTGCACCAGCCCAGCGTCGGGCGACAGCCGAAGCGTGCTCTCGTAAAGCGAGATGTCATTGCGCCAATCCGGCACTCGGGAACGAATCTCGGCAATCGATGCCGTGGCGACAACGCAAACAGCAGCAGTGGCAACGATATTGACCGTTCGGAGCGAAAACCCGCGGAGCCATTCCGCCGCGCACCACGTCACGAACAGCAGCAGCCCAACAGACGGGATGTAGAGATATCGCTCGGCAAGAACGTTTTCACCCACGCCTTGCAGATTGAGAACCGGCACAAGCGTGATCAGCGGCCAAAGGATCGCGAACGTCGCCACCGATTTGCGGTATGCGTATAACCACACGCCGATTCCGACGGCGAGAAGAAAGAGCAATCCTGCGATCATCCGCAAATCCGACAGCGAATGCACTGCGTGGAACACATGGAAGGCGTTCAAGTGGGCGGGGAACAGCATGCGCCAGAAATATTGCCCGGTGAGCATCACCGTACTCGCCACGAATTCCAGCCCCGTCAACGACCATGCATGCTGAACTCGGGAGAAGTATCCGAGGACGGCAACGCGCAGAGGTATGTAGGCAGCGATCACGAACCAAAAGGGAAGCGACCGCAGCGTCGCGTTGACGAAACGGCGTTTCCAACTCGCTGCCCCGGGCGCTAGAAAAGCGTAAGCCGCCACCAGGACGGGAAACGTCAGCGCCATTTCTTTCCAGAGCAAGGCGCACGCGAACGCCACCATGGAACCGGCGAGCCACCACCAATGCTCGCGGGAAGCCTTGCTGGACGCGGCTTTCAAGCGCTTCTTCTTGGAGCGGATTTCAGGAGGCTCGGCAACGCGCGTTTTTTCGGCGCGCAAGAACATCGCAAATGCGACAAAATAAAAAAGAGCGCAACCGATTTCTGTCAGCGCAGCGATCCATATCACGGCTTCGCTGTGGATGGGATGCACCGCAAAGAGCACAGCCACCACCGTGGCCACTCCCTGTCGCTGCGTCAGTTCCAGAATCAGCCAGTAAACCGCGATCACGGCCAGGCAGTTGAACAGCAGGTTTACTCCGTGGAAAACAGCTGGATTCAGTCCGGCGACGCCGTAAGTGAGCCGGTAGGTGAGCATTTGCAGCGGCCGATAATAATTGCTGGTGCCAACCTGTCCGCCGCGCGTGTATCCCCAAACGTCGGAAAACAAGAGCTTTGTGAATGGGTGATCGGCATGCAAGTAGGGGTTGCGAACGATCTGGAAGTTGTCGTCCCACACGAACCCTGCCTGCAGGGTCCCCCAATAGGACACGAGTGAAACGAGACACAAAAGGGCTGCGACGAATGTATGGCGACGCACAGAGCTCATAACGGGTATACTGCTTGAAAGGCTGAAAACACAGTGTAGCCCCGCTCCCTAAGGGGGTGCAAGATTAGTTAACTTGGACAAGAATTTTCTTGACAATTTGTGGCACGAAAGATAAAAACACCGCAGTTTTCCCCAAACGCACTGTAGAAGCACCTACAAGTTCGGCCGTGGCTTCGATTGTTGTTCGCGGTACAAGGTCTTGAAGTTTCTGATGGAAGCGTGAACATCGAGTGACCCGAAGTTCGGTGTCCGTTCAATTCCATCACCAACACAAATCTCTTTTCAAAAGCGTTAAGGAGCAGAGCACACAAATGAGTAAAAAGTGGACCACAATTCTTGTAGCTGCGGCCGTCGGAGCGTTTCTGCTGCCGACTACGGCTTTGGCACAGACTCTCGTCGGTAATTGCAATGTGACGGTTGTCGACAACATCAAGGTGACCGACTCCGCCACAGCAAAAACCTACACCGACCCGTCGCCATATCCTGCTGGCGATCCGGTCTCCGGTCTCGCGATCAACGTGGCCGGCGCCCTGAACGTGAACGCGGAAGGCACGCTCGAACGTGTTGCCGACCTGCTGATCACCGACGCGGCGACCGGAACCCCCTGCTTCCCGGCGAACGGCGACGTCATCATCACCTACAACGGGACGATGACCCTGCCGCCGACGCCCGGCAGCTTGACCTTCACCAACTTCGATATCTACGACAACAAGGGTCTTGGCGGCCTGACGATCACCTCTGCTACGGTGTCGTCGGTTTTCGCTGCTAACACCACCAACTCGCAGATCGACCTCCACATCGGCCAGCCGGGCACGGTCGGCAACTTGCTGACCGGCGCTGTCGGTTCCGGCGTTCGCGTTAAGAACATTCGCCTGAACGCTTCGGTCGCTGCCGGTACTTGCAATGCGATTGCCGGTATCAACCTCTGCGCCAGCTTCGGCGGCACTGCGTTCCAGGTTGGAGCAGTTCTTCCGACCCTGACCGCGATTAGCGTTGGTCAGACTCCGGGAACCACAGCTGGTACGCTTCTGGGTACCGGCGTGCAGAGCAGCAACAAGGGCTTGACCGCTCCTGGTCAGGTTGCTATGGCCGAGACCTTCGGTCAGGCGTTCCGCTTTGCCGGCAGCACCTGCACCACGGTCACTGCCGATCCGCAGCCTGTTCCGCAGACCAAGAACACTTGCTACAGCCAGGTGGCGATGGACATCGCGACCGCGGCGACTAGCATGACCTTCAGCGTCACGGGTATTCCCTCGGGCGTAACCGTGACCTTCCCGTCGACCATGTCGACCTCGGCCGCCGCAGCTGCTGCTGCGACGTCGATGTCGTTCACCTCGCGCCCGGGTTCTACTCTCTCCAACACTGGTGGTGCGCCGGTCCCGGTCACGGTGACCTACGACAACACCAACACGTTTGGCGAGAACACCGCCGCTAACGGCATGGTGGTTGAAACGGCTGACAATCCGGATGGCGGTACCAAGTCCGGCGCGTCCAGCTCGAACCCGAACTGCACCTCGACCGGCGCGAACCTGAACACCGGCTCGATTTGCGATGCCAACCCGAAGATCGGCGTGAAGATCGGCGCCACCTCGCTGGCCGGTACGGCCAATCTGTGGTGGGTGTTCGGTCCGGCCGTTACCGGCACGACCCCGCTGTTCGCCGGTGATGACGTTGCCGCCAGCGCGACTCTGCCCCCGCAGTACGCGAATACCAGCAAGCGCGTTATGGTCAGCAACAAGCCGTTCTTCACCATCACTCCGACCCGTACGACCCTGCTCTATCCGTTCATCAGCACGAGGGGCGGATGGGATAGCGGCATCTCGATCGCGAACACTGCTCTGGATACGGGCGTGTTCACGGCCGCGACGGGTGGCCAGACGGGTGGCGTCACGCTGTTCTTCTTCGGCGTGAATCCCAACACCAACGCAGCTGTGACCGACTCGGTTAACTCCGACCTGACCTCCGCCACTGGCAAGGACCTTTCGTCCGCTTGCCGTGGTCTGGATGCCAGCGGTCGCGTGGTGCCTGGTCAGCAGACTGCCTGCGTCCTGTCGAAGCTGCTTCCGCTGCTTCCGACGAAGCCGTCGGGCTTCGATGGCTACGTGATCGCCGTGACCGGCTTCAACTGGGCTCACGGCTTCTCCGTCGTCCTCGACGCGACCGGCTCTCCGTTCGCGGCTGACAAGGCGCTGGTGCTCGCGGGCAACGGCGTGGTTGCGGGCCGTCCGGGCGTCTCTGGCGTGGAAGGACTCGGTCAGTAAGAAACCGTAGTATTAACCTTGACAGGGCGGTGGGCTTCCCACCGCCCGATTTTTTTGTAAGGGATAATCCTCATAACTCCCCAGTAAACCCCTGAGTCACAGCCCGCCTGCATTTTCGGTACAATGGTTCATACCAATTTCCCTGGGAGTCACAGAATGAAGTTCGCGCGCATGTCGTTTCTTGCAGCATCGATGGGGTTGTGCATCGCGGGTTGGGGCCAGCAGAGCGCTCCTGCGGCAATGCCGGTTGGCACGACGGCAACGGCGCAGGCTGCTCCGGCGCCGGCCGATGCAAAGGACACGCTGAAGCAGCGCGCCACGGCGTATTACACCGCTCTCATTCACGGGGACGCAAACACAGCGCAACAGTTCCTCACTCCTGAGTCGCGTGAACAGTTCGACATCGCTCGCAGCAAGGCACTTGCCGGCTTCAGTGTGGATCAGGTAACCGTCGACGGTTCGAATGAAAGAGCAGACGTGGTTGTCATTCGCTCGTTCAGCGGGCCTTATGCCATGAGCATTCCCTGGCACGACCAATGGGTGAACGTCGGCGGACAGTGGCTGATGGCGTTGCCGAAACGGACGGGCGAGACGCCGTTTGGCGATTTCAGCCCGAAGACTCCGAACGCGCCGGTGGATCCCCAAGCCCAGGCACAAGCGATACAGCGCATGACCGAGCGTCAGTCACGCACCGCCGACCCGGAT
>Ga0157369_10001756_pt1 | contig 26265 bp, 23 predicted proteins | sample C25metaG_FD_113461 | JGI IMG/M metagenome (GOLD analysis project Ga0157369, IMG submission 113461) | Corn rhizosphere microbial communities from Kellogg Biological Station, Michigan, USA - C2-5 metaG | ecosystem: Host-associated > Plants > Roots > Rhizosphere > Soil | place: USA: Michigan... | reverse complement strand
TTCCGGCGGCAGCACCGCTTCGATCTTGAGCAGAGCCGCTTGCGCGCCCGCGGCCAGGCGCGAACCGGCGAACGCGCGCACGAAGCGTGAGCCGACGACGAGCGCTTCGAGTTCCTCGGCGTTGAACATCAGCGGCGGGATGTCCGCGCCCTTGCGCAGCACGTAACCGATGCCGGCTTCGCCTTCGATCGGCACGCCGGAGCGCTGCAGGTCGGCGACGTCGCGATACACAGTGCGCAGCGAAACGCTGAGCGTGTCCGCCAGACGCCGCGCCGGCAATGCGGTGCGTCGCCCACGCAGGGCATGGATGATGAGGAACAGACGATCGGCGCGGCGCATCCGGGCATGATCGCCCAGCGCCGCGGCGATTGCCAAGACGCTGCGCGCGCGCCTATTTCCGCGTTCACACGTGCAGCAACGAACGCGGCGTCGGCGCAAGGCGCAGGGTCTGCGGCGGCGTTTTCAGCCGATGCCGCAACGTCGGCGCAATCGCCTCGCGCCAGTGCCGCACCTCATGGAGTGCGGCTGTTCGCCGCTGGTATTCGCCTTGATCGTTGTACAAGGCGAACCAGGCGAACACCGGTTCGTTCTCGCGTACCGGCAAACGCGGGAAATTGTTTGCGCTGCTCTCACTGGCGAAATACGCGGCCGGCTTGATCCCGCTGGCGGCGAGCGTCGGCGCCAACTCACGTTCGAAGAAATCCACGAACTCCGCATCGGCCGGCGCATCCAGATAGTAGATCGTCGCCACGAGCAGACCGCGCGCGTTTTCCGTCGCGCCCGGCGCCGCTCGATCCAGCCGTGACAGCGCAAACTGCGCCTGCGGTTTCGCCGCGTGCAACAGCAGCACGTTGTCGGAATCGACAATCATCGAATTGGCTTCCTCGCGATGCGCTTTCCACGCCGGCGCCGGTGCGGTGTAGAACGCCGGCAACGCATGGCCGCGCGCGGCCATGTCGGCGAATCCGCGCAACCAGACGAAGCGGTTGGGATCGTCCAGATCGCTAAATTGACCGATCACGGTGATGCCGAGTTCTTCCTGCGACTCGATGAATTCGCGCTCGAACAACGCGGTAAAACGTTCGCGCGTGCCGGGCTGCAACGTGTATTGGCGCAGTTCGACGACCGGGCAGTCGCGCCGGCGTTCATCGGTTGAGGTCATTGCGAGATCCTGAGCGAGGTGATTGCGAAACAGCGCGGTACTGGCCGCCGCGAGCGTCTGCCCGTGGGCGACCGCGGCCAGTGCCGCACCGCCGAAACCGAACTGCATGAATTTACGCCGCGACTTCATACCGGCGACCACAGGCCCACGCGGTTGCCTTCGCAGTCGCGGAACTGGGCGAAATAGCCCATGCCTTCCGGCAACGCCGTACGCGGCACCAGCGTATCGCCGCCGTGCGCCTGTGCACGCGCGAGTACCGGTACGAGATTGTCGACGCTGATGTAGACGACGCTGCCTTGCACGGAAGGGCGGCAATCGTCCATGGCGATCAGCGCGCCGCTCGAATTGGGCTTGGCGCCGCCGCGCAGCACGGCCATATCGCTGCCACCGAAGTTCTGGCGTTGCAGCGGCTGCGCGAGCACGGTCTCGTAGAATTTCTGCGCGCGGTCCAGGTCATCGGTCGGGATTTCAAACCAGGCGGGGACATTCGGGTTCAGCATGGCGCGGTTCCTTTTGCGAATGGGTGCGGATTGCACGCCGCGTACTGTGCGCCGGCGCTGCTGACAGCCTCCTGTCAGCAGTCATGTCCCATGCGACAATGCGCGTCCTCGCGCCCGCCAAACCACCGCCATGAAGAAACCGGCCAAATCGATTTCGCTGACCCAATTCCTGATCGAGGAACAACGCGACCAGCAGCACATCAACGCCGATCTGCGCCTGCTGATCGAAGTCGTCGCGCGCGCGTGCAAATCGATCGCGATCGCGGTCGGCAAAGGCGCGCTCGGCGGTGTGCTCGGATCGGCCGGCACCGAAAACGTGCAAGGCGAGGTGCAGAAAAAGCTCGACGTGCTGTCGAACGAAATCCTGCTCGAAGCCAACGAGTGGGGCGGCCATCTGGCGGCGTTGGCCTCGGAGGAAATGGACGATCCGCATCCGATTCCACACCGCTATCCGAAAGGCGAATACCTGCTCGTCTTCGACCCGCTCGACGGTTCCTCGAACATCGACGTGAACATTTCGGTCGGCACGATCTTTTCGGTGCTGCGCTGCCCGAATGGCGTGAAGGAGCCGGACGAGAAAGCGTTCCTGCAGCCGGGCACGAGCCAGGTGGCGGCCGGTTACGCGATCTATGGTTCGAGCACGATGTTCGTGCTGACGCTCGGCAATGGCGTGCACGCGTTTACGCTCGATCGCGAGCTCGGCAGTTTCGTGCTGACCGGGAGCGATCTGACCATACCGGCTGACACGCGCGAATTCGCGATCAACATGTCGAACATGCGCCACTGGCAGGCGCCGATGCGGCGCTATATCGAGGAACTGCTTGCCGGCAAAACCGGGCCGCGCGGCGCGGATTTCAACATGCGCTGGGTCGCCTCGATGGTCGCCGACGTGCACCGCATTCTCACGCGCGGCGGCATCTTCATCTATCCGCGTGACCTGAAAGACGCGGGCAAACCCGGCAAGCTGCGCCTGATGTATGAAGCCAATCCGATGGCGTTCATCGTCGAGCAGGCCGGCGGCGCGGCAACGACCGGGCTCACGCGCATTCTCGATGTGCAGCCCGAATCGCTGCACCAACGCGTGCCGGTATTCCTCGGCTCCAAGAATGAAGTCGAACGGGTGACGCGTTACCACGGTGAAGCGGCGCAAGTTTGAGCGACGCTTCCATGTTGCCTAACCCGTTGCCCGTCGTGTTTGTGAAACGATACGGTGAATGCAACAATGCCCTGGTCAAAACCAGGACCTGGAACGGCATGTTCTTGCGCATGATTTTTGCGGCCGCAGTGCTCGGTTCCGGCCCGCCTCTCGCGGCCGCTGAGAAATTGGCCGTGCTCGAGTTGAGCACCGACGGTGAAGTGCAGATCGCGCCCGATGGGCATGTCAGCAACTGCCATTTGAGCGGCAAGCTCACGCCGGCCGTTGCCGATATCGTCGATCGCCACGTGCGCGGCTGGCGTTTCGAGCCGATCCTCGTCGACGGCCATGCGGTCGAGGCGAAAACCGCGCTGCACCTGGATTTGCAGGCGGAGCCGATCGCCGGCAAGGACGACTACCTGCTGCGAATTACCAACGTGCGCTTCGGCGAACCGCGTCGCAATGCGCAGATGAAGCCGCCGCGTTATCCGCTGGAAGCCGTCCACGTCGGCCTCGGCGCGAAGGTATTGCTGTACGTGCATCTGGACGAGGCCGGAAAAGTCATCGACGTCGATGCGTACCAGACGAATCTCAACGCCAAGCCCAGTTCCGAATTCGAGGCGAGACGTTGGCGCGAGGTGTTCGAAAAATCGAGCATCGCCGCGGTCAAGAACTGGCAGTTCGACATTTCCGAGACAGTCAACGGCAAACCGATCGGCACCACGGCGATCGTGCCATTCGTGTATTCCGTCGTCGGCGGCCCGATTCGCAAGGCCGCGCCCGGTGAATGGCAGCCGTACTTGCCCGGTCCGGTGCATCCGGCGCCGTGGCTGAAACCCGAACAAGTCGCCGCTAGCCGCGACGTGTTCGGCTTGAAAGAAGGTCAGGCGTTGTCGCTGGATTCGCGTTTCCGGCTCAAGGACAACGTGATCGGCAGCACCTTGTAGCGCGGATCTAGAACAACTCGCCTTGCGGTGTCGCTGGGCGCGGCGGCGAGAAAAGCGTGGTGTCGAGGGACACGTCGCGGCCGCGGCCGAATCCCAGTTTGCGCGTCGCAATGTGGAAACGCTGGCGGATCAACTCGGCGAATTCGCCTTCGCCGCGCATGCGCGAACCGAAGCGCGGATCGTTGTCGCGACCGCCGCGCATTTGCCGCACGAGGCTGAGCACGTGTTCGGCGCGCTCGGGAAAGTGCAGTTCCAGCCATTCGCGCACGAGATCCTTGAGTTCCCACGGCAAACGCAGGATCGTGTAGCCGGCCATCGCGGCGCCGGCCGCGCGCGCGCGCTCGAGAATTTCTTCGAGCCAGCGGTCGGTCAGCATCGGGATGATCGGCGCAACCATCACGCCGCACGGCACACCGGCATCGGCCAGCGATTTCAAGGCCGCGATGCGCCGATGCGGCGCGCTCGCGCGCGGCTCGAGTTTCGCCGACAACTTGTTGTCGAGCGACGTGATCGATACGAACGTGTAGACGAGATTCGCGCGTGCGAGCGCCGCGAGCAGATCCAGATCGCGTTCGACGAGCGCGTTCTTGGTAATCACGGTGACCGGATCCCTGTGCTCGAGCATCACTTGCAGAATCCGGCGCGTGATCTGGTAGCGGCGCTCGATCGGCTGATACGGATCGGTGTTGGCGCCAAGGTTGATCGGGCTGACGCGATAGCTTGGCTTGGCCAGCTCCGCGCGCAGCAACTCGACCGCGTTGGTCTTGGCGAACAGCTTGGTTTCGAAATCGAGTCCCGGCGACAGGTTCAGATAGCCATGCGACGGCCGCGCGTAACAATAAATGCAACCGTGTTCGCAGCCGCGATAGGGATTGATGCTCTGCTCAAACGGGATGTCGGGAGAATCGTTGCGGCTGATGATCGAGCGCGCGCGTTCTTCGGTGACGCTGGTCGCCGGATGCGGCGGGGTTTCGGCTTCGCGTTGCCAGCCGTCATCGAACGCCTCGAGTTTCGCCGATTCGAAGCGCCCTTCCGGATTCGACGCCGCGCCGCGACCTTTGATGCGTATCGGTTCGTTCATCGCCGGAAAATACGCCGCGCGTCTCAGTGCTTGCGAATCAGTTCGTCAGCGCGGTCGGCGCCGGGCGCTCGCCTTTGAACCTGCGCCAGACGCCACGCAGAAAGCGCAACAGCTTCGGCACGAGCCACGCGACGAAGGCAAGGAACAGCACAAGCAACACGAGGAACACGACCGGGTGGCGAATACGAGCCACAAGCCTGCGAGCACCGCGCCTTCCTCGCCGAAACTGGCGGTCCAGTTCGTGAATGGTTCCGGCGAGATGTTGATTGCCGCGCGCGTGCTCATCTTGGCCAGATGCGTGCCGCCGGTGATCGCGCCGCCGAGAATCGCGGCAACGATTTGGGCGTCGGCACCGGCGTCGCTCATTGCGCCCCAGGCCAGCATCGCGCCAATCGGAATGCGGATGAACGTGTGGATCGAATCCCAGGCCGAATCAAAACCGGGCACTTTGTCGGCGAGGAATTCGGCGAACAGCATGATGCCGGAGGCGATCAGCACGCCATTGTGTTCGAGCACCTGCAGATGCTCGGGAAGATGCACATAGCCCAGCCGGCCGATCAAGCCGACGATGAACACGGCCGCGTACATGCGCACGCCGCTCGCCCATGCGAGGCCCGCCGCCAGTGCCAGCGATTGCAGAGGTTCCATGTGCGTTTACAACGCGATCTCCAGGCGCGAATTCTACGCGCGCTTGCCTGAATCCTGCGTTGGCCATCCGTCGGCTAACCTGCGCCGTTTTGCTGGTGTCCTCTCGCACGCGGGTTACTCCTATGGCAGGATGCCGCCGTTCACCAGATCGGAGTAACCCGTGCGCTGGATTCTGCTGTTGCTCGCCTTCGGCGCCTTTGTGCTGGCATTCTCGACCAAGTCCGCCGGCGTCATGGGTTTGGCCCTCGTCGTCGGCCTCGTCGTGCTGGTCGCCGCGCTGTTCGCGTTTGCGGCGGCGAAGATCGATGCCACTTCACGTCCCGATGCTGCGCTGCTGACCGACAAGGACATCAACGCGCTGCGCGCGAGCGTGCGCAAAGCCAAACCGACCCCGCCAGAACCGCTGGACGGCGAATAGAAAAAGGGCCGGCAGAACCGGCCCTTTTTTATATCTTGTGGATTGTTGCTATTGGGAAATATCCACATCCTTGGTTTCGCGCAAGAACAGCGTGCCGATGACGAACGTCATCACCGAGACGATCACGGTGTACCACAGGCCGTAGTAGATGTTGCCGCTGAAGGCGACCAGAGCGAACGATACGGTCGGCAGGAAGCCACCGAACCAGCCGTTGCCGATGTGGTATGGCAGCGACAGCGAGCTGTAGCGGATCCGCGTCGGGAACAGCTCGACGAGCCATGCCGCGATCGGCCCGTAAACCATCGTCACGTAGATCACGAGGATCGTCAGCAGCACGAGCAGCATCGGCCAGTTGACCGCGGCCGGATCGGCCTTGGCCGGATAGCCGGCCGATTTGAGCGTGTCGCCAAGGCTCTTGCCGAACGCCGCCGATTGCGTCTTGAACGCATCCGCATCGAGCGGCCCGCCCTCGAACGCCGGCAAACTTGTGCTGCCGACCTTCACCGAAGCGACGGTACCGGCCGGGGCGGCCTCATTGATATACGGCACGCCGCTCTTCGTCAGCACGCTCTTGATGATGTCGCAGGAGTTCTTGTACACGGTCTTGCCGACCGGATCGAACTGGAAACTGCACGTCGCCGGGTCGGCGGAGACGACGACGGGATTCGTTGCGCTCGCGGTTTCGATCGCCGGATTGCCGTAATGCGTGAGCCCCTTGAAGATCGGGAAATACGTGAGCGCGGCCAGCAGGCAGCCGGCCATGACGATCGGCTTGCGTCCGACCTTGTCCGACAGCGCGCCGAACACGACGAAGAACGGCGTGCCGATCAGCAAGGCGCCGGCGATCAGCAGGTTCGCGGTCACCGGTTCGATCTTGAGTGTCTGGCCGAGGAAGAACAGCGCGTAGAACTGGCCGCCATACCAGACCACGGCTTCGCCGGCGGTCGCGCCGAACAGCGCGAGCAGCACGATCTTGAGGTTGTCCCACTTCAGGAACGACTCCTGCAGCGGTGCCCTCGAGCCTTTGCCTTCGGCTTTCATCTGCTGGAACAGCGGCGATTCCTGCAATTGCAGGCGGATGTACACCGAGATCAGCAGCAGGAAGAACGAAATCCAGAACGGCACGCGCCAGCCCCAGGTGTCGAAATCCGCGCCCAATGTGTTGCGGCAGATCAGGATCACGATCAGCGACAGGAACAGACCGAACGTGGCGGTGATCTGGATGAAACTCGTGTAGAACCCGCGCTTGCCGGGCGGCGCGTGTTCGGCAACGTACGTAGCCGCGCCGCCGTATTCGCCGCCGAGCGCCAGGCCCTGCAACAGGCGCAACGCGATCAGGATGATCGGCGCGGCGACGCCGATCGTGGCGTAACTGGGGATCAGGCCGACGAGGAACGTCGACGAACCCATGATCACGATCGTGATCAGGAACGTGTACTTGCGCCCGATCAAGTCGCCGAGGCGGCCGAAAATCAGGGCGCCGAATGGACGCACGAAGAAGCCCGCGGCGAACGCGAGCAAGGCCACGATGTACGCACTGGTCGGATTCAGCGCCGAGAAGAACTGCTTGGCGATGATCGCGGCAAGCGAGCCGTAAAGGTAGAAGTCGTACCACTCGAACATCGTGCCGACGCTCGAGGCGAGAATGACGCGCGCGTGATTGCGCGTGATCGGCCCGCCTCCCATCTGTGCTGTCGCAGCTACCATGATGTGTCCCTCCGTCGCGATTGTGTTCATGCCCATCGCCAACGCGCCTGCCGAGTCTTCCGCGGCAGGCGCTCCCTCATGCTGGAGATGGGCGCGTTGCAGCACGCAGCCTGCGCCACGCCGATGGATGTGACCATTCGCCTTTGGTCGAATGCTTGCGCAAAACCGACTAAAGTCGTATTGGTCGCGGTTGCAAAGCCGCTACTGTGACGGATGGCGGCACCGCGTATTGCCAAGGAGAAGCCATGTCGACCCTGCATCCCGTTAGCCCCGAGTTCGCCGCGCGGGCGCGCGTCAAATCCAGCGACTACGACAAGCTTTACGCCGAATCGGTGCGCGATCCGGAAGGATTCTGGAAACGCACGGCGCAACGCCTGGACTGGATCAAACCGTTCTCCAAGGTCAAAGACGTCTCGTTCGCGGCCGACGACTTGCACGTGCGCTGGTTCGAAGATGGCCAGTTGAACCTTTCGGCAAACTGCCTGGACCGGCATTTGCAGACGCGCGGCGACAAGACCGCGATCCTCTGGGAAGGCGACGATCCGAACGAAGCCAAAGCGATCACGTACCGGCAGCTGCACGAGCAGGTGTGCCGCGCGGCGAATCTGCTGAAAAATCTCGGCGTGCGGAAAGGCGATCGCGTCACGATCTATCTGCCGATGATTCCGGAAGCGGCGGTCGCGATGCTGGCCTGCGCGCGCATCGGCGCGGTGCATTCCGTGGTGTTCGGCGGGTTCTCGCCGGATTCGCTGGCCGGACGCATTGCCGATTGCTCGTCCAAGCTCGTGATCACCGCCGATGAAGGCCTGCGCGGAGGCAAGAAGGTGCCGCTGAAGGTCAACGTCGACGAGGCACTGACGCGGCCCGGAACCACGAGCGTGGAAACCGTGCTCGTGGTCAAGCGCACCGGCACGCCGGTGGCGATGCAGGCGCCGCGCGATCGTTCATGGGACACGCTGCTCGCGCAGCAAAGCAGCGACTGCGCCCCGGAATCGCTGAACGCCGAAGACCCGCTGTTCATCTTGTATACCTCCGGTTCCACCGGCAAACCCAAAGGCGTGCTGCACACGACCGGTGGCTACGGCGTGTACGTCAGCTACACGCACGAATGCGTGTTCGACTTGCGCGAGGACGATGTCTACTGGTGCACGGCGGACGTCGGCTGGGTGACCGGACACAGCTACATCGTCTACGGCCCGCTGGCCAATGGCGCGACGTCGCTGATGTTCGAAGGCATCCCGAGTTATCCCGATGCCGGGCGTTTCTGGCAGGTGATCGACAAGCACAAGGTCACGCTGTTCTACACCGCGCCGACCGCGATCCGCGCGCTGATGCGCGACGGCGAGGCGCCGGTGAAGAAACACCGGCGCACGTCTTTGCGGCTGCTCGGCACGGTCGGCGAACCGATCAATCCGGAAGCCTGGGAATGGTATTGGCGCGTGGTCGGCGACGGTCGCTGCCCGATCGTCGATACCTGGTGGCAGACCGAGACCGGCGGCATATTGATCACGCCTTTGCCCGGCGCGATCGCGCAGAAACCGGGCTCGGCGACCAAGCCGTTCTTCGGCGTGCAGCCGGCGATCGTCGACGCGAACGGAAAAATCCTCGACGGCGAGACCGAAGGCAATCTCGTGCTGCTCGATGCGTGGCCCGGAATGATGCGCACGGTCTACGGCGACCATCAGCGCTTCATCGATACCTACTTCAAGACGTATCCGGGCATGTATTTCACCGGTGACGGCGCGCGCCGTGACGCCGACGGCTACTACTGGATCACGGGCCGCGTCGACGACGTCATCAACGTCTCCGGTCACCGCCTCGGCACGGCCGAAGTGGAAAGCGCGCTCGTCGCGCACCCGAAAGTCGCCGAAGCCGCCGTGGTCGGTTGTCCACACGACATCAAGGGCCAGGGCATCTACGCTTATGTGACGTTGAAGAGTGGCGTCGCCGCCGATGAATCACTGCGCAAGGAACTCGTCGCGCACGTGCGCAAGGAAATCGGCCCGATCGCCACGCCGGATTACCTGCAGTGGGCGCCGGGCCTGCCGAAGACACGCTCGGGCAAGATCATGCGCCGCATCCTGCGCAAGATCGCCGAGAACGCGCCGGATCAGCTCGGCGACATCTCCACGCTCGCCGATCCATCGGTCGTGCAGAATCTGGTCGGCGAGCGGCTGGTCAGATAGAACCGGCAATGCGCGAAATCCTCATTGTCGACGACCATCCGCTGTTCCGCGATGCGCTCAAGCACGCGCTGAGCCAGGCCATACCCGACGCGCTGCTGCTTGACGCCGAAAGCGTCTCGTCGCTGCAAAGCCTGGTCGAAGCGCACGCCGAGGCCGACTTGCTGTTGCTCGATCTGCAGATGCCCGGCGCGAACGGTTTTTCGGCGCTGGCGTACATGCGCGGCCAATATCCGGGTTTGCCGATCATCGTGGTCTCGGCGCAGGAAGACGCCGCAACCGTGCGCCGCGCGATCGCGCACGGTGCGTCGGGGTACGTGCCGAAGTCGGCGTCCGTGGAAACGATCGGCGAAGCCGTGCGCGCCGTGCTCGACGGTGATGTGTGGTTGCCGCCGCATCTGTCGGCGCCGCCCGGCGCACTCAAGCCCGATGAGGTCAATGTCGCCGCGCAAATCGCCGAACTCACGCCGCAGCAGTTCCGTGTTCTCGGCATGATCGCCGAAGGCTTGCTCAACAAGCAGATCGCGTTCGAACTCGGGGTATCCGAAGCCACGATCAAGGCGCACATGACCGCGATCATGCGCAAACTTGGCGTGTCCAACCGCACCCAGGTCGCGCTGTGCGCGAGTCAGCTCGCGCTCGATCCCGGCGCGGTGGCAAGCCGCGCGGCACAAGCGGCCGAGTAGTTGTTCGTCTAAACCGTCGCTTCGATCCCGCGCGTCAGGTGCGCGATCAGCGCGCGCAACGCGGCCGGTTTGAGCGGCTTCTGCAACATCGGGTAACCGCGCTGGCGTGCTTGCTGCTTCAGATCCGCGCTGGCATCGGCGGTGATCAACGCACCGGGAATGCCCGCGGCACACAGTACGTCCAATGCCGCCAGACCGTCGCTGGCTTCATCCAGATGGTAATCGGCCAGAATCAGATCCGGGCTGCGCCGCGCCATCGCGGCGCGCGCTTCGTCGATCGTGCGCGCGCCGTGGCTGCGCACGTTCCAGCGCGTGAGTAAGGCGCTCATGCCGTCGAGGATCGCCCCATCGTTATCCAGACAGAGCACGTGCAAATTCGACGGCAGGCTGTCGGCTTGCGTACGTGGCGCGCGGGCGCGTGCGGCACCGAGCGTCGTCGCGATTTCGATCGGCACGCGAATGGCAAAGCGGCTGCCGCTGCCCGGCCAGGATTCGGCACTCAACTCGTGGCCGAGGATGCGCGCCATGCGCTCGCAGATCGCCAGGCCCAAACCCAAGCCTTTCTCGCCCCAAGGCGACGGCCGGTCCAGGCGCTGAAATTCATTGAAGATCATTTGCAGGTGTTCGGCGCTGATGCCGGGACCGGAGTCCCAGACTTCCACGCTGGCTTCGCCGCCGTAACGACGCACGCCGAGCAGCACGCCGCCCTGGCGCGTGTAGCGCAGCGCGTTGGATACGAAATTCTGCACGATGCGGCGCAGTAACTGCGCATCGCTGCGCACGACCAGGCGCGTCGGCACCACGCGCATTTGCAAGCCGCGCGTTGCGGCGATCACCGAAAACTGGTCGCGCATCGGCTCGATGATCTGGCTCAGCGCAAACGTCGAGATGTCCGGCTGATAGCGGCCGGCATCCAGACGCGAAACTTCGAGCAACGCGTCGAGCAGATCTTCGGCGGCCTTGAACGAAGTGTCGATGCGTTCGGCCAGCGCGGCGACATCGCTGTCGAGTTGCGGCTGCTGACGCAGCGCCGACGTGAACAGGCGTGCGGCATTCAACGGCTGCAGCAGATCGTGCGAGGCCGCGGCGAAGAAACGTGTCTTGCTCGTGTGCGCCGCTTCGGCTTCCTGCTTGGCCTGCTCTTGCGCGCGCAGCGCGTCGCGCAGCTCGTGCGTGCGTTGCGCGACGCGTTGCTCGAGCGTTTCGTTCGCTTCGAGCAGCGCGCGCTCGGCTTGTTTGTGCGCGGTGATGTCGGTGAATGTGGTCAGATATCCGCCGCCCGGCAGCGGTTCACCGTGTGTTTCGATCACACGCCCGTCGGGCAGTTCGCGCGCGAACACGTGACGGCTGGCGCTGCGCAGATGGCGCAACCGGCGTTGCACGAGTTCCTCGACGTCGCCGCCGATCAGACCATGTTGCACGTTGTAGCGGATCAGATCGGCGACGGGCCGGCCGACGTAGACGAAGCCGTCCGGATACGCGAACAATTCCGCATAGCGTCGGTTCCACGCGACGATGCGCAAATCGGCATCGACGACGCTGATTGCCTGGGTCATGTTCTCGAACGTGACGCCGAGCAGCTCGCGGTTGAAGCGCAGCTGCTGCGAAGTCTCGTCGAGCAGCAACGCCGCTTCGCTCAGGTCGAGGCCGGTGCCGCGCAGCGCGCTCGTCAGCATGCGTCGCGCCGAGGCCGCGCCGATCGCGCCGGCCAGCAGACGCTCGGTAAACTGCAGCAACGGGCGATCGGCCAGCTGCATGTCCTGCAGACGCCGGCCCATGCCGGTGGCGTAGTCCTCGAACGCCTTGTCGGTGCCGCGTTCGCCGATGATACGGCCGGCCAGCGCGCGCAAATCGGCAACGTGGATGCGCCCGCGCCATTCTCCCGCGGCAGCGAGCTTGTCGGCATACGGGTCGAGGAAACCGGACGCACGCAGGCGTTCGTCGATGCCGGGACGGAACCGCAGCGAGAGGAATATCAGGCAACCGACATTGGCCAGCAGCGACCAGAACGTGCCATGCGTGACTGCATCCCAGCCTTGCAGGTTGAACAAGGCGTGAGGGCGCAACCACGATATGCCGAGCGGGCCGTTGTCGACCCATTGGGCGGAGATCCAGCCCGCCTGCGCGATGCTCGGCAACAACAATGTGTACGCCCACACCGTGAAGCCGACGATGAGTGCAGTGCCGACGCCGATGCGGCTGGCGCCGCGCCAGTACAACCCGCTGACGATCGCCGGCGCAAACTGCGCGAGCGCCACGAACGCGAGGAGTCCGATCGAGGCCAGGTTCACGCTCTGTGCGGTCGCGTGGTAATAGGCGTAAGCGAGTGCCGCGAGTACGACGATCGCGACGCGGCGTACCGTCAACACGAACGAAGACAAATCGGCGCGCTGCTCCAGGCCAAACGCGCGCACGCGCAGCAATGCCGGCATGACGAGGTCGTTGCTGATCATGATCGACAGCGCGACGGTTTCCACGATCACCATGCCGGTCGCCGCGGAAAATCCGCCGACGTAGGCGAGCAACGCCAGGCCGTGATGATGGTGCGCGAGCGGCAGCCACAGCAGGTAACTGTCCGGTCGCACGTCCTGGCCGGCCGCAAGCGGTGCGGTCGCGGCAACGATCGGCAACACGAACGCGCTGATCAGCAGCAGGTACAACGGAAACAGCACGCGCGCGCGACCCACGTCGGCCGGGTCCTCGCATTCGACGACGCCGACCTGAAACTGGCGCGGCAGACAAAAGATGGCCACGTAGGCGAGCAGCGTCTGCGTAATGAAACCCGGCGGCAAGCCTTGCGTGACGAGTTCGTGCACGGGCGCGGCGAGCGTGTCGCCCAAGCCTTGCAACGACAGCGCGTAGACGCCGATGACGATGAACGCAACGAGTTTGACCAGCGATTCGGCGGCGATCGCCAGCATCATGCCGTGGTGGTGTTCGGTCGCGTCGATCTGGCGCGTGCCGAACAAGATCGCGAACAACGCCAGCAACACGGCGATGTACAGGGCACTGTCGTCGAGGAACGGCAGGCGCGTCGCGGCGGTGCCGCCGAGCACGTTGATGCTCATCGCCACCGCCTTGAATTGCAGCGCCAGATACGGCACCGAAGCGGTGATCGCGATAACGGTGACGAGCGCCGCCAGACGCTGCGACTTGCCGAAACGCGCGGCGACGAAATCGGCGATCGAGGTGATGTTGCGCTGCTTGGCAACAAGCGTCAGCCGCCGTAACAGGCCCGCACCGAGCACGAACAGCAGGATCGGGCCGAGGTAAATCGGCAGATACGACAGACTCGACGACGCGGCGCTGCCAACGGCGCCGTAGAACGTCCACGACGAGCAATACACGGCCAGCGCCAGCCCATAAACCAGTGGCCGCAGCCAGGCGCGATTCGGGTACAACGGCCGGCGGTCGCCCCAGTACGCCAGTGCGAACAACGCACCGACGTACAGCAGCGAAACCAGCAGCAGCACCGCGCCTGAAATCACGAGTTTCTCCGCACGTTGCTGCCGATTCTAGTCGCCGCGCAACGCCGATGCTCCTTGCGCCGCGGCAAATGCCCTTGACGCCGTCGCCGGCGCATTCAAGCATAGCCGCATGCAACTGCTCGCCGCCGCCGAGTTTCGGCCAGCCGCCGCGGCGCCGCCGCTGGCCGCCGGCGAAATCCATTTGTGGTTTTTTCCACATTGGGAAAAACAACGCGACGCCACCGACGCCCTGCCCGTGCGTGCGCTGCTGGCCGCCTACCTGCGCGTTGCGCCCGCGACACTGCTCTTCCGGCGCGGCGAACACGGCAAACCGGAGCTGACGGGGCTGCAATTCAATCTCTCGCACACCGGCACGGCGCTGCTGCTCGGCGTCAGCCGCGACGTGGAACTCGGCGTCGATCTGGAACGCACGACACGACCCGTTCGTTCGCCGCCGGAACTGGCGCAACGCTGGTTCGCGCCGCGCGAGGCGCAAGCGTTGACGGGTTTGCCCGAAGCGGCGCAGACGCCAGCGTTCCTGCGCCTGTGGACCTGCAAGGAAGCCGTGCTCAAATGTTCCGGCGCCGGCATCAGCTCCGGCCTTGATCGGGTGGAATTCGAGCTTTCCACCACCGGCTCGATCCGCGGCGTGCGTGGCGACGAGCCGTGGCAGGTGCTGGCGCTGCAGCCCGATGCCGCGCATATCGGCGCGCTGGCGTTCCGCGGAAAACCCGCGCCGGTGCGCGCTTTCGTGATGCAGGCCATTGCCGCGGGGGCGCAATCCGGCTAAGTTTCGGGGATTGGCGTCGGGTTCATCCTGAATGTTGAAGCTGCTGCGTAATTTCGCGCTGGCCGGATTGTTGCTCGCCGGCATCATGAAGCTGCTGGCGTGGTGGGTCGTTGGCGGCGACGTGCAGCGCGTGGTCACGGCGCTCGCGCCGTATGCGCAGATCAAATACGACGGCGTCTCCACCGGACTGGACGGCAGCGTCAGTCTCGACAAGGTCAGCGTTGATGCCGGCCATCGCGTCTATCGCGCCGATCGCGTCGTGTTCGAAGCGCCCAGCCTGTTCTGGCTGTTTGGCCACGCCCTCATGGGTGGCGACGCGTTGCCCGCGCAATTCAGCATTTCCGCCGAAGGCCTCAAGCTGCCGCCACTGCCGTGGTTGGATCCGCAGCTGTTCGATCCGGTCACCTTCGTGCCGTTCGTCGCCGCCGGCTGTGGCAATGGCCTCGGCGACGCGGATTACCGGCGTCTCGGCGCCGCGGCGGGCGACAGCTCCGAGCGGCTGGACTATCGCTTCGACGCCGATCAGCACGCGCTCAATCTCACGCTTGTGCTCAACGCGCCGGGGTTTTCCAAGGTCGACATCGAGGCGGATCTGAAGAAGTTCGAGCCCGCAGCGATCACGGCGGCGGCGATGTGGGACAAAGTTCACGTCGACCAGATTTCGACGACTTACACGGATCTCGATTTCCTCGCCAAGCGCAATCAGTTCTGCGCGCAGCGCGTGGGCAGCGCGACACCGCAGCAGTTCATCGAGCGCCATATCGCGGCGGTGCAGGATCTGCTCAAGGCCAGACGCGTTGAGCCGAGCAATGAACTGCTGCAGTTGTACCGCACGCTGCTCGAAAAAGGCGGCCGCGCGAGCCTGCTGAGCCTGCCGAGCGCCGGCTTCGTCGTCGCCGCCGTGCACGGCGCGCCCGAGGAACTGTTGCGCCAGCTCAACGTCACCGCCCGGTATCAGGACAAGCCGCCGATCATGTTCCGCCTGGCGTTTGCGCCAGCGCCGGAAGAGCCGCCACCGTCCCCGACCGCCACGACGTCGGCCGACGTGCCGGCAGCGGCGCCCGCCAGCACCATTGCAGCGGCGAATCCGACGGCTACGACGCCGGCGCCCACGCCTGCACCAGCAAAAGCCGCCGCGCCGCCGCTTGCTGCGCCGGTAATTCCGGCGCCCGCGCCTATTGCTCCCAGCCCCGCTCCGGCACCGGCGCTTGCTTCAACCCCGGCGCCGACGCCGGCCGTGAGCAAACCGCCGGAAGCGGCAGGCGCGCCGAAACCGGCGCACAGTCTGGATCACAGCCTGGACCAGGAAGAAGCCCGGCTTGCCGCGGTGACGCCGCCGCTCGCCGCTCTGCCCAAGCGCGAGGCCAAATCGACGTTGCCGCCGTCGCTGGGCGCCTCAGAGGAAATGCCGCCGCCCGGTTCGCTGCTGGCCTCCATCTGGAAGCCGTCGGTCCTGGAGACCTTGCCCGAAGAGGCACCGGAACGGAACTACGACATCGTCGAGTGGGCGCGGGTCGGCTCACTGGTCGGCCGCTATGTACAGGTGATCACCGAAGGCGGCAAGAAGATCGGCGGCCTCGTGCTCGGCGTCGACGACGCCGGCGTGAAACTGCAGGTCAACCGCGAGGGCGGCAATATTACATTCGTCGTGAGCAAGACGCGCGTACAGGAAATCCGCCTGCCGCACTACTAGAATGCAACGGTCGGGCCCAACCGTGCGTCTTTAAGCCCATGAATGCTGCCAGCGATCCGGCCGCGGGATTTGCCCGAGAAGTCGAGGCGATGATCCTTGCGCGCGCCCAACGCGGCGACATGCAGGCTTTCGCGGAACTCTACCGGTATTTTGGCCGCGCCTGCTTCCAGCTCGCCTTGCGCATTCTGGGTCAGCGCCAACACGCCGAGGACATGGTGCACGAAATATTTCTGAAAATGATGGACACGATCAAAAGCTACCGCGGCGACGCGCCATTCGGCGCCTGGCTCAAGCGTCTGACCGTAAACGCCTGCATCGACCAGCTGCGCCGCACGCGACACCCGGCCGAGGACGATGCCGAACTCGCCTTCGCCACCGCCCAGAGCGCGGACGCCGAAGCCGCCGACATCGTCGATACCGGCGCGCTGCTCGCGCGACTGCCGCCGCGCGCTCGCGCCGTGGTCGTGCTGCACGAGCTCGAAGGTTACACGCATACCGAACTCGCCGGCTTGTTCCAGCAGAGCGAGAGCTATTCCAAATCGGTGCTGGCCAGGGCGCTCAAGCGTCTGAATGCGCTGGTCAGCGCCACCCCGATGTCCGCACAGGTATTGCCATGGCCGAACAAGAACTGACCCTGCACGAGATCGTGCAGCGACTTCCGCACGCGGAAACCGCGCAGGTGGGCGCCGATCTTTGGCCGCGCATCGCCGCGGCACATCTGCAACGGCTGCGCCGTCGCCGCGTGCGGCGTCTGGCCGGTTTCGGCCTGGCCGCGGCGGCCGTGGTTGCGGTGGCGCTCGCGGTGCCGGCGTGGCTGGTGAAATCGGCGCCGGCCGTCGACTGGCAGGCGCGCGCGCAGGCGCTGGAAGTACAACTCGACGCAATGGCCGCGCGCAGCGACAACAACGGCGTGGTCGACGCGGAACTGGCGCGCATCGATGCCGCGCTGCAATCCGCCTACGACCGCGGCGCGGCAAAGAACGAATTGGTTCCATTGTGGAAACAACGCAGCGACTTGCTCGGCGCGCTGCTGACTGCGCGCCAGCAGCAGGTCACGCTGACGCGTATTTGAGGTGAATTGAAGTGAACAAGACATCCCTGATCCCGATTGCTTTACTGGTTTGCTCGGCGAGCTTTGCCGCCGACGGCCAGGATCCTGCTGTCACCGAGCAGCGCCTGCGCCAGGATGTGCAGAGTCTGCTCGCGCACATGGCGGCGAGCGGTGCGCTCGGCGCACAACCGCAAAACCTGCACCTGCGCGTGGAGCAACCGGCACAGCGCGTGTCCGACTTGGGCGTGCTGATCGACTCGGCCAGCGCCGAACGTGCGCGCGAAGGCTTGCGCGTGCTCGGCACGACACCCGGAGGTACCGCCGAGCGCCTCGGCTTGCGTCCCGGCGACGTGCTCGTGGCGGTGAACGGCACCTCGTTGCGCAATCTCGGTGCGGATCCGGACGGCAAGGCGCTCGCCGCGACCACGCTCAAGTCCGCCGTCGAAGGCCTGCCCGATGCAAAACCGCTGCAGCTGGATGTCGAGCGCGGAGGCAATCTGCTCGCACTGAACGCGCCGGTGCACAGCGTGCTTTTGCCGGCGCTGAGCATCGAAGTCGGTTCAGCGGCAGCCGCCGCTGCGCCCGAGGCGAGTCCGGCCGCGGCGGAAGGCTGCGGTCGCATCAGCACGTTCGATGTCGCTTCGCCGAGCGCGCAGCAATACCACGCCAAGCTGATCCTGCTCGACGGCACGAGCCCGATCAGCGGCCACGAGACCTACCGCGTCAGCGCGGGCGAACATCATCTGCTCGTCGCCGAGGACATCCCGACGAATTTCATGGGCGCCGGCCCGATCGGCACGTGGCGCACGCGCAATCACTCCTACAAACCGCTGACCGTCGTGGTCAAGCCTGGCACCACCGCCATGGTCGCCGCGCAGCTGCATACCGACCGCGTCTCGGAGATCAGTCGCGGCGGCTACTGGGATCCGGTGATGTGGCGCGAGGTGCCGGAAGCTTGCCCCTGAGCGCAAGCGCATGACGGTCTGATTGAGTCCGACCACAAGGATGTGGCCTGCCTCGCCTTTTGCGCTTTCCCGGTCGGCTATGCTGTGCGCGGAATTGGCCGCCGGGGTTTGGCTCTGAAACGAGTGATCGCGCTGTTGCTGGGCGTCGCCGCTGTCGTCGCGCAGGCGCAACCGGTCGCGCTAGACGACTATCGACAGCATCTGCAGCACGGCGTTGACGCCGGTGCTTACAGCCAAGTCGCCGCCGGTTGGCTCGACGGCGGGCAGCGCCAGACCTGGTTCTTCGGCCACGACACGCAACCACAGCTTGCCAGCACGTTCGAAATCGGCGCGGCCACGGAGATTTTCACCGGTCTGCTGCTCGCGCAGGCTGCGTACGAAGGCAAGGTTCGATTGCAGAACCCCGTGCGCGAGCTGCTGCCGAAAGATTTGAAATTGGCTGACCCTGCCCTTGGCGCGATCACGCTGCAGCAACTGGCCATACACCGCGCCGGTCTTCCGGTGCTGCCGCCGAATCTGCTACCGGCCAACATCGAGGATCCGTATGCGGACTATTCAAGGCAGAATCTGTACGCGCTGCTGGCAAATTATCATCGGCCGGAAATCGCCTCGCCCGACTATTCCACGCTCGATGCCGGTCTGCTCGGCGAGCTGCTTGGCCGCAGCTATGGAAAGTCCTACGCCGATCTGCTCGACGAAAAAATTCTGGAACCACTCAGTATGCAACATACGGGCTTCGACGACGACGCCGGACTGCTGGTCGGACATGCGCACGCCGACGCCGTGCCGCACTGGCATTTCGGTGCACTCGCCGGCGCGGCCGGACTGCGCTCGAGCGTCGGCGATCTGCTCGCGCTGCTGCAGCAGAACTTGCGGCCGCAGGACTCGCCATTGCGCGCGGCACTGCTGCTCGCGCGCCAGGCGCAGGGAGGTGGCCAGCAGAGCGCGGGTCTGGGCTGGAACATCGTCGAGGTGCCGGACGGCGAGCAGTCCTGGCCCCTGGTCTGGCGCGCGAGCCGTACCGCCGGATTTGCGACCTTTCTGGGCTTCCGCACCGATCTTCAGCAAGCGTTGGTACTGCTCGGCAACAGCGACGCGGATTTGACTGCGCTGGGCTTGGCTTGGCTGCAGCAGCAAACTCCGCCAGCGTTGCCGCAGGCCCCGCCGCCTTTGAGCAAGCCGGTAGCATGGGACGATTACCCTGGTCTGTACAAGCTCGACGGCGGCGCCGAGTTCGTCGTGCGCGGCACTGCGCGCGGCATGAACGTGCAGTTCCGCGGGCAACCTGCGCAGATGCTGCGCGCCGTCAGCGACGACGCGTTTGCCGGAGAGTCGCTCGCGCTCGCGTTCACGCGCGAACGTACCCAGGTGTCGGGCGCGATTGTCGACGTCGGCGGCGTGCACGAGCAGGCGCGGCGTCTGAGTGAACATGCTCCCGCGCTCACGCGTACGCCAATCGAAGCTCCGGTGGCGGCCGATCTTGCCGGCGATTACCTTTTGCAAGGCGCCATGCTCGTGCGCATCCGCAGCGGTGAGCGCACGCTCGCGCTGCAGATGACCGCGCGAGCACCTGTACGCCTGCAGGCGTTTGCCCCGGATCGCTATACCGATGCGGAAGGCTCGTGCGAGGTGACGTTTCAGCGCAGCAGCAAGGGCGCGGTGACCGGGCTGGTACTGACCCTCGCCGGCATCGACCGGACCGCGTCGCGTGTGCTCTGGACAGTGCCGGCAATCCAGTAGCATGCTGACGTCGTGACCGTCCTCAGCGTCAACGTCAACAAGATCGCCGTGCTGCGCAATTCGCGCGGCGGCCGCGAGCCCGATCTGCGCACGGCGGCACAGACTTGCATCGACGCCGGCGCGGGCGGCATCACCGTACATCCGCGACCGGATCGCCGCCACGTTCGTCCCGACGACGTGCGCGTGCTCGGCGGGTTATGTCGCGGCCGCGTCGAGTTCAACATCGAAGGCAACGGTTTCGCGCCGGCGCGTGATGGCTATCCCGGTCTGCTCGCGCTCGTTGCGGAAACGCATCCCGCGCAATGCACGCTGGTGCCCGATAGCGACGGCCAGATCACCTCCGATCACGGTTTCGATCTGCGCGCCGATGCTCCGCGTCTGAAACTTCTCATCGCCGAATTGAAAGCACGAGGCACACGCGTGAGCCTGTTCATGGAAGCGGACGCCGCCGATATCGAGCGCGCCGCTGAACTCGGCGCCGAGCGCGTGGAATTGTATACAGGGCCGTACGCCGAAGGTTTCGCGCGCGGCGACTACGCGCGCGAACTCGACGCCTGCGCACGCAGCGCCGAGCGGGCGCGTGCGGCCGGCCTCGGCGTGAATGCCGGACACGATTTGAACCAGGCCAATCTCGGCGCGCTCAAGCAAGCGATTCCGTTTCTTGCCGAGGTCTCGATCGGTCATGCGCTCATCGGTGAAGCGCTGTACGCAGGACTCGCGCCGACGGTGCACGCGTATCTGAAGATTCTCGACGCCTGAAAAGCAAAACGCCGCGTTTCCGCGGCGCCTGTGCGTGCGTTTGCTTCGGTACTATTCGCCGGAGGACACGAAGCCGATTTTGACCATGCCGGCGTTTTTGGCATCGGCCATCACGGTTGCGACGAGCTGATACTTCGCGTTGCGATCCGGCTTGATGTCGAGTTCCGGCTGCTGATCCTTTACTTTGCCGCCGAGCACGCGCAGCTGCGCCTGCAGCGCCTCTTCGGTGATCGGTTCCTCGTTCCAGAACAGCTGACCGTTGGCCTGCACGATGAGCTTGATCGGCTCCGGCGGCGGCGGGGGCGGCACCGGCGGCGGCGGCGTCGGAATCGGCAGGTCGATCGGAATCTTGTGCGACAGCATCGGCACCGTGATCATGAAGATGATCAGCAGCACCAGCATCACGTCGACGAGCGGCGTGACGTTGATATCGGCCATCGGACCGCTACCGCCACCTGTGGAAAATGCCATTTCAAATACCTCTTGAACTTTAGAGATTGACGCTGCCCTTGCCATGCGCCTGGGTGATGAACCCAAGCTTGGCAATGCCGGCGCCCTTCGCGTCGCTCATGACCGTCTGGATCAACTGATATTCGGTATTCTTGTCCGCGCGAATCTGCACTTCCGGCTGCGGCTGGCGCTGCGCCGCAACGCGCAGCTGTCCAATCATCGTCGCTTCGGTGATCGGTTCGTCGTTCCAGAACAGATCGCCGGTTTCCTTGACGGTCAGCGTGATCGGCTGGTTGGCCGCTTCATCGGGCGGCCGATCGAGACTCGCGATCGGCAGCTCGACCTTGATCTTGTGTGCGGCCAACGGCGCCGTGATCATGAAGATGATCAACAGCACCAGCATCACGTCGACCAGCGGCGTGACGTTGATTTCCGCCATCACCCCGCCGGAGCTGCCGCCTGCACTGAACGCCATGACTTACTTCCTCGGCGCTGCCGCACCCGGCTTCGGCGCGGGGATCGTCGCCGCAGCGCCCACATCCACGCGCGAACCGGTGGCGAAGAAATCGTGCAGGTCGTGCGCGAATTCGTCGAAATGCGCGTTGGTCACGCGATTGGCGCGGATGAAGATGTTGTAGGCGAGCACGGCCGGAATGGCGACGCCCAGACCCATCGCGGTCATGATCAGCGCTTCGCCGACGGGGCCGGCGACGGTTTCGATGCCGGCGTTGCCGGAGGCACCGATCGCGATCAACGCATGGTAGATGCCCCACACGGTGCCGAGCAGGCCGACGAACGGCGCGGTCGAACCGGTCGTGGCGAGCCAGGTCAGGCCGCCTTCGAGGCGTGCGCTTTCACGGGCGACGCCCTGGCGCAGCGCGCGATCGATGAACTCGGAGCGGTTCAGCGCTTCGACGAGGCGGCTGCCTTCATGGCGCTGGTGGTGCGCAGCGGCCGATGCGCAATCCAGGGCGATCTTCGAGAACGGTTCCCATGCCGGCTGTTCTTCCATCGTGCGCACGGCTTCCTGTGCGGACGGCGTTTCCCAGAACACGTGGCGCACGCGGTCGGCGCGGCCGCGGATCTGCATCGCGCGAATGCCGTTGACGAAAATGAAGAACCACGAGCCGATCGTCATCACGATCAGGATGACGAATACGGCCCAGCCGAGATAATCGAAGTGCTGAATCAGATGGTCGAAGCCCATCTGCGACAGGGCAGCGGCATCGCCGTGGCCCGCTACGGGCGCCGCCGCGGCGGCTGGATTGGTTTGATCTTGCATAGCGCTACCCTTGAGTTTAAAGACCTATGTTGTCATCACTCGCGGCAGGACGCTACCCGCCGCGCATTCGTTACAGTTCTGTCAGGTTGAAGTCGAACGGAACCAGCGCATAACCCTCGTACGGCTTGCCGTTGCGCGAACCCGGATTGAACGTCCATGTTTTTGCCGCGGCGATGGCGGCCTGATCCAGTTCGCGATACCCGCTGGATTTTTCCACCGTAATGTCTTTCGGCGAACCGTCGAGCCCGATCAGGACTTTCAGGATCACCTTGCCTGAATGGTGCTCGCGCACGGCCTGCGGCGGATAACGCGGCGGTCGCATCTTGCGATAGCTGATGTTCTCGCTCGGCGCGATGTCCTGCGGCGGCGGCGGCGGTGCCGGCGGCGCGGGCGGCGTCGGGATCGACATCGGCGTCGGCGGCGCTTCGACCGGAGCGGGCGGCGGCGGCGCGGGCGGCGGCGGCGCGACTTTGATCTTCTCGACGATCTTCGGCGGCGGCTTCTTCGGCGGCTCCGGCGGCGGCGGCGGTGGTGGCGGCGGCGGCGGCGGCGGCTCGACGAAGTTGACTACGACAACGGCGTCCTTGATCTTTTCCTTCGCCGCAGGTGGTGCGATCGGCGCCATCAGCATGATGAAGGCGAATGCATGGATGCCGAACGTGGCGGCAAAGCCAACGGTACGCCTCCAGCTGAAGGGCTCTCGGTAATCGTGGTACAGCTCGGACATCAGTCAGAACCAGTGTGTGTCAGTTATTCCCTACGCAGACGCATACCACAAGTGCAGCGTCGCGCAGGACGATCGTTCCAGGGAGCGCGCTAAGGTACACCAGCGCGGGCTATTTTGTATAGATGCTCTAAACCTTTGGGCGTCCAATTTGCATCAGCGCCAATCCCCTGCAACGCAAGGGATTGGTTGTTGTTTCACGGTTCGAGGGCGGGCGTCAGTGCTTTCCGCCACGCATCTTGGCCAATTCGTTTTCCGCATCGCTGCGGGTTTCGGCGTCGCCTTTGGCCTTTTCGAACGCGGCTTTCGCCCCGGCCGTATCCTTGGCGCCGAGGCTCAACTTGCCGAGCAGCAGGTACGCCTTGCCGGGTTTCGACACCCCGCGCGCCACGGCCTTTTCGGCCAAGGACTTGGCTTCGGCCCAGTTGGTCTGAGAACCGAGGATCTGCGCGCGCGTCAGATCGATGTCGCCATTGCTCGCCAGCGGCGACGCCTTGCCGTATGCGGCCAGCGCCTTGTCTTCCTGCTGGCCGATCATGTAGGCATCGCCCATGAGCTTGTAGTTTTCCGCGCTGGCCTTGACCACGCCTTTGGAAAACCCTTCGGCGAGCACGTCGCCGCCTTTCGCCGCGACGGCCGGCTTGTCGCTGTTCTGGCCGATGCTGGCGTAGAACTTGGCTGCCGATACGTAATCTTTCTCATCCGTGAGCAAGCCCTTGCTGCGCTCCTGGTCGAGCAGCGCGAGCGCCTTGTCGTTCTCGTTGTTCTGTGTGTAGACGACGATCGCATTGTGCACGACCGCCTTGTCGTTCGGATCCTTTTTGAGCTGCTCCTCGATCACGCCGGACGCCTGACCGGCCTGCCCGCTTTCGGCGTAGCTGGCCATCAACAGCTGGTTCCACGAATCCTTCGGCTCGTTCGTCATCGACAGCGCTTTCTTGATCGCGGTGATCGCTTCCGGATACTTCTGCAAGCGGTAATACGCGTTGCCTTCCAGCGCGTAGGATTCGGCGGTTTCGCGCTTGCCTTCGGCGCGCCAGGTCTTGAGCTCGTCGAGCGCCTTCTGGTATTCGCCGTCGGCGATATAAGCGGCGGCGATGTTGTACATCGCGTCGAAATACGCGTCATTCGGTACCGAATTGAGCTCGATCAGCTTCTGGTAGGTCTCGATCGCGCCTTTGTAATCCTGCGCATTGAACTTGACGTTCGCCAGCACCTGGTAGCCGATGCCCTTGGCGTACTTGCTCTTGCTCGAATCGATGACCTTCTGCGCGTTTTCCTGCGCCTTGGCTTCGTCGCCGCCGTTGACGGCATCGATCGCAGCCTGCAGTGCTTTCTGGTCGCTCGGACTCGACAGATCGCTCTTGGGCTCATGACGCGAAGCGTTTGGATACCGAGTCTTGTTCTCGTCCTTGGCCAGCACGCTGACGCTCGTCATTGCGAACGCGGCAACCAACAGCATGCATGCCACGTTGCGCATCCAACTCCCCATCTGCTTGCTCATGACTTGCTCCTTGTGAGTTCCGTGGCGAATCAGTGCGCCACCGGGGGAACGCGAGATTAACCGCCCGCGCACGCTGGCTCAAGGCGAAGCGCAGCAAAAAATCAGACGTCGAGGTTACTGACGCGCAGCGCGTTCTGTTCGATGAAATCCCGACGCGGCTCGACGACGTCGCCCATCAGAGTGGAGAAGATCTGATCGGCCGCGACGGCGTCCTCGATACTGACTTGCAGCAGGCGCCGCGATTCCGGATTGACCGTGGTTTCCCACAGCTGATCGGGATTCATTTCGCCGAGACCCTTGAAGCGCTGGATCGTGCGGCCCTTCTTGGCCTGGTCGAGAAGCCAAGTGTCGACCTGGGCGAAATGATTCACCGCTGCGCTGACGTTATCGCGACGGATTTGCGCCCCGGGTTGGATCAGACCTTCGAGCTGGCGTGCGAGCTCGCCGATCGCGCGGAACTCCGCGCTGGCAAAAAACGGCGCCGGCAAGACCTGCGTATGGGTGAGTCCATGGTGTTCGCGTTCAATCACGAGCGCGGCCGGATGTTCCGGCGTTGCCTCGCGCAAGCGCAGTTTGTACACCGGCTTGCCCAAGCCTTGGGCGTTGATCTTGCCCGCCAGTTTCGCCATCCATGGCTGCACTGCGCCGGTCGCGGTCCATGCCTCGGCAGCCGGCGCCGGCATATCGAGCATGGCCGCGAGCACGGCCGAATCGGCGCGCTGGCTGGAGCGCGCGATCTGATCGACCGCGGCATGATAGTCGAGCAACAGTTTTTCCAGGGCAGCGCCGCGCAGGGGCGGCGCGTCTGCTGCGTAGCGCAGTTCCGCGCCCTCGACCGCATTGGCGATGAGGTACGCGTTGAGCGCCGCATCATCTTTGAGGTACAGCTCCTGCTTGCCCTGCTTGAGCTTGTACAACGGCGGCATGCCGATGTAGATATAGCCGCGCTCGATCAGCTCCGGCATCTGCCGATAGAAGAACGTCAACAGCAGCGTGCGGATGTGCGAGCCGTCAACGTCGGCGTCGGTCATGATGATGATGCGGTGGTAGCGCAGCTTGGCAATATTGAACTCGTCCTTGCCGATGCCGCAGCCCAGCGCGGTGATCAGCGTGCCCACCTCCGCGGAAGACAACATTTTATCAAAACGCGCTTTTTCCACATTTAAAATTTTACCCTTTAGCGGCAGCACCGCCTGGGTCTTGCGGTTACGGCCCTGCTTGGCCGAGCCGCCGGCGGAGTCGCCCTCGACGAGGAACAGTTCCGACAACGCCGGGTCTTTCTCCTGGCAGTCGGCGAGCTTTCCGGGCAGACCGGCAATATCGAGCGCGCCCTTGCGCCGCGTCATCTCGCGCGCCTTGCGTGCGGCCTCGCG
>Ga0157369_10001755_pt1 | contig 26276 bp, 36 predicted proteins | sample C25metaG_FD_113461 | JGI IMG/M metagenome (GOLD analysis project Ga0157369, IMG submission 113461) | Corn rhizosphere microbial communities from Kellogg Biological Station, Michigan, USA - C2-5 metaG | ecosystem: Host-associated > Plants > Roots > Rhizosphere > Soil | place: USA: Michigan... | reverse complement strand
TCGCGATGTTCGTGCATATATCGGGTGAGGCTTTTCCCACGGGGGACTTATCACAACTGCCTGATGGTCCCAGCGCCCATGAGCGGGACACCCATAGGGCTTGCGCGGTTGCAGAGGTCACCGCGGCGGATGGCAGCGTTGCAATATCCATGATCGAAACGGTAAACGGATATTCCTACACGCCGCTGGCCGCCATTGAAGCTGCGCGCCGGGTGTTAAGCGGCGAGCGCAAGCCTGGTTTTGAAACGCCAGCTCGCATTTTCGGTGGCGAATTTGCCGAGAGCATTGCCGGAACGACAATCACTGATCGCTGACTTCCGTAGGTGGCGTCTATGCGGGTTGCTCAAACATTCGTGGCGCTGTCGCAAGCTTCGAACTCGAGGGAAATCAATTTGCCGGCAAGCTGCGCCACTTCCGCCAGGCGCTCGCGAGACATGCCACTGCATGCCGCCGCCGATAGGCCCCGCAGGGTAATCAGCACGTAGTCAGTCAGAACCTGACCGGCTTCCGGGCGGAACTGATCAAGGTAACGGCGTATCGCCTGGTTCCCGGCGTCACCCAGTTTCTCGGCCATATCGCGGGCAGTCGGATCGTCCGCGCGCATACCCTCGGTAATCAGACAGCCACGCAAAGCCCGGTCTCGCCCGTACTGCTTCGCAGCGGTAATCAGTAGTGCGGTCAGTGCTTCTGCGGGCGGGCGATCCGGTCTCAGCAGCCTGTCCATAGGTAGCGCGTTTTCACTGGCGTAGCGATGCATCACGCGCTCGAACAGCTCGGCTTTGCTGCCATATGCAGCATAAAAGCTCGGCGGCTTGATGTTCATGGCCTCGGTCAGGTCGGTCAGGCTGACCGCGTCGAAGCCGCGCTGATGAAATAGCGCCTGTGCGATGGCTATCCCTTGCTCACGGTCGAAGGGAGGGCGGCGCTGCCGGTTTTTCTCGTTCATGGCGATCTCGTTCCTGTCGGTTTGATTAATGTAGCGATCACTACAAGAGATTTCAATCACAGATCGGCAGTCAGGCTTATATAGCAGTCACTAAATATGTTGCGCCAAGGCGCCTGTCTATGTAGTGTTCACTACATATTCACCCACGCAGGTATTTCCCATGTTGTTTGAAAACAAGGTTGTTCTGGTCACTGGTGGCTCTTCGGGCCTGGGTTTCGCCATCGCTGAAGCCTTCGCCAGCCAGGGCGCTAAGCTAGTCATCACCGGGCGCCGCCAGCCTCAGCTCGACGAAGCCGTTAAGAGCCTCGGCGAGAACGCCTCTGCCGTATGCGCGGACATTTCGAGCCTTGGTGACCTGACCGAGCTGTTCAGCCACATCAGCGGGGTGCATGGCCGTATCGACGTATTGATCGCTAATGCCGGGACGGGTGAAATCGAGCCGTTGGGTGCAATCACCGAAGCAGGTTTCGATCGGCTCTTCACGACCAATGTCAAAGGCACGACCTTCACTGTGCAAGGCGCGCTGCCGTTGATGGGTAAGGGGAGCAGCATCGTCGTTATCGGCTCGACCGCGTCGATCAACCCCGGCCCCGGCCTGAGTGTCTACGGAGCCACCAAGGCCGCGCTCCGTTCGCTGGTGCGCAGCTGGATTCTGGATATTAAAGGATCCGGTGTACGCATCAATCTGCTCAGCCCTGGCCCCGTGGACACCCCGTCCCTGCGCAACGTTCTGGGTGAGAACGCGCAGGAGGTGATTGATGCCCTTAGCGAGAAGAGCACGCTCGGTCGGATCGGCCAGGCATATGAGATCGGTCAGGCCGCGCTCTTCCTGGCGAGCGATGCATCGAGCTATGTCAATGGAGCTGAGCTGTTCGCCGATGGTGGTGCATCTCAGGTTTGATACCCACACGGAGCGGCCCCGCGCTGTCAATGACGCGCTCTACCAAGCTGCCGATTCATGAGCGTTTATGGAGATATTTGATGAGCAACTTTGCTGGGTCAGCAATCGATCATGTAGGCCTCGGGGTTTCGGACATTTCGCATGCTCAAGCCTTCTACGAACCCGCGCTCAGGCCGCTTGGGATTGAGTTGCTGATGAGCATCAAGGCCGATCCGCCAGCTTCAACACCTCGACGACTGGGGTTCGGCTCTGAAGGAAAGCCGTTTTTATGGTTGCATGCTGCGCTTCCTCCCAGTCACGGGACGCACATAGCTCTGATCGCAGAGAGTCGTGACGCGGTCGATGCGTTCTATGCGGCCGCCATTGCCGCTGGCGGACAAGATAACGGAGCGCCCGGCATCAGGCCCCATTACCACCCCAGTTACTATGCGGCGTATGTGCTAGGTCCTGAGGGAGTGAATCTGGAAGCGGTTTGCCAGCTAACTGCTTAGTGCTGTGCCTCGCACCCCAATCGAGTCACAGCTAGGACGGCCCTTGATCAACATGCTGTTCCCTTGTTTCACTTGGGACATGCAGAAGCGCTTCGGACTCGAACGGGTTCCACCTCATTTCTACGGACAGGCTAGGCTCGGATACGGCTACTGCCGAATGGCTGTTTTTGGAGCAATGATCTGTCTGCGGAATATTCAGGCGTTCGTTAAAAGGCAGCTTTTAGTCGACTGCCGCCCCACGCGAAGGTCTGCAATGGGTCGTAGGCAGTCGCCGCTGTTTTGAAATCTGGAGCCGTCGATCGAGAAAGTCTCACGCGATAGTCTTGTCGGTTTCAGAAACCGACCCCTCTTGGAGCTTTCTTGCCTTTGTCACGGTCACAGCCCCATAATGCAAGCGTTCCACCCCGCTCGCGCACTGGCGGTCATCAGTGGCAACCCCGGAGCTTCTCGACCTGGTCTTGAAGCTCCACCCCCAAGAGCACGCTAAGCATCGGGTAGGGCGTGTAGATCTTTGCGTGATGCTCTCCCTGTGTCTCCCTGCTCCGCAGCTGACACGCAGCCGTCTAACTTCGTGATAAGCGGGTTTACAGGCACATAGGGCTCACAGAAGGTTCGGTGCACACTGTACTTCGGGCCAACCTGGTGTGTTGGCCCACACTGTTCCTCCCCTTCAGCTGCATTCGAAAGGTAGCCTGGTCCTCTCGGCATCGCCTGGTGGACGAGGCTACCCGTCGGGTAGCTCTCCTCTCTGCCGGTGCCCGCCGGCGCAAAAATGGGATCCTTTTGTGCGCGGATGCGTGCCTTGCGATTACTGGCCCTAGCCACGATAACGGGTCGGGTGAATGCGACGATCATCAGGACGGTAGGTCAATGCCCAGGGACCACCAGTGCCGGTGCTCACGCTCACAGGTGGCATCTTTCTCTTGAGCTTCACTAGCCTCACCCTCGCCAAGGCGCCTTGCTGCTAGACCCAGCGTTGCGCCTGGCGCGCTTCTCCTGCCTCCCCCCTCGCTCGACCTCCGCTTCAGTTCCTGCCTTGCTCTGCCCTCCTTCCGCTTGACAGCCCTATCTGCCGCCTCTAATGATTGCCCTATGTTCCGCTGACGTCGTCAGCAACATGCCCAGGCAGCTCTGGATCTCAAGACTGCAACGTGGTCTCCCACGTCGATCCGCACCCATAGTTCGCCAAGCTTCCGGAGGCGCGAACGGTTGACCGGTTCCACCGGTTGATGGAGGCACCTCACACATCTGCTCTACCTACCCAGCGGGGACACACTCCCCGCCCGGGATCAGTGTTTCTCCGCATAACTCACCTGCAGGAGAAACACCATGACCCCCCCTACCCTGAGCTACCGCTTTGGCGAATCCGTCGGTACTGCCCTGCGTGAAATCATTCGCTCCGTGCGTAATGCTCAAGCGCAGGCACGTGCTGCGCGTCCGTCCATAGCACCGGCTGAACGTCGTGTAGTCGAGTTTCCGCAACCGATTGTATCGGCTGCTGTGCTTAATGAGATGGATCACGTGCCGGCGTTCGTTCGCCGCAACGCGATCGACCTCAACACTTGGTTCAAGCAAAACACCCAGGAAGCCCAGCCTGAAAAGCCCAAGCGCGAGCGCAAGCCGCGCAAACCCAAGGCTGCCGCCTCTGTCACTGAGCCCGTCCAGTCGCCAGCGCCCCGCATGCTGCGTTCGGGCTCCTTGGACCAACTGATCGCCTCGTTCGACCCTGAGGTCGCGCTGGCCAGCTGATCCACACCTTACCCACCCCTGTCGGGAAACCTCCCGTCAGGGCGGTTTTCCTGACGTCATCTGAACGAAGGAGAGCTGATGGCTATAAAAAAACAAACCGCTGTGGCAGAGGATCTGCGAAAGGTTGGTACCACCTCGGTGGCCGCCGGCATCGTAGGTGTCTTCCTCAGCGATCACCGACTGTTGACGGCTTGTGCCCTCGCAGTAGGTGTTCTAATCTGGTTCATAGGTATCGTCCTTACCGTGGAGGAATGACATGAGTCAGACCGCCTTCGGCATCCTCATGCTGACCTTTCTTTTGTTCGTCTGCTCTGGCATGGCGATTTGGGTCACCTGGCCCAACTTCAAACTGAAAGCGCAGAAGCTGCTGCGATCTCACTGAATGATCCACACCCCTAAAGCCCTCTTCGGAGGGCTTTTTCATTTCCAGGGTATTGACAAGCGATACGGCCCTGAACATTCTGAGGATGTATGCCGCTGACGTTGTCAGCAACATGCCCCAGGCAGTCTCGGATCTCACGACTGTGATGCGCTCCAAGCGCATTGATCCAAACCCAAGTTCGCTAAGCATTCGGTAGCGCGAACGATTGACCGGCACCCCCGGTTGATGAATGCACCTTCCACCCACCCTCGACGGGACTACCCGTCAGGGCCGGTCTCCGTCACAACCTGGAGACCTTCAATGAAGAGCAGCTTTGCGTTGTATCAGGCGTTGATTGCCATCAATGTCCCGGATGACAAAGCCACTGCTGTTATCGATGCTCTGGAGTCCGATATGCAAAATCAGCTCGCTACCAAAGCTGACTTAGCAGACATCAAGGCTGAGCTCGCTCAGCTCGAACTCAAGCTCACCATCCGCATGGGCGTCATGCTTTCTGCTGCTGTCGGCATCTTGCTGGCCGCGATGAAATTCATGCACTGACCTGGCACTATCCTTTCTGGCTACACCCACCCACGCGGGGAATACTCTTCCCCTCCCGGGCAAGGTGTTCTCCGTTTTCACCTATTGAAACTGGAGATACACCATGAGCAACCAAGCCAACGAAAGCCAATACTTCGACCTGCACACCACCGGTATCGGTTACCTCAACCGCATCCGCGAAGTGAAGCCCAAGAAAGGCCAGCCGTTCTTGGCCGTCACTGTAGCCGCACTCTGTGGCAGCAAAGACGATGTGGAGTACCGCTTCATCGACTGCAATGTTGTCGGCGCCGAGGCGGAGAAGCTGGTTCGCCGCTGCATTGACGCCGAAAAAGCGAACAAGAAGGTCCTAGTGTCCTTCCGCATCGGTGATTGCTGGGCTGACTCTTTCACCTACTCCTCCGGTCCGAAACAGGGCACCCCGGGCGCAAGCCTGAAAGGTCGTCTCCTGTACATCGGCTGGATCAAGGTGGAAGGTGAGTTCGTCTACGAAGCCAAACCGCGCGACGCAGCCCCTGCTGAGCAGCAAGGTACGGATCAAGGGGATGACAGCGACCAATCGGCCGCTTGATTCACCCAGTTCTTCCAGGCGCCCACCGGGCGCCCCTGCTCTACCCAGGCTTTGCCACTTTTCTCTTAGCACACCCATCCGGGGGCACCATCCCAGGACCGGGGCATGGTGATCTCCATTAGCTAGATTTTGGAGCCCATCATGCAAGTCATCGCCACCATCAAGTCCGAGCTGCCCGCCCTGCCCATCGTTGCCGAAGTTTCCTATGACGACGTCACCGAAGAGCTGCTGAGCAGCGACCTGTTCTGCGACAACGCCTGGTTCCTGTTCGAGATGAACGCCACCAGCGCTGACCGCGTCCAGGCCTGACTGACCACACCCTATAGGCGCCCTCGGGCGCCTTTGTCTTTTGGAGGCCCCATGGCTACCAATACCGCACCTGCTCACAGCAAGTTCGACCTCGATGACGCCAGCAACAACTACCCGTTGCAGGTCCTACAGTCCCGCCGCGGTTTCTACCTCGGCACCTTGGACGATAAGGGCTTGCCCTTCAGTCGTGAGTCGAACGAATACTTCCGCAGCCACAGGGCTGCAGAAAATGCACTGAACTCAGGGAAGTGGACTCGGCATTCGCTGAGCATCTGACGAGCTGAAATTTACCCTTAAGGGATTCATCATCCCTTGAGGGCATGATGAATCTCAGGACGTTGGAGGCATCATGGAATTGATTATTCAACACTTTGAAGGCCAGGCTTTCGTCAGCAACCCGTACGCACCTGGTACTTCTCTTCGCCAAGACCTCTTCGAGCGGCAGTTCACCATCCTCCTGCATGGGTCGATGGAGCGCTTTGAAGACTCTGGTCGTGGCACCTTCCACATCAATGGCCATGTCCAGCTCGGTCAGTGCGGCCTGCTGGACGACGTCCTGCCGATCGCCCTGGAGGCGATTCGACAAGACCGCTATCCAACACCTGTCGCCGTGCTCGACTTCCATCCGAAGCGGATCTCCGTTTCCGATCGCCACGGCCACCTGGTCATGGCGGGCAAGGTGGATCGTGAGAGCCGCAGCATTGACTGGATTGAGCCCTGCCGCACGGCCGAGGAAGAGAAGGTGGTGCTGGCTCAGATCCAGCTGTTGCGTTCGCGCTCCGCGTTCCAACACGGCTGGGACAACTTCAGCACCTCACGACTGCTAGACTCCGACGCTGACCTCCTCAAGGGGCGGCTGGTCCACAAAGCCTGGCGGCCGCACGTCCGTGCACTGCTAAGCGCCTGATCTCACCCTCCCACCCGGGGACACCGTCCCCAGGGGGCGGCTGTCTGCCAATATCAGGATAGTCGCTATGCCTCACCATCTGATTATCGGCAACGCCATTCACAGCAGTGCAGCAAGCCTCCGGGAAGCCCAGACAGGACTCTCGACGCTTCGCGCACAGGGGCTCAAGCCGCGGTTGTTCTACTCCCTGTCGTTTGATTCGTTCGGCAGCGAGCTGGACGATGACGGTCGTCCGCTGCACCTCTACATCCTGATGTCCACGGATGAGTTCGAGTCCTACCTGACCCGCTTCGAGCGGATTCGCCTCCTGACCGACCCTGAGCACGCTGCGCCGCCGTTACGGGTGGTGGACGTCCTGGGAGTGCTTGAGGGAAGCGACTACCACATCGCCGAGCTGCTTTACCCCGGCTTCGCCGAGGAGCCCGAGATTCGTGTTCAGACGCTGCTGATGCGAGCTACCCAAGGGCTCGTTGACCTGCAGGACTTGCTCCACATCTAGCTTCACATCTATCCACCTACCCAGAGGGGCTGACCCTCTGGGCAGCTCCTCGTCCGAGGAGTCTCCAATGAACAATTCGTCCACCTCCACCGCCCAGGCGGTAACCGAACACAGCGGTCTGGTAGCCGTTCTGACCGATCTACAACGCCAAGGGTGGCTCGCTGCTGAACTGTGGGATGGCGCGACCTGGGGGCCTATCCACGCTACCTGGTCCGCTGATGAGATCGCCAAGCACGCGGCGGAAACCGATTTGGCCAAGCTGCGATTCCTATCGGAAAGCACCGCCGGCCACGAAGGTGTGATGCTGCTGGTATGGGGCAATAGCCCTATCGAGCTGATCGCCGACATGACCATGGCGAACGGCTTCGGTGAAGCCGTCGAGCTGGCCCAGCGAAGCGTTTGGCCGCACTACCCGGAGGAGGAATAGCCATGTGCTGGACCTGCCCGCAGTGCGGCTCTACTGACGTCTCAGCCGAGGGGGAAGTGATACCGCCTCGACCCGACATCGATGTGCCCGAGGATGCTGAGTCCGACTGGGACGACACCTGCGAGATGACCTGCAACACCTGCCAACACCAGGATCTCTCGATGTTCTTCGCGAAGGACCTGGAACAACCCTAACCCTAGCTCTGCTGAGCTCCATCAACCACCACACCGCCCAGGGGGGCCGACCCTCTGGGCGGCTCCTCTTCCTGAGGAGAGCCCCATGACCGCCCCTAACCCCTTCATTCGCGGCTACCAGGACCTGTTTATCCGCCGCGAGCTGCTGATCACGTACAACGAGCACTTCGAGCCTTGCTACCGACAGATAACGGCCGAGCAGCAGGATGTAGCCGATGACCAGCTGGTAGGCCACTGCAGCGTCTTCAACGAAACTCATGCCCTGGCTATCGAGCCGGAGGAAGTCACTGCTGAACAGCACACGCTCTACCCGTCCACTGGACAGGTACGGGCGGTGGTCTATGCGCTTCGTGCCATTGAGAATGGCGAAGAGATTCACCTCGGTGACACTGAGACTCTGGCTAGGGCCCAAGGCCTGCTCAAGCGGATCCAGTTCGAAACCGGCTTCTACAGTCGAGCGTTCGAGATCACCTCGTCCCATCTGCCCGATGACGAATGGGATGACCTGCAGGACCTAGTGCAGCACGCTGACACCCAGCAACTGATGTTCGAGTGCTTCACCCTGCCAGACAGCGACGCCGTCGGCTTCAAGCTGCACGGTACGCCCTGGACGGACGAGCACCTGAACAATCTGGAAGGGTTCGGGCTGTCGGTCCTGCAGGCCAAGCACCACGAAGAAGGCTTCATGCCGGAAACCATACGGGTGCTCAGCCTGGCAGGCCAGGCCGACGTCAGGATCCTGATCCTTGATCCCAATGGCTGCCTGCTTGAAGGCCTGCCTCAGTTCTAATCCCTCTATCAGGCGCCTTCGGGCGCCCTTCATTTGCTGAAGCAGCCATTCAGGTATTAGCCCAGTCCAACACTGCTTGCTCGTATGGCAACAGGGTTCCATTGTCCTGCAGATATTCCTCGGACGCCCGTAAGCAGTTGGCTTTCAACTGCTCAATGGTGATGCCATGTACTTCGGCGACGCGATCGGCAATCTTCGTACCGCCGCCGTCGCGCACCGCAAGGTACTGCATGTAATAAGAGGGTATATCCTGACTCTCGCTCATAGTGTCTGCTCCGAGGCTAAGCTAGTTACCAGTGGCGGCTGCTACAGAGCAGGATAGTTCAAGAACAGCGAAGCGGAAATCACAGCAAATCGAAGCTCAGCAGAATCAGAGCCGCTTACGCTTGAGCGGAGCGAAGACTGAGGTGCGATGATTAACGGAAATATAGCCACAGCGGGACCAGGGCATGAGTCACCTTAACGAACCGAGACTTAACTCCTACCTAAGAGGATTTTTCCCTCGGGATTACTTCGTTGAGATAGCAGTATTAAGGGAGAGTAATGGCATAGCCCCACGGGCAACGATTAGTATCACGCCGCCTATCAGGGGCGAGACAAAGTCTCATAGCGCTTACCTACACGAGATCCTTGATATTAGCTACATGGTTAAGGTTGCCATGTCGATGCTCGCAGCAACCGATAACAGCGAAGCAAGGCAGGCCTAACGCACTTCCGGCCATGCGCTTGCCTGTGGTCAATCTACCGAGCGCTGTCGTCGTCTAATTCAAGTAGGAAGCGGAACGCTTTCCGTAGGGTACATTGATTTTGCCGATTTCCGATAAGGCACAGGCGAAGCATGTCTTGAAGGGCTTGAGATTCTGGACGGCCTTCGCACTCTTCAATCTGGCGTAGCAGACAGTCAATGTGGTCCTGCTCTCTCGCGTATCGCTCTAAAAGAGCTAGGCCATGCTGGCGATTTTCCTTGTTCATCCTTGCACCTCTCGCATGAGGTAGCATTCAGCGCCAATTATCACCTGCTAGCCGATCGTCGGCGCCTGATAGAATAGAGACCTTATAGTTACCGCTTTGCCTAGGCTACAGATAGCCAACTGTGCGCGGCAAATCTATCCATCTAAGGGAGCAATTCGATGAAAGGCTTAGGCATAGTACTTGCAACGATTGCCTCCCCAGTAAAGCAATTCGCAGAGTGGCACAGTGAGAGCTTGCTGCTAACCTTGATTGACCCCGGAATACCGGCGAAGGTCACGCGCCTGATCAAACAAAACGCTAGCGGACGCAGAAATCCTCAATAGGATAGTGATATATGCGGTCGATAAACTTCGTCTGAAAGGATCTCACGCGCCTCTGGAGCCTGGCACTTTGCTCATACCGAAGCTGTAGTCTTTCGCGGGCACTCATCGCTCGAAGCTTCTCTGGCCACGTCCTTTGTGAGCAGGGTAATCAACTCGAGAAACCACCCCTTTCGAAACAAAATGAAACAAGCGGCGAGGTGCTCTAGCCCGAGAGGATTAAGCCACTCCACACTAATGCGGCGTCCAAATCACTTCCGGCACATTTGCGACGAGGCAACGTGTGATCTATAGGTATGCAGACCTGTAGATCCCATCGGCCAAGCACAGCGGTGTTGCCTTATGGATGCGTTTAACAAACTGTTATGTGGCTGGGACGATCTCAAGTACGACCTAGGGCGATTAGAAAAAATCTCTGTCCCAGCGGGTTGTTTTGTAATTTCTGCTTCAGGGGTATTACAAGCCTCCTCACAAGACAAAGAAAAAAATCCTTTCTGGCACATTGCAACTATTGATATAGCAACGTGTACTTTTTTTAGAAAGGTCGTCTGGGTCTCGGATTGCGTACATAAAGCGATAAAGCAAAAGCATGGAATTATAGAGATCGGACACTACTCGATGTATGTCCACGGAGTCTCAATTAGAGATCACTGGGGAAACTCAGTGTTTGCAGGAAAATTTAACCTTCAAGATGATCAAGTTGATTGGATCAGGCCCTGTCGTACTGACCAAGAGGAGCAGTCGGTACTGGAATCCGTAGGTAAAATCTTAGCGGAGGCTAGCTTTGAGCAACAGTGGGCTAACTACGACCTTGCAAAAGAGCTTGAGATTTATGCAGATCTGCTGAAGGGCAAGATTATTCATCCAAGATGGAAAGACCCTATGCTCTCTTTACTAAGTCTGCAGCGAAAGTTTTCCTAATTGCCGGAGTCCGGCCCCAGCTCCAAAAGTCTACTTTGAGCGGCAGCTCTAGGCAGTCAACAGCAGAAGCTTTTAACACTTGGATGCGGTCTATCCCCCTGCTCCGCTATTGACCATTGCTCACCGCGCTCCCAAAATACCTCCCACATGCCGCTGACGTTGTCAGCCATGCCCAGGTGGTCAGGATATCAAGACCACGGCGCCCCGCGCTGATCCAACCCCAAGCTTGCCGAGCATCCGGTAGCGCAAGCGGTCGGCTCCGCCGATGGATGCACCTTTCACCGTTTTCTCCCACAGGGTACCCATCCCCTGTCGGGCATGGCGTGCCCCTTATTCACGAGGACCGCCATGATCAAGATCCCCGGCCACCTGGCCATCCGCACCATCCAGGGACGCAACGGCGCTTTCAACGTCGGTCGGCTCTCTACCTCTATCGGCGAATTCGTCATCAAGGACGCTGTGCTCGAGCAACACGTCGAGGGCAAGTACCGCGGCGAGTTCGTCATCACCGAGATCCGTGCATCGTCCTACAGCACTGGCGGCCGCCTGGTCATCGAGATTCGCGCGCGCCTAGACAGCATGGTGCTCGAGGACCTCGATGCCTTGACGGCCTACGACAACGCGCAGATCGATGCGCAGTCGCCGGATCCGCTCGATGAAGAGCAACCTGTCGCGGCACCGCCGCCAAAGGCTCGACCACAACCCGCTCGTCCCGCCAGGCCTGCCAGTGCTCCAGCAGCGCCTTCAGACGACAACACACCCTTTGGAATGCCGGTATCACCAGCAGCTGCTCCGGTAACGCCTACGCCTGACCTCGATGAGGCTGACCTGGAGCTCTTCGGCACCGTCTGGCCACTCGGCGAGACAGTGCGACTGGACTCCACGGTCGACCGGCAACGCCTCAGGCAGCAATGCCAACGGCTGAGCGAGCTGGGCTACGCCATGGACTTCAAGTCGCAGGCCTGGAACCGCGCGGCCTGACCTCACCTTCACAACCACACCCGGCTGGGACCTCTCCCAGTGGGAAGGCCTGGCCATCACCTAGAGGACCTTCCCCATGGGCTGGCTGTTTTCTCACCCCACGCGCGATGCGCTGATCTCTGAACTGACCGCCAACGGCGAAACCGACAACTGCACCCGCACGGTCATCGATCATCACCTGGTCGACAACGTGCTGTGGAAGATCGTGATGCTGGTCCCCAAACGCGATGGCGTCGCTCGTGGCGTCGCCGCCGGCGAAACCTGCACCTTGATCGGTTGCGACCTGCTGGATGTTCACGGAGGCCGCTGGGGCCACAAGTCACTGGATGAGAGCTCGGGCCCCTTCTACTGGAGTTGCCCGCTGCACTTCCTGCCCAGGGCCACCCACGGCATCAATCTCGAATGGCGCGAAGGCGTCCGGCGATACCACGCGGCGCGCTGAGCGTCTTCCCTCACCCACCTCGGGGCAACCGCCCCTGGGCGCGTTGCCTCCACAAGGAGCTGACGATGCCCCTCTACCCTATCGATGAGTGCCCCGACCTGCTGGTGGACGCCTGCGTCTGCGATGAAGAGCGGCGGCTGATCTTTCTCTCGGCCTGGGGCCGCGACACCGCCGTCCAGGAATTCCTGGCCAGGCTCACCTTAGGACGCAGCGAAGGCGGCCTCGAGCAATTCCACCTAGTCCAGAGCGGCCGCAGCCTGCCGGTCTTTCCGGACGCCGAGCGACTGGAGAAGCGCACAACCCGCCAGCTGCGCGGCACCCTGTTTGGCAGCCTGCTTCACGTCTGGCTGTTCGATGGACGCTGCGCGGTACCGGATCGTGCCAATCACCTGGCCTACGCCCTGGTGCGGGAAGGCGCCGCCCCCCTGGCCAGCCTCTGGCCGCTGGTGGTCGACACCTGCCCACTCCCGCTCCTGCCGCACTGGCAGGAACCGGTCATGGAGCTGCTCCTGCAGGAGCAGATGCTCGAGCGCCTACCCGGCGCCCTGGGCGACCTGGCCGGCTGGCGACTCCGACTCAAGCTCGACGAGCTGCAGTACCACCTTGGCCAGCGTATCCGCGCCGGTCAGCTCACCACCTCCTGATCGGGCCGCTTGCGGCCCCTCTCCTTCACTTTCCCAACACTGGAGCTCCGACCATGGCCCTGATGTTTCCGCGCCTGGCGCGCAACTTCGCCAAGAACGGCTATTACCCCACCGACGAGGTCACGCTCGAACGTACCCTGCAGGCCCTGACCCCTGCCTCCACCGGCCCCATGCGGATCCTTGATCCGTGCGCCGGCGAAGGTGTGGCTCTGGCGGAAGCTGCTCATACCCTCGGGCGTGAGCGCGTCCAGGCCTGCGCCGTAGAGTACGACCGGGAGCGTGCCGAGCACGCCCGTGGCCTGCTCGATCGCGTCCTGCAGGGCGACCTGATGGACACCATCGTCACGAGGCAGGCCTTTGGGCTGCTCTGGCTCAACCCACCCTATGGCGATCTGGTCGCCGACCACAGTGGCGCCACCCAGTATCAGGGCAGCGGCCGCCGGCGACTGGAGAAGCTGTTCTATCAGCGCTCGCTACCGTTGCTGCAATACGGCGCGACCCTGGTGCTGATCGTGCCGCACTACGTCTTGGACGATGAGCTGTGTGGCTGGCTCTGCAACCACTTCACCGGCCTGCGGATCTACGCGGCCGCGGATCCGACCTTCAAGCAGGTGGTGATCTTCGGCATCCGGATTCGCCGGCAGGACCTGGCAAGACCTGCCGACGTCAAGGCAACCCGCGAGCGCTTCCGAGCGATCGGCAGCGGCGAGGCCTCGGCCGACCCGCTACCGGAGGTATGGCTCGGGGAACCCTATGGTGTGCCGGCCGCCGTCACGGAGCTGGAGCACTTCTACCGCGTCACCTTGGAGCCTGAGCAGCTCACCCTGGAGACAGGTCGACTAGGCGGACTCTGGAGCGACTTCACCCTGCACTTTGGCCAGGCTGGCCAAGTACCACGACCACCGGTCAAGGCGCTGTCGCAATGGCACCTGGCCCTGGCTCTCGCAGCCGGGGCGATCTCGGGCGTGGTCACCTCTCCCAATGGGCGCGTCCTGGTACTGAAGGGCGACACCTACAAGGAAAAGGTCAGCCGCACTGAATTCACTGAGGATGAGGACGGCAACGTCCTGGAGTCGCGGATCCTGACCGACCGTTTTGTGCCCGTCATCCGGGCCTGGGACATGACACCGGGATCTCAGACGCTGGGACAGGTCCTGACCATCACCTCGGCGCCGGCAGCGGCCGAGACACCACCACCTGCAGCACCTGAACCGCTCCGGCTACCGGCTGGACGCTTCGACCCTGGTCGGATCGTCATGACGGCAGCGGTGAGCGAGCTGGTGGAGCGCGGTGAGCTCATCCCTGTGACCTACCTGCGGCGTCACCTGCAGGCGGACTGGGGCGAGCTTGACCAAGAGGACAAGCACAGCAACGACCAGGCCCTGCGCCTGGGCAATCGGCTGTTCTCCAGCTACGACACCCCGATGTCCGATGAGCCCCAGCTCTGGATCATCACCGAAGCCGATCGCAGCGTGACCACGCTGTTGTTGCCCTCGGATTACTAATCCCGACCCGCCGCCGGCGGCCACACTGTTACTCGACATCCTATTACTTCCACCCCCTGGGTACGCCGATACCCATCTGGGGTCGGCCGTGCCCAGATCTCATTGATCAGGAGCTTTACATGGCTGACCTTCCGACCTTTCCCAAGCCGTACTTGGCAAACTCGATTGCGCTTCCGGAGCGCTTCGCGTGTGAACTCCTCTCCAGCCAGCCTTGCTCGTAGGAAATTTGACCCAGGCCGAATCGTTATCACGCCTGCCGTCAACGACCTGGTAGAGCGCGGCGAGCTTGACCCGAACGCCTTCCTCAGCCGGCATCTGAGCGGAGATTGGGGTGACATGACTACTCATGAGCGACGCGAAAACAACCAGGCGCTCGCGCGCAAAAATCACATGGGCAACGCGCTGTTCTCCAGCTATGACAACGGAGGCCTGGCTGGACCGCGCGTATGGATCATCACCGAGGCCGACCGCAGCGTGACCACGCTGATGTTGATCACGGACTTTTAACCCAGCCCGCCGCCGGCGGCCACGCTGTTACTCGACATCCTATTACTTCCACCCCCTGGGTACGCCGATACCCATCCGGGGTCGGCCGTGCCCGTTTCTCATCTCAGGAGATCCACATGACCGACCTCAACGCTGGCCAACCGGCCCTGCTCACCACTGTCAGCCTGACCGACTTCATCACCGAGTTCGGCGAAGGTCTGCTCGACTCCCTCAGCCGTTCCAACCCACCGGTCTATGCCGGCGCTGCTCACACCGGGCGCCAGGCCGTGATGGCGGGTCTCAACCGCACACCCTTCCCGGCGCAAGCCGATGTCGTCCAGGCGATCGCCGCCCTGCTGCTCGACCGCGGCGAACAGGCCGGCATCATCAACGCCGAGATGGGGACCGGGAAAACCATGATGGCCATTGCCGTGGCAGGTGTACTCCACGCCGAAGGCTACCGCCGCACCCTGGTCGTCTCGCCTCCCCACCTGGTCTACAAGTGGCGGCGCGAGATCCTCGAAACCGTCCCAGGCGCGCGCGTTTGGGTGCTCAACGGGCCGGACACCCTGGTGAAGCTACTCAAGCTCCGCCAGGCCCTCGGCGAGCCGTACGATGGTCGTCAGGAGTTCTTCATCCTGGGCCGTGTGCGGATGCGGATGGGCTTTCACTGGCGGCTGGCGTGCGGTACGCGCCGCGCCGCCGGTGGACGGCGACTGGCCTGCTGCACGGACTGTGGTCGCGTGCTCGAGGACGAGGAAGGCAACTACCTCACCCTGGAGGACTTCCAGTGCGAGGAACGACGCCGGCAGTGCCCGAAGTGCAAGGCGCCCCTCTGGACGCTGATGCGCCCGGGAAAGACCGCGAGTAGTGACAGACGCAGCGTGATCCTCAAGTCGATGTGCCGCATACCTACCATCGGCCCCATCCGGGCCGAGAAGTTGGTGGCTGACTTCGGCGAGGAGTTTCTTGCCACGATACTGGCTGACAACGTCCACGAGTTCATCAACTTGATGGACGCCAAGGGCAACTTCGTCTTCAGCGACCGCCAGGCCAAGCGCATGGAGCGTGCGATGGCCAACCTGGAGTTCGGCTTCGGCGAGGGCGGCTACCAGCCGACCGAGTTCATCAAGCGCTACCTCCCGGACGGCTACTTCGACCTGCTGGTGGTGGACGAGGGACACGAGTACAAGAACAGCGGTTCGGCCCAGGGCCAGGCCATGGGGGTGCTGGCAGCAAAAGCGCGCAAGACGCTGCTGCTGACGGGCACGCTCATGGGCGGCTACGCCGACGACCTGTTCTACCTCCTGTTCCGGATTCTCTCCCGGCGCATGATCGAGGACGGCTACCGACCGAACGCGCGCGGCAGCATGGCCCCTGCGGCCATGTCGTTCATGCGCGACCACGGCGTGCTCAAGGACATCTACACCGAGCGCGACAGCCAATCGCACAAGACGGCCCGGGGCAAGAAGCTCTCGGTACGAACGGTGAAGGCCCCAGGCTTCGGCCCCAAAGGCATCCACCGCTTCGTGCTGCCCTTCACCGTGTTCCTCAAACTCAAGGACATCGGCGGCAATGTGCTGCCGGTGTACCAGGAGGAGTTCGTCGACATTCCGATGGAGGCGCACCAAGACGCGGCCTATCGGCAGCTGGCTGGTAAACTGACCGCTGAGCTCCGCCAGGCCCTGGCACGGCGAGATACCACCCTACTTGGGGTGGTACTCAACGTGCTGCTGGCCTGGCCGGACTGCTGTTTCCGGCCGGAGGTGGTGAAACACCCTCGGACCCGGGACACCTTGGCCAGGGTCGATGCGATCTTCGACGAAGACCAGGCCAGCCCCAAGGAGGAGGCGCTGATCGAGCTGTGCCGTCAGGAGAAGGCGCTGGGCCGCAAGGTGCTGGCCTACACCGTCTACAGCGGCACGCGGGACACGACCAGTCGGCTCAAGCGCTTGCTCGAGCAGGCCGGTCTGAAGGTGGCGGTACTGCGTGCTTCGGTGGATACGGCCCGGCGCGAGGATTGGATCCTCGACCAGGTCGACCGCGGCGTCGACGTGCTGATCACCAACCCGGAGCTGGTGAAGACGGGCCTGGATCTGCTGGACTTCCCGACCATCGTCTTCCTGCAGACGGGCTACAACGTCTACACCCTGCAGCAGGCAGCGCGCCGGTCGTGGCGGATCGGTCAGAAGCAGGCGGTACGAGTGCTGTTCTTCGGCTATGCCGGCAGCTCGCAGATCACCTGTCTGCAGCTGATGGCCAAGAAGATCGCGGTAGCTCAGAGCACGTCGGGAGACGTTCCGGAGTCAGGGCTCGATGTGCTGAACCAGGATGGTGATTCGGTCGAGATGGCGTTGGCTAGGCAATTGGTCCACGGATGACAACAGCCCCTCTTCGGAGGGGTTCCTTCTCCCGATACCCTAGCGAAGCAGCTACCAGCGTCCTGCTAAACACGACAGACCCACGAGCAATCCACATATTTATTTACGCATAGTTTTGTGTATCATGAGCTTGCGCGTGCCATCCCTATGACTAAGCTGACTACTTTGATCGCACCGACACGACAATCGAATTGACTCAGACGATCACACCTACCTACTGCTATCGAATGACTTTGAGGCCACAGCGCATGAGTGCACTCCTAGACCGGGCTGAACAGGCGGTGTCCGCTACAGCAATGGTTCGAGGCTTTAGCGCGAAATTGAAAGAGGTCACCAGTGGTGAGGTCACTCACCTAGTGATTTTCAAGGACAATGAGCCGGCTGCAGTGTTGGTAGGCGTAGAGGCCTACCAAGCTCTGCAGGACGAACTCGAAGACCTCCGTGCTGAGCGCCTCGCCATTGAGCGCCTTTCCACCTTGGACAAACAGAAGACAGTGAGCCTTGAGGACATGGAGGCTCGCTTCAAATAGGCGAAGGTTGATGAAATGGAGCGTTCGGTTTCACCCTGATGTCGAGCACGATCTCGTCCAGCTAGGCAAAGCTGAGGCGAAAAGGGTACTAAAGGTAATCCGAGAGCGGATCGCGGAAGGTGAACCTGAAAAAATTGGCAAGCCACTCCGCGGTGCTCTCGCAGGGCATCGCAGGATCAGGACCGGCGATGTACGCATCGTTTACAAGATCGAAGGCACGGAAATCATACTGGTCCTATGCGTAGGGGCCAGACGTGATGACGAGGTTTACGGCGCTGCCAATAGAAGAGTCTGACTAGATCCCCCGCTTCGGCGGGGTTTCTTTTGTCTATAGCTCAACGACTACACACCGCTTGTCGCACTAGATGGCTGGTAGCTGGAAAAATCTTGAAAAGAGGAGGTAAGCAGTCGGGAAGCAGCGTCTCGAAAAACGACCGCTATCGACCCAAAGCGGTCGTTCGGCACCGGCAGAATCGGCCACAAAAACAGCCACCCACATAAGACTGCTATGACCCACATTGGGCATTAACTCATACGTGAGTGGCTGCGCCCTATCGATGGAAAGGCTAGATCTCGCACTCTGCCGCTTCATTAACGACTTCTTGTCTTGACTCCGTGGACGCAAGCTGCAGAACTTTCCAGTTATCTTCGTGAAGTTTGAACCTGGAGTCCATAGATCTCTGACTCATCGTTAGGGTTCTTTTCCCCCCCGCCCTCAATTCATTCGGCGCAGAGAGAAGAGCATCAAGTTCCGCATGCTCAAACACGAAGAACCGGCTGCGCGGATTTTCCCTATCAAGCAGAACAACGACGAGGTAGTCGAACCCACCTGCAAAGTGTCCGTTGACTGCTAGCTGGTTTGGCCAATCGATAGTTTTGACTTGAACGCGCTTCGTGCTCTCGTTTGTGACGATTACGACGTCCCATCCCTTTTGGGTTTCCCCGTGAGCCAGATAGGCCTCGATGTTCCTCTTCAACAGTTCGCCAAGAACCAAGTATTCGCCGATTGCGGCAGAGACGGAGCGGTTGTTATTCATGAGAAATGCCTGTGACTGTGAGGGCCTAGCTCTGCGGGTCGTCAGATGCGTCCGAGCTCAGCTTTTCAGACATTGAAGCATTTTTCAGTTGCCGCAACAACTTAGGCCTGCCAGATATCCCCCTTGGTCCTTCGGTGATCACTAAGTGTTTTTCTGTTTTTTCGTGAAAACACTGAATCAACTGCACCAAAGTTTTCCCAAAGCAGCTCATTAGGATATTTAGCTCTTTTTTCCTAATATCTAGAAAGGCATCTAGGTAATCTGACGTCACTATGTCAATTATCGTACTTAAGTTGCGCCCCTCGTTTCCCGCCCAGCGCAAACGAGCATGATTGATATTTTCTAGTTTCAACTCATCGCTACCAGAGGCATACGTAGCTTCAAACAGGCTTCCGTCAATTACAATTACTGGTAGAGCGATCACCGCTAAGAGATGATCCTCTGGCTTAAACTCATATTCATCGTAAGCTCTGGTAATATTTAAGCAGTTTGAGACCACTCCTTGTACCGCTTGATAAAACAAATCATTTCCTTTTGAAAAAGCCTGCCTTCCCGAGAATGAAAAACCATCTTCTCTGAACATATCTAAGCCTCTAAGCTCTTCACTTCCGGCGGCTGCCCAAGTGACAGCTTGCCCCGCAGATGAAGATATCAATTGAGCTGCCAATGCCGACGAAGCACATCGTTTCTCGTCTTTAAATAGAACCCAAGGCTTATCTTTACTCCACTTACATTCAACTACATGTTTAATCCGCAAAAATGAACGGCCAAGTGGGTGATTTGCTGTTGCAAGCACATCAACTTCTCTGACTCTGCCATCTTTGTCTTTTGCAAAGTGGCTTTGTTCTACCGAAAATTTTCTTTTCTTAAACTTATGAGCTGTAGAGAACTCCAGGGGGTAGCCTTCCATCTCTACCCATTGTTTTACTTTATCGCCCAAAGTAATTTCCATGAGACACCTAACTATGTATAGACGGTAAATACTGGATAGTTCTAGGCCACTTTTTACGGACAACGTTCCGGATCTACGCATGACTCCTTCAACTGCCTGGGGGCGCTCCGGAGGCGCGACAGAAGGGGGGAGAAAAAGCGATATATCGTGTGGTCAGATTACGAAGTCGCAAGCGGCGTGTCCACAGTCCGCTTCAGGCCGATTACTGCCATTTGCCCACGGGCAGCTTTGTGTCGTTAGCAGCCTTTCGCGAATGACCGTTAACGACCATAGTCGGTCATCACGGTGGCCGTGCAAGACTTCAGCGAGGATTCTGCAACAACTGAATCAGCCAGCCCATTGCTTGGTCGATGTATCACGTGGCGACGACCTCGATTTTAAGGTCATAGCCACCGAGCTTATGGCCTCCCCAGCTTGTCTTCTTAACGATTATTTGTTTATCACCATGGGACTCGCAGTATGGTGCACCAAATCGCAGCGCATCTTTAGTGGAGTCGGAAATATCAATCCCGAGGCTTTTTCGAACTAGAACTCCCGACAATACGAGGAGCCTCTCATTTGCTTGGCACGCGCGGCTATTGTCGTTCACGTTTAGCTTGATTTTTAATACCTTCGCAACACCTTCCACACCCTCTACGTAATATGCGAAATTATCGCAAAGTAGGTCATCTCCGACATCGTACATTTTTGAGGAAGCACACCATTGATCGGCAAATATGAGATTATAATATCCTGTCGAAACTCCCTCACTTAAAAGGAAGTCCTTTGCAAGGTATGGCGACCATCCTTGTGAGCCGAAAAATTCCGGCTTCATCTTTTCCAACTTTTTTAGCTTGCGCAAATGGGAAAAGGTATTTAACAGTTGCTTGTGCGAAACCACCTCAACCCTGGCGATGTGATCTGCCCAACGTAGGATAGCCTCGAGCCTGAAATTAAATAGCACTACCGCATACAACTTCGCAAGACGACGTAGCCTTCTGTCTTGCACGGTGAATTTAAGTCGCACGAAAACCGTCTCATAGGTCGAATATGCCATCATTGCAAACACGAAAGGCAAATACAGCGCTGTCAGCAGAGCGGGAACAATAAAGTCATAAAATGTCTTTTCCTGGCCAAGCTCTTTGAAATCAGTAGCGAGCATGTAAGCTGTGTAGACCAGTGTAAAAAGGCCGAAGGAGATGATAATGCCGTTGAGAAGTTTTTTAACTTGCAGGTACTTAATATCTGACTCTGAGACAGGGATCATCATACCTACCACAACCATAAATGGGACTAAAAACAATTCAGCCAGAAGTGGCAAACTGTAGATCCCGACCACGAACTGCAAGATGGCAAGCACCCTCAGATTTCCGACTACAGAGTTTTTGAAAAAGTGTGGTTCGTTTTTTATTTTTTCCAAATTGTAAATCGACATCAACCCCACGGAGAAAAACCAAAATACCGTATTCTTCAACTGATCAATATTCCATAGATCCCAACCCAACAAGAGATATACCATAGCGGCGGTATACACAGATGCCAACGAGAAGAGTATCATCAGGGGGCGTGATTGAAATACAAATGCTAGATTTTTGAAGGCTAATCGGACCTCTCTCATCCTTTTGGCAGAGCAAATATACGCTGCGGCGAGAATCAGCCACAGTGTGAACGCGATTTCCCTATTGTTTAAAATATCCATATTGCTGACCTTGGTGAAATGCTAGGTGAGCGGATGTTAAATGGCCTATCCCCTCAATTCCAATGTGGCAGAGCACATCGATAAAGGGAAATAGCAGCTAGCGGCCGTTAGCTGCTCATCCTGAAGGGCTGCTTTGGGTCGGTAGAGGTCGCCTGTTGACGTCCGCTTCTGGCCGAAATCGCCCCTTAGTCTTAGTCCGCTTCTACCGATTTGACTGAGCGCTTTTGCCTGTACCTCATGCGCTACACCTATCAGCACGGCTAAAGACGTGGCGAAAAGTAGTCCAGCGGACCCAAACGACTACGGTTACATTTCGAGACGCCAAACGACTACACCGGAGCCTGTCATGTTCGTTCGCGCCTACCTTCGAGCTTCGACGGATGATCAGGACGCCACCCGTGCGCGGGAGACGCTACGCACCTTCGCCGGCGAGCATGGCGCCCGGATCGCGGCGACCTATGTTGAGAACGCGTCGGGCACACTGCTGAACCGTCGTGAACTGCTGCGACTGCTGGCCGATGCCGAGCGTGGAGATGTACTGCTGGTGGAAGCGGTCGACCGATTGTCCCGGCTTGACCGTGCGACCTGGGACCAGTTGCGCGACCGGATCGCCCAGGCGGGCCTGCAGGTGGTTTCCCTCGATCTACCACTGACCCATGCATTGATCCGGCCGGCCACGGTCGGCGGCGACGGTCTCCAAGAGTGGATGACGAGGGCGCTATCCCAGATGTTCTTGGAATTCATGGCGGCGTTCGCTCGGAAGGACTACGAAACGCGACGTGCCCGCGCGGCCCAGGGCATCGCCAAGGCGAAGGCGGCAGGAGTTTACAAAGGGCGGCCCAGGGATGAGCAGCTGCATGCGCGGATCCGCGAATGCCTGGCCAGGGGGATGTCGGTGCGGGGGACGGCGCGGGTACTTGAGTGCTCAACCAGCACCGTGAACCGGTGCCGATCGCAGACTATCGCCGCCCAAAAACAGGAATGAGCCAGCTGCTTAACCAGCGAAGGGGAAAGGGAATTCCCACGCGCAACTATCGCGGAGCCCCTCTAGCAAACGCTATTCGTCTTCGCCCTCTGAGTGGCTAGCAATGTCCAGATAGTAGTTGTGCCACATACCAGCTTTTTGGTGAAGATAAGGGGTAACCGTGCTTGTACAGCACGAATTATCTCCCGAAGTGGGCGGACTTTTTTCATTGCCGATTTAACCGCACTGAATCAGCGCTCAACGTATCATCACGTGGGATATAGCATCTTGCAAGTAAAAAGGCTATAAAGGCAGCCACCGCCTAATCCAGAGGAAATCACGATGTCCCTAATTCAAGAATACCGTCAGACTGAAGCGACTATTGAAGAACTGAAGCAGCGCTTGGAACAGCTAAACAGCGACGGGCGCCTGCAGAAAGAGCTTGAGTTCGAAAAGCACCTGCGTGCTTTGCTGAGCGATTACAACAAGTCGCTCCGTGACGTCATCGCTATTCTGGACATGAACGCCACTGCCACAAAGAGCGTCGCCCGTAAGAGCAATTCCGCGCCGGCGGCACAACAGCGCCGGCCCCGCTCGTTGAAACGCTATGAGCACCCCGAAACCGGCGAGGTCATTGAAACTAAAGGCGGTAACCACAAGATACTGAAAGCCTGGAAAGCTAAGCACGGTGCCGACGTGGTTGAGGGCTGGCTTCAGGGCAATTAATCGTCCGCATGCCGCACAAGGCAGCGATTCATAATAGTGTTGAGTCGCTGCGCTTCTAGTACAGGTGAGGCCCCACTGCATCAGTGATGCCTTGTTTCGCCTCCGCCGTTCGTCGCTGTCAAGTTTGCCGGGACCCCTTTCGCTAATTTCTGTCTATCCATACAGCATCCTGAAAGGAGGTCCACTCTCATCTCCATTTCGCGCCCCATCCCTCGTCTCTGCCACAGTTGTCTCGGTCGTTCTGTCGACTATCAGAAGATCAAGGCTTCAGGGATTGAGCAGGCGGACTGCTATGGACATGCTCGGTGATGAGCAGGACAGCTTCTAACAATAGCAGTCTCTCTTCCGCCCTACGGAGCTGATGTACTGCCGTAACCTAATCGATTTGCTGACCGAAGAGCTCGACCAAGTTCGTCAGTGCCTAGGGCAAGCCCAACGCGCCAATCGTCTGTTTGTAGTTGAGTGCGACAACTAATTGCAGAACGCGATGCCCTCAAGGCGAAGGTGCAGCGTCATCGGCTACGCTACGTCCAGTTCGTACAGGAAGAGAATCAGCGTCACGGGCCCCGCAGGGTACGACTCTTCCCAGACGGCCGCGACGACCCTCCCTCACGGGCCCGGCGTCATATCCTCCGGCTGGAGTCGATGAACTCCGTCCTGCATGCAGATCTCTTCAAGGTGCGCGCGCAGCTGCAGGTCCTGCTTACCGAACACGGCAGCACGCCGTCGGCCCCGACGCGCATGCAGCATGGATAACGTGGGCACCAATGTCGTTGCGCTCGACTCCCGCTCGATAGCCGCCGCGTGTGGCGGGCAAAGTCCCCATGTCGACGACGCCAGCACCCAGCCAATCGGCCACGCCGCGCTCAATGCTAACTGCCCTCGAGGGCTGGCCTGATGCGGCCCTGACCGAAATCTTCAGCGCCCGGTCAGGCATTGGTGAGCTGACCCTCGTCTGGCCGACGCTTGCGCGTCCCACTGCCGTCGGCGAGCGGGTTGTACTCATCGCCCCTACCTGATCTGCCCACATGGGTGGCTGCAGGCCGGCGTCGATCTTGGCCGGTTGAGCATCATCCAGCTCCAGGGCAAAAACGTGCTGTGGACAGCAGAACAGTGCCTGCGCTTCGGTATCAGCGGCGCAGTGCTCTGCTGGCCCAGCCGTAAGGGTGATCGCCCGCTACGCTGGCTGCAGGTAGTCCCTGAAACCGGGCAGACCAGCGCTAAATGGCTATCAGTCTTTCTTGGCATCGCCAAGGTGGGCTAGCGCCCACTGCTCCGCAGTGGTAGTTGCTATTGCGTGCCTACCATTGAAGGTTGTGTCCTTGGGCCATGCAACACCCCGACCCTGAGCGAAGACTGCACGATACTTTTTGATGTGTTTGAGTCCTTCGTCACTCTCCTTCTCCATCTCGTCCATCAGGTAGGAAACCGACCAGACGTTGGACTTGAAGGGGCGCTTCAGTACCCGTTCGAGCAGGGCAGGCACCTCGCCATAGGCCAGAGTATCCCCCGCTAGGTAGACGATTTCGTTGCGGAAACGCGGCTCGAAGAACACGATGTCCGCTGTCAGCTTGCCGATATCGTCCGGGGTGGTAAGAGTGACCTTGGTATCCAGACTGCCCAGTGCATTGACCGTATCTGTGTCGAAATCAATCACGCCAAACACGGGCTCGAACAGGAAGCTGGTGAACATCCCGGTTGAGATGATCACCCATTCGGTTTGACTTTGCGCGCGCAGCAATTCACGCACATCGAGCTGTGCATCGAAAAGATCCTGGGGGCTGCCACGACCAATTACCTCGAAATCCACGCCGAATTGCCAAGGAAAGTACCGCTTGACGCCGGACTGGAGAGCAGCACGAGCAAGCTTCATCGGCGTTTCACGGCCAGCCACCATGCCTGCGCACCCAATGACAGTGTCGTACTGAGAGAAGACCGCGGCCAGTTGCTCGATAGAGTCGTTGACCAAGTCGGCAGCCACCATATTAACGCCCAAACTGCGCAGCTCATCTATCTCTTTTTTCTTACCAGGCGTCTGGCTGTTAATCGTGGACTCGCGCAGGAGAACGCTTACCTCGGAGCCGGGTTTTTGCTTGGAGATTCGCGCGAGGTTGCGCAACACTGGTAGGCCAAGTTCACCAGCGCCTAGTACGAGAATAGATTGAGTAGCGGTAGGAAAATTGAGAGTCATGATCAATCCTGCAGTCAGGTGTAGTATTGACCAATGCTGGCAGACAACAGCGACGCTTAGTAGAAGGCACACGCGTGATACCGGAGGAGAAATTGACCGAGCTGGAGATTCTCAGACAGTCGGAAGCCATCTGTCAGACGCTCAGGCGGGACGTTGATGGAGTACGCCGTGAGGTGCTAGCTCATGCAGGCAGTCGATGGTCCTTAGGTATCCTCCATGCACTTGGCGTCTACGGCGTCATGCGTCACGCAGAACTCGCACGACAATTGTCAGGGATCACCCAGAGAATGCTGACAAAGACTCTCCGCTCGCTCGAACGTGACGGCCTTCTTGTCAGACACGACTATGATGAGTTGCCGCCCAGGGTCGAATACGAACTGACAGCTCTAGGTATGAGCCTATTGGTTCGGATGACGCCCATCTGGACCTGGGTGGTCGAGAACGTTGAAGAGTTCCGGACAGCACGCCACGCCTTCGACGACAGAGGGAGTAAAAGACCTGCATGGCAGGATCCAAAGCCCATACCGGGCGATTGAAATAGGAATGACCCTAGAGGCTGGCTGTTAGCGACAGCTTTCACTCATATTATTAATACGCCTCATCGCCTATTACAGCCTCCGTAATTGGAAGCGGTAACTTCACGTTTAGCCATGTCAAAACCATGACTGCGCCCTATTTTTCCCTCGGCGCTTTGGGAGGCTTCGGTCAAGTAAGCTCCGTGCCCGTCGCGACTCCGGTGGTGAAGAGCCCAGAAAGAACTTTATGCTGTCGGGCATGCTCGAGATGCCGGCGCATACGATCAGCGGCTGCCAAACGATCCCCTGCCTCAAGTAGCGCCAGGAT
>Ga0157369_10001752_pt1 | contig 26307 bp, 18 predicted proteins | sample C25metaG_FD_113461 | JGI IMG/M metagenome (GOLD analysis project Ga0157369, IMG submission 113461) | Corn rhizosphere microbial communities from Kellogg Biological Station, Michigan, USA - C2-5 metaG | ecosystem: Host-associated > Plants > Roots > Rhizosphere > Soil | place: USA: Michigan... | reverse complement strand
TTATTCTGCCATTATTGCTACGCGCAGCATTATCAAAATTTCAAAGTTTCAGTGTATTGCCGTGCTTATGAAGTAAGGCAAATGGTTGATACGTTTGAAAAAGTAGATAAATTTTTAGGGCAGTTGGGAAATCCAATTGGAATAAAAAGTTATAAACCTTATCATTCTTTGGGCGAAGATTTTTTGCAAATTGAATAAAATAAGACAGGTTTTGTGCGCACAATTAAATGTTCAAATCGAAGGTTCTTCCAAAATAAGTTTGTATGTGTATGATAACAACACGTTCATTGTTGAATCGCTTCTCGACAAAGAAACAGTAGTAAAAGCTGTAACGCCGCAATCAGTCAATACCATTACAGACATCAATACCGGGGATATAGTAAAGGGTGAAATAAGAAAGCCGGGATTTAGTTACATAGAGAAAAATTCGGGGTCTAAAAATGTTTTCACATTTGCGTTGAAGCCACATTCATTCAGGGTGTTTAAGGTGCAATAATAAATATACATCGGCTCGTTTATCAACAATCCTATTTTTTCAATTCTGACGACTCAATAAAAATTCACGGAACTCACCTTATGTTCGTAGAAAACAAAAAAATTGTGCAATCGGTTGCACGTTCAGAAATTTCTTTTACTTTTAGTGATAATTGTAGAATCGACAATTATTAAAATGTAATAAAAAGTCTTTTGAAAATGTGTATTGAGCTTATTAACAAGAATACAATAAGACATTCGACAGTTTTTTGCAATCGACTAATGTCTCGGAGGGATGTTTCAACATTCTTCCTCTTTTTTAAATTAAATGTTGCCATAAAATGAAAGTATTTTTTGATTTTTATTTTGATGTCTTATTGAAAGCATCATGTAAAAAATCATTTAACCACGCAAAGATTTCGATATTCAAACCTTGATAGATGAAGAAAAGATGCCATGTCATTGTGTTGCTATTATTTATTATTTCGTTACACGTTATTGCACAAAATGTGCACAGCGATAATGGCGATGGCACTTATACTAATCCGCTTATCTCTCAAACAAAAAACTGTTTGTTTAATTGTATTATTCACACTTAAAATCAAACTACATTAAACTAATTGCTATGAAGAAATTATGCATTCTTGCGCAAATGTTTTTACCGCTATGCCTTATAGCACAGACTGCAACTATAAAGATTGATGTCGACAGAACCATCAGTGAAATTGACCCAAAAATTTATGGTGTATTTATGGAGCCGATTCATTTTAACGGCGCAAGAATGGGTTTACCGGATACGGTTGATTTTAATACAATGTATGGCAACTTATACGACCCCTCATCACCGCTTGCAAATGAAAACGGTTTCCGGAAAGATTATATTAATGCACTGAAAGAACTGAAGATTACAAATATGCGCTGGCCAGGTGGTAATTTTTTAATGGGTTATGATTGGAAAGATGGTATTGGTCCGAAAGACCAGCGACCTGTTCGCATTAATCTTGCATGGGGCGGAAAAGATAATAATCATGTTGGCACAGATGAATGGATGCAATTGAATAACGCAATCGGCAGTGAAAATGTTGTTGCCGTTAATCTTGGTTTAGGTTCTATTTTAGATGCTGCTTATTGGGTTGAATATTGCAATTATAAAAACGGCACTTATTATTCTGATTTACGTGCAAAGAACGGTCACCCTGAACCATACAATGTGAAAATTTGGGATTTGGGAAATGAAGTAGATGGTTTGCCCTGGGAGCTTGGTCATAAAAATGCAGAAGATTATGTAGAAACTGCAAGAGAAGCTGCAAAAGCCATGAAAGCAGTTGATAATACGATTAAACTTGTTGGTTCCGGTTCGTCTTATTATGAACCAACAAACGAATGGTTTGATTGGAATCGCAAAGTACTTGAGGGGATTGGCGACAAGATTGATTATCTCTCTATTCATCGTTATTGGGAAGGCGGTTCACCTGATAACTATTACAATTATATCGGTAACGGCGCAATGGATTTTGATGAAAAGATCCGATTAGTGTCAGAGCAAATTGAAACGGCAAGAAAAAAAATGCATTTTAAAGATCCGATCTATTTATCAGTTGATGAATGGGGCGCTTTTGGCAGAAGTTTTATAAATGTGCTGCCTGTTGCAGAGTGTTTAAATTCTTTTATTCGTCATGCAGATGTTGTGAAGATGGCAAATTTTACACTGGCAACTTCGTTGTTATCAAGCGACCCTAAAAAAGGAACTTTTAAATCGCCGTTGTTTTATACTTTCAAGCTCTTTTCAAATAATTGTCTCGGCACATCCGTTGATACTTATGTTGCCTGCGATACTTTTAGTACAGAATTATACAAAGGCATTAATTATTTAGATGCAACAACGGTTTATGCAAAAGATAATAATACGGTATTCATTAATGTTGTAAACAGAAGCGGGGATAAAGCTATTACAACAGATATTATTAGTAGTGCAGGAAATTTTTCTGGTAAAGCTGAAGCAAGTATTGTAAACAGCGATGATATAAAAGCTCCGTTTACTTTTGATAAGCAATCGCAATATTTGCCGGTTACAAAAGATGTAAAACTGGATAAAAATAAATTGTCATTCACATTTCCGCCACATTCTTTTACGCAAATAAAAGTTGGCGTAACAAACAAATAATGCGTGTACATAAAATGCTTTGTGAAACCTTGTATTCTTTGTGTCCCTGGTGGTTACAACCTCAATCGTGAAGTAGAATAAGCCGAAAAAATATTTCAAACATTATACATTCGCAACATAAACTAACGATTAGTTACTTAAATGTTTTATGAAGAAGATTGCTTACATCATCCATATTATATGCTGCATTTTTTTTGCAACCGGGTGCAATGAAAAAAAGCAAAACCAGTTATTTAGTTTTTTATCTTCTGATAAAAGCGGTATCAATTTTACCAACACAATTGACGAAACAAAATTGCCCGGTGATGCATTAAACGAATTTGCTTACATGGGTGGTGGCGTTGGCATTATTGATGTTAATAATGATGGTTTAAAAGATTTATTTTTTTGTGGCAACCAGGTAAGCAGTAAACTTTATCTCAATAAAGGTGATAACAAGTTTGAAGATATAACACAAAGTGCAGGCGTATCAACCAACGACTGGATTAGCGGCGTTAGCGTTGTTGATATTAATGCCGATGGTTATGATGATATTTATCTCTGCACTTACGGAAAAACTTTAGGCACTCATTCAAGCAATTTGGTTTTCATCAATCAACATAACAATACATTTAAAGAAGAAGCTGCAGATTATGGTTTGGCAGATACAAGCTATTCAACGCAGGCAGTGTTTTTTGATTATGATAAAGATGGTGACCTTGATATGTATTTAGCCAATTACATGTTGAATGCGTCTTATTCAGCAAACTATTTGTTTCCAAAAAATTTGAGTGGTTATTCACCTGCCAACGATAAATTATATAGAAATGACGGAAACAAAAATGGTCATCCTGTATTTACTGATGTTTCGATGGAAGCTGGTATAAAAGAAGATGGTTATGGATTAGGTGTTTCCGTATGCGATTTTAATATGGATGGTTATCCTGATGTTTTTGTTTGCGGCGATTTTGTATCGAACGATGATTTATGGTTGAATAATAAGAACGGAACATTCACCAATATACTCGATGCATCTACAAAGCATCAAAGCTATAGCAGCATGGGTTGCGATGCTGCTGATATTAATAATGACGGCTTATTTGATTTTGCCTCTGTTGATATGATGCCCGAAGGTAATTATCGGAAGAAGCAAACTTTTTCTTTTATGAATTACGACAGGTATCAGCAGGAAAGAAATCTTGGATATTTACCGGAGTTTATGCGCAACATGTTGCAATTAAACAATGGAAACTATCAGCGTGGAGATACGTCAATTCCATTCTTTAGTGAGATAGGACAAATGGCTGGCATCAGCGAAACAGACTGGAGCTGGAGCATTCTTTTCGCAGATTTTAATAACGATGGTTATAAAGATGCCCATATAACAAATGGTGTTGGCAGGGATTTTATAAATGCAGATTTTATTTCTTTTAGTCAAAACTCCGGACAAACAATAACGGAAGAACAGTTTAGAAAAACATTGCGCGATAAACTGGTGGCGCTAAAGCATGTTGAGTTACCCGATTACTTATATCTCAATAATGGCGATTGTACTTTTTCAAACATTACAGATTCATCGGGCATCAAACAAAATTCCATGTCGAACGGCGCTGCTTATGTTGATTTGGATAATGATGGTGATTTGGATTTAGTTGTAAACAATATTAATAAAGAAGCATTTGTTTTAATCAATAATGAAAATCAATCAAACAAAACAAAAACCAGTCACAGTATAAGTTTTATACTGCAGGGAGATAGTTTGAATACGAAAGGTTTTGGCGCAAAAATTTTTGTTTATAACGATGGCAAATCACAAGTACAGGAAGAATATCCGGTACGTGGATACTTATCAACTTGTGATACAAAACTTTTGTTCGGCACAGGAAAAAATACAAAAGCAGATTCTGTTGTTGTTGTATGGGCTGACAATAAAAAACAAGTGTTGGAAAATTTAAACACTGATTCAACTTATACATTAAATCAGAAAAATGCAACTGAAGTTTGGGAACCATCTTCACAAAACATCAATCAAAAAATTTTTACTGATGTTACAACATCAATGAATGCAATTTATAAACACACAGATGTTATTTATAACGATTACGCAGATCAGCGTTTGTTGCCACAAAAATATTCGCAGTTAGGACCATTCATTTCAACAGGTGATATCAATAAAGATGGTAAAACGGATTTTTATATTGGCGGCGGATTTAATTCGCAGGGTAAAATTTTTATGCAGCAAAGCAATGGAAATTTTATTGGCAAAGATTTTATTCCAACTTCAAAATTCACAGAGGATGAAGGCTCTGTTTTATTTGATGCAGATGGCGATGATGATTTAGATTTATTGATTACTTATGGCGATACGCGTTACAGCGATACATCAATGTTTTATCATCCGCAATTATATCTTAATGATGGCAAAGGAAATTTTATTGTACGTGCAAATGCAATTCCATCAAACGTTAGAACAATTGCAGGATGTGTTAGTGTTGCAGATTATGATGGTGATGGTGATATGGACGTGTTTATCGGCGGACGTGTTTCCAAAAAATATCCTTTATCACCTAACAGTTATTTATTACAAAACACTAATGGAATATTTGCGGATGTAACAAATAATGTTTGTGCTGCATTAACAAAAGCAGGAATGGTAACGGCTGCACAATGGGCAGATATTGATAACGACAAGCATCCTGATTTAATTATTGCAGGAGAATATATGCCGGTTAAATTTTTTAAGAATGATGGAAAGAAACTTACTGAAATCACCGCATCCACAGGCTTGCAAAACATGAATGGTTTATGGAGAAGCCTGATTGCAACTGATGTGGATGACGATGGCGACAAAGATTTTATTGCAGGCAATTTAGGTTTGAATTGTCATTATAATACGAGTGCGGAGTATCCGATGAAATTATATGCAGGAGATATTGATAACAATGGCAGCATCGATCCTGTTATGTTTTACTATATTAAGGATGAAAACGGAGAAAGGAAATTATATCCCTCTGTAAACCGTGACCTGCTTGCAGCCCAGGCGCCTGTAGTTAAGAAAAAATTTTTATTAAATAAAGATTATGCGAAAGCGACGGCAGAAGATATTTTTCCAAACAATAAAGATTTGCAAATATTAACCTGCAATGAAACAGAAAGTTGCTGGATTGAAAACAAAGGCAACGGAAAATTCATAAAACATATTTTACCAAAAGAAGCACAATTTGCGCCGGTCAATGCAATTGTTTGCGGAGATATGGATGGTGATGGAATAAAAGATATTTTGCTTGGCGGCAATGAATATCAAACAGAGGTAATGACCGGAAGGTATGATGCATCGTATGGTTGTTTTTTGAAAGGACTAAACAATAAAACGTTTGAAACTATTCCGCCCGCCATATCAGGATTTAAAATTGATGGTGATGTAAAAGATATGAAACTTATCAGGACTAATAATAATCAAAAACTAATTCTAGTTGCCGTGAATGATGACTACATGAAAATTTTTAAGTGTAAATAGTACACTTATTTTCATGATGAGACTGCATGCGCTATTTCTTACCCTTTTTTAATGAAGATTCTCTTACAATTAATTCGGATTTTATCACAACTGTGTTTGTGAGATTCATGTCCCATAATCCTTTCAGATGATTGATCAAAGTACGAGCAGCAACCTGACCCATTTCAAAACCGGGATAATTTATAGTAGTTAATTTAGGATTCACCACTTTCCCGATGATATCATTATTAAAACCTACAATAGCGATGTCTTGTGGTATACGAATACCTGCATCTTTTAATACCTGCATTATCACTGCTGCGCAAAAATCATTGGTAATAAAAATGCCATCAGGCAATTGTTTCATAGCTAAAATCTTTTTCGCGGAACGTATCGCATCATCTTCTTTAATACCGTCAATTATCACAAGCTTTTCATCATATTTAAGATGATTATCCTGCAAGGCTTGTCTATAACCTTTCATTCGCTCGGAGTACACATTTCTTTTCAGGCTTGAAGTTATGAGCGCAATACGTTTACAACCTTGTTGAATCAAGTGTGTAGTAGCATCATAACCTGCGCGGAAATTATTGATGATGACCTTAGCGTAATCGCTGTTTTCAAAAACGCGATCAAAAAAAACTACAGGTATATTTTTATCGCGAAATTGTTTGAAATGAGAAAGTTCCTCCGTATCAAAAGAAAGAGAAGCTATCACACCATCAACCCTCTTATGAAAAAGATTGAGGGCGTTTGCTGCTTCAAGATCCGTGTTTTCTGCAGAGTGAACAATTATAAGATGGTACTTCGCCTCCGTAACAATTTTTTCAATGCCCGCTAATACAGAAGTAATAAAATAGCTGTTCAATTCATGCAGGATAACACCAATGGTATGCGTTTTTTGTAAACGTAAACTGCTTGCAAACGGATTATGGCGATAGCCCAATTTTTCAGCCAATGCATTTATTTTTTTTCTTGTATCAATGCTGATGGATGGACTCTCCTTAAGAGCGCGGCTTACAGTGGCAGGTGATACCCCGAGTTGCTTAGCTATATCGTAAATGGTAACGTCTTTTTCCTCTTTTGCTTTCATAAATAAGGGTAAATATAAGAGAGTTTTAAAAAAAAAATTATGCAACCGATTGCTTTTAAAAAACAAACCACTACTTTAGTAGTCGAAATAAGCTGTTAATTTGCAATTTTACCTGTTGAGTGATATTATTAATGCAGCGAAAAGGTACATTAGAGATGTCTTATTTCGTAATCGGTTACATTAAATTATTTCTAACCAAAACCGCTTGAGATGATTTGCTATGCCAATGATACATGAAAGTCGTTCTATTTAATTCCCGGCTCTGCACAACGCATACCTTATTCGTTTATTCATCTAATAATGCATGAATCCATAATTAAAACAACTGCTATGACTATAAACATTTACAATCGACTTTGTAAGCCAATTTTTTTCTTTGATAGAAAAAAGGTGTTAGCTATATTATCTCTGCTTTTTTGTACAGCTTTTACCTTAACTGCCCATGCGCAATCAACAGTGCATGGAAAAGTTATGGACGAGGCAGGAAAGCCTGTACCATCTGCATCTGTAACGGTAAAAGGAACCTCACGCGGAACAACTTGTGATGAAAATGGCAGCTTCTCAATATCCGCCTCATCAGGTGATGTATTAGTGATAAGTTTCGTGGGCTTTATCAACAAAGAAGTAGAGATTGGTAATGAAAACAATATAACTGTTTCGCTAACTCCAAGCAATCAGCAGCTTGAACAGGTAATCGTCATAGGTTATGGTACTCAAAGACGGACAGCCGTTACAGGCGCTATCTCAACCGTAAGCGGTAAAACATTAAACGAACTTCCTGTGATAAGTGTACCGGAAGCGCTGCAGGGGCGTGTACCGGGAGTAAATGTTGTAGAAAACGGAAGCCCGGGATCGCAACCGATCGTTTCCATAAGAGGTATCAGTTCTATAACATATGCTTCCAATCCTTTGTATGTTGTGGATGGATTTCCTACAGGTGATTTATCAACGATTGACACAAGAGATATTGAATCGGTGGATGTTTTGAAAGATGCATCTGCCGCAGCTATCTACGGATCGAGAGCTACGAGCGGTGTAATAATGATAACAACTAAAAAAGGGAGGAGAGATGGGAAATTACACGTTAGCCTGAATTCTTATTACGGCATTCAAAATGTTAGTGAAAGGCTTAGCTTGTTGAACCCCGAGCAATTTGACCAATATGCAACCGCTTACAGGGGAAGTAAGGTATCCAGGCGTTCAGACCCTGCCTGGGTTAATACGCCAATATACCAAGGCGCAAATACTACTTATGGCAATAATGTTACGGATTGGCAGGATGCATATTTTAGGCAGGGTAACATGACGCAAACCAACATTGGAGTGAGTGGAGGTAATGACATCTCTCGTTTTTATGCTTCCGCCGGTTTTTTTGATCAGACAGGTATAGCGCCTGCTGTAGGGTACCGCCGTTACAATTTTCGTATTAATTCAGAACATACAATTAGCAAAACTTTCAACTTTGGGGAGAACTTGTATCTTGCCTATGGCGATCAAAGCTACGATAATAATGAAACGGGCACAAGGTCAAATCTTGTGAATGTGATTAAGATGATGCCCTATATGCCGGTATATGATCCTACTACCAACGGAGGATATAGAGGTGTAAATTCTGTTTTGGACGGAGGCGACCCGACTAACCCATTAGAGGATGCAGAATTAAAGAACCCGGGTAGTAGAACAACTGTTAAGGTTTTGGGAACAGTTTATGCAGAAATAAATTTCACAAGGTGGTTAAAATTCCGTTCAACCTTCGGTGTTGATTATGCCAACAGCTTGGACTATCGCTTTTCTCCCATATTTAATGATAGTGGTACCGTTGCCGGCTCGAGCGCAATACAGGCGACTATCACGAATAACAGATCTATTTCTGCTGTTCAGTTATATACAGAGCAACTTAGCTTTGATAAAAATTTTGGTAGCCATCATGTTAACGCAATTGCAGTTTATGAGTATCAGGGTCAGAAGATACGCAACGAAAATGCAAGTGGCAACCAAGCCTCAAATGATCTTAAAACGCTGAATAACGCAAGTAATATATCTGCTCAAACACTGGTTGGGGAAAATTCCCTGATATCTTATGTTGGCCGTGTAAATTACGATTTTAAGGGTAAGTATCTGTTGAGCGGCGCTATTCGTAGGGATGGTCTTTCCGTTTGGGCTCCGGGCAAAAAGTGGGCAACATTTCCTTCCGGCTCAATAGGCTGGAGGATAGATCAGGAAAACTTCATGAAGAACCAAACAAAAATTTCTGAGTTGAAGGTTCGCGCAGGTTATGGGATTACCGGGCTTAATGGAACAATTTTAGGCAATACTCCCTGGTTAGTGGGTGTTAATGCCAATAGCGCTTACTATCCTTTCGGCAACGTAATAAGCAGCGGTCCGGCCTCTTCAATCCAGGCCTTCGGAAATAAAGATCTGGAGTGGGAAAAAACAAAACAAATAAATATAGGTTTTGATTTGGGCTTGCTTAATAATGCAATCACCCTATCCGCAGAGTATTATCAGCGTAAAACAGATAACCTGATATTAGCAGTTCCTCTTCCTCCATCAATGGGATATTTAACAAGCAGTGTAATTGCAAACGTGGCTGCTATGAAAAATAATGGCTTTGAATTACAGGCAGGATATAATGACGGGAAGGGCGTTTTTCAATGGAATGCAACCGGCAACCTGAGTATTATTACGAATAATGTGATTTCACTGGCGCCTGGAGTTCCTAACATCGAAGCTGGATCTGATGTAGATCTGACGGAAGGATATAATGTTACCAACACGGCACCTGGCCACCCCGTTCAATCTTTTTACGGATGGGAAGTAGAAGGCATTTTCCAGAGTGGAGATGAGATAAGTAAATCTCCTTTCCAAACTGGGGGGACAGGACCTGGTGATATTAAGTTCAGGGACCTTGACGGAAATGATACTATTGATATTAGAGACCGTACATTTTTGGGCAGTTTCATTCCTAAATTTTCATATTCCGTTAACCTTGGAGCAAATTATAAAAATTTTGGCCTGACATTATTTTTTCAAGGTGTGCAGGGCAACAAGATATACAACGCATTACGTACAACTACAGAAGGCATGGTTCGTTTCTTTAATGCAGGCACCAGAGTATTAGATGCATGGACGCCTTCTAATACGAACACTAATGTGCCGCGTGCTGAATCCTCTGATCCCAATCAGAATGCACGGCCCTCGACACGATTCCTCGAAGATGGTTCATATCTGCGTCTTAAAAACATAATGGTGAGCTATAACGTACCGGAAAAATCTTTACAGTCGTTGACTAAGGGAACAGTCAAGAATCTCAATATTTATGTATCGGCTCAGAATATCCTGACATTTACCAAATATTCTGGTTATGATCCTGAAGTCGGTAACAGGGCGCCCGGCTCATCATCATTAACTAATGGTATTGACTATGCTGTATATCCTCAACCCAAAGGTTATCAGATAGGTATCAATGTAAATTTTTAAAAAAAAGAAATAAAAACTTTTATAAAATCTAACATTATGAAGCGAAATATAAACGTGCTATTTATTGCAATTATTTTGACCATAGGGTTGATAATTGCGTGCGACAAGAAGCTGGATGTAACTGATCAAAATAATCCAACTACAGAGAGTTATTTCAAGACTGCCCTCGAATTGCAAAATGGTGTAAACGCAATATATTCGAGTTTACGTGCAGGGAATTTGGTAGGTCGTGAATGGTTTTTTACCCACGATATGAGGGGCGCTGAGACCTGGGCTGGCGGTTCTCAATTAGAAGCGCCAAGAGCAGAGTTGTTAAAGCAACCATCACCCTCTCCCTCAAATTCCGTGATGACAAGTGTATGGAATGGCACATATCAAATGATTAACAGGGCTAATCTTGTAATTTCAAAAGCCCCTACTGTAACCGATGATCCCGCTCTGAGAGATATATGTGTTGGTGAAGCCGAATTTTTAAGAGCCTGGGCATATTTTGAACTCGTAACAATGTGGGGTGATGTTCCTGTTTATACCGATCCTATTACTTCTACTTCAGACTATAAGGCCAAATCACCTGCGGCCGATGTTTATGCCATAATTATTAGTGATCTAACCGATGCGGTGGCGAAATTGCCAGCAACTGCAGCACAGCAAGGGCGTGCCACGTCCGGTGCTGCAAATGCTCTGTTAGGGCGAGTGGAAATGCAGAAAGGTGACTATGCTGCTGCAAAAGAAGCGCTCTTAAAAGTTTATGGGAAATACAGTCTCGTACCTAACTATTCTGATAATTTTGATGGCGACATAAAGCTTGGATCCTCACAGCTTACGGTTGGTCACGAGTTTAATTCAGAATCCGTTTTTGAAGTGGCTTTTGTTGACAAAGGAGATAACAACTTTAATTGGGGTTATACTGGCGAAGGAGCTACAAATCCTGTAAGCATAATGCGCAGCCAGGAGTATGGTATAGTGTGGGGCAATGTAATTCCTTCTGATCAATTGCTCGATGAATTTGAACCTAATGATCCACGATATAAATATACCTTCTATGAATCCGGCGATCACATTCTAACCATGGGAGGCACTGAACCGGGAGTAGCACTTACAGAAGATGGTATGAATGTAGCGCAGAGCAACCACGATGGTGTAGTGAAAAAAAGAGTATTCCGCAAATATTCAATACTTGACTGGACCGATGATGGGTTTCATCCTGATGGTATTAACCAGCGTATGATTCGGTACGCAGATGTGCTACTTATGCTCGCAGAGTGTGAAGCTGAAGTTGGATCACCGTCTCAGGCTGCAAAATATATAAATGAGGTGCGTGCCCGACCAAGCGTAAATATGCCACCGGTAACCCTAACCACTAAAAACCAGGCATTAGCAGCAGTTATGCATGAAAGATCCGTAGAATTAGCAGGGGAAGAAGTGAATAATATAGATATTTTAAGATGGAGAGCAAAAGGTTATTATCCTTCGATCAGACCTGATCCAAAACCAGGTCAGGTTAATTTCTTCCCGATTCCTGCAAGCGAAATAGCGGCAAATCCTTTGTTAAAATAAAGATGACTTTTTAGCGAAACAGAGGCTGTGTTAAAGCCTCTGTTTTTAGTATCCTGTTTAGCAATTTTTATTACGAATGTTTCAGGGCGAATGTTTGCATCTCAAAATATCAGCATAACTAAGTCAACTGCCTATTGTTCGATCAAATTCTGGTCTTTGATTTTTTTTGCAATGAGTATTTTTGCAGGCTCGTGCAAGCAAAAGGCAATGCCTAATGAGTATATGATAGACCTTCTAAAAACTGCAGAAAAAAATGATTACAATCCTCATAACATTTTTAGTCCCGAAGCTATAGTCAAATTCTCAGATTCCATTTTAAACAAATCTTCTGATGAAAACACTATAGCCAAAGCACTGAACACAAAAGCAAATGCACTGCTGCAGTTAGGTGAAGAACAAAAAGCAATCGATATCTACCAGGAATTACTTCATAAAGTACCGCCCGGAGATTTCGACAAACGACAAACTATTTTAAAAGAAATGGCTAACGCATTTTTTAGGTTAGGTGAAAGAATGAACTGCATTCATAACCACAATGCCGAATCCTGCATATATCCTATTTCAACAGGCGGAATGCATCAAAATAAAACAGGTTCAGAAAAAGCCATTGAATTATATAAAACAATTTTAGCCAACGACCCCAACGACCTTGAATCAAGATGGCTGCTAAATATTGCCTGCATGACCACAGGCGGTTATCCGCAGCAAGTGCCACCGCAATTTCTTTTAAAAATTCAGAATGATGACAGCATGCGTTTGATAAAGCCTTTCAAAGATGTTGCGGCAAATGTTGGTCTTAATTATAAATGCATTGCCGGCGGCTGCATTATTGATGATTTTAATAATGATAATTATCCTGACATTGTATTGAGCAGTTGGTCGCTTTCAGAGCCTATGCGCTATTACAGGAATAATGGCAACGGAACTTTCACTGATGTTTCCGATTCATCAGGACTGGGATATTTAACCGGTGGTCTGCACATTGAACAAACCGATTATAACAATGATGGCTTGAAAGATATTTTTGTGTTGAGAGGCGGATGGAAAGGAAAATTTGGGAACAATCCTAACTCTTTATTGCGCAACAACGGTGATGGCACATTTACGGATGTAACAAAACAAAGCGGGCTGCTTTCTTTTCAACCATCACAAACAGCTACGTGGGCAGATTTTAATAATGATGGCTGGCTTGATGTATTTATAGGAAATGAAACATCGCCGGAGGAAGAAGCGCATCCATGTCAATTATTTATCAATAATAAAAATGGAACTTTTACTGATGTTGCCGCAAAAGCTAATTGTGCAATAACGCAGTTTGTAAAAGGTGTTACTTCAGGTGATTACAACAACGACGGATTGACAGATATTTTCATTTCAACAATGAATGGAAATAAAATCCTTTTAAAAAATGAATCGTCAAAAACCGGGAACGTAAAATTTGAAGATGTGAGCAAGCAAGCTGGTTTAAGCAATAATTTAACCCGCACTTTTCCTGCATGGTTTTGGGACTATGATAACGACGGATGGCTCGATATTTTAGTGTGCGGTTATGAATTTACGCAATCACTTTCTTATTATGCAGGAGCAGAAGCAGTGCGATTACCGATTGGCAATGCAGGTAAAATTTTCCTATTTAGAAATAAACACGACGGAACTTTTGAAGATGTAACCAATAAAGTTGGTTTGAATAAAATTGCTTTTGCAATGGGATCTAATTTTGGCGACATTGACAATGATGGTTATCTCGATTTTTATTTGGGCACCGGAAACCCGCAGCTACAATCAGTTGTGCCGAACAAGCTGTTTAAAAATATAAACGGTAAAAGTTTTTTAGATATAACTACATCTGCACGTGTGGGCAATTTGCAAAAAGGTCATGCTGTTTCTTTTGCTGATCTTGATAACGATGGCAATGAAGATATTTATATTAAAATGGGCGGTGCTTACACAGCAGACGCTTATGAAAATTCTTTGTATTTAAATCCCGGTCAAAATAACAATCACTGGATTAATATTTCATTGGAAGGAACTGTTTCCAACAGAGCAGCAATTGGTGCAAGCATAAAAGTAACATTTAAAGAAAATGGTATTGAACGTTCTGTTTACAGAGATGTAAATTCCGGCGGCAGTTTTGGTTCTAATCCTTTGCAACAGCACATCGGTATTGGCGGAGCAAAGTCAATTGAAAAGATTGAAATAACATGGCCTGTTACCGGCAAAACACAGGCATTTGAAAATCCTCCGGTTGATACAAATATTAAAATTAAAGAAGACAACAATAAACTTGTTACTTATCAATTAAAGCGGTTTGATTTTGTTTCAGAAAAACATGAATTAATTGCATGTTCGCCAAAATAAATTGCTTTACCTTTCTTGCTAATGGGAAAAAAATAATTATCAAACTATAGCAGTAAAGAGGAAATATAAAACCTATCTCGTATTAATAAGAAATTCGCAACCGATAACAAATTCAAATAAATATTATGATGCAAGTATTATTAGGAGAAAAAGAATATTTCAAAGGCATTGATCAAATTAAGTATGAAGGACCCGAAAGCGATAACCCGCTTGCCTTTAGGTGGTACGATGAAAATAGAATGATTGCCGGTAAAACTTTAAAAGATCATCTTCGTTTTGCATGTGCTTACTGGCACTCATTTGTAAATGAGGGCGGCGACCCTTTTGGTCCCGGTACACATGTTTTTGAATGGAATAAAAAAGCCGATGCGGTTGAAAGAGCAAAAGATAAAATGGATGCAGCTTTTGAATTCATTAGCAAAATGAATTTGCCTTTTTATTGTTTTCATGATATGGATATAGTGGATTATACAAAGGATGTAAAAGAAAATGATAAGCGCCTGCAAACAATGGTTGAATATGCAAAGCAAAAACAAAAAGACAGCGGAGTAAAATTGTTGTGGGGCACAGCAAATGTTTTTTCAAATCCTCGATACATGAATGGTGCATCAACCAATCCAGATTTTCATGTACTTGCACATGCAGCAGCGCAGGTGAAAGGCGCGATTGATGCAACTATTGAATTAGGCGGCGACGGTTATGTTTTTTGGGGCGGAAGAGAAGGCTACATGACTTTGCTCAACACAAACATGAAACGCGAAAAAGAACATCTTGCCCGCTTCTTACATACTGCAAAAGATTATGCAAGAAAGAATGGTTTTAAAGGAATTTTTCTCATCGAACCAAAACCAATGGAGCCAACAAAACATCAATACGATTATGATTGTGAAACGGTGATTGGTTTCTTGCGTCAATGGGATTTGCTGAATGATTTTAAAATTAATATCGAAGTAAATCATGCAACACTTGCAGGTCATACATTTCAACATGAGTTGCAGATTGCAGCAGATGCAAGTGTGTTAGGTTCTTTAGATGCCAATCGCGGCGATTATCAAAACGGATGGGACACTGACCAGTTTCCAAACAACATTAATGAACTGACAGAAGCCATGCTTGTTTTATTAGAAGCTGGCGGTTTACAAGGTGGCGGTATTAATTTCGATGCAAAAATTCGTCGCTCTTCAGCAGACCCTGCAGATTTATTTTATGCGCACATTGGCGGCATGGATACGTTTGCACGAGCATTAATTACTGCTGATAATATTCTCAAGAAATCAGACTTTAAAAAACTTCGCAAAGAACGTTATGCCTCTTATGATAGTGGTAAAGGCAAAGCATTCGAAGAAGGTAAAATTTCATTAGAAGATTTACATACCTATGCCATTGAAGCTGGCGAACCGGAAACAAGAAGCGGCAGGCAAGAATATCTTGAAAATTTAGTTAACAGATATATTTAATTGTAGTTTGAGTGTAATACTGAATAGTTGTGTTTTAAAAGAATTTCCGGAAGTGGGTCAGTAACTAACCCACTTCGGAAGTTTCAGATTCGGCATAATAATAAACAAGTAAAAAGTACCATAATATGCAACGCCATGGAAGATGATTGGATATGTTACATGTAATAGCAGGGGCGAGAATACACCTTTATTGCAGACACTTCATTAATGCCAACTCCTATTAGCGCCATGTGATGAACAGTATGTTTCAAATTATATATCAGTTCCCGAAAATAATTTGTCGAAATAACGATCGTGTCGTTTGAAACTTTGTGCATCAAACAAAGAATTTTCACTCCATCACCAACTAAACTGTGATACTTTTGTTATACTTCTGCAAGCATGCTAAAACAAAAGTTACCCGGTGAGAAAATAAAGGAAGAACTTTTAAATCACATCAATATTATAAGAGATTTTAAAACTGTTGTTATTAAAGTATCGACACGTAAAGCCCGTTGAGTGGAATAGGAAGAGGGGCATGATGTACAAGAATATTACAAATGTAAACTTCAAGTACTTTATATTTAAATTAGGTTATGATAAAAGGATTATTTGAAACACATATCAATGTGAGTTCACTTGAACGATCAATGAAATTTTATGGTGAAATGTTGGAATTAGAATTAGGAAGGTATGAAGAGGAGAGAAGAGTCGCATTCTATTGGTTGGGTAATTGGGGCGAAGCCATGCTTGGTATTTGGGAAAAACCGCAACCGCAGGTTTTAGAACAACATTATGCTTTTCGCTGTGATGCGGATGATGTCTTAAAACTCTCGACAAAATATCTTAAGAAAAGAAAATTGCCTTTTCATAATTTTTTGAACGATGGCTCTGAAAGACCGATGGTTTTTGCATGGATGCCTGCTATTTCGATTTATTTTAATGACCCCGATAATCACTCTTTGGAATTTATTTCGATGCTTCCCGGTAAACCAAAGCCCGAACTTGGAGTTATTTCTTATGAAGAATGGATGTTACATAATAAGTAATAAACAACTACAATCAATAAAGCCATAAGAAAATTTTCTGAAGCTTGTTTTTTTCTTTTAATAGTTTCAATTACTATTCAAAATCGTATTTATGTTTAAAGACCGGGTAAAAATCCTTGCCATTTCAGGAAGTCTTCGTCCAAATTCTTCTGCAACATTTGTTTTAAATCATGTGGCAGCATTAATGCCTGCCAATGTAGAATTCAATGTGTATAAAGATTTGGGTAACCTGCCACATTTTGATGATAGTGATAATGTTCCTGCAGAAGTTAAAAAGTTTAGAGGACTAATTAGTGAATCGGATGGTGTTTTTATCTGCACACCTGAATATGCATTTGGTGTTCCCGGTACTTTGAAAAATGCTTTGGACTGGACCGTTTCATCAGGAGAACTTACATACAAACCTGTGGCTTTAATAACTGCCGCATCGATTGGAAAGAATGCCCATGCTGCGCTTTTATTAATTCTTTCTGCGTTAACAGCAAAAGTTGCAGAGGAAGCAACTTTAGTGATACCATTCGTTCGAGCCAAACTAAATGAGAACGGAGAAATAAAAGATGCAGCAACACTTGATGCAGTAAAAAAAGTTATTAATGCCTTTCTTAAAACAGTTGAAACAACCGAAAAAGTAGATTTGAACAATTTGCGCTAACATGCTGGGAGGGAGTTTGTATCTATGTGTTTTTATAGATAGCCATTTCGCTCATGTATTTTTCTATTGTAGAGGGATTCATGTAACGCTCATGCATCATCGGCATTTTATTAATGTTGTCTGCACCCTGCCAGTTTTTTGTATGCATGGTGTTACGAATAAAAGTGCTCCACGCAAGTAGTTGATAACCGAGACCGTGAGCAATACAAATACTGTCTGTTCTGAATTCAAACCGATCAATATAGCGCGAAGAAAATATGTGACTAATACCCGAACCTATCAACGAGAATAAACTTCTTTGCTCAAAATCTGCGACATGGCTCAGTTCATGACCGATAATTCCTATCTGCGCATTGAAATCCATTTTTGCTAACATGATTGGTTCAATTTGTGACGTTGAGCTGTCACTGATAATTATTATAAATGTTCGTTTATTACTGCTTAATACAATACCCGGGAAAGTTGGTTTTGTAGCAAGCGTAGAAACTGCGGGCTCGTAAATAAATTTAATGTGGGTATCCTTTAATTCCGGATAGTACGACAGTGCTATAAGAGTTTGCAAAGCAAATTGCGGAATTAATATTTTATTCTTTCCCAATTCATTAAGGAGGCGAAGACTATCTTCAGTTGAAAAGGCACTGCGTTCAAAGTGCCTTACAGGACGGGTCTCTGCCCACGCTGAAGTTGATAAGATTACTAAAACAAAAATTAATAATGAGCGGGGCTTGCTTCTCATGAAATAAAGTTAAGTAACGTCAACTTTACTCCGGGATTTGATTTGAATCATCAATGTTTTTATTTCGTTAATTATATCTTTTTGTTTCAATTGGAAATTTTTGTATGGCGTAAATTTTTGAAACAAAAAAATTAAGCGAAGGACTCACTCTCAACTTCTAATGGATATGTACACCATCAATATTCTTTGAAGGCGAGAATCACAGTTGTGCCTGTAGCTTTATCATGTTCATCTTTTTTGTCGATTATTTCTACGGAGGCTTTGCGTTCATTGATAAGGTTATCAAGATCGAGACGTGCTTGTGTTAAATGAACGCCTTTTGACTGGTGTGTTGATTCTCCTTTAAATTTGTTTTGCCTTGACATTTCTCTGCCAATTCCGTTATCATCGATGATACAATAAATTACGTTGTTCTTTTTTTCTACCACTATGCTTAATTTGCCACCCTCTTCCACAGGCATAATGCCGTGCCAGATGGCGTTTTCAATAAAAGGCTGCATAATCAGGGCAGGCACCATAATCGATTTCAAATCGAATCCTTCTTCAACCTGGAAAGAATAACAAAGCTTCTTTCCAAAACGCATCTCTTCAAGTTGCGTGTAGAGGCGGCATGTTTCCAGCTCATCAAATAAAGTTATTTCCCGTTTATCACAGTTATGCAGAATGGTGCGCAACAGTTTCGAGAATGTAGTAAGATAATTTACAGCGCGATCTTCTTCCTTTTGTTGTATCAATGCCTTGATGGAGTTCATGCAATTAAAAATGAAATGAGGATTCATTTGTGCACGAAGTGCTTTGGCTTCGAGCTCTAATGTTTCTTTTTCATATTTCGCTTTTATACGTTCTTGTTTTCGAACGGCTTTAACTCTCCATTTTATTACAACAAAGACAATCATTGAAATAGTGATAATTGCTGTTGCCCAGAACCACCATGTTTGCCAGAAAGGAGGTTGAATATTGATTACTAATTCAGCTTCATTGGATAACCAATCTTGATGAACACTTTTTGCTTTTATATGAAGCAAATATTTTCCGGGATGCAAATAATCGAACGTTAATAAGTTTAATTTATCATTCAGAACGGAAAAAGGAACCTGCATCCAATCGCGGCTAAAATTATCCAGCTTCCATTTGAAGACAAGACTGTCCGGGTCTATCCCGCGACAAGCATAAAGAATTTGAATAGAGTTTTCGTTATACTTTAAATTTATTTCTTTTAATGAATCGGTTCGTCGATAAGAATTGATCAGGTCCTTGTATGCCATTCCGTTAACAGTAATATCAGTAATGTACGGACCAAATAAGGAACTGTCCGTAACAAAATTTTTGGCGTTATTTTTTACATATGTCTTGCTCCAATAAAGTCCACCGCCTTTTGTTATAAACATATTGCCGGACGCATCTACTTTAATATCGGATGTTCTATTTTCTGTATGATTAAAAATTGAGTCATCAATAAAAATATATTTGCCTGTCTCTTTATTAAAGATTGCCGGGACCGAATCCGCAATAGCAACAATAAAAGTGTTGTCTGTTAATTTTGAAAAATTATTTATCGGATAAATTGTATTGTTTGAAGTATTTTTTTTAGGATACGGATAGTATTGTATTGTATGAGAAAGTTCATTAAATCTTCCCATTCCTTTCTCTAATGTGCAAAACCAAATTATTGTGCCTGATGTTTCCGGCTGAATGTCTGTGATAGTCAGAGTTCCTGCTTCTGGGGGCTTAAAGTAATTAGCGTATTGTCCCGTTTTTTTATCGTACGCATACAAACCTTTATTTGTCCCGATTAATAAAGTTCTATCATCATCCTGATCCTGCGAAAATGAGAATGGAATTATTCCTGCACCCAGGTTAAATTTCTTTACAGCACGTGCGCCGATTGTTACAACAAAATTGCTGTCCTTGTCAAGCCCTGACATATATCCAAAAGCTTTATCGTCGGTATTAAATTTATAAATCTTATTCGCATCTGTAACACTATAAATAGTATCTGTATTTGCCGCAACGAACAGCGTTCCTTTATTATCCATCCAGATTCTTTCTATTTCTATGTGTTGGTTTGCACTTGAGGGAAAATTAAAAGGAGCAAAGCCTATCCCGTTTCCTTCATTGTAGTTTATAAAACCAAAATTGTTGTTTTCACTTACTACGTAGATCACATTACCCGGACCTTTGCAGATTAGTTTTATACCTTCGGATAACTCATAGATATCTTTAAAGATGTTTGAATTTTTTCCGAAATACATTTGCTTTCCTTTTTCATCTGTCGCATTTCCATTATTGAATATAACTTGTATCTGCATTCGATCTTCCTCTGCTACACCGATGGAATTTGTTATCAATACGGAGCCTTTGTCGGTACAAAGTATATTTTTAAAAGTAAGAGGCTTCATTCCCGAAAACACATCTTTAGGAATAGTTTCAAACTGTTGTGCAGAAACTTTAAGAAAAGTAAGTAATAGAAAAATGATTGTTTGAATTCTCTTCTGCATCGGTAGATACTTTCTGATATGGGCTTCTAAATTTAATAACTCCTTTTCTTTATTACAAAGCATCTTTTATAAACTATCCATTTTATTTAGTAATTAAATGTTTTAAATAGATAACTTGAAGACAGCGCTTCTTTTGCCTAAATAATCAATCGTTTAATAGGAATTGTTAACCGTCAATTGACGAAGGATCCATAGCTGGAAGTCTGTTTAATCTTGAACATTTAATAATTTGTTTTTCGCGATTTTCCATTTTTCAATTTCGCCATCGATTTCAAATGTTTCCCTTTTTATTAAAATGCCAATTAAACCTCCCACTGCGGCACCTGCAACAGGAAAGATGAAAGCGATGGCAGGTGTATGATCTCTTGGTGGATTCGTAGCTAACTCTCCTTCACCTCCGTTCACTACAACCACTCCAACAGTAATTACTGTCAATCCTATTCCCGTTCCTACTCCCGTTCCCATTAATACACTGTGCCCTATGCTTCTTTTTGTTTTGATGTAGAATATTTTCTTAACAGTAAAAGAGTCGGTTTTGCCATGATGTGCAATCTTTATTGTGCTATCCGGACTGTATAAAAGGTTACCTTTTGCCAGTTTTTTATAGTCCATATCATATACACGAATGAATACTCTTTTCGGCGGATTTTGTTTTTGCCCCCGGATTGAATTGAATATTGCGACTATGAGAAGAAGTGTAAAAGTAATTTTTGCCATTGCTGCTTTGTATTTAAACGACCTTTGAAAGTTTTGTCGGAATCATTAGTATTCTTTAAACAACAAAACGATTCTTGTTCCCGTGCTTTTCCATTTTCATCTTTTTATCAATAATCTCTACCGGCATCACCTTCATTTAATGCATTATGCGAATCCAGGCGGTTTTGTGTTAAGCACATTCCCTTCTATTCATGTGGCGCTCCGGTGCCTTTAGATTTATTTTGTATTGATATTTCTCTCCTTATTCCCTCATTCCCGATAATGCAGCAAATATTTTCATCTTGTCTTTCCGCGGAAATGTTTAAATACGAAAACAACAAAATTGAATTCCAATCAAACAAGAATATTGATAGATTTTTCTTTAAATTTAAAAACTCTTTTTTTTGATTCACTAATTTCTTTATACAATTCACCGCTTTCATTTAATAATTTATCTGCAGTGCTTAATAACTATGCCATCCCATAATTTGTTAAACGAAACAAAGCAGGTATTAATCAACAATCAATACCTGTCAAATCCTTATTTCAACGCGTATATATTTGTTATAATTTAATGCCCGAGATTATCAATTGCAAAAATTAATTATGAAAAAAATCACATTGATGTCACTTATTGCAGTCAGTTCTTTGTGGGCATCTGCACAAGACAGTATTTCTAAACCTGCAAAACTTTTAAAAATCTGGGTGCATACTCAGGATAATACAGAGATCAAAGGCGTTTTCAGTGGTGCTTCTGATAGCATATTGTTTGTTTACGAAGGTACTATAGATGAATACAATAAACAAAACACTCATAAAGTGATAAGCTTTAATTATAAAAATATCCGAATGATAAAAACTAAAAAGCGTGGGGGATTATTAAAAGGTGTTTTAATTGGTGGTGTTGTTGGTTTCTTGCCGGCATTTTTTGGTGAGGGTGGTGGATATGCGGCAGTTATTACTTTTCCCGTTGGTATTATAACCAGAAGTATCGTTGGGACTACTTCCAAAAAGAAATACGAGATTAATGGTGATGCGGAAGCATTTGCCCGGTTTGTCGATAAGTATGTTAAACGATAACGTTTACTCATTCTACTCTTCCGTGAATGCGAGAACTACTTTTGTACCTGTTGGTTCATCTTTGCCGTTTGTTTTATCTATTATTTCAATACTTGCATTTCTCTGATTTAAAATATTACTTAACTCCAATCTTGTTTGTGTAAGCCGCACTCCTTTTGACTGATGAGCTGAAGGCGAGCCGTTTAATCTTTTTTGCATAGATACATCCCTTCCAATGCCATCATCTTCTACTATGCAAAATATTTTATCTTCTTTCTTTGAAATAGTAACATGAATTGTTCCGCCTTCTTCTCTGGGCATAATACCATGCCATATCGCATTTTCAATAAAAGGTTGAAGAATAAGTGCAGGAACCATAATTGATTTGAGATCGATTGTTTCATCAACATCAAAAGAATAAGATAGTTTATTACCAAAGCGCATGCCTTCGAGTTGTGTATATAAACGACATGTTTCTATTTCATCAAACAAAGTGATCTCTCTTTTATCGGAGTTTTGAAAGATAGTACGAATGAGTTTTGAAAATGTGGTGAGATAAGTTGTTGCCTTTTCTTTTTCATCTTGTTGAATGAGTGATTTTATAGAATTCATGCAATTAAAAATAAAATGCGGGTTCATTTGTGCACGGAGAGCTTTGGCTTCGAGTTCGAATAAAACCCATGTTGCTTCGTCCGGCCAAAATAGTATTATTGTTGGCGGTACATATACACCAATAAGGATACGGAAACAAATACCCTGAAGAATCTTCCCTGCTAATTTTTATTTTAAAACGAGTCGCTTTCCCTGTCGTTGTATTAAAATAATTAATTTGTTCGTCAGCAATCGCTACTACAAACAAATTTCCCTTATCGTCAAGAAATGTTCTGGAAATACTATGACCGCTTAAAGAAGTGCTGTCGTTTTCTTTAGGCAAAAAAACATGCACATCATTGCCATCGTATGATAACAATCCATTTCCCGTACTCAACCACAGTTTACCATCTTTAGCAGCAGTAATTTGACGTAGATCATATTGCTGTATAACAGGATTATTAACGGGATAAAAAATCAGGGAGTCATTTTGTGAAAAAGCGCTTAGGGAAATCAAAAAGAAAAAATAAGCATAAACAAAGAGGGAGATTAATATCCTTCTCATAGCCGGAGGTTTAGTAAATGAAATGTCTTGTCTAAATTTAAATATTCTTTTCCCTATTTCATAATTAAATGCTTCTCACGCTTGAAAGGTTATCAAGCAAAGCTTGCTAACTGTTCATTCGGAAATAGCTCGTATCAAATAAACATTTCAAAAATTAATTCCGTATATTAATTTCAGCAAATAAGACTTTGAAATGTTCAAAACTTGAAAATGATTTTTAATTGTATTGTTTTATTCATCCTGATTTTTCAGGATGTAAAATGAAATATTTGCCTGCTGTTTGAACAGGCTATGCGGTTTCAATTAATGCTTGCAAAAAATAAATGATTTTTCTATGAATTTTACTTCATCTGCTAAAAATAAATTTTCTGAAATTATTCTTTGCATTGCATGCATCATTTGCAATGCTCGTTGTTTCAGTCAGAACGAAGATTCAGTTTTACTTGCACGCAGCGAGAAATGGGAAGTGAAACAAAACAAAGGTCTTTTTGGATTATCAAAACCCGCCTTCGCCTCTTACATTACGCTTGAAGTAACAAAAGTCGATTCGCCTGTTATGAAGAAGAAAACCAAAGACAGTTCATACTCAGATTTAGAATTTTCTGGTGATAAAGGAACAGAACTTGACCTGGGCAAATTCATGACAATAGAAAAGAAAAAATTTTACAGGCTTAAACTTTCAGATGTTTCTGATACAACAGAAACAGTGTTTGCGATTTCATCAATATCGCATGAAAAGAAAAAAAGTTTCCTTGGCACAATATTGAGTAAGAATGGTGAAAGTACTGGCGCAACAGTGTTAGATTACAACAGGAATGTTCCCGGAATTATCATAGCAGATTCATCATCGTGGCAATTTTTTATCGAAAACTTTACAAGCGGTTCGAGGCAAACAGAAGCGCAGTTTCTTCCTGAAGCTTCTATCTCCGGCGGTTATCTTAAGACGAAAAATGATTCTCTTTACATGCAAATCTATTCATCCTTTGCCGCTGATATTATTCTTGTAAAACCCAATGGAGAACATGTTGCAGGGCTTGCATTTAAACAAAAACATCCGGCAATATGGATTCGACATGATATTGGCGCTTCTTACCAAAATGCTATTGCAACATTATTTGCCGTGATCATTGCAATTAAAGATTACTAATCTTTTCACTATTTATAAAAGTTTCAATTAATAATTCATTCATTTTGATGGACAGCTTTTTTAATTGAGCCAATAAGTATAATTATCAACTGTGATATGCTAACTGTTAAGTGAGTATTGATTTGTGATAATAGCAGTGTTAGTTTGGTGTTAACATTTTTTATACCGGAAAAAAATTACGATCAAACTAAGCTTATTCAATTATTACATACTATTCTCATTCTTTCACTTTTAAAAACCACGTCATGAAAAAATTTTTTCACTACCCTGTTTCCTGCATCAATTTTTTATTTGCATTTGTTTTCGTAAGCGCTTATTCATTTGCACAAGGCTTTTCAACTGAAACACAAACAAGACTTCAAAAAGTAATTGACAGTTTTCAAAACAATCCGCAAAATCCTTTTGTTGGTGGAATTGTTGCAGCCATCAAAGTAGATGGTTTAGCATCGTGGCAGGGTGCAACAGGTTACGCTGCGCGTAACTTTGATGATCAAAATAATCTTTTGCCCGGTGGCACTCTTTTCACTACTGATACACTTTCCCGCATTTATAGTGTAACCAAAACTTTTACTGCAGCATTGGTTTTAGAACTTGCAAATAAAGGTGCATTTAAACTGAATGAACCGATCATTAAATATCTTCCTTTGCTGAATTTGTATAACCCGAATATTAATAGCTCAGTGACCATTCATCAACTGCTTGCGCATGAAAGTGGTTACTCTGATTATACAGATGAAATGCAACTTCAAATTGCCGTGGCTTTTAACCCGACTCATATCTGGACTCCTTATGAAATGGTATCATTTGTTCATCAAATTGCTCAACCCGGTGCGGAAAGAAAATACTCAAGCACAAATTATATTTTGCTCGGCGCCATCATTGAGGCTGCAACAGGCAAACCGGTTGAGCAATATTTCAGGGAAAAATTCTTTGATAAGTTAGGTCTTCATTCAATGTTTCTTGGAGGAAGAGAATCGATTGACAACCGGGGATACCTTGCATCACCACATGAAAACATTAGCGCGTTTAATCCTATTTTTCAGTTAACGGGTCAACCAACTTTTCCCGATGCTTATACAAATATTTCGCGCTTCCCGATGGATGCGATTGTATCACTTGCATTCACGGGTGGCGGCATTGTTTCAAATGTTGCAGATGTTGCGGAATGGGGCAATGCATTGTTTGGAGGAAGAGCAACAAGCAAAGCGACGCTTGATACAATGCTGAATTCAATTTCCCCTGTTCCGGACCAGGACGGTGATAAACTTGGCTATGGA
>Ga0157369_10001751_pt1 | contig 26321 bp, 48 predicted proteins | sample C25metaG_FD_113461 | JGI IMG/M metagenome (GOLD analysis project Ga0157369, IMG submission 113461) | Corn rhizosphere microbial communities from Kellogg Biological Station, Michigan, USA - C2-5 metaG | ecosystem: Host-associated > Plants > Roots > Rhizosphere > Soil | place: USA: Michigan... | reverse complement strand
CGCCGACATGCTGGTCGACCTCGTGAAGGCCTGCGGCCACCCCGAGCGCGCCGCCCTGCTCGCCGAGGCGCACGCCGCTGGCGACGAGCCGGACGACGCCCACTACCCGTGGGTCGAGACCGACAAGCGCGCCGGTGACCTCGCCAAGGGCGACCACCTGCGCGACTGGGACGACGTGCCCGTCGTCGTCGTCAAGGTCGAGCACCCCGGCCACGACATGGTCGAGGTGACCACGGTCCCGCTCGACGGCGGCACCCCCGACAGCGGCAACGTCGAGGCCTACGACCTCGACAGCGTCGTGACCGTCCTCTCCCAGCCGAAGGAGGCCTGACATGGGCCAGCGCAAGGCACCCTCGCCCCTGTCCGCCCCCATCGCCGCCGTCCGCGCCACGGGCGCGACGGTGCGCTACGGGGAGGCCCACAACCCCCGCCACGGCTACCCGCACGCGGTCGTCGAGGTCATCGTCACCGAGCCGGGCCTGTCCCCGCTGCGCATCACCCGGCCCGGCTCGCGCCACGCCGAGGTCGTCGACCGCCTGCACCGCATCGCGGAGCGCCGCCGTCGGCAGGGCAACGTCGGCACCACCCTGTCCACCCTCGAGGCGCTCGAGGATGCCGCCGTCGGCACCGTCGGCTTCGACGCGCAGGGCGACTACACCGTCAAGGCCCCCGGTGGCCACTGGGAGACCGACTGCCGCGACGGCGGCTACGTCGACCGCGACAGCGCCGAGATCACCGGCGACCTGCAGGGTGACCCGTTCGACCCGCCGTTCCTGACCAACGTCCGCTACCCGAACTGAGAGGAGGCCCCCGTGAACCTCATCGACCTGCCCACGACGTGGGAGGGCTGGCTGGAGCTTTTCGGGGGCATCCTCCGAGGCACCGCCCTGACCATCGTCAGCAGCCCCTGGTGGCTGCTGGCCGCCCTCATCGCGCTGGTCTGCCTGACCGTCGCGTACACCGCCCCCATGGGCACCGACCTGAACAGCCCGATCCTCACCGAGGATGACCGAAAGGCAGCACGATGACCTACCTCGCACTCACCCCCCGCTACGGCCTGCTCGCGACCAGCGAGAACCCGCAGACGCTGGCCGACGACTTCGCCGCCTCCATCGCCACCGAGGGGACGTGGATCGTCGACCTCAACATGACCGACGTCGCGACCATTGCCAACATGGCGCAGGCCGACTACCCCCGGCTCGCCGAGAAGGGCACCGGCTTCCTCGGGGCGGGCACCCACCCCGCCCAGCCCTACCTCGAGACGATGCTCGGGATGCACGACGTCGGCAAGCCGGGCGGCTTCGCAGTCGACGACATCCGGTTCGGGATGGACGACGCCCGCCGCATCATCATCACGTTCCTGTCCAACGCCGGGCAGTGGCGCGGCGAGACCGCCCGCATCGGCAAGGCCCGCCTGCGTGCGATCCTCGAGGCCAAGCGATGACGCGCCCCACCGTGATCCGCGCCGCGCACTACGGCGAGACCGAGAAGCGCCTCGAGTCCGACCCCATCGTCGTGCAGATGGCCACCGACCTCGTCGTCGGCATCGTCGGCGGGCAGGTCACCCTCGACCGCTTCACCGACAGCGGCGACGGCCCGACCCACGAGTTCATGCTCATGGCCAACCGGACCTACCGCGACCAGGGCGGGACGGACGGCGGCCACCTCGGTGCCGTCCCCACCGCCACCCTCACCGTGGTCCGCGAGGCGCTCGCCCGCCTCGAGGCCGCTTTCCCGAAGGAGAAGTGACCATGAAGGTCTGGGAGATACTCGGCTGTGCCGCGCTCGGCATCGCCTACTTCGTCGCCTGCGCGTGGGCTGCGGGTGCGCTGTGAGTCGCGGCCGGCCGAAGGTCGCCGGGCTGGCGGAGCTCTGCGCCATGACGGGAGTCTCGAAGAGCACGGCCGCTGGTTGGCTGCGTCGCGGCGCCCCCCGTGCCGTGCTCGGCCTGCCGCCGTACACCGACCTCGCGAGTGGCCCGGTCTGGAACCTCGACGACATCGAGGTCTGGGCCGAGTCCTACCGTAAGGCCACCGGCAAGCCCACCCCGGGCTGCTCCGACTGCTCCCGCATGGGGGCGCACTGCGGTCGCTGACCGCCCCAACCTGTAGTACACTCCAATAACCGGCCAAGATCCACGAAAGGGACTCGCCACCATGAACCGTCCGCTTGACGCCAACATCCTCTTCTCCGGTGCCGACGGCTGGGCCACGGGCATGCGCCCGCTCGGCCTGACCAACACCATCGGCTTCGAGTTCAACCACGCCGCCGTCGTCACCGCGAGGGCCAACCACCACCTCGTCGTCGAGGGCGACCTGAGTAAGGTCGACCCGGCCGAGCACCCCGCGCTCGGCCTGATCGGCTCCCCGCCCTGCCAGGGCCTGTCCCCCGCCGGGAACGGCGCGGGCCTCGAGGACTTCACCTCCCTGCTGTGGGCCGTGCGGATGGTCCGTCGCTGGATCGAGCAGGGCTGCATGGCCACGCTCTCCGACCCTGAGTTGGCCACCACCATCTGGGGCTGGACCCCCGAGTACGCCATCGCGTGGCTCGGCAGCGTCATCCGCGACCCGAAGTCCGCGCTCATCCTCGAGCCGGTGCGCTGGGCGCTGCGCATGCCCGAGGCCCCGCACTGGATCGCCCTCGAGCAGGTCAAGACCGCGCTCCCGGTCTGGGAGGCGCTCGCCGACCTCTACCGCGACATGGGCTACTCGGTCTGGACCGGCGTCGTCCACATGGAGGAGTTCGGCCTCGGCACCACCCGCGAGCGGGCGATCCTGCTCGCCAGCGCGGTGCACGACCTGAGCGACGGGCCGACCAAGACCCACACCCGCTACCACCACTCGCGCAAGGACCGTCGCTTCGGCTACGCCGCCGAGCAGGGGCTGCAGCCGTACGTCACCGCCGCCGAGTTGCTCGGCTTCGCCGAGGCGATCAACGACCCGGTCATGGCGTGGCCCGAGCGTGACACCGTCGCCGAGGCGGCGTGGGTCTACACCCGGCCGATGGTGGCCATGGTGGGCTCGTTCCGCCCCGACATCGCGGCCGGCCCCGGCTACCGCAAGCCCGGCGACGGCCCCCGGCAGAACGCCAGGGGCTCCATCATCCTGTCGGTCGAGCAGGCCGCCAAGGTGCAGGGCTTCCCCGACAACTACGTCTGGGACGCCGTGTCCGAGGCCGACGCCCGTCTGCAGATCGGCAACGCGGTGCCGCCCACGCTGGCCACCGTCCTCATCCGCTTCGTCACCACGGGAGCCTGACATGACCACCACCCACTCGCGGGCCAACGCCCACACCAAGAGCCGCGCCGCCCGCCGCGAGGATGGCACCCCGCTCATCCAGCCCGAAGCTCGGGTCTGTGTCGCCACGGTGAACACCGGCCGCTTCGACTTCGTCGCCGTCGGCGCCACCGCCAGCGACGCCAAGGCCGCCCTGCTCGCCGCATGGGACCGCCACCGCGCCGTCTACGCCGGCGCCGACCCCGGCTACATGGCCGAGTACATCCTGCAGGGCGAGGTCACGTTCCACTTCCTGCCCATGGGTGGCGCCACTCGCGACGGAGAGGCCATCTGATGCGACTCGTCATCACCCGCTTCCGCAACCCCGAGTCCAACTGGTTCGTCGCCGAGAAGGACGAGACCACCTCGCCGCTCGTCGACCAGCCCCTGCCGGCCACCGGCTCGGACCTGCTCACGATGTGGCCGACCAGGCAGCAGGCGTGCTCCTACGCCGCCGTGGTCTCCCGGCTCATGGCCGACAACCCCGACCGCCCGCTGCGTGAGGTGCGCGAGCGCGCCCGCGAGATCGTCAGGCACGGCTGATGGGCACCGGGAACGCCCCGGGCAACCACCAGCGCGGCACGCTGGGCACCGCCCTGCGTGGCGCCTGGTCGACCGCCCCCAAGGGCTACAAGCCCCCCCGTGACCGCATGGTCAAGGTCAAGGACGCCGTGCCCTGCCCGGTCTGCAAGGCCGAGGTCGGCGAGCACTGCCGTGGCCTCTCGGCCGGCGGCCACCACCTACCGCGCCGACGCATGGCGCTCCGACAGGAACGAGGAGAAGCATGACCATTATCCGCACACCCCGCAGGTGGCCCGGCTATCGCACCCACCGCCGGATGTTCTGGGCTGGCAAGAACATCGACATCGTGCGCCTGCCCGGCGTGCAGCAGCGCGACTTCTCCGACATCGTCCGGGGCGCCAAGATCGCGGTGAACGCCCGCAACAACCACGGCTGGGGCGAGTCGCGTGTCCAGCGCGTCATGCACGACCGTGACCGGGTCGACGTCGAGCGCGTCGTGGCCGAGAGCCACTCGGCCGTCGTCAACGGTTGGGACGGCTACCGGAAGCGTCACACCGAGCACCTCCGCATCGTCGTCTCAGCCTGAGACAATCTCCACTCCACACCAACAGGAAGGCACCACCAGCCATGCGTCACTCACTCACCATCCTCGCCGTCGCCGCCCTCGCGCTGGTCACGGCTCCCGCTGCCGCGCAGGCCCGTCCGGTGCACGGCGTCTCGCCGGTCAAGTCCACCCACGTCCGGCACGTCTCGGGCTACCGCCTGAGCGGCACCCCCATCGTGATCGCGCCGAAGTTCTGCGGCAAGCTCATCCCCAACCCGGATGGCACGCTCCGCTGCAGCGGCAAGTGAGCGGCGACGACGCGCGCTGGGACGACTGGGACCGGCCGGCCGTCGTGCGGCCGGCGTCGGTGCGCCGCCGGACGAGCGCGGCGAACCCGCGCTCGACGGTGGCCACCGACCCCTACGTCGACCTCGAGGCCGAGGGCGAGCCGGCGTTCAAGGTGACCGACCCCACGTCGTCGGTGTTCGGCTACCCCGAGCAGTTCTACATCGTCGAGGTGACCTACAGCGTCCGCGAGGACGTCATCTACGGCTTCGGCTACCGGGTGCTGCGCGACGGCGGCATCGCCGCCAAGAAGAGCTCCGAGGCCATCGCCATCAACTCCTCCGACCTCCCCGACTACGTTCTGGACAGGATTCAGCCGTGACCGACATCCCCACCGTCAACCTGAACGAGTACAACCTCGCCGACCCGTCGGCCGCCAAGCGCGGCCAGGAGGTGTTCATCATCCTGATCTCTGGGGCGACGGTCTACGGCAAGGTTGAGTCGACCTTCACCGACGGCCCCAAGGTCGCCGGGCTGGGCGTCATCAAGGCGACGGCCATCGAGCGGTACTGGGTGAAGCGCCCGCCGTGCCCGCACAACACGCTGCGCCGCCAGTACGAGGGCAGCCGCGCGCTGATCTACTTCATCTGCGCCGACGACGCCACGCCATGGTGCCACCAGCAGTTCACCGCCGACCCGTTCGGTGACCCGACGACACCCCCGAAGGACAACTGATGACCGCACCCGTCACCGGCTTCACGATCAACATCCGTGACGACGGCACCGCGACCTTCCAGGCCGCCGACCGCTCGGCCGAGGGTCACCTGTGGGCGATCCCGGCGCGTGAGATCCCCCTCGAGCGCGTGCAGCGCATCGCCGAGATCCTCGGCCCGGACGCCCGCGAGGGCTTCGAGGCTCGCGTCGTCCACGTCAAGCAGTTGCTCACCTCGCAGGCCGCCCGCGAGGAGGAGGCCCTCGCCCGCGCCACGGCCGCCCGCGCCGCCCTGCGCAACTTCGAGACCTTGCTGCCGAAGTGCACCTGCACGGCTCAGGGCGGCTCGGTCTACTCGGGCGGCTGCCCGGTCCACCAGCCATGACGGTCGTCGAGCACGAGATCAAGATCCTGCTGCAGACCTGCGGGCGCTGCGGCGGCCAGGTCGTCGGCGACAACACCGGCTCGGGCCTGCCGTGGCAGCACGTCGACCGGGCCGACGACCACCACGTCATCTTCGGCACGCCGGCCCCGGCCGGCATCATCACCCCGCCGGCCGGACTGGCTGCGCTCGAGGAGATCCTCGAGGAGGATGAGGACGTCACGGCGGGGCTCCCCGCAGGGGGCGAGCCCCGCCGTGTACCCATCGAGGATCTCGGCCTGTCCGGCCGATCCGGCATCCGCCAGATGATGAACGCGGCCACGCTGGGCGGCTTCACCACCGAGGTGACCACCTGCACCGGGCCGTCGAAGATCGCCCCGCACCACGACCCGCGCGGCTACCGCCTGGTCGAGTCGCTGCTGGTCGGCTTCAAGCACCCCGACGGCCGCGCCGCCATCGGTGTCTGGGAGCGCCTCACCGAGAAGCCGGGTGACACGTTCTCGTTCGTCTTCGCGTTCGTCAAGCGCGGCGGGATGAAGTCGACTGCCGAGCTCAAGGCCTACCTCAAGGCGACCCCGTAGGGTACGCTGTACTACAGACCACTAACACGAAAGGCACGCCATGCAGCCCCGCATCCTCCTGGCCCTCGGTTTCCTCGCCGTCGCCGCGCCGCCCGTCGGCATCCCGCTCCTGATCGCCTACGTCGTCGTGACGTGGACGCGCAAGGAGGGCGGCCTCGAGACCCGCATCCGCATGGCCGGCTACATCCGCGAGGAGCCGTGGCTGACCGGCGACCCCGAGAAGGACGCTGCCGAGACCGCCCGGCGTGTCGCACTGATGGAGGCCCGCCGATGACCACCCGTGAGTACGGCGACGTCGTCGCCCGCTGCCCCATCGCCGGCTGTGAGATCGACCTGCTCAACCCCGAGCAGGTGGCCGGCGGCAACTGGTCCGGCACGCAGGAGGAGTTCATCGCCACGGTCGTCAAGGCCAACGAGGCGATCATCCTCGCCCACGCCGAGACGGCCCACACCGTGCACGACATCATGGTCGCGCTCGGCACCGCCCGCCAGGCCCTGTTCGACATCCGCGAGGCCACCATCCTCGCGGTCGCTGTCGACGCCCCGAGCCTCCGAGCGAGGGTCGAGCGTGGCCTGGGAGGGTTCTGACCGGCGAGCCCAGCTCCCGCCCGACTGGGCTCGCCGGCAGGCCGCCTGCATCAAGGACGCCGGGGGCCGCTGCGAGCAGATCCTGCCCAGCGGCGCCCGGTGCCCCCGGCCGGCCACGGATGCCGACCACAAGAGCGACCCGCTCAACCACGACGACCTGCAGGCCCTGTGCAGGACGCACCACAACCGCAAGACGGGCATAGAGGCCCAGCAGGGCAAGGCAAGGAAGGGCTCGTGGACCCGCGAGCCCGAAGCGCACCCCGGACGAAGGAGAGCACCATGAGCAAGACCGAGCCCGTCGGCACCGTCATCACGACCGTCGACATCACCGCCGAGCGCGACGAGGGGCGCCTAGGGGTCTTCACCGACGACCTCGACCGCGTCCACCTGTTTCAGGACCGGCGCGGCAAGTGGCGCTGGCGTCGGCGCGCGGCCGGCAACTTCCAGACCATCGCCAGCCCCCAGCAGGGCTACGCGGACCACGACTTCTGCCTGCAGATGGCGCTGCGCTGCAACGCGGCCCCGTTCATGCTGACCGACGCCGGCCGCAGCCGCAAGGTCTTCCTCGTCGAGGCCTACGCGCTCGCGAAGGTCACGAAGTGAGCGCCAAGCGGCCCGGCGTCGGGCTGCACGTCCGCATCACCGACGAGGCCAAGCCGAGCGGCATCCTCGTCGAGGGCCGCATCGTCCGCGAGGGCATCGTCGCCCAGAAGCGCGACCAGCCGGCGAACCCCAGCATGGTCGCGCTCACCCCACTGAATGGCGGCCCGGCTGAGACCTGCGAGATCACGCCGGTGGGCGCTGACAAGACCCGCAAGGTCACTGTCGAGGTCGTCGGCTGGCCGGTCGGCATGATCGCGCTGTGGAGCGCCTACGACCGCAACTACCTGCGCGACGTCTTCACCGACATCCCGTTCCGTTGGGACGGCGAGGTGTGGTGGCCGCTGCCCGGCAAGTGGGACGCCAACAACCCCATGCCGATGGGCCACGACGGCCAGGCCTACCCCGGCGAGCATGACGGCCAGCAGGCCTGCGCGCTCACCATGGGCGCCGTGATCTGGGACGGCGTGGTGCCGCGATGATCCTCGTCCAGATGACCCCGCTCGACTGGGTGCGGCTCGAGGAGATCGACCAGGTGGGCTGGTCGAACGAGCACGCCTGCCCGTGCGTCTACCTCAAGAGCGGCCGCAAGGTAGCGGCCACGCTCTTCGCGGGCGCCGGCCCGACACAGGACGACAAGGCGCTCGCGCTCGTCGAGCACCTCAACGCGGCCTGGCGCAAGGCCGCCGGCCTCGACGTCTTCGACGAGCCGCGCCTGGCCCCCGTGCCGCACGGCGAGGGCGCCAAGGTGCGTGACGCCACGTCCGGCCGGCTCATCGTCCATGACACGGCCGGCGCCCACAGCGACGACGCCCGCGCAGTCGAGCGCTGCTCGGTCTGCACCCCGGACCTGTATCCCCGGTAGCATGGACACTGGCCCCGCCACCACCTCGTAGATCGGAAACCAGCATGACCATCTTCACCGACAACGCCAACGGTGGCGTCGACATCGACCTCGACCCCGCCGACGGCAACACCAAGTGGCTGCTCGAGAACGGCTACCTCGGCATCAAGAGCCCCAAGAAGGCCGACGCCGACCGGGGACGCTACGCGACCTCGGAGCCCGCCAAGAACGACCCCACGCTCGCGGCCAACCGCGAGACCCCCGTGCCGGTCGAGAAGCTCAAGCCGCACGTCGCCAACGACGACGTCGACACCACGGGCGGCACCGTGCTCGGCAACAACCGTGGCCTCGAGGCCGACCTGGTCGGCAACACGGACCAGGCCCCCCAGGCCAAGTTCAAGTCGAGCGCCGACGCCGGCAAGGTCGCCGTCGCCGACGCCCCCGAGGGCGTCTCGCTCAAGGCGGCCATCGACAAGGAGCAGGGCCAGCCCAAGCCCCTGCAGCCCAAGGAGCCGGCCCCCGAGCAGACCGACCTCAAGGTGGCCATCGACAAGGCGACCCCCGAGGCGAGCACCCCGGTCCCCGGCGCCTGAGCCCGCACAAGAGAAGGCCCCCTCCTCGGAGGGGGCCTTCTGCGTGGGATGACCAGTCCCGCACCCATGCACAACGCGATCAGGGTATCAGGCCCTGCGGCGCTCGCTGAGCTTCTCTCGCTGCGGGAGCGCCTTGCGGACGAGGTCGCGACCCACCTGCGCCAGCGACAGCCCCTCGAAGGCGGCTATGCCAGCCACCCGGTCGAAGGTCTCCTGGTCGACCGGGATCTGCAGTACGGGACTCTTTGCCATACGCGTAGGGTATCTGTAGTACACTCAACTGACCAAGCACACACACGACCAAGGAGCACCATGCACCAGACACGGCAGGAACTAGAGGACGCCATGGCCAACGCCCAGCGCGGCCACCGCATCACGGAATGGGAGGACGTCGCCAGCGCTCTCGGCTACGCCGCTCGGGCCTACATCGACCACGTCGAGGCCAAGCGCGCCGAGGCGCCCAAGGGCCTGCAGCAGATGCAGGACGAGGTGACCGCCTGGTGCGAGCGCAAGGGCTGGAAGGGCGAGGGCAGCGCCCCCGTCACCTTCGGCGACACGATGGCCCTGCTCCACAGCGAGGTCTCCGAGGCTCTCGAGGCCTACCGCGACTGGGGCCTGGCCGACGCCACCGGCCCCGACGTCCACCCCGGCCCCTGCGTGCGCTGCGCCCAGAGCGGCGTCGGCGCCTGCGACGACGCCCCGCACCCGCTCATGCCGGCCAAGCCCGAGGGCATCGGCTCCGAGTTCGCCGACGTGCTCATCCGCCTGCTCGACGACTGCGACCGCTGGGGCGTCGACCTCGCGTTCGAGTACGAGCGCAAGATGGCCTACAACGAGAAGCGCCCCTACCAGCACGGCGGGCGGGCACTCTGATGGCCGACCAGCCGCGCAGCGTCACGCTGCAGGTCCGGGTCACCCCGGCCCAGATCGCCCACCTCGAGACCCTCGGCAAGCGCAAGTCGCAGTTCTACTCCGACATCGTCAAGGTCGACGGCGGGATCAACCTCTCGGCCGTCGTGCGCCACGTCATCGACGAGGAGATCCGCGCGAAGGGGCTGACCTGATGCCTGAGCGGATCGAGGACCAGGACTGGCTGACCCTCGAGGTGGGCGACTTCATCGAGGGCAAGAGCGCCGTCGTGTGGAAGGTCACCCGGCGCGCACTCAAGGGCGACGGCACCTACATCGGCATCGAGAACGTCAACGCCGAGAAGAAGATCGTCGGCCCGCTCGAGAAGATCAAGACGCCGGCCGTGCGCCTGGTCTATGGCAGCGTGCCGACGATGGCCGAGGCGACCGGGCTTGTCGAGAAGGTGCTCGGCGGGCAGGTGCTCGCGCAGCGCCACGAGCACACCTGGGTCCACCCGAGCCTCGAGCACCTCGAGGCCACCGAGGGCCTGACCGCAGCGCACCTGGTCCGCTTCCACGGCGACTACGACAAGCGCACCCGCCAGCCCGAGGATGTCGTCATCCGCATCCACCGCGAGATCCACCAGCACGGCACACCCGACCACACCCACCCGGAGGCCTGACATGCCCGTTGACTACTTCGGCTTCAACACCGGCGACGACGCGCCCCAGCCCAACCGCGCCGAGCGCCGCGCCATGGAGCGCAAGCGTGCCCAGCAGAAGCGACGGGGCCAGCGCGCCTACGACCGCACCCTGCGCAACATCGACCGGATGTCGCCGGCCGAGGCGGCCGCGACCCTGCAGGGCCTCAAGGACGGGGGCCACGCGTGACCTACGACTGGAAGCGTGAGCAGGCCGACGCCATCGCGGCCGGCCAGGCGCAGGCCGACGAGGAGCTCAAGGCCGAGGCCCGGTCCTCTCGCCAGTTCCGCTGGGCGGTGCGCCGCCGCCGCGCGGTGCTGTTCTTCAAGGAGACCTGGCCGGACCTGCTCTGGTCCGAGTTCGTCGCGCTGCTGGCTGGCATCACCTTCCGCAGCGTCGGCATCTGGCTCTTCGTGGCCATGGCCGTGATCGCGTTCCACCACCGCATGTGGCGCGAGGTCTCGCTGTGGCGCTCCCGGGCGCGCGCGGCCGAGGAGCGCGCCGCCTACGCCCAGACCATCTACGCCGACGCCATCGCGGCCGTCGAGAACGAGCAGGTCGTCCAGGCGCACGGCCCCGCCGCCCGGCGCGAGCAGGTCACCCAGACCGACCACACCGGCGCCGGCTACTGGATCGACGACACCTACTACCCCCTCGAGGAGGGCTGATGTTCTTCTACCGCACCCGGCTTCGCCTGAGCGCGGCCCTGTACGGCGCGGCCGCGAAGTGCTACGCCTTCGCCGACAAGGTCGACCCGCCCGAGGCTGTCGACTTCGACCTCGACGCCATGCTCCGCGACGACATCACCTCGGCCGAGGCCTGGCTCGAGATCGAGCGCTCGATCCGCGAGGGGGCCGAACGCGCCCGCGCCCGGTACTTCGACGATCTCGAGCGCCGGCTGGTTCATGGCGACAGCGATGTCGTCTGGCGCGACCCGGCGCCGCGCGACATCGAGGGCCTCAAGGAGGTCGTGCGCGAGGCCTACGAGAACGGCCAGCCCGTCGAGCCGAAGGTCATGGCCCAGATCCCCAAGGTCGTCGTGTCGGACGAGAAGCTCCTCGGCCCCTTCGAGCATCATGACCTCGCGCCCTACCTCGAGCAGTTCGACAACATGGTGCGCGACATCATCCGGGCCAACGCCGACGCCAAGGAGCAGACGATGGCCGACTGGCTCGACGACGTCGGCACCGTGGTGCCCGGCTTCGACTCCGACGCGGCCCGGCAGATCATCGCCGAGCGTGACAGGTTCCTCCCGTGATCCGGGTGCGCTGCGACGCGCTGCCGATCATCGACCCGACCGAGGATGCCCGCCGGATCGTCTGGGAGGGGTTCTCGCAGGCGTACAGCGACTTCGAGCACTGGCACACGTCCACCGAGCCCCCGTGGCCGTACGACGGCGCGATGATGCCGAAGCTCACCGACATGCTCGTGGGTGAGACCATCACCCTCGCCAGCCCGGAGGCCGACGACTGGCTCACGGCCGTCGACAAGTACGGCGCCTGGCCGCAGCGGATCATCCTCGGCATCGACCCGGGCGAGACCACCCTCGACACGCTGGCGCTCGCTGTCGGCGACCGACTCTGGGTTCTCCCCGAGTGAAGCAGCGCCGGGCTCCGCATCGCGCGGGGTGCCGGCACTGCTTCCGGGTCCGGCTGCTCGGGCTCGACTTCCAAGGCTGGCGCTCGTCATGGGAGGAGGGGCTCGAGGAGGCGGCCGTCGGCTACGCCACTGAGGGCGAGCAGTACCGCGACGAGCACACCGCACCCACCTTCAAGGCCTACCTGGTCGCCAACACCGGCGCTGGTTGGCCCATGAGCGGGCAGGCACCCACTGTCGGACCCCGCGTGTACGTTGACTTCTGACCGACCCACCCAGCACGACCAAGGAGCATCATGTCCGACGAGATCGACCTGTTCTTCGGCGGCGACGACGACGCCTACTTCGGCCCGCCGCGCGACCGCTACAAGCGCCCCATGCTCATCCCCACGGCCGAGTACCCGGGCCTGACGGCCGACCAGCGCGCAACGCGCGGCCTGCGGGTGCCCTACACCCGGGCATCCTCGCTGTCGTCGTACATCGCCAACTTCAAGGCCCTGCACACCTGGCAGATGCGCCGGCTCACCAAGGGCCTCGCCCTGCGCCCGGACCTGATGGCCATGGCGGCCGCGCTGCCCCGGTTCGAGAACGACAGCAAGAAGGACAAGCTCACCAACGTCCGGCTCGACGAGATCCTCGAGCAGGCCATCGAGTACGGCCAGGTCCACGAGCAGGCCAACTGGGGCACGGCGATCCACTCGTTCACCGACCCCGACGGCGACCGCTCGCACGTCCCCGACGACATGAAGGCCGACGTCGAGTCCTTCGCCACCACGCTCGTGCGGCTCGGCATCAAGATCCTCGACACCGAGGTGTTCTGCGCCAACGACCTGCTCAAGGGCGCCGGCACCGTCGACCACCTGCTCTACGTCCCGGGCTACGGCAAGATCCTCGGCGACAAGAAGACCGGCGACCTCAAGCCGCTCGAGTACGCCGTGCAGATGGCCACCTACCGGTTCGGCGACCGCTACGACTGGGAGACCGACACGCGCACCCCGTGGGGCGACGACGTCAACGCCGACTGGTGCTTCATCATCGACATCCCGGCCGGCAAGGGCAAGACCGAGTTCCACCTGCTCGACCTGCGCTACGGGCTCGACATGGCCAACATCGCGGCCACCGTGCGCGACGGCCACACCGCCTCGCGCAGCAAGGTCGAGCGCAACGTCAACGCCACGATCTTCGAGGCCCACGAGGCCGAGCAGCGCATGATCGCGGAGGCCATCGACGGCGCCGTCTCGCGTGACCACCTGGTCGCCATCCGCGAGGCCAACCTGTTCGCCTGGTCGCCCCGTCACACCGAGTTGGCCAAGCGCCGGCTCGCCGAGATCGCGGCCGTCGCATGAGCGACCGTTCGGCCCGCCGGCTCATCGTCGGCGGCCCCCGGGACGGCGAGTTCTTCGTCCACCCGGGTCAGCCCGAAGGGCAGGTCTACAGCGACGACGTGCTGTGGATGGCCGAGCCGGGGATCCCCTCCTACCCCCACGGCCAGTCGATGAGCAAGATCGCCTACTACGCGAAGACGTGGTGGAACCCGGCCCACCGGGTGACGCTGCCGCTGTGGGTCCGCGAGGGCCTCGACGACGCGCTCGTCCAGCAGTCCGTGGAACGCGCGGCGTGGAAAGCGCTCGGCGCGACGCACCATTCCTAATAACGTGTGTTACGCTCTGCGTAGCATCACCAAGTAGCACCACCCAGTAGATCCACCAACGCAAGGAGAACCAGCACCATGGCACACGACGACTTCGACGACTTCTTCTCAGGCGCAGCGGGCGAGTTCGTCCCCACCGCCAAGTTCACCAACGACGTCGGCCCCGAGGGTCGCACGCAGGTGGACGGGAAGATCGTCGGGACCATCCTCTCGATGGCCAAGCAGGAGCAGCGCAAGTTCGGGACCGGCGAGCCGATCCCCGACGGCAAGGGCGGGAACAAGCAGGAGCTCAAGGTGGTCCTGCAGACCGAGTACCGCAACTGGGACAAGGCCGCCAAGGTTCCCGTCGACAAGGACGAGGAGACCGGCAAGGAGACCCCGAAGCCGGAGTCCGAGGACGACGGCAAGCGCGCGATCTACGTCCGTGGCTGGATGACCGGCGCCATCGGCGACGCGGTCGCCAAGGCCACCGGCAAGCCGGGCGGCCCGAAGATCGGCGGGAAGCTCGGGGTCAAGATCACCGAGCTCGTGCCGACCGACAACGGCAACCCCTTCCCGAAGTACGCGGCGGTCTACACGGCTCCCGAGCCGCAGGCCGACGACCTCTTCACCGAGGGCCAGGCCAAGTCGGCCGAGGCCGCCGCCAAGACCGAGGCCCCGAAGTCCATGGCCGACGTCGCGGGCGACGAGCCCCCGTTCTGATCGGACCCCCCTCCGATCACGAGGCCGCCCCGGACCTGCAGGGGGCCGGGGCGGCCTCACCCCCCATAGTTTCATCCGCAACAACGGAAAGGCACCATCGTGCGCAACCGCATCCTCGCCGCCCTGATCGCCGTCATGGCAGTTGTCGGCCTCACCGCCACCCCCGCCTCGGCCGGCAACGGCACGAGCAACTTCTACTCCTCGAAGTCGTGCTGGGCGGGCTCCAAGGCCAACGTCCAGACCACGAACTGGGACACCAGCGCGGGCTGGCAGACCTACCACGTCTGGGTCTACCGCGCCGCGTCGTTCACCGGCAAGGTCTCCATGGCCTTCGACCAGAGCACCAAGTGGTCCGGCTACGGCGGGACCGAGTTCTACATCAACGTGCCCGACCACAAGGCACACACCATCGGCGTCGGTGCGGGCGGCTACGGCTGCTCGTACGGACAGTGAGGAAGGTTCACCACCATGGCTGACAAGCCCCGCAAGACCGCACAGGAGCGCGCACAGGAGGCCGTCGGCGTCGCCCAGCGCAAGGTCGACTCGCTCACCAAGCGTCTCGCCGCCACCAAGGCCCAGGTCGAGACCCTCGAGTCCGACCTCGCCGCCGAGAAGCGACTGCTCGACTTCGCCAAGAGCCACCCGGCCCTGACGCAGGAGACCGCCCCGGCCGCCCCCGTGGCCGAGGAGCCGCTGCCCGAGGCCGGCGAGAAGCCGGCGAGCACGCTCGACTTCTGATCCGCCCGAGCACCGAGGCCCCCGGGCTGCCCTGTTGACGCACGGGCAACCGGGGGCCTCGGCACTTCCACCCCCAGAACGGAGTACCGAATGAAGCACGTCTTCGTCATCACCCACGATGGCACCCAGCGCGTCCTCGACGTCACCAGCACCCGTAAGGCCGCCCGCAAGGCCATGCGCCGCCGCTGGGACGAGAACTACCCCACCGCCCCGCTGCGCTTCCGCAAGGGCGACTGGCAGCCGTACCTGCGCCGCGAGTCCGACGGCGCCCTGATCGACGCCCCCTTCACCGTCCAGAAGTTCGGGGTGCTCTGATGCAGTCGTCAGGACTCTCACGCAAGCCGATCCCGATCACGGACCTACTCCTGCCGGCCGCGCTGATGAAGAAGATCGGCGAGTTCAAGGACACCGCCGAGTTGCGCCTGCTGCGCCCCGAGGTCGTCATCGCCGAGTGGAGCATCACGCCGGCCCAGTGGGACCGGCTCAACAAGGCCCTCGTCAGCCGTGGCCAGGAACCGCTGGGCGAGTACGTCGTGCCCGAGAAGAAGGTGCGCGCCGCGTCCCTCAAGGGCCTGTGCCGCAAGCAGGAGCGCACCGACGGCGGCACGATCACCTCGGAGCCCTGTGGCCGCAAGCTCCTTGAGGGGAAGCGGTCCTGCCTGTGGCACTGGTTGGCCGACCAGCCCATCGAGGTCCGGGTCGAGTGGGCCGACCAGCGGCGCGACATCGCGGAGCGCCAGCCCGGCTGGGTCCACTATGCCCGCATCCCCGAGAAGGACTGGGAGCCCGGCACCCGCTGGTGCTCGGAGTGCCAGACGATGATCCCGCTGTTCTACTGCCGGGGCTCGCGCTGCATCCCGCACGCTTCCCGGGCCGCACACGCCTCCATGACCAAGCGGGTGTACGACTTCACCCGCGAGGACTACGAGGCGCTCCTGGCGTGGCAGAAGGGCCGCTGCTACATCTGCCAGCAGGTGCCCCGGGCCAAGCGCCTGGCCGTCGACCACGACCACGACACCGGCGAGGTGCGTGGCCTGCTCTGTGCCAACGACGAGTGGGGCTGCAACATGACCCTGCGCCGGCTGCTCAACTCCCCGGCCATGGCCCGCCGCGCGCTGGCCTACGTCGAGAAGTACCCGCTCAAGCGGATGCAGGAGGGCGAGCCGGCGGTGACCGTCGGCACCCGTGCCGGCGCCGTGCGCTCAGGCGACCCAGCGGCCGGCGGCCCGACGCGCAGCAACCCGGCCATGTTCCGCGACCCGTTCGCGGGGTTCTGATGCTGGCCCGCTACGACACCGAGTGTCCCGACTGCGACGGCAGCATCCGGCCGGGCGACGCCATCGCCAAGGACAGCAAGGGCCGGTGGGTCTGCTACGACTGCGCCACCGGCGAGGAGCGCACCGCGCTCGAGCCCGTCGCCAAGCCGATCTGCAAGGTGTGCCGGTGCGAGATGCCGTGCTGGTGCGACGACGGTGGCCAGCCCGAGGACGCGGCCGACCAGGCGCTGCGCCGTCAGGTCGAGCACGCCGCCCGCGACCCGTGGGAGACGTTCTGATGGCCTGCCCGACCGGCAAGTACCGGTTCTCGACCGAGCACAACGCGCAGGTCGCCCTGGTCGAGGCCGTGATGAAGAAGAACCGAGGGAACCAGAAGCGCCGGGAGTGCCGGCACTACCATTGCCACCAGTGCAACGGCTGGCACCTCACCAGCCGACCGGCGCTCCGTCCGGTCACCCCACCGAAGAGATAGGATCTGCAGCATGTCGAAGTCATACCTGTTCGCCGTCCAGCGCGAGTCCGGCCACGAGGTCGTTTCCGCAACCCTCGAGGTCGCCAAGGTCTCCGACGTGACCGCGCGCCGCAACGACGAGACCGCGAAGGTGGAGCTCGTCAAGGGCCGCACCGTCGTCGCGACCTCGGACGCCACGGCCACCGCCGACGAGGTGCTCACGCTGCACCGGTGGCCCGCCGACGACAAGCTCGCCGAGCCGGTCTCCAAGGCTCTCTGAGCCCACACACGGAAGCGCCCCCCGACTCGACCCGGGGGGCGCTTCTCTGCGTGCTGGCTCAGAACAGGTAGACGAGCCCGGCCACGATGACGACGATGCACGCCAGAGCGATCAGCAGGCTCTGCGTGTTGTACTCGCCGTGCTCGTCGGGATTGAGCCCCGTGCCGTCGTCTGAGGTCACGACAGCGGCGGGCTCTCCCTCAGGAGGAGCGGCGGGACCGGTCACGGTCTCGCCCTGGATCGTCTGGTACGCCTCGACGGCCTTGGCCGGGATGACGACCTGACGGGTGAGGATCGCGAGGACCGCCACCACGACCGCCATGATGCTGCCGACCTGGGTGTTGTTCAGCGGCACGCCGAACGTCAGGAGCAGGGCGATGATGGAGCCGACCAGGCCGTAGACCAGCGCCGGCTCGCGCTTCACGCGCTCGAGGATGGCCTTCACGGGATCACCTTGATGGTGGCCGGGATCGGGAAGGTCGAGTTGGGCTTCGGCCCCACCCACGTCACGGCGACGCCGTCGAGGGAGTCGACCTTGGCCGCGACCAGGTCGCGACCCGTGGCGGCCTTGTAGCCCGCCTTGAGCCGGTTCCACTGCTTGCTGCCCGGGATCCAGCGGCACTGGAACCCGTCGCTGACGACGACGGGGTTGCTGATGTCGGGGTTGGTGCTGGTGATCTGGTACGCCTGCATGTCGCCGGCCTCCATTCCTCCGACGACAGGCGCCGGCTGGGTGGTTGGGGTGGTGCTGGGCTTGGCTGGGGGCTTGGGCGGCCCTGCCTTGAGGCGCGCGGTCACGTCCGCGCGGAACTTCGTGATGCTGTACGGCTCGACCTTGCCGTTACCGGCACCGAGATCCCACTTGCCCGACAGGCTCGTGGTCGCGTGCAGCCCGGTCTTGGCGCCGTTGGTCTGGTGGAAGTGGTCCGCGATGGCGGCTGCGACGAGCACGACCGCGTCGTACTGCACCTTCGGCATCGCCTGCGTGCCGTCGGTCTGCACCTCGTTGCCGAGGTACATCGCGTTGCCGTCACCGGCAGGGTTGCCCATGGTGGCGCGCGCCTTGCCGGCGTGGTTGGCCCGACCGGCCGCGATGATGTACGTCACGCCGTTGTAGTCGGTGCTGACCTGGGCCAGCGGACCCTTGAGGTCGGAGCGCCCCTCGATGACCGTCTTGAGCGACGGCGCCGGGTTGGACGCGCTCGACTTGGAGCCCGTGTGGTGGGTCAGCAGGCCGTTGGGGTCGAAGTAGCCGGACGAGATCGGGCGGCCACGGTTCTCCCAGCCGGCCACGAGCTTGTACTTGACGCCCCACTTCTTGAACGCGGCGGGGAGCCAGGTCGCGAGCACCTGGCGGCTGGTGGTGCCGAAGCCGAGAGCGCCGACCAGCGCCTCGAAGTTGTCGCCCTCTTCGCAGGGGTCGAACTCGGCGTCGTCGTCGGGCAGGTTGGACGGGTCGATGATCTCGACGTCGTCCTCGTCGAGGAAGGTGTCGGCCATGAGGCCTCCTGTGCTGGGGTGGGGCGGGATCGGACGCCCCCTATGCTACGGGGTCCGTGTGCAGGTGTACGCGGGCGACGCGGCGTCGAAGTTCTCAGCACGCGTGCAGCGCTCCACCACGGCATCGTTAGGCCCGAACACGACCCAGCCGGCCGGTGGCTCGCCGTCGGCGCCCTGAGGCCCCTGAGGGCCGATTGCGCCGGTGTCGCCCTTCTCGCCCTGCGGCCCCTGCGCGCCGGTGTCGCCCTTCGGCCCCTGCTCGCCAGGCGCGCCGTCGGCGCCGGCCGCGCCGGTGGCACCCGTCGCTCCCGTGTCGCCGGTGTCGCCCTTGGCTCCGGTGGCGCCGTCGACACCCGGGATGCCTTGGATGCCCTGCAGGCCGGACGGACCCTGAGCGCCGGTGGCGCCGGGGATGCCCTGAGCGCCCTGTGGCCCCTCGCGCACGATCTGCTGGGCGTCCTTGCACAGGCGCGCGGCCGTGGCCTCGTCGAGCCCGTTCTGGGGATCCTTGCAGGCAGCCGCGATCTGCTGGGCGAGGTTGAACTTCTCGACCTGCGCCTGCTCCTGACCGGCGGCCGACTTCGCGGCCTCCTCCTGGTTGGCCGAGACGAGTGAGCCTACCCAGAACGCGACCGCGCACCCGATGAGTGCGACGAGCCCGAGCAGGACGTAGTTGCGGATCTTGTCATGCCGCTCGTCCTCCTCGATCTGCTCGAGGTCGACCGGCGTGATCGTGGGGTCACTCATTCCTCGTCCTCGTCATCCTGTGAGAGTACCGCTGGCACCTTCGGCAGGTCCGTGTAGCCGCGCTGCGCCGCCCAGACCTGCACCCGGTGGATCCAGTCGGCGGCCGCGATGTCGCGCTTGGCCAGTGCCTTGAGCCGGCGTCGCTGCTCGCGTGCCTTCGTGCTGGTCTGGGAGACGAGGAAGGTCAGCAGGATCGTGACTCCGACGAGGAGAGCACCCACGGTCTGCCCGCTGAGCTCGCCCATCGTCACCGAACCTTAGTGTGTGATCCTCGCGTCCAGGCGTTTGCCAAGAGCTGCTCGCCGAGGGCGACGATGAACGCCATCCCCGGACCCGCCAAGGATACAGGCCGGGCAGTGGACATCCCCCACAGCATGTTGAACAGCGCCCACGTCGTGAGCATCGCGAAGCCGATGTTGCAGGCGAGCGCCGCCAGAGGAAGTGCGCTGTGCCAGGCCCCGATCTGGACGTGATGCTTCGGCGCGGCGAGGGAGCCGACCAGGAGCAGCGCGCACACGAGCATGATCCAGGCCCACGCATCCTGCGCCGCGATCTGCTGCAGCACCTCGTACTTCGTCGGCACGGTGTAGTTGAGCAGGCCGGCGAACGCGATCACCGCGAGATAGAGGTGGGCACCCGCCGCGCCGAGCGTTGCGAGCACCCGTCCACGGTGGTGCGCAGCGGTCGGCATGACTCGAGTGTAAAGGAAGAGTAAAGACGGCGCGCTGTCGGCGCGTCGTCCTATCCGTCACAGCGAGGGTCGGACGATCAGGCTGTTCCATGCCGCCTGCGCCTGCGAGCCCGCGCTGGTGGTCGCGCAGATGGTGCGGATATTGTAGGTCGCGCCCGCCGTCAGCCCGGTCACCTGGTAGGTCCGCTCGGAGCGCACCTGCCCCAGGTTCGCGTTCAGGACGGCCTTATTGGCGTCGAAGGCCTGGATGCTGCCGCCGGACCCGATGACCGCGCCGTCCTTGATCTCGAAGCCGACGATGGCCGACTGGCCGACGGTGGTGACGGTCCGCAGTTGCGAGGCAACGGTGACCTCAACGATGCCCGAGGGCGGCGCCACGAAGGTGCCCTGCGCGCCGGACGCGCCCATGGCCACGCCGGTCAGCGAGGTGGTGGCGAAGGCCGAGCCGTCGCCGTCGAAGAACTTGGGTCGCATCGCGCCGCTCTGCAGGCCCTGCGGGCTGTTGAGGCCCTGCTCGGTGAGCTCCGAGCGGGCGCGCTCGACGTTGTCGCGAACCAGCGTGGTGACCTGCACCGGCTGGGAGTAGCCCAGCGTGCCACTGGCCTCGATGTAGGTCTTGGTTTCGCTTGTGCTCGTGCCGCCGCCGTAGAGCCGCTTGATGTTGAGGTCGTACCTCGCCGTGCCGCCACCCACGAGCAGCCCGGCGGCCGCGACGAGGAGCGACCCGGCGGTGACCTTGCCGGTGCCGGCCCCATACGTTCCACCGTCGGCGTTGAGAGCGATGTCGTAGGCCGAGCGCAGGTTCATCCCGGTGGAATCGCCACGGATCTCGGTGATGCCGTTGGCGGTGTCGGCGTCGAGCGCGGCCTGCGTGCCGAGGTAGGAGCCGAGGTTCCACTTGCCCTGGTTGTCGATCCTCAACTGCGACTTGATGAGGTTGCTGCCCCCGGCGGCGGTGTACGCGCTGCGCAGGATCGCCGAGGTGTAGGTCGACCCCACGGCCTGCGCGCGCAGCACGACCGGCAACAGGTCCGTTGCGCTGCTGTAGAACTCGATCTGCTTGGCGGCCTGGTTGAGCGCGATGCGCTCTCCGGTGGCGGCCGTGCGGATGAGCGCGCCGGTGATCGTCTTGCCGTCGATGGCGTCGGCCGCGAGCGCGGTGCCGCCGATGAGGCGACCGGTCCACGCGCCGGGCGAGGCCCAGTCGTAGATCTTGTTGCCGTCGTCGGTGTCGATCCAGATGTCGCCGATGACCCGGCCGGTGGTGGCCGGGGCCGAGGTCTGCGCGAACATCGAGATCTTCGTACTGTTGCTCGTGACGAGCCCGCCGATGCGCTGGTCGTCGGAGACCACCCAGGTGCTGGTGACGTAGACGTAGACGAGCCCATCGTCGGAGTCGATCCACATGTCGCCGTTGACCATGCCGCTCACGGGCATGGTGCTCTGGCGGTAGATCAGCACCGCGCCAAGCTGACGCGCGGTCGCGCCAATGGCGGGCGCGCCGAGCAGGCGAGGGGTCCACGCGCCGTCCCAGACGTAGATCTTGTTGCCGTCGTCGGTGTCGACCCAGATGTCGCCGAGCACCCGCCCAGAGGTCGACGGGGCCGAGGTCTGCGCGAAGGCAGTGATCTTCGTGGCATTGCTCGAGACGACGGTGGCGATGCGCTGGTCGGCCGACGGGGTCCACGAGCCCGTCCAGACGTACAGCAGACCGTCGTCAGCGTCGACCCACATGTCGTTCGTCTGGCCGGTGGCCGGGGCGCTGCTCTGGCGGTAGATCGTGGCCTTGCCGGACGCGAGGATCCCGGCGGCGTCGGCGGCCGCCTGGGCGGCCGCCGCGTCGCTGAACGAGACCAGCGCGACCGCGTGGCGGGAGTTGGCCTGGTCGGTGGCGAAGTTCATCAGGAAGCCGACGCGGCACTGGGCGGTGCCCGAGGGCCAACCAGCCCCGAACTGCGCCTGCTGGCCGCCGAGCGCGACGCCCTGGATGTCGGCCGCGTAGGCCGTCCACGCCTTCGGGACGGCCGTGGCGACAGCGCCGCCGTAGATGTAGGTGCCACCGGAGGAGCCGTTGGACACCTTGGTCCCGGCGGGCTTTGCCGGGCCGGCGTAGGGGGCGCGCAGGGTGATGACGTTCCCGCTGATGCCGCCGTCGGCGTACAGGTCGGCGGCGGTGACGTTGCGGGAGTAGGTCTCCTCGGGCCAGACCTTACCGCCCGCGTCGGTGTAGTCCCAGAAGATGATCGAGCGCAGCCAGGTGGACGTGCCCGCCGGCTTGCCGGCCGAGCCGTACCAGTTGGCGCTCGAGGTCAGCGTGACCGTCGTGGCGCCGGGGTTCAGCGCGACCGCGAGGGTGGTCGTGGTGCCCGCCGTGAACATGTACTGGTTCGGGTCGATGCCCAGCCCGAAGGCATCCATCGGCAGCAGGCAGCCGTACATCTGCGAGGTCGTGGACGGGCCACGCTGCTTGGCCGAGAACGAGAGCCGGAACTTCTTGGTGACGTCGACCGGGATGATCTCGTCGGTGAACGGGTTGACCGCCTGGCCGAGCGCAGTGGTGAAGGATCCGGCAGCCCCGGTGGGCATGTCGGTCTTGTCGAACGTCAGCGCTGACCAGTTGGTGTTGTTGCCGAGCAGGCCGGTGCCGTTGGTCACGAGGTTCGTGCCGCGCGAGGCGATGTAGGCCTCAGAGGCGAGGTCGGTGGCGATCCACGAGCCGCCCCAGCGGTACGTCTTGTCGTTGTCGTCGGAGTCGATCCACAAGTCGCCCAGCGTGCGGCCGGTCGTGCTCGGGGGCGACGCCTGGTAGAAGACCGTCGTCTTGCCGCTGACCGTGGAGGTCAGGGTGGTGACCGTCGACTGCGGGGCGGCGTTGTAGGCGGCGACCTCGGCAGCCGTCGAGGGGCGCACGGCAAACCGCTGGAAGTAGATGTCCTTGACCGCGACCGGGCGGATGCCGACATGGTTGGCCATGAGGTAGGCCGTCAGTGATGTCGCGGCGCCAGCGAAGGCCATCGGGCGCTTGACGACCTTGGAGACCCGCAGCCACTTGTCGAACTCGGGGACCACGACGCCGACCTCGGTGGCGAAGTCGATGACGGCCCGGTCGGTGCCGCCGGCCGTGTTCCAGTCGACGAGCACGCCGGACCCGGCCAGCGAACCGGAGTGGACGAGCAGGTCGACGGTGACCGTGAGGTACTGCTCGGCCGGCGAGATCAGGTCGAGGCCGGTGTAGGCGCCCGACTCGGTGGCCGCCACGTTCCAGCGCAGCGAGCGCACGCCCGTGCGGACGAAGGCCGTGCCGGGCGCGCCGCCGGTGGCGTACCACGACCAGTCGTTCGGTGCCGCCGAGAGGTTGTCCCAGGTCTGGAAGCTCGGGTTGCGGTTGATCGCGTCGGTCTGCTCGGCCACCTGCTGCGCGGTGTAGGCGTTGGTCAGTGCGGTCGCGATGCGCTGGTCGGGGGCGGCCTGCCAGCCCGAGCCGACCACGAACGTGTAGAGCAGGCCTGTGTCGTCGATCCACAGGTCGCCCGCGATGCGGCCGGTCCATGCGGGCGCGCTGGTCTGGCGGAAGACGGTCATCTTGCCGTCGGCGGCGTTCTTCGCGGCGGTGGCCAGCGAGGCGGCGGCGGCGATGGTGGCGTCGCGGCGGTCGACCCATGACCCCTCCCAGACGTACTGGTGGTTGCCGTCGTCGATGTCGATCCACAGGTCACCGAAGGTGCGCCCACTCGTGCTCGGCGCGGAGGTCTGCGCGAAGACCGTGATCTTGCTGGCGTTGGAGGTGACCACGGCCGCGATGCGCTGGTCGGCGCTCAGGGTCCACGTCGACCCGACATAGACGTAGAGGAGCCCGTCGTCGGCGTCGATCCAGAGGTCGTTGGCCTCCATGCCGGTGCTGGGCTGGCTGCTCTGGCGGAAGACGGTGATCGCCGCGTTGGCCTTGTCCTGGGCCGCCGTGGCGATGCTGTAGGCGAGCCCAGCCGATCCGTCGGCGCTGCCAGCGAGGTCGAACGCGTCGTCGGCCCGCAGTTGCGCCGCGAGGGCGTCAGCCGCCGCCTGGTTGGCCGCCTCTGCCGCTGCCGCCACCTCGGTCGCGTCGGCCAGCGGCAGGGCGGTGTCGGTGCGGCTGATCGAGACCGGGGAGGCCTTGCCCGACTCGCTGCGCACGATGAGGTAGACCTCGTACTCGCCGGGCTCGAGCGGCACGAAGGCGAGCCCGCCACGCGGGCTGGTGATCGCCGTGACCGGCGGGGTGGCGATGGGGTCGAAGCCGACCGGGCCGACGGCGATGTCGACACGCAGCCAGTCCATCGGGGCGACCGTGAAGATGCCGCCCGCGTACTCGCCGTCCCAGCCGACCAGCAGGCCGCCACCGGCGCTCTGCACGATGGGCGGCGTCGGCTGCGGCGGGGGCGGGCCGCCGAGCGAGGCGGCGGTGTGGGTGCCGTCGTACTGCATGCCGTACTGGCCGACGAGGGTGTCCTCGTCGTACTCGGTGAGCGCGCCGGTCTCGATGCTCGAGTGGCTGAGTTGCGGAGCGTTGCTCGAACGAACCGTGCGCTCGAGCTCGACGAGGCGCCGGGCGAGGGTCGCGACGGGATCGGTCATGCGGAGAGCATATCGGTGCGACGCACCGACAGCGTCGCGGTCCCTGCCTCCGGGGCGTAGGTCGTGGCGAGCACGCGCACCCAGGTGTCGAAGGAGCCCCAGTCGCTGTTGAGCGTGAGCAGGATGTCATCGCCGTCGGACCATGACCCGAAGGGCACGGCGTCGGTGTCGGTGACGACGATGGTGTCGATGCCCTCACGGGACTGCCGAGCCATCGCCTCGTCGTAGGCGCGGGAGTTGGCCGCCTTGATCGACTTCAACTGCTTGTCAGTGACGACGGCGACGCGCCGGATGCGCGGGCCACGGTCGATGATCGCCGAGCCGCGCACCATGGCGCGGCCCTCGCCGGCCCCGAGCGTCATCACCTCAGTGGCGAACGAGTCACCGGCCCGCGAGCGGCTGACGGGGACGCGGATGTTCTCGCCCTCGACGAAGCGCAGGCCCTCCTTCTGCGTCCCGATGCGGGGGTAGCCGAAGTCGAGGTAGTGCCCGATCTGCTCAGTCTCGCCGATCCATGCGTGGCGCTCGACGAAGTCGAAGGGGGTCTCGGAGGCGAGGTCGTCGATGGCCTTGCCGCAATCGTCGGTCTCGTACCAGGCGAGCCGGTAGGGGCCGTTCTCGAACGACACCGGCCCGGCCTGCGTGTCGAACTCGGCCTGCCGGAGCTCGGTGCCGCGACGCACCGGGGTGGTCGTGCTCGAGTCGACCTGCAGGCCCAGGTTGCCGCCGGGGCTGCCCTGCAGGTGCTGCCAGATCCAGCGCACGAACGTCAGCGGATCCTCGTTCACCCAGAACTTGCTGCCGGTGTACGGCATCCCCTGCGGGTAGCCCGAGAAGCCGACCGAGGACACCGAGAGCTCGGGGCCGTTCGCGGTGAGGTCGGTGACGATGCAGCCGGCGCGGATCTCGCCCCGGTACTCGGCGTAGATCGCCGTGCTCCACTCCTGCAGCAACGGGTAGCCGTCGAGGCCGACCAGGCGGGCAGCGGCCGGGGTGATCGAGCCCGTGATGCTCGAGGCGCCCGACACGCGCGTGGCGACCGACGCGCCCTGCAGCGGGAGCGCGCTGTCCAGCAGGACACCGCCGCCATTCCCGTCGAGGCGCTCGGCGATGTAGCGCCAGTCGCCCATCAGACGATCTTCTCGAAGAACTCCACCCGGTGCAGGATCGTGGTGCCTGACTGGATGCGGATCGTGCCGGCGCCGCCCGACTTGAGGCCGTCGATGTAGACGATGCCGCTCTTGCCGCGCATCGCGGCCGGGATGGCCCCGCCGAGCGCGATCAGGGCGTTGACCCGGTTGCCGTCGGTGACTGAGGTGGTGTCGTAGCCGACGCTGGCCGAGACCACGGAGTCGGGCGCGGCCGAGAGCACGCTGCGCAGCGAGCCGGTGGCCGAGCCGCCGGTCGCGCCCATCGCCGACATCTCGCTGACGATGGCGCAGTGGGTGGCCCAGTCGGGGATGACGACGGGGGCGTCCCAGTTGGCCGGGAACTTGCGGAAGGCGGCCTGCGTGAGGACGTCGCCCGGGGTGCCGCTCTGGGGCTGGGTCATAAAGACATCCGAGGAGTAGCGCGGCTGGGCGAGCTTGCGCATGTCCTTG
>Ga0157369_10001747_pt1 | contig 26355 bp, 24 predicted proteins | sample C25metaG_FD_113461 | JGI IMG/M metagenome (GOLD analysis project Ga0157369, IMG submission 113461) | Corn rhizosphere microbial communities from Kellogg Biological Station, Michigan, USA - C2-5 metaG | ecosystem: Host-associated > Plants > Roots > Rhizosphere > Soil | place: USA: Michigan... | reverse complement strand
TTTCTCAAATTTATTTGCCAGATTGTCAGGAGTTTTGTTTTGTAAAATGAGAAATGGAAACATCTGCGAAAATTGATCATCATTGATGATAAAGCATTCTTTCAGTTTTTCTTTGCTGATGAAACTTCCGCCAAGATAATTTTTGTACTTCAAAATTGCTGCAGCCTGTTTCTCGGAAAAACCAAGATTTTCCCAATCGTTTTGAGAATAAAGATCCGGATTGAATTTCCCTTTAATATTCAGTTTTTTCTTTTCAAAGCTTTTATAAGTAAAGTTCTCTTTTTTAGCTTCAAATTTAGTTTCCGGAAGGAGAATGTATTTTTCCAGAGATTGATATTTTTCCTTAGAAACGGCATAACATTTTTTGAATTGGTCTTTCGAAATAAAATTTCCGCCAACAATATCTTTATATTTTAAAATGGTTTTGATCTGTTTTTCCGAGAAGCCAAGATTTTTCCATTGATTTTCGTCCAGGTCATTCGGATTAAATTCGGTCAGAATAATTTCTGGTTTCGATTCCGAAATGAATGTGATAACGGGTTTTTCGTAATGCTGATTTTTCTTGTAAAATGAAAAAAATAGTTGAGAGCAAATGATTAGAAATCCGAAAACAACGAGACTGATTAGCTGCCTTTTCCGGATCTGGAAAGGTAATTTTTGATTCATTTGTGTGTTTTAACCAAAGTTAAATAAAATGAATCAAATATTCGTTAATTAAGTAAAAAAAACTTTATATCAGTCGTTGAGAGAATTTTTAAGCTTCAGAAGTTCAGCTTTAATGAATTCTAATCTGTCAATGATGGTGATGGTTTCCGAGATTCTGGAGTTGGTTGTGAGCGCAATTCGTGCACCGTCCAGTGTGTAGCCTTTCTCCTTTACCAAGTGATAGATGATTTTCAGATTCTCAATATCAGAAGGTGTGAAATAGCGATTTCCTTTCTTGTTTTTCTTCGGTTTGATGATTGGAAATTCCTGTTCCCAATAACGGATCAGGGAAGTATTGACATCAAAGGCTTTTGCGACTTCGCCAATAGAATAATAAAGTTTGTCCGGAAGATTGAGTTTCATTGTTTTGATCGAATTTTCAAAGATAATTATTTTTAATTCTTTTTCACAAATTGTAACTTGCAACTTTAGAATTTACCCTATGAATAGTTTTTGGAAATTTGGTTATATGATGTTTTTGCTGTTTCTGATAAATTGCAAAGTTCATAATACAAGCACAAAATTATTTGAAGTTCCACCGACATTACTTTCCAGTCAATTTACTTTTACAGAAGGTCCGGCTTCTGATAAGGAGGGAAATGTGTATTTTACCGATCAACCAAATGACAAGATCTATTTCTGGAACTGGAAAACAAACAAAGTAGAACTGTTTCTTGCCAAAACAGGACGAGCCAACGGAGCTTATTTTGATAAAAATGATAACCTGATCACATGTTCCGATGATAACGGAGAGATCTGGAAAATTAATAAAAATAAGGATATTCAGGTTCTGTCCAAAGGTTTTGAAGGAAAAAGACTGAATGGTCCCAATGATCTTTGGATTGATAAATTTGGTGGGATTTATTTTACAGATCCTTTGTATGAAAGAGATTATTGGAAAAATTTCAAAACAGAAATTCCTGAGAAAAATCTGTATTACCGAAATCAAAACGGCACGATCACAAAACTGGAAACCTTTGTCCAACCCAACGGAATTGTTGGCAGCCAGAAATTTAAAAAGCTGTACGTTTCCGATATCAATGCTGGTAAAACTTATGTTTATCAAATTTTAGGCGAAGGCAAACTTTCGGAAAAGAAATTGTTCTGCGAAATGGGATCGGACGGAATGACGCTTGACAGCCAGGGAAATCTTTACCTGACAGGAAAAGGTGTCACGATTTTCAATAATAAAGGTGAAAAATTAATCAACATTCCAATCGATGAAGAGTGGACTTCAAACGTAACTTTTGGTGGGAAAAATAATTCAACTTTATTTATTACTGCTTCAAATTCTGTTTATGTTTTGCCAATGAATGTTTCAGGAATCCAATAAAAAAATCGCTTATTAATAAGCGATTTCTATTTTTACTTTCTTGCCTTTCAACTTTTCGTTGGCTAGTTTTTTCAGCAGTTCAATGGTTTTTTTACGGTTGACTGCGACGTAGGAAGTCGTGTCTTTCACTTCGATCAAACCGATGTCATCTTTCTCAAGTTCTCCTTTTTTGATGAGATAACCTACAATATCCACTTTGTTAACCTTATCTTTTTTTCCTGCGCTTATGTAGATCGTTTGGTTCGGCGTTCTTTCCGGAACTCTGTTGCTTTCTGAGACGTTTTCTTCCGGCGTATTGCTTTTGATAAAAGGAAAATTTTCATCTTCCGTCATTATCAAATAAGCAAAACCCTTGGCGTTCATTCTCGCTGTTCGTCCGTTTCTGTGGACGAAAGCGTCTTCTTTCGGAGGTAATTGATAATGAACAATCGATTCTACTTCCGGAACATCCAAACCTCTGGAAGCCAAATCTGTTGTGATTAATATTCTTGCCGAATCATTTCTGAATTTCAGAAGAGCGCGTTCTCTCTCGTCCTGTTCCATTCCGCCGTGGAAGGTTTCTCTCTGGATTCCTTTTTCTCTTAATAATTCTGAAATTCTATCGACAGCATCTCTGTGATTGCAAAAAATCAAAGTTCTTTTGTTTCCGATTTTACAAATCAATTGGAACAAAGTGTTCAATTTATCTTCGGAAGTTGTCATCACTTTTCGAAGCTGGATGTTTGGTTTTGACTCGTTTTCTTTGAGGAAATTGATTTTCTTTTCGTTGTCCAATTCTACAAATCTCGGGATGTTGTCCATCACGGTTGCAGAAGTTAAAATACGTTGATTAAGACCTGTTAGCGAACCGATGATATATTCCATATCTTCCTGAAATCCCAATTCCAAAGCTTTGTCGAACTCGTCCAAAACCAAAGTTTTAATCGTTTCCGGATCGAAATTTTCATTTTTCAAGTGATAGGCAATTCTTCCAGGTGTTCCAATCAGAACTGCTGGCGCTTCAATCAGATTATTGACCTCGATTTTTTTATCGTGGCCACCATAAGCGATAGAAACTTTGAAATCTGTTCCCATTGATTTGAAAACCTGCTCGATCTGCAAAGCCAATTCCCTTGCAGGAACAAGAATCAGGGCTTGAATTCCTTTAACATCAGATTTTAAATTTCTTAAAACCGGAAATAAGAAAGCTAATGTTTTTCCGGAACCTGTTGGCGACAATAGAACTATGTCGGTTTCGTTTTCTGAAGCGGTGTATGTAGATTTCTGCATTTGATTCATATCCTGAATCTGCAGTTTTTCGAATATTGGTTGTAATTCCATTTTGCAAAGATAATTTTTTGGAATTCAATTATTGTAAAGAAGATTTGATTTAAACTAATTCCTGCAATTCTTTTTTCGAAATTCGTGTATTTTCTAAAACCAAAATATCATCTGCGATTTTCCTGACATCTTCGGAATGATGACTGATGATGAAAATAATTTTTTCTGATTTTAATTGATGAATTAAATTATATATGAAATTTCTATTCACTTCATCCAGTGAAGATGTTGGCTCGTCTAAAATCAGGAACTTTGGATCGTGATATAAGGCTCGCATCCAGCCAAGCAATTGCTTTTGTCCGCCGGAAAGATTGATTCCTTCTTCGCCTGCCAGAGTCATAAAACCTTGTGGGAGAGAATTGATAAACTTATCAAAACCTAAAGAGATAAGTTGCTGTAATTTTTCTTCACTTACTATTTCATCCAGAATTATATTTTCCAGAATATTCCCATTGAAAAGCTGAATGTTTTGTGGAACAATACTGACTGCATTTCTCCAACTGTCAATCGAAACATTTTTAAGATCCAGATTTTCATTAATGATAATTTTACCATTTTCCAGAGCGTAATTTTTTTGTAGAATTTCTGTCAATGTTGTTTTTCCGCTTCCGCTTTCACCAAGAAGACACGTGATTTTTCCTTTTTGAAGTATTAATGAAATATCGTTCAATAATCTGCTTCTGCCATTGAATCTGAAATCAATATTCTGGATTTCTATTGAATTTAATTCTGTAATTTCTTCTCCGTCTGATTTTTCTTTTTCTAACGATGAATATTCAAACATTCTGTCAAAAGCCACTCTTGCTTCCTGAACGGGAATGCTTGCCAAAGCCAGATTGGTAATTGCCGAAAGTAATGAAGTAGATATTCCGATGATGGCCATCAGTTCTCCAACTTTGATCTCATTGTTCAAAACATTATATGATGAAAAACTCAAAATTCCCAATAGTACGAATACCAAAGCAATTCCGGAATAAAGAGAAATCCGGAGATTTAGTTTCCCTAGTTCAAAAATTGATTTCTGAAAATTCCCGAAAATATTTTGATTTTTCTTTAAAAATAAGTCCTGTTTGGAAAAGCCTTTTATCACATCGATTCCTCTTATAGTGTCGATGTAATTTGCTTCATTTACACTGTAAACCTGCATTACATTTTTCTGAGATTCGATTATTTTTTTATTAAACCTGAAAATTAAAAAGAAAATTACGGGTGAAACAATTACGCAAAATGTAGCTAGCTTCCAAGAATAATAAAATAAAAAACTAATTGAAATAAGAACATTGAGAATGTCAGTCGCAGTGTTTGTTATAAGTAATTTGATGACGTTTTGAATTCTTTGTGTGTCATTCAGTCTGGCTACAAAATCTCCAATTTTGCGGGTGTCAAAAAATAGTTTTGGAAGATGAATCAGAGAATCGTAAAATTTAGCATTGATTCTTTTGTTGAAAGCCTTACTTTGTTTGATAATATAGAGTTCTCTCAGTGCCTGGACAATGACTCTTCCCAAAAGCAAAAAGCCGAGAAAACCGATACTTAGAAAAAGGATATTCAGTTTTCTTTTGGGCAGGATGTCATCAATCAATTTTTGTGAAAAAATGGACATAGACATTCCAAGCAAAGTGAAAACGACGCCAAGGAAAATGATGGTAAAAACTGCTTCTTTATCCTCAGAGATAAGGTTTTTCAGCCAGTTGATTTTTTCTTTGTTGGTTTGAGAAACTTTCCGAAAATTTTCGTTTGGTTTAAGCGTAAGGCAGGTTTTTGAAACCCAGACTTTTTCCAGTTCGTCTTTTGTCCAATATTCTATGCCTTTGGCAGGATCTCCAATACAAAATTTAGAATCTCCAAGAGAATCATAAGAATAGCAGATAACATAATGTTCGTATTTTTGGTCTATGAGAACGTGCAGAATTACAGGCTCGCCGTGTTCTATCAAGGCGTTGATGTTGGCTTCACATCCTTCTGCTTCGAAATCTATTTCTTTTGCACATTGATACAATCCCAATAGAGTAGTGCCGGTTTTGGAAGTGCCGCTTTTTTCTCTCAGTTTTTCTAATGAAATTTCGCCTCCATAATATCTTACTAACGATTGCAGGCATCCAACGCCGCAATCCGTCTGGTCTTTTTGCAGGGAAAAAGTTTTTTGAATAAGTTTATTATTTTTCATTAAAATCGGATAAAACTTTTTCGATCTTTATAGCTCCTGTGCTTCTGTGTACTAATTTATTTTCAGCATTATAGCCGAGAAAATAAGGTATTCCTGTCATTGCGAATTTCATATAGACTTCGGATTTTGGATCGTTGCACCACTTGATGTTTTCGGCTTTGTCGAGTCTATATTTTTCCGCGAACTTTTTGATTTCAATTAATGGTTTATCAGTAAACATAATCCAATTGATATCTTGGTGGTTTTCATTAATTTTGGAAAGCTCATCCATTTCTGCCTGACAGTATTCGCAATCTGGGTTGAAGTAAACCAAGATTTTGTTGGCTTCCGGCAAAGTATTATTGGTTACGGAATTTCCGTTGATATCTTTTACTGAAAAAGCGGGAATGTTTTTTAAAGCGTCTACTTTGTTTTTCTTCTTTTGGAAATTTGCAAACAAATAAATAAGAATGGCTATTGCAAAAAGAGGAATCAGAAATGCAACTATTTTCAAAGGTTTTTTGTTTTTCATTTTGTTTGAGATCAATGATTTCTTATCAGTTGGATTTTAAATGATTCTAATTTGATCAAGTAATAGAGTGAGAATAAGAAATGTTGAATCATAATGAATCCAAAAATTATTACCAGATTGTTACCCATTCCCTTTAAATTTAGGAGTGAAAGGATAACCAAAGCAAAAAAACACATTATGCTATTATAAATTACTGCATTCTTCAAACTTATACTTAGCAGGCCGGTAAGGAAATTATAGCCGATAAGCTTGTCGGTTATTTTCATTTTGTCATCTTCTGAGAAATCCAGATTGACACGTTGTGAAAAGTCCAGTTTTACCACAATTTTTTGATCTTCTTCGTGGAATTTATAATCGTATTTTTTAAGAAATTCAAGGATTTTTTCTTTTTCCATTTGTTATTTTGTTTTCCAATTGTAATAATATTGTAATGTTACCATTGTCCACAAAGCTGGAATTGTGACATCCCGTAAATCATTTTTCCAATTTAAAAACATCTCAATTAACAGAGAAATGCTTCCAATACAACAAATCATAAGACCTATTAATACTAGATTTTTATTGTTTTTCTTTGTTTCCATCAGTATTGAGAATTAAGAATCATAAAACATACAACCCCAGTCCAGAATATCAAACCAACACCATAAGTCAGCGATACCAATCCGAGAGATTTAATGGGTTTTACTTTTTGGTCAGATAGTTCATAAATGCCCCAGGCTAGAATTCCCCAATAGAATAGCTCAAAAAGATTGACCAATTGTAGCGGGTAAGCCAGCCATTTTTCTGTAGAGATATGTTCACGAATATTGATAAGCGAAATAGGATAGTAGGTTTGCAAATCTTCAAGCGTATAATCATTATCAATCCAATGGAAATTGACAAACTTATAAAACCCTGCAATTACAAAAACAAATTCTGCGATAAGTGCTAGAAAAATAAAATCCGAAAACTTTACTTTTTCTAATCCTTGCAAGTCCAGAAGCTTTATGAAATTAAGACAAAAAGCAACCAGTAAAACTTTAATGCCAATTAGTAATGGCGTAACGGCATAAGACACCCACCACCATTTTTTTTGACTTTCCATATAATTCTTAACCACTTGGCTTGGATAATCTTTGGAAAGGAAATCTATCATTTTTGAATTTGTACTTATGAATTCTTTATCAAGATAGGTAAGAATAAAATAAATGAATATTACAACCAAAAATGTTACAAAATTTTTCACAAATAAATTGAAATTTGAATTAATTAATATTTCTTACCAAAAAAATAAAGAATTGAAAGGACAAAAAATATCAAAGCAGATAGTAATCCAAAAGATTGATTTCTATCTATTATTGTCAAAATCAAATTGGATGTCGCAATAATTAAAGCAATATATTTTTTTTTCTTTTCGGACATATTTTTAAATTTATATCCCCGCAAAAAAAAATGCGGAGATATATGAATTTTAAGTTATAGTTATCCTTTCATTTTATTAAAAAGGATCCCATCCTGAACAACCAACAACAGCTAGTACTAATCCAACTCCTGTTTCTGCGGTAAGTAATCCGTATCCGCATAATAAACCACTTACAAATCCAGGACCTTTACCTCCGTGGATTTTTTCCATTTTGCTTTTTTCTAATTTTTTCATTTTTCTTTGATTTTAAAATTATGAATCACCACTTAAGCATAAGGCTAATCCCAACAGGCCAACTGGACCACCCCAAATTGCACAGGCCACTCCAAAACCACAGGCGAAAGAACTGCCAGGCGAAGTCCCGCCTTGCAAAACCTCCATTTGCGAAATTTCTAATTTTTTCATTTGTATAAAATTTTAATTTGTTTTTTAGTTTTCCTCGTGAAAACCTTAGGCAAATTTGTGAGGAAAATAATTTATTTCCTATTCCATTTTGGAATAATCGTAATTTTTAATTTTATAATAAATTAAAAATAGCTTAAATTCATTTGAATAAAAAAACATAACTTTTTTCCGGGTTTCCCGTATAGTTTGAACTACTTATTTCTCTGCCCATAGACACCGGCTATAATAATCACTAAAAGCACAATATAAAATCCATTCATAAAATTAAAATTAGCAAATAAAGGTACGGTTAGACGTTTTGATAATATATTCCATTTTGGAATAATCGTATTTTTTTAAGTTATTTTTAAGTTTTTAATGAAAAATAATTTTTTAATTTTGTCCTACACAAATGAACTAACTAATGACCGAAAAAGATCTAGGCTTTAAAATAAAAAAGCTGCGTGAAGAAAAAAATATGTCACAGGAAGAGTTAGCTATTCAGCTTAACATCTCCCAAAGTAAACTTTCCAAAATAGAAAATGGAAGATTAAAGGCAAATATGGTTTTAATCTTAGGTGTTTGTAATTGCTTTTGTGTTGAAGTGACTGAGTTTATCAGTCATTTTGTTTAATATCATCTTATAAAATAGCCCCGATAGTAACGGTTACCCCACAGCAAGCGATGGACAAAAGCTCTGGCGCGAGGAGTAATAGTGGATAGCGGGAAATAGCTCCTAAAAATTCGCATAATATTTATTTGATTATCAGTAAGTTATAATTAAATTCAAGTTCTTTGAAAATATTGTTGGTTTCAAATATTTTTCTTAATTTTGCACCACTTTTGTGAACGCACTCTCGGCGAAGTAAAACATTAACAATTAACATCTTCCATATTTTTCAGGATTCACAGCAAAGCCAAAGTCTGAAGTAATTAGGAATACAAATTTTTTTAGAAAATGTCAAAAGAGACAAATTCAGCAGAGGTTCTATTGAACCAAAACGTAACACCAGAACAATTTGATTGGGATTCTTTCGAGTCAGGTCTTAACGCAGAAGACAGAACTGAGAAAAAAGAATTGGAAGAAATCTACAACGGTTCTCTTAACAATCTTGCAGACAACGATGTGATCATCGGGAAAGTTGTAAGATTGACTGATAAAGAAGCTATCGTAGATATCAACTTCAAATCTGAAGGTGTTATTTCTCTTAACGAATTCCGTTACAACCAAGGTCTTAAAGTAGGCGATGAAGTTGAAGTGATGGTTGACAGAAGAGAGGACAAAACAGGACAATTACAGTTATCTCACAGAAAAGCCAGAACGCTTAAAGCTTGGGATAGAGTAAACGAACTTCACGAAACTGGAGAGATCGTAAACGGTTTTGTAAAATCCAGAACTAAAGGAGGTATGATCGTTGATGTTCACGGAATCGAGGCATTCTTGCCAGGTTCTCAGATCGACGTTAAGCCAATCAAAGATTACGACCAATTCGTAGGTAAAACTATGGAGTTCAAAGTTGTGAAAATCAACCCTGAGTTCAAAAACGTAGTGGTATCTCACAAAGCGCTTATCGAAGCGGATCTTGAAGGACAGAAAAGAGAGATCATCGGTCAATTAGAAAAAGGACAGGTTCTTGAAGGAACTGTTAAAAATATTACTTCTTACGGTGTATTCGTAGATCTAGGAGGTGTTGACGGATTGATCCACATTACAGACCTTTCTTGGTCTAGAGTGAACCACCCATCTGAGATTCTTGAGGACGGACAAACTGTAAAAGTTGTAATCCTTGATTTTGATGACGAGAAAACCAGAATCCAATTGGGTATGAAGCAATTAGAAGCTCATCCTTGGGATGCTCTTTCTGCTGACCTGAAAGTTGGTGACAAAGTAAAAGGAAAAGTAGTAGTTCTTGCTGACTATGGTGCATTCGTAGAGATCGCTCCAGGTGTAGAAGGATTGATCCACGTTTCTGAAATGTCTTGGTCTACTCACTTGAGAAGTGCAGGAGATTTCGTAAAAGTAGGTGATGAGGTAGAAGCAGAAGTATTGACTTTGGATAGAGAAGACAGAAAAATCTCTCTTGGTATCAAGCAATTGAACAAAGATCCTTGGGAAAATATCGAAGCTAAATATCCGGTAGGTTCTCAACACGTTGGAACTGTAAGAAACTTCACAAACTTTGGAGTATTCGTAGAATTGGAAGAAGGAATCGATGGATTGATCTATATCTCAGACCTTTCTTGGACTAAGAAAATCAAGCACCCATCTGAGTTCTGTGCAGTTGGAGATAAATTAGACGTGATCGTATTAGAACTTGATACGCAAGCAAGAAGATTGTCTCTAGGTCACAAACAATTGACTGAAAACCCTTGGGATAAATTCGAAACTAAATATGCTGAAGGAACTGTACACGCAGGAAAAGCAACTGAAGTACACGACAAAGGTGCATCTATCCAGTTCGAAGACGTAGAAGTTGAAGCTTTCTGCCCATCAAGATTATTAGAGAAAGAAGACGGATCTAAAATCAAAAAAGGTGAAGAAGCTCAATTCAAAGTGATCGAATTCAATAAAGAATTCAAAAGAGTAGTTGTTTCTCACACAGGAATCTTCAGAGACGAAGAGAAAAAGAATGTAAGAGAATCTAACAACAACAGATCTAACAACAACAGCAACACATCATCTTCTTCTAACAACGAAGAAAAATCAACGCTTGGTGATATCGATGTATTAGCAGAATTGAAAAGAAAAATGGAAGAAGGAAACTAATCCTGATTTTTATTTTTTTTAATAAATTAGCCATCCAGAATATTTTGGATGGCTTTTGTTTCTTAATAAGTTTATCAAATGAAAAAAAGTTTATTAGTTATAAGTTTAATGATATCAATATTTTCATTAGCTCAGATTGATGTTTATGAAGGTTTTGAATCATCTTCTCCAGGAATATTTTCTTATTATGGTTTTTATAGAAGTAGTGTAGCATTTCCTTGTACGGGTTCCTATTGCGCTACAAAAAATTTTCGAAATGATAACACTACAGGCGATATTACATATTACACGACTGCTTCAAACGGCGGTAAGTTAGATATCTCCTTCAAATACAGAACCTACGTTTTTGATAATGCTTCTGTAAATGGAAATCTTAGAATTTATTATTCAATTGACGGTGGTAATAATTATATATCGTACGAAACGATTAATTTGAGTTCAGAATTTCCCTGCAGAACATGGAGCACGACCTTTCCGCAAGGCTTTGTTCCTGTAGGAACCAACTTCAGGATAATGATTCAGGGTAATTGGACTTCGGGTAATTATAATGTATCCATTGATGATATTGCTTTAAAACAATCTCCGCTTATGGCGACAGCTGAAATATCCGAGATAAAATCAAAAATTTATCCTAATCCTTTCACAGATGTAATCCATATAGATAATGTAGACGCTGTCAGGTCGATTACAATTTCAGATTTCTCAGGAAGAAAACTCAAAACAATCAATGAAGTTTCTAAAGAAATAAAATTGCCAGAACTTAAAAAAGGAAATTACATTCTTACTATCGATTATAAAGATGGCGGCAAAAATAACAGTAAAGTGATTAAAAAGTAAAATATAAAACCGTTTCGCAATTTAGAAGCGGTTTTTTTTTGATTTATTTATTAATATAGACAATTTATTATTTATTCCAAAATTTATCAGCAAAAAATTAAATTGTAAATTCGCCGGCTCAAAAATAGTTATGGAGAAAAAAAACATATTGAAAGGCGTCCTGTTTGTCGGAATTGGAGCGAGTATCTACGGAATGCTGGCGACGTTTGTAAAGATGTCCTATAAAGATGGATTTACCACTTCCGAAGTGACGACGGCGCAGTTTGTATTAGGATTTATCGGATTGATGATACTAAATTTAATCCAAACCAAAACCTCAAAAAAGACCTTATCAAAACCAAATTCTAAAGAAATCCGAATGCTGATGCTGGCAGGAACTTCTATGGGTTTCACAAGTTTGTTTTATTACATCGCAGTTCAGTATATCAATGTTTCCATCGCAATTGTATTATTGATGCAATCCGTTTGGTTCAGCGTGGTTGTGGAAAGTTTCATCGCGAAAAAATTCCCAAATGCCAGAAAAATAATCGCTGTGATTATTGTTTTGACAGGAACAGTTTTGGCAACAAACCTGATCAATATGGAAGTTGAAATAGACTGGCACGGCATCTTCTGGGGAGTCTTAGCAGCGGCATCTTTTACGATGACAATGTTCACATCCAATACTTTGGCGACACATTTACCGGTTTTAAGGAAAAGTATAACAATGTTGACAGGAGGTTTGATAGTCGTGCTTTTATTTTTATTCTTTGCTCAAATTGGCCCATTACATTTCGAAGGACTGAGATCTTTCTATCTCAATTTCACAGAAAACACGCAACACATTCGGCCTTTCGATTATTCTATTTTCTGGACTTACGGATTTGTTCTGGCGTTGTTTGGGACGATCATTCCACCGATTTTGTTTAATGTAGGATTTCCTAAAGCAGGGTTGGGGTTGGGAAGTATCATTTCGTCTTTGGAACTTCCGGTTTCTGTAACGATGGCTTTTATGCTACTGAACGAAAAAGTAATTCTCATCCAATGGCTCGGAATTGCATTGATATTATTTGCTATCGTCCTTATGAATCTGCCATCCAAAAACAATGTCGAGCCAGCCAAAGCTTACCATTAAAAAATGACCATAAAAAAACCGTCTCATTTTACTGAGACGGTTTTTTTGGTTTATTGTGCAGCGTTCTGAACGTCTGTCTTCACTTCTTCAGCTTTGTTTTTGAACTGATCTGCTGTTTCACTAGCTTTCTCTTTCAATTGTTCCGCTGTTTGGGTTGCTTTATCTTTCAGGTCGTTTCCGAATTTCGTCAGATTATCTTTTGCAGTGTTGATAGTGTCTTTTACCTTCTGCTGATCTTCTGGAGAAGATTTTTTGTATTTCCACCAAGCCAAAGCTCCTAATCCTAACAATGCCAACAGGCCATTTGTTTTATTTCCCATGATATAATTTTTTATAGTTAAATATTAATTACCAAGTTAGTAGAAAAATTTGTGCCAACAATTTAATATTCAGAATATTTTGGGTGTGTCCCTCTCCAAAGCTTATCATCCTGAGGCCCTCGAAGGGCCAAGGCTCGGGTCGCGCTGTCTGTTCCTATCTTTTTATTTTTTCAGAACGTTTGGGTTTCCGAATTTTGGTTTCCAGACAAAAAAATAAAAAGGATATCCACTACCATCGCTCACGCGCTTCGCAGAGTTGAACCTTTTGACATCATTAGATCATTTCAAATCTGAAAGAAGTTCAGCTAATTTCTTCGTCAATTCTCTTCGGCTGAATTCATTAATATTAGCCGAATTCTGAATCGATTTTCCACTTTTCCATTCTTCATAAAGCGAAATAATAAATGCCTCAATCTCAAAACTCTCCGAATAATCAAAATGTTTCCCAGCTTTCGTTTTGTCCAGAATCGTTTCAACATCCGCATCTTTCGGTCCAAAAGAAATGATTTGCTTTCCAGTCGCCAAATATTCAAACAACTTTCCAGGAATAATGCCTTTTGAACTTTCATTCGGGAAATTGGTGATCAAAAGCAGATCAGAATTTTCCATTTCCTTCACAGATGCATCGTGTGCCAAATAACCAAGATTTCTGATATTATTCTTCAAAACAGAATTCTCGATCTCATTCAGAATTTTATCATCCACTCTTCCAACAAATTTCAATTCAAAATCTTTAGCAAAATCCTGATGTTTTTCACAAAGTTCCTTTAAAGCTTTCCAAAGATTCTCAGGATTCCTCAACTGCTCCAAAACGCCGACATAACTCAAAGTGAATTTTGCATAGAGGAAGGGATTCGAACCCTCGATAGTTTCTTGTTTATCAAAACCGTTAGTAATACAAAAAGCATTCGCTCCATTTGTTCTGAAATTCTCAGCGTCCGTGTAACTTGTCGCCAAGGTCAGATCAGCATTTTCGAAAACAGATTTTTCAAGTTCTCTATGCTTTCTGTCAGAACCAGAAGTCAGTTTTAGATGTTTATAATAAGAGATCTCTGTCCAGGGATCACGGAAATCAGCGATCCATTTTAGATCTGGTAATTCTTTTTTTAATCCAAGTCCTATCAAATGTAAACTATGAGGTGGACCAGTCGTGACAATCGTATCGATGTGATTTTCTGTCAGATAATTTTTCAAAAATTTAATAGAAGGTTTGACCCAAAATTTCCTTGCATCCGGAATGAAAAAATTTCCTCTGATAAAGATTGACACCTTAGAAACAAAAGACTGATTCTTCCCTACATCAAACTGTCCGCCTTTAAACTTCTTATTGCTTTTACTGAATTTCTCAGCAATCTGATAAGGTTCCCAGATATTGGTTTTCACGATTTTCAGATTCTTCGGAACTTCTTTTATTAATGTCTCATCCACTAAGGGATAGCTTGGATTTTCAGGCGTAAAAATAATCGGTTTCCAGCCAAATTCCGGAAGGTATTTTGCAAACTTCAGCCAACGCTGAACGCCCGGTCCACCAGCCGGCGGCCAATAATAGGTGACAATTAAAACTTTTTTAGAATTTTCCATTTAAGAATTTCGGCTTCATCAAACTATTCAGTAAATTTATATGTTTTTTGAAAGGTCTAAAATAGGACTTTTTATAATTTATTTTACAATGATCATTAGAGAAAGAACCAATTGGTTAAAAATGCTGTTTATCTGGAAAGGTTCTGTTCTTCGCAAGATCATTCCGCAGTTGTTGATTATCACGATTTTCTCAATAATTGTCCTTTATTTCAAAGGAAATATTTACGATTATAAAGTTCATCTTAATCCTGCAATCTTTACATTGCTTGGTTTGTCTTTGGCCATTTTTATGGGGTTTTGTAATTCTGCCAGTTACGATCGTTTCTGGGAAGGACGCAAACTTTGGGGATTGCTGGTCATAGAAACCAGGTCTTTGACGCGTCAGGTTTTGACTTTAATTAATGATGATTCTCCCGATTCAAAAAGTAAAAAACAGGAATTCATCAAAATGATTTCAGCAGTTTGCTGGGCGCTCAACTTCCAACTGAGAAACAAAGAAGCAACTGATAAACTGAAAGAATTATTGTCTGATGAGAATTTCGAAAGAGTAAAAGATAAAAAATTTAAACCTATTATTTTGCTGGATATAATGGGTGAGTGGATCAATGTTCAGAATAGTGAAAAGAATATCGACACAATCGTTTTGACTTCATTAGATCATCAGCTGAATCAATTATCAAGTATCGTCGGCGGTTGCGAAAGAATTGCGAATACACCTTTGCCTTTTGCCTACAGCGTTTTGCTTCACAGGACGGTCTATATGTATTGTTTCTGGCTGCCGTTCGGTCTGGTAGATGTTGTTGGCTGGATGATGCCAATTATCGTTCTTCTGATCAGCTATACCTTTATTGCACTGGATGCTATTATCGATGAGATTCAGGATCCTTTTGATGAGGAAGAGAATGATCTTGCACTCAACACGCTTTGCAAAACGATTCAGTTTTCGATTTTTGAACAGGCAGAAATTGCTCAACCAGAACTTGAAATTTCCAATTCTTATTTTATAGACTAAATGAATTATTTCTCCGAACAAAAATTTACAAAAACCGATTTCAGAGAACTTGAAAAAGCAGATTACGACAATTGCGTTTTCACAGATATCAATTTTTCAGGTCAAAAACTGTCAGATTTCAAATTCTCAGATTGCGACTTCAAAGATTGTGATTTCAGCAATGCGAAGATCCATCAGACTGCTTTTCGCGATGTGGTTTTCAAGAATTGCAAGATGATCGGACTCAATTTTGAGGACGCACATTCATTCAATATTTCGTTCAGATTTGAAGATTGCCTGATGAATCACTCTTCGTTTTATCAATTGGACATTAGAAAAACGATGTTTAAAAATTGTAGTCTAAACGAGGCTGATTTTACAGAGGCCAACCTTTCAAATTCTGTTTTTACGGATTCCAATTTGGTCAATGCTATTTTTGACAGAACAATTTTAGATAATTCAGACTTTAGAAATGCGATTAATTTTTCTATTAACCCCAATCAAAATCAGCTCAAAAAGGCAAAGTTTTCCAAGGACAATCTTTCGGGATTGTTGTGTGGATTAAATATAATAATAGAATAAAAAAAGCTGTCCTGATGGGGACAGCTTTTATAAATCGATTTTGAATCTTTAGAAATTGAAATTGATCCTTGTAAATAAAAAGCGGCCATTCATTCCGAATTGAGATACGTTTCTTGAGTATACAAATTGATTAGCATTAGATAAATCATACGTCGAAGATGTATAAACTAACTGGCCGTTATTAATTGATGTTGCTCTTTGAACCGATGATGAAGTCAAATTATGAGCAGGATAAACATCAAATAAATTATTTGCACCAATAGTTAGGCTTATAGATTTGGAAAAATCATAACTAAAAGAAAGATCTGTAATTACTCTTCCTGTCCAAACAGGATGTTCTGTTTCTACAACTTTTCCATTGATTATAGTGGCTTCTATTCTTCCATCATGATTGGCGTCGCCACCATTAGGATCGGTAACTTTTCCAAAGAATCCATTTCTTACATATACAGAAAAATTACCCATTTTCAAGCTGTGTGAAAGATTCATTTTAATTCTTGGGATAGCTTCTTGTAGATAGACTCTTGATGTTTCTGAGAAATAATTGTTTATATATCCATTGCTTGCTAGTATATCGGAAGCATGAATGTCTCCAACATTGATAGTCTTGTTGATATTCATTCCAAAATCATTGTTAAGAGATACTTTCCCGCTGAATTTATGTTTGTGACTAATTACTATGTCAAGGCCTTTTGTTTCGGTATCAATGGAATTTGCAAAGAAAACTGCCTGACTGGCATTAACCTCATCAAAATGCGTTTGTATTTGACCGGCTTGTGCAGGGCGTGGAAAAACATCAGTCAGGGTAATCCTGTTGTCAATTTTCACAAAATAACCATCAACTGAGAATGTGAGGTTTGCAGCCGGTATTTTGTATGTAAAACCGGCAGATAATGATTTTGATTTCTCCTGTTTTAATTCAGAGCCTATTAATTCATTTTTTAGCTTAGACCCGTCAGCAAAAGTTGCAACTTGATATCCTATACCTCCAATAAATTGAGTTGATACATTACTAAAATATTTCTGTTGAAGAGACGGTGCACGAAATCCTGTTTGTCCAGCAGCTCTCACGTTCAAATTGTCCGCTAGCTTGTATCGTAATGCTAGCTTGTAATTGAGCGTAGAGCCAAAATCAGAATAATGCTCATATCTTATTGCTGCATCTGCAAGGAGTTTTTTTGTAAAATTAATTTCTACATCGGTATATATTGCTTCGCTTGTTCTTCCTTTTTTTATAGCATTGTCCGGTGTAAATCCAGGAAATACCTGACTCCCCGCGGGTCTGTATGCTCCAAAAAAATCGGTAGGGAAGTTATTTGGATTAGATCCGTTAAGGAGTAATGTTCCATTATTATCATACCTTGCATAAGAGTTTTCTTCGCCGGCAGTAATCTGATAGTTTTCAAAACGAGTTTCTGCACCAAACGCAAGATTCAATCCTGCCATTACATCAAACGGACGAGATAAGTCAAGATTTATAGTGTTTTGGCTAAATCCCATTGTCCCGGCATAAAACTCATTAGGAGAATTGAAACGCATTGATGCATTTCCTGTATTTTTTATATCATATCTAAAAGAGTTTTTACCAAATGTATTGCTCAAATCAATATTCCATTCACCCCATTTCCCTTTTGTGCCGGCGACAAAGGAAATATCTTGTATAGTAGATCCAATCTCCGGCAAGAAACCATTTGGATATAAGCTGGAAAATGTATTGGATTGGACTGGACGTCTGTAAAAACCTGCTGAATTTCCTGAACGGTATCCATAACCTCCAAATGTATATATTTTCCAAATTTCAGTTAATGGTATTTCTGCATTAACAAAAAACTGTCCGCTCCTTAATGACGATTGTCCAACTCTCATATTAAAATCTTCTCTTGATAATCATCTGTAAGCGAGCTCGTTATCTGTGACATTGCCGTTTAAAAGCGGTTGAAGACCTTTTATTGTAGAAGTTGATTGGATGTCAGAAAGTTGTTTCGGTGTGAGATATGAAACCTGAGAAGCGTATTGATGAACAGCATTTACTATTGTTGTTTCATTAGCTGTACCAATAGCATTATTAATATTTGTAAAATAATTATTAAAGTCAAAACCATTTTGTAATGCTCTGTTCTCTATAGCGTTGTAAATATTGTAAATCGTACCGCTATAAGCAGAAGCTCTGGAAGTAGGATCTCTGAAAATACCTGATGCGGTCAAGTTTACAAATCCTCCTTTGTTGCCAATTTTGGCACCATAATTAAGATCTACTTGATAATTTTCTCCATCAACTCCGCCAGTTAGATTATTGGATCCCGAAGAAAAATTTGGTCCGGCAGTAAGAGCTCCTGATAATCCATTAGTTGAGCGCTTCATATTTAAATTTATAACGCCTGCAATTGCATCGGAGCCATATTGGGCAGCCGCACCATCTCTTAAAACTTCTATTCTGGAAAGGGCAAAGGCAGGTATTGCATTCAAATCGGTGCCCACAGAACCTCTTCCCGGTGTTCCGTTGATATTAACCAATGAAGATGTATGTCTTCTTTTTCCATTTAATAAAACTAGCGTTTGATCGGGTCCAAGACCTCTTAACTGCGCTGGATCTATATGATCTGTTCCATCTGCAACAGTCTGTGTATTGGAAGTGAATGACGGAGCTACGGCATTAAGAATTTGATTTAAGGTTATTTGTGGAGATTCTTTTGAGATTTTTTGGACGTCAAAAACATCCACAGCAACTGGTGTTTCTGTTTTTTACTCTAGCGCCTGCTCTGGAACCTAAAACGACAACTTCCTCTACGGAATTCGTTTTTGCAGAATCATTTATTTGTCCGTTAGCGTTTGCAGAAAGGAAAAATAATGTTCCAACTGAAATGATTTTCTGGTAATTTTTCATCATATATGTTTGATTTAATTGAATGCGCAAATTAAGTATAAAATAATATATAATTGAAAAAAATATTTATTTTTATGCATTATTTTTATTTTAACCGTAATTTAGTTTGTGATATTATGTTAAATTGGTTATTTTTTTTATGTGTTGAAAAGTGTAGATAACTGCTTATTTTCCTATATTTGTAAATAAAATTTTTGCATATATGAAACACATTATTGTTTTGATTTCGATACTTTTTAATATCAATGTACTTTCACAATACACTGATATCAATATTATAAAAGAGATAAAAGTTAAGAACAAGGGTGTTGTCGTTTCGGCTCATCCATTAGCGAGTGAAGCCGGTGCAAAAATGTTAAAACTGGGGGGTAATGCATTTGATGCGGCTATTGCTACACAGCTGGCTTTGGCGGTTGTCTATCCTCAGGCGGGAAATATCGGAGGAGGTGGTTTTTTGGTTGCAACAACTGCGGAAGGAAAAAAAATATCATTGGATTACCGTGAGACCGCGCCTTCCAAGGCTTCTTTCGATATGTATTGGGACAAGCAGGGAAATGCGAACACAGACCTTTCTCAATACGGAAGATTGGCGGTCGGAGTTCCGGGAAGTATTTCCGGAATGTTTGAAACTTTGAAATATGCGAAGCTTCCATTCTCAAAATTAATAGAATCGGCAATTGATCTGGCAGAAAAAGGTTTTGCAATCACAGAACAGGAAGCAGGATTACTGAATTCTCACAAAGCAGATTTCCTTAAAAACAACAAGAACAAAACTGTTTTCGTAAAAGATCAGGACTGGAAAATCGGAGACCTGCTGATCCAAAAAGAATTAGCAGAAACTCTAAAAAGAATTCAGAAAGGTGGTGAAAAAGAATTTTATCAAGGCAAAACTGCCAAATTAATTCTAGCCGAAATGAAATTAGGAAACGGTATCGTTCAATCTCAGGATCTTAAAAATTATAAAACTAAAGAAAGGACTCCTTTGGTTTTCGATTATAAAGGACATCAGATCGTATCAATGCCGTTGCCTTCAAGTGGCGGAACTTTGCTCGCTCAAATGCTGAAAATGGCATCTTATCAGGATCTTTCTAAATACCAGCAGAATTCTGCAGAAGCAGTTCAGATAATGGTAGAAGCGGAAAGAAGAGCTTATGCCGACAGAGCAGAATATATGGGTGATCCGGATTTCATTGAAGACAAAACCCAGCTGCTGATCTCAGATGAATACCTGAAAAACCGTTGGAAATCTTACAACCCAAAACTCGCAACACCAAGCAAAGACGTTGGGAATATCATTACTCCAAATCAAAAAGAAAGTACAGAAACAACGCAGGTTTCCATCCTGGACAAATTCGGGAATGCAGTTTCTGTAACTACAACGCTGAACGGATTGTACGGAAGCAAAACCGTAGTTTCCGGAGCCGGTTTCTTCCTTAATAACGAAATGGATGATTTCTCCATAAAACCAGGTGTTCCAAATATGTTCGGCGCAGTTGGTGGTGAAGCAAACAAAATTGAACCCGGAAAAAGGATGCTCTCATCTATGACGCCAACTTTGGTGCTTAAAGACAACAAAGTAAAGATTGTGGTTGGAACTCCAGGCGGAACCACAATCCCAACCTCAGTTTTCCAGGCAATCGTTGGTGTGATCGATTTTAAACAGAATGCCAACTTCTCTGTCAACGCACCGAAATTTCACCATCAATGGTTACCGGAATTGGTAATGACAGAAAAAAACTTCCCGGAAACTACGATCAAATCTCTGGAACAGATGAATTACAAAATCCAAAGAATCCCACAAATCGGAAGAACAGAAATGATCCTTGTAGACGATAATAAAACTGTTCACGCAGTTGCTGATGGACGAGGAGATGATTCGGTAGGAGTGGAATAGGAAATTATCCAAGGCATCATGTAACATAATACGGTCTGAAGTTGTCTTTTTATGATAAGAAACTTATGAAAAAAACTATTATTCTACTGTTTTTTATTTTACTCAAATTTATTATTCAGTATTCTTTAATTGGGTCAGACTATGACTTACAGAGAGATGAATTTTTACATCTGGATCAGGCAAATCATCTGGCTTGGGGATATTTGTCGGTTCCGCCGGTTACATCCTGGATTTCATATATTATCAAACTATTAGGAAATTCTGTTTTTTGGATCAAGTTTTTTCCTGCATTGTTTGGTGCGTTGACCATATTAGTAGTCTGGAAAACGATAGAAGAACTCAAAGGTAATTTGTTTACATTGATTTTCGGAGCGAGCTGTATTACTTTTTCAGTTTTATTTAGATTGAATATGCTCTATCAGCCAAATTCTCTGGATGTACTATGCTGGACCACGATTTTTTATCTGATCATAAAATATTTAAATACAAACAAGACAAAGTGGATTTATTGGATAGCAATAACATTTGCAATTGGTTTTCTGAACAAGTACAATATTATCTTTCTTATTCTTGGAATTATTCCGGCGATATTGCTGACACCCGAAAGAAAAATCCTCTTCAACAAACATTTTTACTTTGCGATTCTATTGGCATTAATACTTATTTCTCCAAATATAATCTGGCAGTACAACAATGATTTCCCTGTCATTCACCATATGGAATTACTATCCAAAACTCAGCTTGTCAACGTCAACCGCTGGAGTTTCATCAGGTCACAACTGTTATTTTTTCCGGGAACTTTTATAGTTTTTATTTTTGGATTTTATGCGTTATTAAGATTTCAGGAATTCAAAAAATACAGACTGTTTTTCTGGCTGTTCTTTATAACAATCGGGATTTTTCTGTTTTTGAAAGCCAAAGATTATTATGCGATTGGCTTGTATCCCATTTACTTTGCATTCGGATCGGTCTATATTTCGTCGCTGTTAGAAAACAGGGTTGGAAAATTTTTAAAACCCGTACTTATATTATTGGTCGTTGTTTTATTCCTTCCTGTTTTCAATATTGCCTTTCCGAACAAACCACCGGACTATTTCGCAAGCCATCCTGACAAATATAAAAAGTACGGAATGCTGACTTGGGAAGACGGCAAAGACCATCAGCTGCCACAGGATTTTGCAGATATGCTGGGCTGGAAAGAATTGGCAAGAAAAGTAGACAGCTCTTACGTAAAGATGCCTTCACCAAAAAACACTTTGGTTTTGTGTGACAATTACGGACAGGCTGGTGCTATCAATTACTATTCAAAACAAGGGATTCGTGCTGTATCTTTCAATGCAGATTATATTAATTGGTTTGATTTAAATAAAAAATATTATCATTTGATAAGAGTCAAAGAATTTGAAGAGAGCAAAAACGAATTAACGGAATCAGCTCTGTATTTTCAAAATTCTAAGGTTGCAGGATCTGTTACCAATAAATATTCAAGAGAATATGGGACAGTTATTTTTTCTTTCATTAATGCTAAAATTGATATTAATGAAAGGATAAAAAAAGAGATAGAAGAAGAAAAGTTCTGATATGATCATAAAAAAGGCTTCCAAATCTGGAAGCCTTTTTTATTTATATAAAATTTGGATTATCTAGCGATATTCACAGATCTTGTTTCTCGAATTACCGTTACTCTTACTTGTCCAGGATAAGTCAACTCATTCTGGATTTTTTCAGAGATGTCGTAAGAAAGCTGATGAGCATTTTCATCATTCACTTTTCCACTTTCTACCATTACACGAAGTTCTCTTCCCGCTTGGATCGCATAAGCGCTGGAAACGCCGTCAAAACTCAAAGCAGCTGCTTCAAGATCTTTCAGCCTTTGGATATAAGATTCCAAAACCTGTCTTCTGGCGCCCGGTCTTGCGCCTGAGATGGCATCAGCAACCTGGATAATCGGCGACAGGAGAGAAGTCATTTCAATTTCGTCGTGGTGAGCACCGATGGCGTTGATTACTTCTGCATTTTCGCCGTATTTCTCAGCCCACTGCATTCCTAGAAGTGCGTGAGGCAATTCAGATTCCTGCTCTGGAACTTTTCCGATATCGTGCAGTAAGCCAGCTCTTTTAGCTAATTTTACATTAAGTCCTAATTCTGCTGCCATTGTCGCTGCAATATTTGCAACTTCTCTGGAGTGTTGAAGTAAGTTTTGACCATAAGAAGAACGGAATTTCATTCTACCCACAACTTTTACCAATTCCGGGTGCAAACCGTGAATTCCAAGATCGATGATTGTTCTCTTACCGACTTCTATGATCTCTTCTTCGATTTGTTTTCTGGTTTTTTCTACCACTTCCTCGATTCTCGCCGGGTGGATTCTGCCATCCGTTACCAATCTGTGTAGAGACAATCTTGCAATCTCCCTTCTCACAGGATCGAAACAAGAAAGAAGAATAGCTTCCGGCGTGTCATCAACAATGATTTCTACTCCAGTTGCAGCTTCCAACGCACGGATGTTTCTACCTTCACGCCCGATGATTCTACCTTTGATTTCGTCTGATTCGATGTTAAAAACAGAAACCGAATTCTCTACAGCTTGTTCTGTTCCAATTCTTTGAATGGTTTGGATAATGATTTTTCTTGCTTCATTTTTCGCATTCAGCTGCGCTTCCTCCATAATGCTTTGAACGTGTGCTGATGCTTTTGTTTTCGCTTCAGCTTTCAAAGATTCTACCAATTCAGACTTCGCTTCTTCTGCAGAGTAGTTGGATATTTTTTCCAGCATTTCTACTTTTTGTGCTGTTGCAACTTCCAGATCGTGTTGTTTTTTCTGAACAACTTCCAGTTTTTTGTTGTAATCAGCTACTTGTCTTTCAAGGTCTTTTTCAAGTTTTCCTGCTTTGCTAAGCTCGTCATTCAGCTTGTTTTCTTTGTCTTTGGTACGTTTCTCAGTTTCCTGCATTTTTCTCTCGCGTGACTGGATGTCCGCATCGTGCTGGGATTTTAGTTCAAGGAATTTTTCTTTTGCCTGGAGGTGTTTTTCTTTTCTTACAGCTTCCGCTTGAACATTGGCTTTTTCTATAATGTTTTCGGCTGTCTTTTTAGCATCTTCTACAACGTACTTCGCTTTTGTGTTTAAAGAACTTTTTCCGAAGAAAAGTCCCGCAACTGCTCCTACGATAAGTGCAACGACACCGATAATAATGGTAATTGTGTCCATAAATTTATATATATGTTGAGTTTTGTTTTTAATTTAAAGCACAAGGCAATTCTTGCATTGTACGGCGACTTTTTAAGTCTGATTCTTTAATTCTTATTATTAGTTTTTTATCATTAATACATTTTACAATGTACACTTTACAGATAAAAAAAACCTACAACAGTTCAGTTATAGAGTAAACTCCATAAAAACACGATTTGAACTGATTTTCATTCTCTGTAATCTGCGCAAGGCAGCACGCCATCGAATGAACTTTCGTCCGGTAATTTTTAATTGTTGAGTTTACTTCTTTGTGTTAGAACTATTGTAGGCAGCTTGTAATTTGAAAAATTTTACTTTTCCAATTGCTCAAGGAGTGCGTTGATTTTCATCACGCGCTCGTTTGTATTTTTAATATTTTTCTCATTGTTTAAAGAATAAACTTCTGCGTTTGTCCCGAGTTTCAAAACACACATGGCAAGTGCATCCTGTTTATCTCTCACATCGAAACTGGCTTCGAAGTCCTTAATCATACTTTCTATCTGCTTACCAACCTTACGAAGGGTTTCTTCCTCGGCTGCTGGCACATTCAGCGGATAGTTTCTTCCGGCAATATTTATAGTTATTCTTCTGAAATCCATAGTTATAAGCCGGTGTTTTGTAATTCAGAAACGCACATATCAATTTCTTTTACCAATCTGTTGATGTGATTTTTCATCAGTCGGTTGTGTTCTGCGTTTCCAGATATTGCTGAATAAAGTTTTAATTCTTTGTTTTCTTCTGCTAAGATCTGGTTTCTGCGTTTTTCCTCTACATATTCTTCCCGCAATTTTTGTAGCTCTTCAGATGTTTCTGCATGTTTATCCGAAAGATTCTTAAACTTCTTATAAAGATTGAGAATCTTTTTCTCTAAAACAGAAAAGTTGTTTTCTAATTCGCTTAACATAACCAGAATTAAATTCTAACTTTTACAAAAATAAGAAAAATTAATGATGATTTAACACGATATTTCTCTTTTGTTAAATTGATCTTGCTTCTATTTGATTTATAATGATTTAACTTAAATTGATTTATCAGAATAATTAATAATGAAAGCTTTGATAATGTTTTGATCAAAAATAAAATGCAAAAAAAAGAGCCATTAAAAAGCTCAATTTATTTTTTTATTCAAATTTCAGAACCAGCATAAAAGCTCGGGTCTGCATTGTGGAAATCGCTGGCGTCCAATATGGTGGAGTGGTGGCATTATCCGAAACCAATTCGTTGTTGGTAAAGAAAGTTCCCCGGATTGCTGGTGTCAGCTTAAATCTGCTGAAATATAGCTGAATACCAATCTCTGCGCTCCAACCGAAATTGTGCGTCGTAGTACGGAATGTATTCAAAAGATTATCTTCTGTAGAAGTCTGGTTAGATTGTAAATTGACCAAATAATTGATCCCGGCTGCTGCGTAAGGGCGTGAGTTGTACCAGCGGTCACCGTGGACTTCCAATAAAATCGGAATGTCAATATAAGTAGACTTTACAATTTTTTTAATTTGTTCTTCAGTTGGGTCTGTAATCGGATCAAAAGGTGAATTGTAATTCGTACCACCAGCATATTGGCTATTGTGATCGAACGTATTGAAAGTAAGGTCTCTTTGTACAAAATGCAAACCTGGTTCTATTCTAAGGTCAAGAAATTCATTCAGCCTCATTTTCCCGATCAATCCGGCTCCAAAACTGTATGTTGCTTTGGATTCTACAAGATTCTGGTTGCCATCCATCCCAAAAATAGGACTCATAACCATTTTGTAATCAAAGTTATTGGCAGCAAGATAAAATCCATAACTGAATTTTTTAAGATCAAAATCTTCCAGATTGTCCTGTCTGTCTTTGGTTCTGAAAAGATTGTTGAAAGTCTGAGCATGAGAATTACTGCTCAAAAGTACTGCAAATAATAAAATCTTGATAAATCGCTGCTTCATTCTATTTCGTAGCTTTATATATTGTGGCTATTCCTAAACTTAATTTTGTATATTCTACTTTTTTGAAACCTGTGTTCAACAAGATAGTTTTCATCTTTTCTCCGAAAGGAAATGCATTCACAGAATCCGGAAGATACGTGTAAGCACGGTTGTCCTTGGAAACCAAACGCCCGATTGCCGGCAATATATTTTTGAAATAAAACATATAAAATGGTCCAAGAAAACCTTCCACTTTTGAAAACTCTAATATATAAATACTTTTGTTCTCTTTCACGACTCTTCTTAATTCTGACAAGCCTTTTTCCAGATTCTCAAAATTTCTTACTCCAAATGCAACGGTAACGCCATCAAATTTATTGTCCTCAAACGGAAGTTGTTCCGCGTCACCTTTCTGCATAGAGATTTTCCC
>Ga0157369_10001746_pt1 | contig 26366 bp, 25 predicted proteins | sample C25metaG_FD_113461 | JGI IMG/M metagenome (GOLD analysis project Ga0157369, IMG submission 113461) | Corn rhizosphere microbial communities from Kellogg Biological Station, Michigan, USA - C2-5 metaG | ecosystem: Host-associated > Plants > Roots > Rhizosphere > Soil | place: USA: Michigan... | reverse complement strand
GCATGCTCGCCCGTGCCGCTTGCGATTTCGAGAATCAGGCCCGAGTCAGGGAGCCACGTTTCCAGCACCTCGGCGATGGGTTCGCGGTTTCTCAAAGCCGCCGGCGCGGAGCGGCGTTCGCCTGCCGTCGTAGCCTCGTAAAACCGCTCACCCACCATCAGCTGCGGCTGCGCGCCTCCTCGAGCAGACGCTTGGCGCGCAGGTACATTTCGAGGCGCGTTAGCGAGAACATGCCCAAAGCGAAGGCGATCAGCGGATCGGTCAACATCGCCGGGCTGATGTCGCTCTCCTGGCCAAGGACGCTGCGTGCGCCGGTCCGCACAATGATCAGCACAATAAGGAAGATCATGGCCGCCGGCGAAGCCTTCTGGTTCAGCGCGTGCGTTTCAGGATCGACATGAATGTGCATCATCTTGCCGCGCTGCCATCCGACCGCGGCCCCGACCGCCAGGGCTGCGGCGGAAGCAATCGCTACCCATCCGGTCGGAGGGAGTTGGAAGAACATAAGAGCCGCGACGACCAGATAGAGCGCGGGGACGATCCAAAGGTTGTTGAGATTGAGCGGCCGCATTTGCCCCATCCGCCGCATCCGCAGCGCCATGATCACCACAATAATCCCGATCGTGATCGCATAGCTGATCCACGACTGATGGATCGGCTGAGTCTGTACCTGCATTCGAACCCCTCCCCCTTTTGATTCTACTCCGCCGCGTGAGCGGACTCGGCCTCCCTATAGGTCAGCACCGGCTTTCTCGCCGCAAGCGTTTCGTCGAGCCGGCGGCGCGGGGCGTAGATCGGAGCCGCTTTGAGGCTCTGGTCCCCCGCCTTCGCGCGCTCGGCGATCGATCGCACCGCAGCAATGAACTGGTCTAGGCTGGCTTTCGACTCGGTCTCGGTCGGTTCGACGAGCATCGCGCCGTGGACGACCAACGGGAAGTACATGGTCATCGGGTGGAAACCCTCGTCGATCAATGCCTTGGCGAGATCGAGCGTGTTGACGTCACCTGCGAAGCCTTTGTCCGAGAAGATCGCTTCGTGCATGCACGGCCCGCTCTTCGCAAAGGGCGCGTCGAGCACGTCCTGCAGGCTGCGCAGTATATAGTTCGCATTGAGGACGGCATCTTCGGCGACCTGCTTAAGGCCGTCGGCGCCGTGGCTGAGAATGTAGGCAAGTGCGCGAGTGAACATGCCCATCTGGCCGTGGAAGGCGACCATGCGGCCGAAGGCGTTCGGGTGCTCCTCTCCCGCATTTTCCTCCTCGACCAGCCGGAAGCTGTCGTCGCGCATCTTCGCCACGAAGGGCAGCGGGCCGTAGGGCGCGAGCGCTTCCGAAAGCACAACCGGGCCCGAGCCGGGCCCACCGCCGCCGTGCGGAGTCGAGAAGGTCTTGTGCAGGTTGATGTGCATCGCATCGATGCCGAGATCGCCAGGGCGAACCTTGCCGACGATGGCGTTGAAGTTCGCTCCATCGCAATAGACGAATGCGCCCGCGGCATGGACCGCGTCGCTGATCGCCTTCATGTCCGGCTCGAACAGGCCGCAGGTGTTGGGGTTGGTGATCATCACCGCGGCAACGTCGGGGCCTAGCCGGGCCTTCAATGCTTCCAAGTCGACGCGGCCGGCAGTGTTGGCTGGAATGTTCTCCACTCGATAGCCGGCAAAAGCTGCTGTCGCTGGGTTAGTCCCATGGGCGCTCTCCGGAACGAGCACGACCTCGCGCTTGTCGCCCCTCGCCTCGAGCGCAGCCCGGATGCACAGCAGGCCGCACAATTCGCCATGAGCTCCAGCCTTCGGGCTCATCGCGACGCCGTACATGCCCGTGAGGTCGAGCAGCCAGAAGGCGAGCTCATTGATAACCTGGAGCGCGCCCTGGACCGTTTCCTGCGGCTGCAGCGGATGGACGTCGGCGAAGCCCGGCATCCGCGCCACCTTCTCGTTGAGGCGCGGATTGTGCTTCATCGTGCACGAGCCCAGCGGGAACAGGCCGAGGTCGATCGCGTAATTCTGCCGGGACAGGCGCGTGTAATGCCGGATGGTCTCGGGCTCGCTGAGGCCGGGGAGTCCGATCTCCCCGTTCCGCTCGAGTCCGCCAAGCCGGTTCTCGCCCTGAGGCACCTCGGCGAAATCGACGCCGGTTTGCTCAGCGCTCCCGATCTCAAAGATCAGCGGTTCTTCGAGCATGAGCGCGTGGTTGCCGGTCACCGTCGTAGTTTCGCCCTGCTCGTTCGCCGGGGCGGAAGGGCGCCAGCCTGAAGGATTCACGGTCATTGTACCGCCTCCTTCAGCGCCGCTTCGAATGCCGCGATGTCCTCGTCCGTTACGGTTTCGGTCACCGCGACGACCAATCCGTTCTGGAGTGTATCCTCGCCCGGATAGAGCCTGCCGAGCGAGACGCCTCCGAGGACGCCGCGGTCCACCATCGCATGAACCACCGGTCGCGCTTCGACTGGGAGCATCAGCGTGAATTCGTTAAAGAAGCTGTCGTTGACGAGGCTGACGCCGGGGATATTCCCGAGCCGATCCGCAGCTTCACGCGCGCGCGCGTGATTCAATAGAGCTAGCTGCCGAAGCCCCTTCTCGCCGAGAAGGGTCAAGTGCACCGTGAAGGCGAGCGCGCACAGCACCGAGCTCGTGCAAATATTCGAGGTCGCCTTTTCGCGCCGGATATGCTGCTCGCGGGTCGAGAGGGTCAGGACGAATCCGCGCCTGCCCTCGGCATCGACGGTCTCCCCGGCGAGTCGGCCCGGCATCTGGCGGACATGCTTCTCCCGGCAGGCGAACAGGCCGACATAAGGGCCGCCGAACTGAAGTCCGACGCCAATGCTCTGCCCCTCGCCCACGACGATGTCCGCGCCCATCTCGCCGGGTGACTTGATCAGACCCAGCGCCACAGGTTCCGTCACTACCGCAATCAGCAGCGCGCCCGCGGCGTGGGCCGCGTCGGCGATCGGCGTCAAATCTGAGATGCGGCCCAGGATATCCGGATACTGAACCACGACCGCGCTAGTCTCGGGACCGATCTTCCCGATCAGCCGCTCGGTATCCGGCTCGGCGTCGAGCTCCGGCAGCGCGGTAGCCAGCGCGTCCTCACTGAATTGGGCGAGTGTCTCGGCAACCTTCACGTAGTGAGGATGGACGCCTGACGAGATCACCGTCTTGTTCCGCCGGGTGATGCGGTGCGCCATCAGAATCGCTTCCCACATCGCAGTCGAGCCATCGTACATCGACGCGTTGGCGACCTCGCAGCCGAACAGGCGCGCGACCTGCGTCTGGAACTCGAACATCATCTGGAGCGTGCCTTGCGCGATCTCGGGCTGGTACGGCGTGTAGCTCGTCAGGAACTCGCCGCGCTGGATAATGTGATCGACACTGGCGGGAATGTGATGCTTGTAGGCCCCGCAGCCGACGAAGAAGGGCACGTCGCCAGCGACCATATTCTTGCGCGAGAGCGCCGCCATGTGGCGCTCGACCGCCATTTCGGACGCGTGCATCGGCAGCCCGTGGATCGGGCCTTTGAGGCGCGCCTCCTCCGGCACGTCCTTGAACAGCTCGTCGATCGAACCGGCGCCGATGACGCGCAGCATCTCGCTGCGGTCGGGGTCGCTCAGCGGCAAATAACGCATCAGGCGGGCTTTCTCATGATGAAGCGAAGTCGGACATAATCAGCGACATTGGAACCGAACCGGTCGGCGACGGCGGCGGCAATATCGGCTCGTTCACCTTCGGGCACGCCGGCGCGGTCGAGCCACCCCTTGCGGAAGGTGGTCACCCACTTATCGATACCGTGGTCGAGCGGCGTCGGACGTTCGATCAGCCTGGCGTCGATGTGATCAAATCCCGCGCCTTCATAGACGGCGGAGAACTCATCGGGCGACGGATACCAGTTCGAGCTTTCGGTAGGCGGGAGGTAGCCGCGGATGACCAGCTCGGTGTCCAGCGCCTCCCGCAAACGCGCTATGTTGCCTTCGCCGCCCAGCTCGCCGGCGAAGCGAGCTCCCGGCTTAAGCGCGCGGAGAATCGCCCGTGCCGCCTGGTCCTTGTCCAGCACCCAGTGCAGCGTCGCGTTTGAGAAAGCCGCGTCGAACTCGGCGAAGAATTGCATGTCCTCGACGGACAGCAGCAGCGCATCGACGCCGCTTGTCCGCGCACCGGCAATCATCTCGGGCGAATTATCGATGCCGAGCACGATTGCGCCGCGCTCGACGATCTTCTTCGTCAACGTACCTTCGCCGCAGCCCACGTCGAGTATTCGCTCGCCGGGCTTCGGATCCAGCAAGTCGAGCGCCGCGCCGCCGAGTTCGGCGACGAAGCTCCCTACGCGCGCGTAGTCAGCGGCGTCCCATTTGCTGGTCGAGGCGGCACCTGAGGTCAAAGCGTTTTGATCCAGTCGCGATAGGCGCCTTCGTCCATCAGGCCCTCGAGCTCGCCCGGATTGTCGAGCTTCACCTTGAAGAACCAGCCCTCGCCTTCCGGGTCGCTGTTCACGATCGATGGATCGTCTGCGACCTTGCTGTTGCCTTCGGTCACTTCGCCGGAGACAGGGGAGTAGACGTCCGATGCCGCCTTCACCGACTCGACGACGGCGGCTTCCTGGCCCTTGCTGAGTCGCTTTCCCGTTTCCGGCACTTCCGCGAAGACGATATCTCCGAGCTGCTCCTGCGCATGGTCGGAAATGCCGACGGTTGCTGTGTCGCCATCGACGCGGACCCATTCGTGCTCTTTGGTGAAGTAGAGGCTCATGCTTCAGGCTCCCTTGCGGTGATAGCGGTGTGGGACGAACGGCATCGGGACGACGCGCGCATCGAAGAGCTTGCCGCGCTGCTCCAGCTTGAGTGCGGTTCCGTCCGCGGTGAACGGCGCGGCGACATAGCCCATGGCGATCGGCCGCTGCAGCGATGGCGAGAAACCGCCGCTCGTGATCCTGCCGACTTCATTGCCTTCGCCGTCGAGGACCAGCGCGCCTTCGCGAACGGGTTGGCGACCGTCGACCTCGAAGCCGACGCGCTTTTCGATCGGACCGCTTTCGAGCTCGGCCATGATACGCAATGCGCCGGCAAACCCGCCTTCGACGCGGCGGCGCTTGTTGATGGCGAAGGTCAGGCCCGCCATCACCGGCGTCGTCTTGTGATCGAGATCGTGGCCGTACAGCGGAAGCCCCGCCTCGAGCCGAAGCGAATCGCGAGCGCCGAGCCCGATGGGCTTGGCGAGCTCGTGCGCGGTGATCGCGTCGGCAAGGCCCGCCGCTGCCGTTCCCGGTACCGAAATCTCGAAGCCGTCTTCGCCGGTATAGCCGGAGCGGCTGATCCAGAGACTATGCCCATTCCAGTGAAACGGGCCACCCTGCATGAAGGCGAGGTCGCTGACGCCGGGAACGATCGTCTCCAGCACCTCGGCAGCGCGCGGGCCCTGGAGAGCGAGCAACGCCTGCTCCTTCATGTAATCGATGACGATCTCGTCCGGCAGGCGGCGTTCCATGTCTGCGATGTCGCCATGCTTGGTCGCGCCGTTGACGACGACGTAGAAATCCTCGCCCCTCCGGGTCGCCATCAGATCGTCGATGATCCCGCCTTCCTCGTCGAGCAGGAGCGAATATTTGGGCTTCATGTCGACCGCGGCCTGGAAGTCGCCGGGCATAATCTTTTCGAGCGCCTGATCGACGCCGCCGCCGTGAACCAGCAGCTGCCCCATGTGGCTCACGTCGAACAGACCGGCGTTCTCGCGAGTCCAAAGATGCTCCGCGATGATGCCTTCGTACTGAACCGGCATCTCATAGCCGGCGAAGGGAACCATGCGCGCGCCCAGGGCGCGATGCCACGAATCGAGCGGAAGCTTGTCGAGTGATTCGGGCTTACCGATACCGCCCTGAGGATCGCCGCTATAGGGCGTGCCCCGGGCCTGGGTCTCGTCAGTCGGGCCGTTGTGGGTTTCCCGGTTCATTCTGGCCTGCTCATTCGATGCGCTCCGGATATGGGTGCGACCGCCGAAGCCTCACATGAGCGTTCGGCTGCCGCCCCCGTCTGTCCCTAGCGCCTGAGAGCTTTGCCCCTTCGGCGGCCCGCACTGAGGCGGACACTTTCCAGACTGTCAGGCGCGCGCGGTCCTTGATGCCTGAGAGATTCCGGGGGCGGTTGCTCCTTCGGCGCCCGCCATAGCCCGCTGGGGCGAAGGCGGGACTCTCCCGTGCGGCCTTTCCGACAATTTGACCTGCCGGTGACGCGCGTCGCCTTGGCCGCGAGCGCCTGCCAAGTCAACGCGTTAGCGCGTCGCGTTGTAGCGGATCTGGTCCTCGGTCAGCTCGAACCCGACGAGATGTTCGAACGTCGCGTTGGCGACCGCCTTCTCGACCGCAGGATCGGACAGCGGATCGACCGCCGCGTCCGCTTCGCCTGCCTTGCGTGGACGCGTAAGGATCGCGCGGACATTCTCCGGCAGCGTCGCGGCGCCACGATTGACCCGGACGCTCGCCTGGACCCTCGTCCAGGCGTGAATGTCGCCAGCCGCGAAGTTCAAGACGGCCTGGCCGATTTGCTTGGCCTCGATCTGCGAGCCGCCGCGAAGCGCCACATCGAAATAAGGCAGCGCAACCTGTCTCGCCGGACCGGCATCGCGCCGAAGGCCGACAACCGTAAAGGTCACGGTGGAAACCACGTCATTGCCCGAATCCTGGCAGACCGACCTCAGATCCGTGATCGCGGCGGTTACGTCGATCGCGGTCGCGACCTTGCTTGCCGGGGGATTGAAAAGAGTAATGTCACCGGTGCCCGCCGGAATTCCTGCAATTGGGCACGTACTCCGGACTGCGTAAACGCCCCCCCCATTCTCCGGGGTGAGCTGTCCGACGGACTTACAGGCGCTGAGCAGGATGACGGCAGCAAGAGCGGCGAGGCGAAGCTTCACTTGGGATTAGTCCTTACGAGGGCGAAATCGACTGAGCGCGTCATAGGAACCCCCTTCTAAGGCTGCAAGCGAAGCCTTAGATGCCTGTCCGAATGCTGAACCGCCCTCCCTTGAAGGTGCTCATCGCCGCCCCGCGCGGTTTCTGCGCGGGCGTCGATCGCGCCATCCAGATCGTCGAGCTCGCGCTCGAGCGGTTCGGCGCGCCGGTCTACGTGCGCCACGAAATCGTGCACAACCGCTTCGTCGTGGAGCGGCTGCGCGCTCTCGGCGCGATCTTCGTGGACGAACTGGACGAAGTGCCCGACGACCGACCGGTCGTCTTTTCCGCGCACGGAGTGCCCAAGTCCGTCCCCACCGAAGCACAGAACCGCGGGCTCACCTACGTGGACGCGACATGTCCCCTCGTTTCGAAGGTGCACCGGCAGGCGCAGCGGCTCATCGAGGAAGGGCGGCACATCCTGTTCATCGGCCACGCCGGACATCCGGAGGTCGTCGGCACGTTCGGCCAGGTCCCCGACGGCGCCATCACGCTGGTCGAAACAGTCGAGGACGCAGACCGCGTTGCTGTACCGGAACGAACGAGCCTTGCATTCTTGACGCAAACGACACTCTCGGTCGACGACACGGCCGCCATCGTAGAGGCGCTAAACCGCCGCTTCCCATCGATCCGCGCACCGCGCAGCGAGGATATCTGTTACGCCACTTCGAATCGGCAAGCCGCGGTGAAGGCAATCGCTCCGGAATGCGAGCGGATGCTGGTCATCGGAGCACCGAACAGCAGCAACTCGCTTCGGCTCGCCGAGGTCGCCGAGCGAATGGGTGTTCCTGCCCGGCTGATCGAGCGGGCCGCGGACATTGATTGGCAGTGGCTCGGACAGCCGTCGGCGATTGGCCTGACGGCGGGCGCTTCGGCGCCGGAAGTGCTGGTACGCGAGGTTCTCGACGCGCTCGCCGAGCGATTCCAGGTCACCGAGGAAATCGCCGACCACAGCCCCGAGCGCATGATCTTCAAGCTCCCGCGCGAGCTCGTCGCCTGACGTGACCGAGCTTCCAATCGTCGAAATCTTTACCGACGGCGCCTGCCGCGGAAATCCCGGACCGGGCGGCTGGGCAGCGCTGATCCGCATGGGAGAGAAAGAGAAGGAACTGGCCGGCGGCGAGGCGCTGACGACGAACAACCGGATGGAGCTGATGGCTGCCATCAAGGGCCTCGAAGCCTTGAAGCGGCCTTGCCGGGTCCACCTTCACACTGACAGTATCTATGTCCGCGACGGAATCACGCGCTGGATTCATAATTGGCAGCGCAACGGTTGGCGGACTTCCGACAAGAAACCCGTTAAGAATGCCGAACTGTGGCAGGAGCTCATCGAGGCCTCCGCCCGGCACAGGATCGAATGGCGCTGGGTGAAGGGCCACAGCGGCCATCCCGAGAACGATCGGGTCGACGCGCTCGCCTGCGCAGAAGCGGACGACCAACGGCGTCACCATCGATTGTAATCTGGAATTCACTTGAGTCGCGACCGGCCAGGCGTAGCTAACGCCGGTCACCAACTCTCTCGTTCCCCTGTTGAACGGGTTGGTGCGGGGAGGCGTCCGGCAAATGCGCCTCCCCTTCTTTCACCGTCAATTGAAGCGCAGCGGTGAGAACAGCGCCGGATCGATGTGCGAAACAGATGCATCCGGTTCCTCGCCCAGCAGAGCGGCGGCAGCCAATTTTGCCGCGGCCGGAGAGGTCTGGATGCCGAATCCGCCCTGACCCGCGCACCAGAAGAATCCCGATGCGTTCGGGTGGAATCCGTAAACCGGCAGGCGGTCAGGCGCGAAGCTCCTGAGACCTGCCCAGCTGCGCTCGACGCGCTCAACCGGCCAGTCGACCACCTGCTCGAACCGGTCGATGGCAGTTGCGACATCGATCTCGTCCGGCGCCGCGTCGCACGGCTCGCTGGGGATTTCGTCGTGCGGACTTAGCCAGACGCTATTGTCGGTCTCGCCCTTGAAATAAAATGTCCCATCAGCGCTGTCGACGAGGGGAAGATCCTTCATTCCCGAGCGGCCGAGGCGCAATTGCACCATCGTCCGGCGCAGCGGTGCAATTCCGAGCAGCGGAACATCGGCGGCCGCAGCCACACCGTCTGCCCAGGCGCCCGCCGCGTTGACGAGGATGGAACTTGTCACTGTCGATTCGTCCGCTAGCCGAACCTTCCATTTTTCTCCGCCTCGCTCAGCCTCAATCAGCCTGGAGCGGGTCGCAATTGTCCCTCCGGCGACTCGAAATTGGCGGAGATAGGCTGCGTGGAGCGCGCCGGCGTCGATGTCGGCGCATCCGGGTTCGAACAAAGCCCGGCGCCATTGGGCCCGAATTCCTGGCAGGAGCCGCTCGAGCTCCGGCCGCTCGACGACGCGGCTTTCGACCGATACCGGCAAATCCGGCAACTCGTCGCGGGTGAGGTGGAGGTCTCCACGCATCCGGAGAAATGACCGGTCGGAGAAATTTTCGGGCGGCTGTGCAAGGAACTGCTTCGATGCGAGCGTGAGCTTGGCAACGGCGGGGCCCCCGTAGCTTTCCAGGTAGAACGCCGCCGACCTGCCGGTCGCATGATAACCGCAATGGTCCTCGGCCTCGATGATCAGGGTCTTTCGCTTGGCCGCGATCTCGGCCCCAAGGCTCGCTCCCGCGATTCCTCCGCCGACAATGATGACGTCGAATTCCGACATTTTGTGTCGTCGGTTACGAATTGGAAAGCCGCGCCGTCTAGTGGTTCGGCATGTTCAACGGTGCATTTACCGACCTGCTGCTCATTTTGCTCGCGGCGATTCTCGTCGTTGCAGCGGCAATCGACGTTCGCACCTTCACCATTTCGAACCGCCTGAACCTGACCGTTGCGCTTCTTGCGCCCGTCTATTGGGTGTCGATCGGACTGACGCCCTGGCCCGGAATCGCAATCCACCTCGCCGCCGCGGCGATCGTCTTCGTGGTGCTTGCCGCGGCCTTTTACGCCGGCATGATGGGCGGCGGCGACGTCAAGCTCGCCGCTGCGCTGGCGCTTTGGTTTCCGCCGATCGCGACGATTCGGTTCCTTGTGATCATGTCGATCGCCGGCGGCATTCTGACCTTGGCCATCCTTGGCTTCCACTACCTGCGGAAGCGCGAGGGACGGCCGCAAATTCCTTACGGAGTCGCGATCTCAATCGGAGGTCTCGCGATTCTCGCCCAACGGTTTCTTAACCAATTTGTCTGATGTGTGAGGCTGTTACGGGGCCCTACACGGGGGAGGCGATCGCGCCATGGATGTGAAGAAGCTCGCTCTGCTCATTGGAGCATTGGTCATTGCGGTAGTCACCGCAGTCATGGCCAAGAATATGTTCGCCGGCGCCGGCGCTCACCAGGCGGCCGCGGCACCTGTCGTCCCTGTGGGACCGAAGGTGCTCGTCGCCAAGAAGGCGCTTCCCGTCGGGACGATCATCGACGCCGATAGCTTCACCTTCCAGCCTTGGCCGAAGGAGCTGATGCAGGGCGCCTATTATGTCGAGGGCCAGCCGGATTCGAAGAATCTCGCCGGCACCGTCGTGCGCTACCCGATCACTGCCGGCCAGCCGATTACGCGCGGTTCGCTTGTGGGTCCCCAGGACCGCGGCTTCCTCGCGGCGGCGCTGGGCCCCGGGATGCGCGCAATCACCGTTCCGGTGAATGCCGCGACCGGAGTTGCCGGCTTCGTTTTCCCGGGCGACCACGTCGACCTGGTACTGACCCAAACGGTTTCCGGCGGCGGTGAGGGCCCGGCCCTCAAGGTGTCCGAGACCATCGTCCGCAATGTCCGCGTGCTCGCCACCGATCAGCGCTTCACTGACAAGGACGAGGACGGAAAGACACTCATCAAGACGTTCTCGAACGTGACGCTCGAAGTGACTCCGCGAATCGCCGAGAAGATTGCGGTCGCTGATGATATGGGCAAATTGTCGCTGTCGCTGCGCTCGATCGCGGACAATAGCGCCGATCTCGAGCGCGCAGTCGCAGCCGGCGATGTCAAGGTCCCGGCGAACGCCAGCCCCGTGCAAGAGCGGCAGATGCTGCTCGCCTACGCGGACCGGCCTGCCGACAACAATACGACCTTTACGACGGGTGGCGACGTTTCACGCTTCCAGCGTCGTACCGTCCCCGGTCGCGGCTCGGAGGGCAGCCCGGAGGGCACGGCCGCTAGTGTCGCGAAAGCCATCGCGTCCGCACCAGCAGGTCCGATCGTGCGCATCGCGCGCGGCAATGAAGTCACCGTTGTTCCGGTGGGAGCTCGCTAAAATGAAGACTCGCAACATCACTCGCCGGGCATGGCTCGGCACGGCAGTCGCGGCGCTTGCCGCCGGCCTGGCCGTCTCGACACCGGTCCCGGCTGCGGCGCAGCCAAGGGCCTATACCTCGGGCGCCTATCGGCCGAGCACGCAGGTTCTGCTCTCGACCGGCGAAGGCCAGATGCTCAACCTGCCGCGCAGCGTCTCGAGCGTCTGGACGTCGAACCCGGACGTCGCCGACGTCTACGTCAACGGTCCGCGGCAGATGAACCTGTTCGGCAAGAAGCCGGGCCAGGCGACGGTCATCGCGACCGCGGCCGACGGTTCGGTCGTCTATGGCGCGAACGTCCAGGTCAACGCGAACATCGGTTCGATCAACGAGATCCTGCATCAGGCGATGCCGGAATCCGACATCAGCGTGACGAACGTCGGTCAGGTCGCGGTCCTCAATGGGACAGTCGCTTCGCCGGATGACGCCGCGCAGGCGGAGATGCTGGTCAAGGCGGCGCTCAACCCGGGCGTCAACGTGATGGACCAGAACGCTACACTGAACATCGTTCCGGTCAGTCGCCTCAAGGTCGCGACACCGCTCCAGGTCACGCTCAAAGTGCGCATCGCCGAGGTCAATCGGACGGTGCTCAAGCAGATGGGCATCAACCTTCTGGCGAACGATGCTAGCAGCGGCTTCAGGTTTGGCCTGGCGCAAGGCGGTGGGATCAACCTTCCCGACGTGAATTGCGTCAAGGACTGTCCGGCGCCCGCTGTCATTCGCAACGCAATCGGCAGCACGCTGTCGGCTAGCGGCAAACTGTTCGGTCTCGACCTCCTCGGGTCGCTGGATATCGCGGCCGACGACGGCCTTGCGACCATCCTCGCAGAGCCGAACCTGACTGCGCTTTCGGGCGAGACGGCAAGCTTCCTTGCCGGCGGCGAATTTCCGATCCCGGTTTCGCAGTCGCTCGGCGCCGTCACCATTGAATATAAGCAATATGGTGTCGGCCTCGCCTTCACGCCGATCGTTCTTTCGGACGGCCGCATTTCGATGCGGGTCCGCCCGGAGGTCAGCCAGCTCAGCGATGCAGGCTCGGTGAAGCTCAATGGCTTCACGGTGCCGGCCCTGACCACTCGTCGCGCGGAAACGACGGTCGAGCTCGGCTCGGGTCAGTCGATGATGATCGCCGGGCTGCTTCAGAACACCGCCAACAACAGCATCGACAAGGCGCCGTTCCTCGGTGACCTTCCGATCCTCGGCGCGCTGTTCCGCTCGACCCATTTCCAGAAGCAGGAGACCGAGTTGGTGGTCATCGTGACCCCCTATCTTACGCGCCCTGTTTCCGGTCAGCTCGCAACGCCGATCGACGGCCTGCGCGTGCCGAGCGATGCCAAGCGCGACCTCGGCGGCCAGATCTACACCGGCCAAAGTGGTGCCGTTCAGCCGACGGCGGTCCAGGCCACCCCGGTGGCGCCTGTGACCGGCGCCATTGCGGCCCCGGGGTTCAAGCTGTGAACCGCGCCCTCTTCAGGAAGGATTCGACGATGCGTTCGAAAGTCATCCTCATTGCGCTCGCGACCTTCGTGGCGGCGTGCAACGCGGCGAGCGGCACCAGTCCCGACCAGGGCCTGGCCGCAACCAACATCCCGGTTGTGACGAGCGCCGACTATGTGTTCGACGCCGCCGCTCCCGACGGTGCGCTCGCGCCCGGAGAGACCGAGCGTCTCAACGGCTGGTTCCAGGGCCTCGGCCTCGGATACGGCGACAGCATTTATGTCGACGGCGCCTATGCCGACGCGGCACGCGGCCAGGTCGCGGCAATCGCCGGCCAATACGGAATGATTGTCCTTGCCGGAGCGCCCGTGACTCGCGGCGCGGTTCAGCCAGGCATGGTCCGAGTGGTCGTCAGCCGCCGCCGTGCGGTCGTACCGGGCTGTCCGAACTGGAGCACCCCGTCGGAGCCCAATTTCAAGAACAGCAACACGTCCAACTACGGCTGCAGCGTCAACTCGAACATGGCGGCGATGGTCGCCAACCCCGAGGACCTCGTCCACGGGCGTGAGGGCGTCGTCACCGGCGACGTGGTCACCGCAGCCAAGGCCGTTCAGCTCTACCGAAGCACTCCTCCGAGCGGGACGAAGGGCCTGCAGAGTGTCAACACCGAGAAGAAGGGTTCAAACTGATGAACGCTCCGTTCCAGGCACGCGCGGGATTGCGCGATCCCTTCACAGCCTTCGTCTGCGACGACGCTACCGCCGACATGCTTCGGCCGGTCGCGGTGGAGCACGGATGGTCGCCGGAGAAGGTCAACAAGGGCGGCCTGCGCAATGCCGTGCAGTCGCTGTCGGTGTCCGCGAGCCCGAACATCCTGTTCGTGGATCTCAGCGAATCCGCCGACCCGCTCAACGACATCAACGCGCTCGCGGAAGTCTGCGAGCCGGGCACGATCGTGATTGCTTCGGGCACCGTCAACGACGTCCGCCTCTATCGCGATCTCGTCGCGAGCGGCATCCACGATTATCTGCTGAAGCCGTTCACGGTCGACCAGCTGCGCGACACGTTCGCGCATGCTCAGATGATCATTTCGGGCCCGCGCGGGGAGGCTCAGGCGGACAAGCCGCACGTGATGGCCGCGGTCATCGGAGTGCGCGGAGGAGTCGGCGCATCGACGATCGCGACTTCGCTTGCCTGGCTGCTGGGTGAAAAGGCCCGGCGCACCACGGCGCTCCTGGACCTCGACGTGCACTTCGGCACCGGCGCGCTCGCTCTCGACCTCGAGCCTGGCCGCGGTCTTACCGACGCGATCGAAAATCCGAGCCGCATCGACGGTCTGTTCATCGAGCGCGCAATGGTCCGGGCCAACGAGCGGCTCTCGGTGCTGTCGGCAGAGGCGCCGATTCACCAGCCGCTGGTGTCTGACGGGACCGCTTTCTTCCAGCTTCAGGAAGAGATGCGCAACGCGTTCGAATCCACCGTGCTCGACCTTCCGCGGCAGATGCTCATCCAGCATCCTCATCTCGTTCACGACGCTCACGTGGCCGTGATCGTCTCCGAGCTGACGCTTGCGGCAACCCGCGACACGATCCGCATTCTTGCGTGGCTCAAGTCGAACGCTCCGCAGACCAAGATCATCGTCGCTGCTAACGGCGTTCCGTCGGGCGGCGCGCTGGAGATCAGCCGAAAGGACTTCGAACAGTCCATCGAGCGTCCGGTCGACATCGTGTTCCCGTTCGACTCGAAGCTCGCCGCGCAGGCTGCCAAGCTCGGCAAGCCGATGGCTGAAGTCGCGGGCGGGAAGATGGCTGCTCCGTTCAACACCCTGTCCAACATGGTGCTCAGCCATGCCAGCGACGAGGGCGCGGCTCCGGACAGCAAGGCGCCGGCAGCAGCTGCCAAGTCGCTGGTCGATAACCTGAAATCGATGCTGTCGAAGCCGAAGGCCGAAAAGGCAGCGGCGTAACAGGCCCGGCGTCCAAGGACGCCGTGCCGAAGAGTTGAGAGGCGAAGGCGCAAATGCTCTTGTGGCTACTCCTGGTCGGCGGCGTCGGAGCGGTCGCGCTCGCATTTCTTGCGGTGCGCGGTCCCTCGCCTTCGAAAAACGTCAAGCGCCGCATGGAACTCATCAAGGAGCGTCATGGCGATGTCATCGCCGGCAACGCCCAGGCGCAGATCCGCAAGTTGTTCTCACAACGGGCGAGCAAACTCGAGGGCTACGCCTCGACCTTGATTCCAAAGCCCGCACTCCTGCGCAAGCGCCTGGAGATGACGGGCAAGAACATCACCCTCGGCAAATATGCCATGACCTGCGCCGGCATCGTGATTCTTGTCGCGGCCGCTCTGAAATTCAGGGGCGCACCGTTCGTCCTGGCGATTCTGGTCGGGCTGTTCTTTGGTATCGGCGGCCCTCATTTCGTCATCGGAAAGCTGATTCAGCGCCGGATCAAGAAGTTCAACTCGAATTTCCCCGATGCGATCGAGCTGATGGTTCGCGGACTGCGCTCCGGCCTTCCAATCACCGAAACGCTCGGAATCGTCGCGGGCGAAATCAATGGCCCGGTCGGAGTCGAGTTCCGAATGGTCTCGGACAAAATGAAGATCGGCCGCACCATGGAAGCGGCGCTGCAGGAGACTGCGGACCGTCTTGGGACGGCCGAGTTCCAGTTTTTCGTGATCACGCTGGCCATTCAGCGCGAGACCGGCGGCAACCTTGCGGAGACTCTGTCGAACCTTGCCGACGTGCTTCGCAAGCGCGCCCAGATGAAGCTCAAGATTCGCGCGATGAGCTCGGAATCGAAAGCTTCGGCCTACATCGTCGGCTCTTTGCCGTTCATCGTGTTCGGGCTCGTCTACATGATGAACCCCAAATACATGGGCGGGTTCTTCACCGACCCGCGTCTAATCGTCGCCGGCATCGGCGGCCTGGTGTGGATGGGCATCGGCGCATTCATCATGGCCAAGATGGTCAATTTCGAGATCTAAGGGAGGCATAGTAGAAAATGCAGGCCGCGCCGCCCTCGGGTCCGACCCTCCTCGGCTTTGACGTGATCTGGATCGCGACGATCCTTAGTGCCGTCGCGACTTTTGCCGTGTTGCTCGCGCTCTACGCAGCGACAACGGTGAAGGATCCAATGGTTCGCCGCGTCAAGGCGCTCAACGAGCGCCGCGAGCAGCTGAAGGCGGGCATCGTCGCTTCGACCAACAAGCGCAAGAAGATCACCAACCGCAACCAGGCGGCGGACAAGGTCCGCGGCATCCTGACCCAGTTCAAGATGCTTCAGGACGACCAGCTGAAGAAGACCCAGACGAGGCTGATGCAGGCGGGCATCCGCACGAAGGACCTCGCGTTCTTCATCATCTTCGCTCGCTTCGTCCTGCCTGTCGTTTTCGGCGGCGTAGCGGTGCTTCTGCTCTATGTGTTGGGATTCGAGCCGCAATGGTCGGCGCTGCGCCGCTACATCACGGTCGCGGGCCTCCTAGTCGGCAGCTACAAAGCCCCGGACATCTGGCTCAAGAACAAGGTCAACAAGCGCAGCCATGCGATCCGCAAGGGCCTGCCCGACGCGCTCGACCTCCTCGTGATCTGTGCCGAGGCCGGACTCACCGTCGACGCCGCCTTCGCCCGCGTTTCGAGGGAACTCGGCAAAGCCTATCCGGAGCTTGGCGACGAGTTCGGCCTGACCGCGATCGAGCTGGGCTTTCTCAATGAGCGCCGTCAGGCCTTCGAGAACCTCGCCCAGCGCGTCGACCTCGAGGCGGTTCGTGGCGTCGTCACAACCATGATCCAGACTGAGAAATACGGTACTCCGCTCGCTTCGGCGCTGCGCGTCCTCTCGGCCGAGTTCCGCCATGAGCGAATGATGCGCGCCGAGGAAAAGGCCGCGCGTCTTCCCGCGATCATGACCGTGCCGCTGATCCTGTTCATCTTGCCGACCCTGTTCGTCGTGATCCTTGGGCCGGCGAGCTGTTCGATCCACGATCAGCTGCTCAAGACCTAAAGACGAGCACCCGGGCTGATGGGAACGCGGCGGCGCGCTGAAGCGTAGTCGCCGCAAAGGGTTCCCGCGAAACTATTACTTTCGTGGGGCCCAATCCGGTTGACGTTGGGGAGCCGCAATGAACATCACCACCGACCCGAACCTCTGGGCGATCTGCGCGCTGGTCTTCCTTCTCGGCCTTTTGATTGGCGTGTTTCTTACCGCCGGCGGCCGCCGCAAATGGAAGACGCGCTATCGGAGCGAAGTCGACCGTCGCGAGCAGCTCGAGCGGGAGCATGCCGATCGCGAAAAGGAATGGCGCGAGCGCGACAGTCTCCGGAATGCGGCCGCCAAGGATCGCGACCGGGACGACCGGCCGCTCTAGCCTTCGATCTTCGAGAAATCCGCCACCCGGTTCACGGCGTCCCTGAACCGCATCAACAGGTTGAGCCGCCGCTCCCGCTTGGCGGGATCGGGATCGTTGACCGTCACATGATCGAAGAAGGCGTCGATCGGCCCGCGCAATGAGGCGAGCGCAGCCATAGCGGCAGTGAAGTCCTCTTTCTGGATCGCTGCAGACGCCTTGGACTCAGCAGAATCGAGCGCGGCCATCAGCGCCTGCTCCTCCGGCTCGACGTCAGAACCGCTGCCCGCAGCAGCAGTCGCTTCCCATTTCTCCTTTTTGAGGATGTTCGCGGCGCGCTTGTACGCGACGAGAAGGTTCCTCCCGTCCTCCGTCTCCACGAAGCTTTGGAGGGCCGCAACCCGCGCCAACAATCGGACCAGATCGTCCTCGCCTCCAAGCGAGAACACCGCATCGATCAGATCGTGGCGAACGCCTGCTTCGCGCTGCTGGACTTTCAGTCGGTCAGCGAAAAATTCGAGAATCTCGGGAGCAATGCGGTCGAGCTTGTGCGCTGCTTCGGTGGTTTTGGTCTGCGCCGCGCGGTTGGCGAGGGCGCTGCGGATCGCCGCGGTCAGCGGCAACCTCAGGCGCGATGAGACGATCATCTCGATCGAGCTTATCGCCGCGCGGCGAAGGGCGAATGGGTCTTTCGAACCCGTTGGCCTCAGACCGACGCCGAAGAAGGCGCAGATCGTATCGAGCTTGTCGGCCAGCGCGACCGCGACGGAAACAGGCTCTCGAGGCGTTCCATATTGGTCGCGAATCGCATCGGCGACCGCCCTCGCCTCCCCTTGCGCTTCGGCCAGATAACCGCCGATTACGCCCTGAAGCTCAGCGAATTCGCCGACCATTCCGGTGACGAGGTCCGCCTTCGCCAGTCGCGCGGCGCGTTCGACCACGTTCGGGTCAGCCTTGATTACGGCGCTGTCAACCAGCCATCGGGCGAGCTTCGCAATGCGGTCGACCTTGTCGGCAACCGTTCCGAGCTTCTCGTGGAACACGATTCCGCCGAGCTTCTTCGCCTGCTCTTCGAGCGGCACCTTGAGGTCCTGCTCCCAGAAGAAGCGAGCGTCGGCGAGGCGCGCCGCTAGCACTCGGCGGTTCCCTTCGACGATCGCTGCACCGCCGTCTTCGGCAGCGATATTGGCGACGCAAACAAAGGCCGGCGCCAACCCGCCGTCCGACGCGGTGCAGGCGAAATACTTCTGGTTCGTGCGCATGGTGAGCACGATCGCTTCGCGCGGGACGTCGAGGAAATCGCCGTCGAACTCACCGAAGAGCGGGACCGGCCATTCGGTCAGCCCCGCATTTTCAACCACCAGCCCCTCATCGGGAAGCAGCGCCAGTCGAGCTTTTTTCGCTGCAGCCTCCGCCCCCTCGCGGATGATCCGCTCACGCTCTTCCTGGTCGACGATCACATGGCAGGCGCGGAGCTTCTCGACGTAATCCAAAGCGCCGCCGACGGTGATCGGACCCGGATGATGGAAGCGGTGTCCAACCGTGGTCGCGCCGGAAGAGATTCCGTCGATCTCGAGCGGGACGATGTCTTCGCCGAGCATCGCGACGATTCCGTGCAGCGGTCGAACCCAGCGAAGCGACCCGGATCCCCAGCGCATGGATTTCGGCCATGGGAAGTCCGTGACGATCCGCTTCACGGTCTTACCGAGGACGTCGAGGGCGGACTTCCCCGGCCGATCCACTATCGCGAAGTAGATTCCGTCCCGCTCCTCCAGCTGCTCGCGTGACAGACCGGTCTTGCGAAGGAAACCGTCCAGCGCCTGTTGCGGCGCGGAGGTGCGCGGTCCCTTAATCTCCTCACTGGTGGCTTCGGTCCCTTCGGCGACGTCACGCGCGATGAGTACAAGCCGCCTCGGCGTCGAATGAACGTCGATCGCCCCGGCAGCGAGGCCCGCCTCGCTGGTGCACTCGGCGAAAAGCCGCGCCAGCTCATTGCGAGCGGCCGCCTGCATCCGCGCGGGAATTTCCTCCGACAGCAATTCCAGCAGGAAGTCGGCCATCAGGTAGCGCGCTCCAGCCAAGCGCCGCACGCCGCTTTCGCGAGGTCGCGGACGCGGCCGATGTACGCCTGGCGCTCGGCAACGCTGATGACACCGCGCGCCTGGAGCATGTTGAACAGGTGGCTCTCCTTGATCGCCTGCTCGTAGGCGGGGATAGGCAGCTTCGCTTCGAGGCACCGCTCACACTCCGCGGCCGCCTTTCGAAACAGGTCGAATAGCGCGCCGGTATCAGCGACCTCGAAATTGTAGGCCGACATCTCGCGTTCGTTCTCGAAGAACACGTCGCCGTACGTCACGCCTTCATTGTTGAAGCGAAGGTCAAAGACATTGTCGACGCCCTGGATGTACATCGCGAGCCGCTCGAGCCCGTAGGTCAGCTCGCCGGTCACCGGCTTGCACTCGAAGCCGCCAACCTGCTGGAAGTAGGTGAATTGCGTCACCTCCATCCCGTCGCACCAGACTTCCCAGCCGAGCCCCCAGGCGCCGAGGGTCGGGCTCTCCCAATCGTCCTCGACGAAGCGAATGTCGTGCTTGAGCGGATCGATGCCGATCTCGATCAGGTTTCCGAGATAAAGCTGTTGGAGGTCGTGGGGGCTGGGCTTCAGGACCACCTGGTACTGGTAATAATGGCCGAGCCGGTTGGGATTTTCGCCGTAGCGGCCATCGGTCGGTCGTCGGCACGGCTGGACGTAGGCTGCTTTCCACGGCTCGGGCCCAAGCGAGCGAAGAACCGTCGCGGGGTGGAATGTGCCCGCGCCCATCTCCATGTCGTACGGCTGGAGGATGAGACAGCCGTGCGCACCCCAATAACGGTGGAGCGTTAGGATCAGGTCCTGGAAGCTCAGGCTCAAGCGGAGTGCCCCGTTGCACGAATGAATGGCTCCGCGCTTTGGCTGATGGTGTGCAATGGGGCAAGTGGACGTTCAGATTGCAACAATTAGGCGGACTGAAAGGCTGTTGAATTCATGCTGAAATCCATCTTCCGGCGGGTTGCTTCCGCGCTTGGCCTTGCCGGCCTTCTGATCGCGACCCCGTCGCTCGCGAAGGCGCCGCAAGTCGCCCATCCGGCGCTTTGGGAAGTCTCCGACGCCGATACGACAATCTACCTGTTCGGGACGATTCACCTGCTTCCGGCGAACTATCAATGGCGGAGTGCCAAGTTCAACGATGCGGTGGAGAGTTCACAGCAGCTGATGGTCGAAGTCATCGTCGATCTCGACCATCCGGAGACGTTGGCGGGCACCTTCGCCCAGATGGCCGTGTCGCCAACGCCATTGCCGCCTATTCTCGACCGCGTATCTCCTTCCAAGCGACCGGCGCTGCGGGTGGCTCTCGCCAAGATCGGAGCGAACCCTGCCCAGCTCGGCCGGGTGAAGACCTGGGCGGTCGCTTTCCAATTGCTCGGGCTTCAGTTCACCCAGATTGGACTGGTCGGAAAGGAAGGACCGGAGACGGTTCTGCGGAAGCAATTCACGGCGGAGCACAAGCAGATCGGCCAGCTTGAGACCATCGGCCAGCAATTGAGCTTCTTCGATACGCTTCCGGAAAGCGCCCAGCAGGCTTTACTCGAGGGAACGCTCGAGGATCCCCACGCCATGGAGGTCGAGTTCGGGGGAATGCTCAGAGCGTGGGCGAAGGGCGACGTCAAAGGGATCGCGAATAGCTTCGATAAGGATCTTGCCGGCTCGCCGGAACTTCAGCGCAATCTGATTCTCAAGCGCAATGCCAATTGGAGCAAGTGGATCGAGCAGCGAATGGCGCAGCCCGGCAAGATCATGATTGCCGTCGGCGCGGGTCATCTGGCAGGCAAGGACTCGGTTATCGCACAGCTTCAGAGGGACGGATTCCGGGTCCGGCGGGTTCAATAGCTGGAGCTCGCCCGTCTAACGCTTCAACTCGTCGAGAAATCTTCACTACTCACGGAATTCGCTAGACTTTTCTTAACGACTCGATGACCATAGTTCACGGTATCGGGCTGGGGGGTCTGATGCGCGAAGTCGGTGAAACGCGGGGATTTTCTTCGCGAAGCCGCCGCGCAACTATTCCACCAGTTCCGTCCACCTTGGAGGGTGATGGATGGTCAACTTGCTTGCAGCTGCCGCGCTTGCCGCCGCGATGCCGAGTGCGACCCCTCCTCCACAACCCGAACCCGCGATGTTCGTCGTCCGCGACGCCGACACGACCGTCTATCTTTTCGGGACTTTCCACGCGCTCGACGGCGATCCGCACTGGTTCGGCAACGGAGTGAGAGACGCGTTCGAGCAGTCCAACGAATTGGTGCTCGAGACTTTGCTGCCCGAAGGACCGGATGCGCCGCAGCAGCTTCGCGCGGCGCTCGCGCGGCCCTCGGTGAAGCCGTCGCCCGCCTTCATCGCGACGACCCGAATGGCGATGAACGCCAGCCGGGCGCAAGGGATGCAGGTCGACAATGGCGCGGACATGATCCTTCGCCACGTCGCCGAAGCCGAAGGAAAGCCGGTCGAGCAACTGGAAACGCTCCAGTTCCAGCTGAACATGTTTAATCACTTGTCCGCCGGAGCTGCGGCTACGCCGGCAGACGCGAAAGCAGGCCAGCCTGTTAATGCGCAAGGAGGTGACCTCGTCCACACGATGGCCGAGATGCAATCGGCCTGGAAGCGGGGCGACCAAAGCGTATTCGTCCACATGCTGGGCCAGCTGGAGGCGGGATCGCCCGAGACCTATCGGCTGATGTTCACCGACCGCAACGCCCGCTGGGCCGACTGGATCGCCGCTCGACTGCAGACGCCCGGCACCGTCTTCGTCGCCGTCGGCGCGGGACATCTTGCTGGCAAGGACAGCGTGCTCGTCCGCCTCGCCCAAAAGGGTATCGAGTCCCAGCGGGTCTACTGACCTCTGGCAAACTTGCGTTTGGCGGCGTCCTGAACTAGGGCGCGCGCTCCCGGCCATGGTCATCCCTGGAGGTGTGGACCGGGTATTTAGCAATCGGAGTATAGCGAAATGAGCGAACAGCTGACGCTGCCCGCCGAAGCGCGCGACCGGGCTGGCAAGGGAGCCTCCCGAGCATTGCGCCGCGATGGACGGGTTCCCGCCGTGGTCTACGGCGAAAAGAAAGAGGCCCTCTCGATCCATGTCGAGGAGAAGCTTCTGTCGAAAATGCTTTCGACCGGTCACTTCATGAACTCGGTCGTGATGATCGATTACAAGGGCAAGCCGCACCGCACCCTTCCTAAGGCGGTCGACTTCCATCCGGTTACCAGCCGGCCGATCCATGTCGACTTCCTGCGCATCGGCGAGCACACCAAGGTGCACGTGGCGGTCCCCATGCGCTTCGACAATGAGGATGATTCGCCGGGTCTTAGGCGTGGCGGCGTTTTGAACGTCGTGGTGCACGAGCTCGAGCTGGTCTGCGATGCCGCCAACATTCCGAACGAGATTCACGTCTCGCTCGAAGGTCTCGAGATCGGCGATTCACTCCACATCAGCAATGTCAGCCTGCCTGATGGCGTTGTCCCGTCCAACCAGGACGAGGACTTCACCGTCGCCACCATCGTCGCTCCGTCGGCGATGAAGGCCGAAGAGGAAGAGGCCGCGCCTGCCGGCGAGGTTCCGACCGTCGAGGGCGAGGAAGGCGAAGCCGAAGGCGGCGAAGCCGCTTCGGAAGGCGGAGAAGGCGGCGAGTAGCCCCTTCCCTTGTTTTGCTTTCCAGAGAGCCGCTCAGCCGAAAGGTTGGGCGGTTTCTTTTTGCCCGGAGCTCACGCTAGGGAGCGGGCATGCAACTCTGGGTCGGTCTCGGCAATCCGGGCGCGCAATATGCGCTCCAGCGACACAATGTCGGTTTCATGGCCGTCGACGTTATCGCCGAGGTGCACGATTTCGGTCCGTGGCAGAAGAAATTCCGCAGCCTGATCGCGGAAGGCCGATTGGGCCGCGACAAGATCCTTTTACTAAAGCCGCAGACGTTCATGAACGACAGCGGCGATGCGGTTCAGCAGGCCCTGAAATTCTACAAGCTCGACCTCGACGCGCTGACCGTCTTCCATGATGAGCTCGATCTCGCACCATTCAAGGTGAAGGTCCGCGTCGGGGGCGGCCTCGCCGGGCACAACGGTCTGCGCTCCATCGATGCGGCGCTAGGCCCTGAATTTCGACGTGTGCGCATCGGGATCGGTCATCCGGGGCCAGGCCGGAAAGATCTCGTCACGCCGCATGTGCTTGGGAATTACTCAAAGGCCGAGAGAGAGCCTTTGTCCGACCTGCTCGCCGCCATCGCCGGGGAGGCCGAATGGCTCGCCGACGGCGAAGATGCGCGGTTCATGAGCGAAGTGGCTTTGAGGTTGCAGCAGCCCGAATGACTTCGAGCCCTTTCAATCCAACTCGCTCCTGCGCTGAAGTGAGCATTCGCTGAAATCGCGGATCGTCGCGAAGGGAATCCAGGTTCCGGTCCGCCGCGCCGAGGCTGACCAAGGTTCGGCCACCTTTTTCAAGCGCAGGCTTCAGCAGCTCTAGCGCCCATTCTTTGTCTTCAAAGAACGTGAGCACCGGCCACGCGATATTGTAGCGCATGTACATGTTGTCGGGATCGAGCAGGAGCGCCCGGTCGATCCATTCGCGCGCGCGATCCAAATTGCCGACCGCTGCGAAGCTCAGCACGCCATAAGCCAGCGCAGCACCATTGTCCGGATTTCGAGCGAGCGCAGTCTCGACCGGCTCAATCACCTTTGCGGCGCAGGCCCGCGCGGCATCGATGTCGCCTCTCGCCAAATACAATGCGGACAGCATTCCACGACTATGGAAGTCGCTTTCGGCGAGCGACGTCGCCTTCTCGAGATAGAGGGTCGCATCTTCGAGCCGCCCTTGCCGGTAATAGACGCGGGCAGCCTCCTTATTGACCTCCCACGATTCCGGGTTGAGCTGAAGCGCCATTTCGATTTCCGAATGCGCCTCCCTGTCGCGACCGAGCATGGCTAAGTGCCACGCTCGCGGCAGGTGCGCTTCGGCGATCGTTGCATTGAGCTCCAGCGCACGGTTCGCCGCCGCGAGGCCATCATCCTCTTCCTCGTGCCCGGTGTAAGCGTAACGCAAGTTGGCCTGGGCGAGACCCATCAGCGCCCACGCTTGCGCATAATCGGGATCGATCTTGGTCGCACGGTCGCAGATCCGGATCACGCGGCGTTCGCGGCCGCTTTCGCCGAAGTCGCCGTCGATCCAATATTGGCGGGCCATCAGGAAGAGGTTGTAAGCGTCGGCATTCGCCGTGCCTCGGTTCTCGATCGCTTTCTTTTCGGCCGGCAGCAGCTTGACCTTCAGCGCTGCAACGATGGCCTGTGAGATCTCGTCCTGGATAGCGAAGATGTCGGTGAGGTCGCGATCGTAACGGTCCGCCCAGATGTGCCCACCGCCTACCCCGTCGATTAGCTGAGCGGTTACTCGAACGCGGTTCGCCGCCTTCCTGACGCTTCCTTCGAGAACATGGCTCACCCGTAGCTTGCGCGCGACCTCGCACACGTCCACCGCCTGGCCTTTGAACTGGAAGGCGGTGTTGCGGGCGATCACTTCGAGCGCTGACACTTTCGACAAGTCGGTCGTGATGTCCTCGCTGATGCCATCGCTGAAATATTCCTGCTCGGCATCGCCGCTCATGTTCTGAAACGGCAATACGCAGATTCCGATGGCGGCTCGATTGGCAATCCGGCGGTCGTCGACTTCCACAGCGACACCAAGCGCATTGATGCTGGCGATCAGCTTGTGCCAACCGGGTGCGTCGCAGTCCCCTTCCCAGTCTTTCAGATCCGCGCACTGAATCTGGTTGAAGGGCATCGGCGGCATCGTGCCGTCGAGGATGACCTGGACGATCGTGTGCGCGGTTCGGGCGGCATCCGCTTCGGCGCGGACCCACTCCGACTTCGCTGCCCCAGCTGACCACAGGACGACGACCGCCTTGGCGGACTTCAGCCGCTCCTCGATCACCTCTGAATAGGGCCGGTGCGCGGGCAATTCATCGTCGCGCCAAACGCGATAGCCGAGGGCGCGCAGCGCTTCAGCGACGCGCTTCGCCTGCGGTTCGTCCGACCGCGCATACGAGACGAAGACATCCGACATCGAGTCGGTCCTGTTGGGTATCAGGAGTCAGATGGGAAATAAAAGTCCGACGGACCGGAGCCCATCAAAGATCGACCGTCATATAGCCCTGGAAAAGGCGGCCTGCGGGTTGGCTGTAAATTCCCGGCCCGCTGAAACCGTACCCGGCATTGTCGAAGATATTGGTAACCTGCAGCCTCAGCGTCGCACTCCGCTGCGCAACCCGGAAGCTGTAATGACCTCCAAGATCGACACGGGCGCGCGGCGGGATGTACACCATATTGTCGGTCGTGGCCGGCGTTCGTCCGCGATGAACGACCGCCGCATCCAGCTGCAGATGCCTGTCGAAGGGCGTTTTCCAGTTGAGGTTCAGGCTGAGCAGATGGGTCGACAGACCCGCTGGCCGCCGACCGATGTTGCCTTGCGCTGTCGGATCGGCCGTGACTCGCGGGTCAAGCAACACGCCGCCCGCCACGATGTCGAGCTGCGGCGTGAGGCTGCCCGAGACCGAGAATTCGGCGCCCCTGCTCCTGGTCGTACCGATCTGCCTGAACACGTTCGCGGAATCGAAGCCGAAATCGGGCCGTCTCAGATCGAAGACTCCGGCAACGGCTCGAACCGATGCTCCAAGAGCAATCCGCACACCGGCGTCCTTTTGCTCCGTAATCACTGCGGACAATGGCTGATTGCGATTGGCTGCGTTGGGCGGAGCGACGCCGCTTTCCTCCAATCCTCGCGCATAGCCGGCATACACCGTGATCGTCCTGGTGAGATTGGCGGCTGCGGTGCCGTTGTAAAGCCAGGGCTCGGACCGCGTGATCGCATCCGACGAGCCGGGAATGGCCGTGTCCTTGCGGAATCGCGCCTTTGAAAGGCTGAAGCTCACTTCACCGACATTCTTCCAGCGGCCGTCATAGGCGATGCCGAGCGTGGTTTGCTTGACGCGGTCCTCGCTGAGCTCGCCGAAGTCGAACTCCGGTTCGGGCGCATCGATCTTCTCGCGGACCGTTCCCGGCCCAAAGTCGACCTCCGCCGACCCGCCGAATTGGCGCCGTGCATTGCGGTAGCGCAGGCTCAAATGCACGAGATGAAGGCGCGGCCCCTCGGCGATACTGTGGCTCAGTCGAAGCTCGCCGCTCGTGGATGCCTGCCTGTTCGGCGGATCGGCAAACAGCACCCGATCGCCCGTTCCGTCGGGCTGCTCATCCATCAACAGATTGGTGAAGGCGTGTTTC
>Ga0157369_10001743_pt1 | contig 26402 bp, 24 predicted proteins | sample C25metaG_FD_113461 | JGI IMG/M metagenome (GOLD analysis project Ga0157369, IMG submission 113461) | Corn rhizosphere microbial communities from Kellogg Biological Station, Michigan, USA - C2-5 metaG | ecosystem: Host-associated > Plants > Roots > Rhizosphere > Soil | place: USA: Michigan... | reverse complement strand
TATCAGCAGGGGTATCCGACCATCAGCCAGCGCGAGGCGGAAACCTCGGCGACGGTCCGCGACGGAGATTCGTTCGTGATCGGCGGCCTTACCCAGGAAGATGTGATCAGCAGCAAGACCAAGGTCCCCTTGCTGGGCGACATCCCCTTGATCGGTCAGGCGTTTCGTACCGACAAGAGCTCCACGTCCAAGACTGAGCTTTACGTTATCGTCACTCCGCACATCGTTCATCACGTTGGCAGCGGCGATTATATCGCCAGGCCTTCGGTCACAGAGACGCAGGTCCCGATCACTCCGGCCCAACCGCACTAGCCCCCGGTTGCGCAACGGCGCACCTCTCGGCAACAACGGCTCACCGTTACCGGCTGGCCAAACGAAACACCTCAGCGATAAATTCGTTAGAAAGCCGAAACCATCGTTTGAGAGGGACTAAAAGCAATGCGTACCGTTACGAAAATCCTGTCGGCACTGGCTCTCGTGGGGACTACCGTGCCAACCGTCACGGCGCCTGCCGACGCTGCTGTGCGGCATCACCGCCATCATTATTACAGCCGCGCCTATTACGCCCGTCACAAATATTGCCGTTATTCCTCAGGAACGACCGGCCTCGTAGCTGGTGGCGTCGCCGGCGCGGTGGCCGGCCCGGCGATCGTCGGGCATGGTCTGCTCGGCGCGGCAGTCGGCGCCGTCGGCGGCGCAGTTGCCGGACGCGCCATTGATCGCTCCGCAACGGCGCACCGCCGCTGTTATTACCGATAGCTGAAGCGGCGCGCTTGGGTGCCCGCCCCAGCGCAACGTTTCGGTAGGCCGGACCCCCGCGAGCGTCTCGTGGCGCTGGCGGGGGTCTTGCTTGTGCAGCTGGGTCTTGGCCTGGTGCTCTTCCGGGGCCTTGAGGTCCACGGTATCACCACGCCGGATCAGGTCGTGAGCCGCCTAATCCAGTTCACGCTTCCAACTCCTCCGCCCACTCCCCCACAACCGATCCAGAAAACAAAGGTAGTGCCGAAGCATGAGGCTGCGGCTCCGGCAACTCGCCAAGCCAATGCCGGGGGTTCGCCCGGTCCCGCACCACATGGAAATGCGATCGTTCCAAAAGTGTCTATTCCTGCGCCGGAGGCTGCCCCTGCCGGCGGTGGGCGCGGGACAGGAGCATCGATTGGAAACGGCGCTGGCGGCGGCAATGGGACCGCCGGATCTGGGGAAGACGAGGGCGGGAGTGATCTCGAGTTGATCGCCGGCGACATCTACAACAGCGACTATCCGCCGAACCTCGCAAATGCGGGAATCGGCGGTCGTGTCAGTGTCACCATCGCAGTGGGCACTGACGGTCGGGTCACGGGCTGTCGAGTGACACGATCAAGCGGCAACACCCAGCTCGACTCGCTCACCTGCCGGATCATCCAGCAGCGCTACCGCTTCCGTCCCAGCACCGACCGTTACGGCCGGCCAGTCCCCGACGAGGCCGACGTGGACCAGGACTGGATTCCGCCGCGGTAATTTAGCGCCGGGTTGCAACCTCGCCCTCGACAAGCGCAGTCTCGGGATAATGCTTGTTGAGGTGCTTCTTGATGATCCGGAGATTGTACGTGTTGGACCGAAACAGGAGGTCGGGAATGACGCCGACGACCGGAACGACCGAAAGCAGGCCGAGGAGCCAGTTGATGCCGACGTTGCCGAGCATCCGCCCCATCTGCCATCGCGACATTCCAAGATTACGTGCTTCCCAGACGATGTAGGCACCGAGCGCTGCGGCGGCGATATCACCCACGACTGGAATCAGGTCGAGGATCGCATCTAGCCCGACGGGCTGTTTGACGCCGGGAATCACGAACAGCCGTTCGAGGAGCCGTTCCATCGCTTCCACGCGCTGCCGCACCGACTGCGGGTCGGTTCCAAGGCCCGGGAGTGCAGGCATCTTCATCGTCATGGTACGTATCCGCAATGTTCCTCTTCCAGAGCGAGCGAGGGGCGACGCAGTTCCGTGTCCGCCATTCGCTATTCATCAAGCCTATGGCTAAAGTGGTAATACTGTATTAGAAATACAATACAGCGGTATCCTAAAGAGGTGTGGCCCCGACTGATGGCCGAGGATGACGGGATCTGGGCTCACGGCGGAGTGAATGTCGAGGATCTGCCCGATCCTTTCGTATCTCTGCCGTCACCTCCGAATGAGCCGGAAGACCTCAGGAAGACGCAGCCGAAACGGTCCCGCTGGCGGAAAATTCGTCTGGTCGCAGTAGTGATCGGCGTTCTGTTCGTGATCACGGTTATCTGGCTGATCTTCACCGCACCCTTGTCGCGCGCACTGCAACCGCTGCCGGATCCAGCGCTGGTGTTCGTCTCTGCCGATGGAGTGCCGTTTGCCGAACGAGGCGCGGTCAAGGATGCCCCGGTGGATGTGACGAAGCTGAACCCGCTCACTCCTGCGGCCTTCGTCGCCATCGAAGACCGGCGGTTCTATCACCATTGGGGAATCGATCCCCACGCGATCGGCCGAGCGCTGCTTGCGGACATTCATGCGGGCGGAGTCCGGCAGGGCGGAAGTACAATCACCCAGCAGCTGGCGAAGACCAACTTTCTCTCATCCGACCGCACCCTGAAGCGCAAGGCGCAGGAGGTGATCATCGCCTTCTGGCTCGAAGCGTGGCTGACCAAACAGCAAATCCTCTCCCGCTATCTTTCCAGCGTCTACTTCGGCGATGGGGTTTACGGCCTTCGCGCCGCTGCCCACCATTATTTCAACCGTGATCCCGAACGCCTGACCCTGGCCCAATCGGCGATGCTTGCTGGAATGGTGCAGGCGCCGTCGCGGCTCGCCCCGACCCACAATCTCCAAGCCGCTCAGGCTCGCTCCGAGCTGGTGCTGAAAGCCATGGCCGAAACGAACGTGATCAGCGAAGCCCGGGCGAGATCGACGGTTCCGGCACGGCCGGTGATCCGCTCTGGCGGCCTTCCCACCGGCACCTATTTCGCCGACTGGGCGGCGCCGCAGGCGCAGAAGGCATTCGACTCGGAATTCGGCCAGGTGCGGGTCCGGACCACGCTCGATTCGCGGCTGCAGCGAATGGCCGAGCGCGCCGTCGCCCATGCGTCGATCGGCGACGCGCAAGCCGCTTTGGTTGCAATGCGACCGGACGGCGAGGTCGTAGCGATGGTCGGCGGCCGCAATTACGGCCAAACGCCCTATAATCGGGCTACCCAAGCGCTTCGCCAACCCGGATCGGCGTTCAAGCTGTTTGTCTACCTGGCGGCCATGCGGTCAGGCTGGACGCCCAACAGCATTATCGAGGACAAGCCGATCACAATCGGCGGCTGGAGTCCGGAGAACCACGACCACGTATTTCGCGGTCCGATCACACTGCGTGAGGCCTTCGCCCGATCGAGCAATGCAGCGACAGTTCGGCTGTCGGAAACGGTGGGACGGTCGAACGTGCTTCGCGCGGCGCGCGACCTCGGAATTTCGACTCCGCTTCCGAACGAGCCGAGCGTCGCTCTTGGAACCGGGGGAGTCAGCCTGCTCGAACTGACCTCGGCTTATGCCGCGGTCGCCTCGGGAAGCTATCCCGTCAGGGCGCGCGGCCTTCCTGACGATCCAGCGCAGCAGCAACAGGGGTTTTCGGGCCTGTTTGCCTCGCGTGGCGGAAGCCTGGACCCGGCGAGGGATCGCGCTCCAATGCTCGACCTTCTCTACGCGGCAGCGAACGAGGGAACGGGGCGCAGGGCAGCCGTCTGGCTCCCAACCTTCGGCAAGACCGGCACCACCCAGGACAACCGTGACGCGGTGTTCGTCGGCTTCGCGGGCGACCTGATCGTTGGAGTGTGGGTCGGGCGCGATGACAACAAGTCGCTGGGGCGAGTCAGCGGCGGGACCGTCCCGGCTGAAATCTGGCACGAATTCATGAATTCCGCTCTCGCCCTTGACCGGAACCCCGGGCCGTCACTGCCGCGAGATTATGCAGCGGATGTCCAGCAACGCCGCACTTCTGCCGAGCATCCAAGCCCGCTTCCCCCGGAGTGGAGCAACAGCAGCAAGCCGCTGCGCGACCTCGCGGCGAAGATCGAAAAACTGCTTGGTTAGCGCGGGTCGCTGGCCGATTTCGAGCCGTTCGTGGAAATATCATGATTAACGGCTGGAAACCGGCCAATTTAAGTCTTTCTCAACTACTCAAGTCCTACATCGTGGCCAACCTACGCGGACAAATTTGCGCAGGTACAGTGGAAGTTCGCTTCCCAGTGGGACCGAAGGAGACGTTAAAATGGCCAAGTTTCTGAAGCTGATTAAGAATGAAGAAGGTGCGACCGCGATCGAGTATGGTCTGATCGCCGCTCTCATCGCCGTTGCTTGCATCGCCGCCCTCCAGACTGTGGGCAGCCAGCTGAGCTCGACCTTCAGCCACGTCGGCAGCAGCCTGACCAAAGCCAACGGCTAATCAGGCGTTCGTTGAAAAGGGGCGGTGGCACCTATGGGTGCCGCCGCCTTTTTTTGTGCCCGCAATGCCGGCAGCGAAGCAGGTGCCACATCAGCGGAAAACAGAAACGAAGCCAGGCGATGGACCCGGCCGGACTAAAGCCCGTGTCAGGTTTCGTTAGGAGATGGTTGCGGCGAAGCGGCCGGATCGCTGGTTGGGCAGCTTAACTCAGTAGATGCCCGGCAGGAGCCGGAAGGGCACGCGCTGCACCAGATCGCGATAGCTCTCATCTTTCAGAAGGAATTTTTCCTCCTCCCGAATCCGGAGCAACTGAGCGGTCCAGGTAATGGCGCAAATGCCGATGTTGGAAATGCTTGGGTTGCCGAGCAGGAAGCCAACCTCAGTGATGAAATAGCCGAGGTACATCGGATGGCGAACGAGACGATAGGGGCCGCCAGCGCGTACCCCGCGGTTTGCCGCGGCGAGCCCGAAGCTGCGCCACAGTGCCAGCTTGGCTGACACGTTCACCCCGAGCCCGAGAAGCATCAGCAGCGCGAGGAGGGCTGTTGGTGCCAGCGGCGCAACATGAGGCCGCAGCATCAGCGGTGCCGCTGTTCCGATGAAGGCTATCAGAAACGCGGACGGTCTGGTGCTGATCTCGCCGGGGCGTCGAATGAGGATCAGAACGACGGGAAGGCATTCCGACGCGGCAAGCAGCAGCAGGATCGGATGCGCTGGAACGGCAATCAGGATCGACTCGAGGAAGAAGCTGCTGAGGACGATCAGGAATAGCCGCTCGCCATAATCCAGGATCTTGTTCAAGCGCGCCTCCATTCTGGGCGGAGCTTAAGGCGGCGGTTCAAAGGAATGGTTAACGGCTATTGAGATTTGCACTCAGCCCGCGTGCGCCGACTGCAGTTGTGTAGCCGCCGCACGTTTGCCGTCGCGTCCGGCCAGCCACCAGAGCGAAAGGAGGGCGGCCACAGGGACGGTATTTGGCCCTGGATACAACCCGAAATAGCCGGGCAGCGGCGCGACCAGGCACACCCAGAGAATCGCAGCGCGCCAGGGGCGCTCGCCGTCTTTAAGCAGCATCGCCAGCGGAAGAACCAGAAGAAGGGAATCATAGGCGAACACATAAGGCGGGACGAGCAGGGTCGCTGCCGCCAGGATTGCTTCACGCTGCTCGCTTTGTCGCGCCCACGAGCGCCAGGTTACTGCTGCTGCGACGAAAGCCGCTATTCCCTGCAATGCGAGCGCCAGCGGCTGCGGCGCTCCGAGGAAGCGAAAAAAGCCGAACACGCTCGCCTGCTGCGCCCAATCCCATCGGTCTGCAGCCATAAACGCCGTATATTGCTGGGTCATGGCGAAGAAGCCGCGATAGGAATCGAGCCCAAAAACCAGGGCTGCCGCAGCAAGCACGGCCACCGAACTGAGCGCCGCGCCGCCGATCGCCCGCCACTGCCGGCTCGCGAGGAGCGCGACGGGAAGGAGAATTCCGAGCTGCGGCTTGATGGCCAGCAGACCGAGAATGAGGCCGGCGGTGAAGGGCGCCGCCGCCACTCTCGAGATACCGAATAGAAAGATTCCCGAAGTCAAAAAGCCGTTTTGCCCGATCATCGCGTTCACGATCGAAGCCGGATGAGCGAAGGCGATGCGTGGAGCTGTGAACCGTCTCGTCGCGACAAAGTAGAGGCCGGCCGTCGCAGCAATCCACAACAGATATGCGAGTGGATAAGACGCCCAGGCGAACGCGCTGACGAAGAGAAGGAAAGGCGGCGGGTAGGGGAACGGCATTAAGCCGCCGATATGAGCAACTGTCTGTTCAACGGCCTGATGGGCATGGATGTCATAGGCTAGCGAGGGATGACCGCCGAGTGCCAGCCGGCCTGCAGCCCAGAAGCTGACGAAATCCACATCCGGGCCGTAAAGATAATAAACGCAGGCGGCGAGCACCACCGTGAAGGCGAAGATCGAGCTCACGGCAAAGGCGATCAGCCCGAACGCCTTCCGCACGCTTGGCTGGCAGTTATCGGGCATGAGCGTTCCGCACCCAAACTTCGATCTCGCCCTCGCGCGAACGTGGAGCATAGCCCTGCATCGCCCTGGCGATCTCGGGTTCGCGCATGAGCCACACCTTGTCTTCGCGGTCCACGAGGACGACGTCTGGCGAGTTGCGGGCGACGTCCGCCGCGAAATCGTGAATGTCCTTGCGGTATGCGTCCGCTACGATGGGATCGTTCAACCCTCGATCGTGGGCGAGACGGGCGAAATAAAGGCTCGCCCGGGATCCGGCCCAGCTGCCCCCGATATTGCGAGTTACCGGATGCCCCGTCGCAAGCTGCCCGGTCAACGCAATCATCTTTGGATGAGGCGGCGCCACCTCCCTTATCGCCGCCGCCAGCCTCGGATCTGGCAGGATGGCCCAATAGTTCATTTGCCAAAAGCTCGCCGCCGCAAGCCCTGCCGCGACCATTCGCCTTTGTCGGCTCGACGGCGCGCGGCCGACAATTACGAGCGCCGCGAATAAGCCCAGCGCCGCGCCGGGATAGAGATGATTGGGATAGCCCTTTGCCTGGATAATCGCCGCCACCGCAAACCCGATCGCCGCCATTCCACTGGTGATAGCCAGCGTCGGGATTTTGGGTGGGCGGAGCACCAGCGAAAGCAAAAGCACGATGGCGGGGAACAGCAACGGGTTCACCACCACGTTCCACCAGCTGTCGTGGTACTGCAGGTAGGTGCGGGAAATCGCGGGGAGCCACGCCAAATAGGCCTGCCCCCAAAGCAAGAAGGCGGCGGCATAGAGCGCCAGCGCAGCACCGGCGGCAAAGACGGCGGGCAGAAACGGGAGGAGCGATCTGCGCCGATAGGCTGCCCAGATGGCGGCCGGTACGATTGCCAGCGCGAAATGCGGCTTGATGACGATCACCAGCCCGGCGGCAAAGCCGGCGGCTGTAGCGGTTGTCGGCCGGAGCGGCTTGGCTTCCGCTATCACGGCGAGAGCGGTGAGAGGCGGCAGCGCCAGGAGTAGCGCGGCGTGCTCTCGCTGAGCGAAGACCGCCATCGGGAAGATGAGCGTGACGAAAGCGGCGGCGAAAGCGACGAGTGCGGGGGGCGGGGTATCGTCGAGGCGGGACGCAAGCTGCGCGGTGCAGAGCGATGACACCACCCCACCAGCCACGAAGCCGGCGGCGACCACAGCCTCCGGCCTTGTGCCGATCTGGTGCGCGACCCACACCAGCGGAAGGTAGAGCCACACCGAGGCGGGCGGGTTCACTTCGACGATATCGACGTACAACCGAGCTCCGCCCAGCATCCGCTCCGATACCGTGATTAGCCAGGAAACGTCCGCGTCAAGCGGGATCCAGAGCGACTGGATTGCGATCGCCACAAGCGCGCATAGCACCACCGGCGCGACCCACAGCCAGCGTCCAACCAGGGACGCCCGAACCGCTTCACCCGTCCACGGCTGTGTCTGATGAACGCTCATTACCGCCGAGTGCCAGCAAATCCTCAAAACGCGGTTAACCATGGCGCGCGCAGTTGTCCGGAAATCTTCTACTCGGCTAAGTGCCGGGCCAATGGCTGTTCGAATATTCCTTGCGGGCGCGACGGGCGCGATCGGTCGCCGGCTGGTCCCGCTTCTCGTGAACGCTGGCCACTCGGTCGTCGGCATCACGCGCTCTCCGGAAAAAGCAGCGATTTTGAATGACGCCGGAGCCGACCCGGTGGTGGTGGACGTGTTCGATGCTCCGGCGCTGGCTCGTGCAGTGAAGGACGCGCGCCCGGAGGTGGTGATCCACCAGCTGACCGACCTGCCCCATGGCCTCGACCCCGCGAAGATGGTGCGAGCTCGGGTGCGTAACGCGCGGATTCGCTCGGAAGGCACGCGCAACCTTGTCGAGGCAGCGCTTGCGGCCGGAGCCAAGCGGCTGATCGCGCAAAGCATCGCCTGGGGATATGCGGGTGGACTCGAGCCGCACCGCGAGGACGATCCGCTCGACCTGGTTGGTTTGCAAACAGTCACAATGCAGGGCGTTGCGGCGCTTGAGGACCTCACCTTGAATTCGCCGTCGCTCGAAGGCGTGGTTCTGCGATATGGGCAAATCTACGGTTCCGGAACGGGTAGCAATCGGCGGGGGTCGGTACCGCTTCACGTCGATGCGGCGGCTTACGCTGCCTTCCTCGCGCTCGAACATGGCGATCTCGGAATTTACAATATCGCCGAAGATTGCTCCTATCTCTCGTCCGAAAAGGCGCGCAACCTATTGGGATGGAGCCCGGAATTCCGAATTTGAAGTCACTTCCGAGCCACGTTTGAAACGTGACGTTCTCCTATTGTTCCGCAAGAACAAATGATGTACGAGGCTTTTCAGAGGGCGGAGCTCGGCCGCCATTGACGAAAGGGTGAACGGCATGGCAGCGCAGCTCAAAGTCATCGGCAGCGGATTGGAAGTTCCTCAAATGGATCGGCAAAAGGCGCTCGAAGCGGCGCTCGCCCAGATCGACCGGGCATTCGGCAAGGGCTCGGCAATGAAGCTCGGGTCTCGCGAGAAGATCGAGATCGAGACGGTTTCGACCGGATCGCTCGGGCTCGACATCGCTCTCGGAGTCGGCGGCCTTCCGCGCGGCCGGGTGATCGAGATTTACGGGCCGGAAAGTTCGGGCAAGACGACTCTGGCGCTGCACGCGATCGCCGAGGCGCAGAAGACTGGCGGGACGGCGGCTTTCGTCGATGCCGAGCACGCGCTCGATCCCGGTTATGCGAAGAAGCTCGGTGTCAATATCGATGAGCTGATCGTGTCGCAGCCGGACACCGGCGAGCAGGCGCTGGAGATCGTCGACACGCTCGTTCGCTCGAACGCGATCGACGTTCTGGTCGTCGACTCCGTGGCGGCGCTGGTTCCGCGCGCCGAGATCGAGGGCGAAATGGGCGACAGCCACGTCGGCCTTCAGGCGCGGCTGATGAGCCAGGCGCTGCGCAAGCTCACCGGATCGATCAGCCGTTCGCGCTGCACCGTCATCTTCATCAACCAGGTGCGGATGAAGATCGGCGTGATGTATGGCAATCCGGAGACAACGACGGGCGGCAATGCGCTGAAGTTTTACGCCTCGGTTCGTCTCGACATCCGGCGCACGGGGCAGATCAAGGATCGCGACGATATTGTCGGCAACACCACGCGCGTGAAGGTGGTGAAGAACAAGGTGGCGCCGCCGTTCAAGCAGGTCGAGTTCGACATCATGTACGGCGAAGGTGTGTCGAAGATGGGCGAAATCCTCGACCTCGGCGTGAAGGCGGGACTGATCGAGAAATCGGGCGCCTGGTTCAGCTATGACTCGATCCGGATTGGTCAGGGACGCGAGAACGCGAAGACCTACCTCAAGGAAAATCTGGACATCGCCGACCGTATCGAGCGCGCGATCCGTGGCCGCACCGAAGAGGTTGGCGAAGCGCTGATGACCGGACCGGATGCCGAGGACGATTTGGCTGCCGAATAAAGTGTGGCCGCGCTCAGGCCACTTCCTCGGGTATCGGCGGAAACGGTTCGGCGCGAGTGCTTCCGATGCGAGTGAACAGGCGCTTGGGTTCGGTGGTGACGATCAGAAGGAAGCTGGCGGTCGCGCACAAGGCTATGCCAACCGCAAACGGAACGATGGTGCCGTTGAAGCGCTGCCCGATGACAAAGCCGATGGCTGCTCCGCCGATGGTGCCGGCCATCCCCTGTACCGACGAAGCGGTACCGGCGATCGGTGCCATATGCTCCATTGCCAGCGTGCCGAGATTCGACGAGGTGAAGGCGAAGGCGCCCATCGTCAGCCCCTGAAGCACGATGAACAGTAGCAGAGTCTCGCGTCCGGAAAGTGCAAGAAGGGCGTGGACGGCAGTGACAAGCGCGAACGCAAGCGCGGCGCTGTGGCCGACCCGGCGTAATCCGAAGCGGCCGACCATGCGCGAATTGAGGTAGGCGGCGATTCCCATCGGCGCCGCGATCGAGGCGAACACCAGCCCGATCAGCCGTCCCTCGTGGAAGACGTCGAAGACGATTTGCTGGATTGAAGAGATATAGGCGATCAGCGCGGCCGAGCTGATCGTCATCGCCAGCGTGTAGCCACGCGATTGCGGCTCACGAATCGTCTCTGCGATGGCGATTGCCGTCGCCCGCCAACTGAGGGCGCGACGGAATTCGGGATGAAGGGTCTCCGGTAACCGGATCCACGGCCACACCACCATCACCACCGAATACCCGACGAGGACGAGAAAGATCAGCCGCCACGAGCCGAACAGCAGGATCAGCTGGCCGATATTGGGCGCCAGCACCGGGACGACCATAAACGTCATGAAGACCAGGCTCATTACACGGGCCATCGCTTCCGCCTCGAACAAGTCGCGCACCATGGCCACCACCAGCACGCGGGTCGCCGCCGCGGCCGCGCCCATCAGCACGCGCCCGGCGATCATCACCGGGAAGGTTGGCGCCACCGCGCACAGCAACGCAAACACCCCGTACAGCCCCACCCCCGCTGCCATCACCGGCTTGCGCCCGAAGCGGTCGGCGAGCGGACCCCACAGCAACTGCGTCGCTGCGAAACCGATGAAGTAAGCGATCACCACCAGTTGCCGGTCGTTGTCGCGGACAACATTCAGTGAATGCCCGATTTGCGGGAGCGCCGGGATCATCGCATCGATCGCGAAGCTGTTGAGCGCCATCAGCGCGGCGAGCATCGCCGTCATCTCGCGCGCGCCGGGGCGCTTCACGCCGTCAGGGGTGGCCGAATCGAACACGGGGTTGCGGCTGCTGGCGCAATCGCAGCGGCGGCGCAACCGCTGCCCCTGACAAAAGCCTGTGGCGAAAGCGCTTCGACAGTCTTAATCTGCCTCCCAAGGAGTTTTGATGGCCACTGCGCGACATTTGCTGACCGAGGAAGAAGCGGCCGCACGTCCGGAGCCGGAGGCGGTGGTCGTCCGCTTTGCCGGCGACAGCGGCGACGGCATGCAGCTGACCGGCGGCCAGTTCACGCTTTCGACCGCGCTTGCCGGCAACGATCTTTCGACTTTCCCCGATTTCCCGGCCGAAATCCGCGCTCCGCAGGGCACGACGTTCGGGGTCAGCGCCTTCCAGATCAATTTCGGAAGCTGCGCGATCGACACCGCCGGAGACCAGCCGGACGTGCTCGTCGCCATGAACCCGGCCGCGCTCAAGGTGAACGTGGCGCAGCTTCGCGAGGGCGGCCTGATCATCGCCGACGAGGGCGAGTTCACGGCGCGCAATCTCTCGAAGGCAGGATACGACGGCAACCCGCTCGAGGATGGCAGTCTCGCCAAGTGGCAGCTGATCCACTTCAATATCTCGCAGCTGACGCTCGACGCGGTGAAGCCGTTCGGCCTTGGCAACAAGGAAGCGCTGCGCTGCAAGAATATGTGGACGCTCGGCCTCGCGCTCTGGATGTTCGACCGGGACCGGCAGCCGATCGTCGACTGGCTGAAGGCCAAGTTCGCCAAGGCGCCGGAGCTCGCGGAAGCCAATATCGCCGCGCTCAACGCCGGCCACGCCTATGGCGAGACGGTCGAGATCGGGGGAGTCCATCGCCACCATATCGCCGCCGCTCCCGCCGAGCCCGGCCTCTACCGCACCGTTACCGGCGCGGAATCGCTGGCGCTCGGCCTCGTCGCCGGATGCCAGCTGGCCGGGCTGAAGATGTTCTTCGGCTCCTATCCGATCACGCCTGCGAGCCCGCTGCTCCATCATCTGGCGCGGCTTAAGGAGTTCGGGATTACGACCTTCCAGGCGGAGGACGAGATCGCCGCCATCGCCGCAGCGATCGGTGCCAGTTATGCGGGAAGCCTCGGGATCACTTCGTCATCAGGACCCGGGATCGCGCTCAAGACCGAGGCGATCGGGCTGGCGGTGATGACCGAGCTTCCGCTGGTTGTCGTCAATTCGCAGCGCGGCGGACCCTCGACCGGCCTACCGACCAAGACCGAGCAGTCGGACCTCTATCAGGCGGTCTACGGCCGCAACGGGGATTCGCCGGTGCCGGTGATCGCCGCCCGCTCGCCGGCGGACGCGTTCGATTGCGCGATCGAGGCGGTGCGGATCGCCAGCCATTACATGGTGCCGGTGATCCTGCTGACCGACGGCTATATCGCCAATGCGGCCGAGCCGTGGCGGGTGCCGGATATGAGCACGTACCAGCCATTCCCCGTGACCTTCTTCGACAAGGTGCCGGAAGAGGGGGAGGGCGTTATGCCCTACGCGCGCGACTGCAATCTCGTCCGCCCATGGATCAAGGCCGGAACGCCGGGCCTAGAGCACCGGATCGGCGGAATCGAAAAGCAGCCCGGCACCGGCAACATCGACTACCGGCCGGAAGTCCACCAGGAGATGACCGACACCCGCGCCGCCAAGGTGCTGGGCGTGGCCCAGTCCATTCCTGACCAGGACATCTGCCTTGGCCGCGAAGGCGCGAAGGTCGCGGTCGTCGGCTGGGGCTCGACCTTCGGCCCGATCCACCAGGCGGTGCGCCGGGCGCTGGCAAAGGGCCAGGATGTTGCGCACGTCCACATCCGCCACATCTGGCCGATGCCGAAAAACATGGCTGTCCTACTTGAAGGCTTCGAACATATCATCGTGCCCGAAATGAACATGGGCCAGCTCAAGACGCTCCTGCGCGACCAATATCTGGTCGACGCTCGATCGCTCACCAAGGTCAGCGGCCAGCCGTTTCGAATCGCCGAAATCGAGGCGGCCATAGACGCTCAGCTCGGTGAGGCTTCGCGTGCGCACGCGTAGGCTTATGAACTTTGTGAACTTTCGCATGAAGCGACTGCGCTCAGTGCCCCTGCGAAGGCAGGGGCCCAGACGGGCTCCGTCAGGAGCCTTCAAGCAGCGTGGGCTAAGCCTATCCAGGGTTCCCGACTGCAGCGTGACCGGACTTCCGCTTAAGCTCCAGTCCGGGTTCTGGGCCCCTGCCTTCGCAGGGGCACGGCAATGAAACAGATCAATGTCTGGCCGATGGTGATCACGCTCATCGTGATGGTGCTCGTCATCATCTGGATCTTCCGAGGACTCGCACATTGAACGAAATGACCACCATCACCACCGCCAAGGACTGGGCATCGGACCAGGAGGTGCGCTGGTGCCCCGGCTGCGGCGATTACGCGGTCCTCAAAGCCGTGCAGCGGACGATGCCGGACCTCGGGATCGCGCGCGAGAAGACCGTCTTCATTTCCGGCATCGGCTGCTCCAGCCGCTTTCCCTATTACATGGCGACCTACGGCTTCCATACGATCCACGGCCGTGCGCCGGCGATCGCGACCGGAGTGAAGCTCGCCAATCCCGAGCTCGACGTATGGATCATCACCGGCGATGGTGACGCGCTCAGCATTGGCGGCAATCACACGATGCACGTCCTTCGCCGTAACCTCGATTGCCAGATCCTGTTGTTCAACAACGAGATCTACGGGCTCACCAAAGGGCAATATTCGCCGACCAGCCACGTCGGCACCCGTTCTCCGTCGACCCCGTTCGGCTCGATCGACCGGCCGATTACGCCGTGCATGTTTGCGCTCGGATCGGGCGCGCGCTTCATCGCGCGCGGCATCGACGTCCACAAGAATTTGCCGGACGTTCTGAAGGCGGCGCACGCGCACAAGGGCGCGAGCTTCGTCGAAATCTACCAGAACTGCATCGTCTACAACGACGAGGTGTTCGCCGCTTTCACAGAGAAGCAGGCGGCGCAGCAGAAGCAGCTTTGGCTGAAGCCCGGCGAGAAGATGCTGTTCGATAACGGCGCCAAGGGGCTGGCGCTCGATGTTGAGACGCTGACCTTGAAGATCGTCGATGGCAGCGACCCGGATGTGATCGTCCACAATCCGAAAAATCGGGGGATTGCGGCGATGCTGATCGAAATGCGGCAGGACGAGGGCTTCCCCGTTGCGCTCGGCGTCATTTACGAAGACCCGCGGCCCACCTTCGAATCCGCGGTGGTCGAGCAGAATGCCAAGGCCGCCGAGGGCAAGACTCCCGACCTTCAGGCGCTGGTCGCGAAGGGCCAGACCTGGATGGTCGAGAAGGAGCCGCGGGCTGAATAGTCCTCCCCTGCTTTTGCGGGGGAGGGGGACCGGCGTAGCTGGTGGAGGGGCCCCTCCGTCGCGCTTCGCGCGCCACCTCCCCTCGAGATCGACGGGAGGATAAACTCTGGACAACATTACACACACGCTGGCCGGCGGGCTGCTCGGCCAGATGGGCCTTAAGCGTCAGTCGCGTTTTGCGATGGCCGCCTGTCTGCTCGGGGCCAATGCGCCCGACATCGACGTGTTCGGTCCGCTGGTTCTGCCGGTGGATCAGATCATGTTCCATCGCGGACCGGTGCATTCGGTGTTCGCGGTGCCGATCCTAGCTGCGGCGCTGACGGGACTGCTATGGCTGCTCGATTGGTTTTGGCCCAATCCGAAGGTGGCGCCGTTCCGAACCGGAGCCCTGTTCCTCGTTGCCCTGATCGCCATCGCCAGCCATCCCTTTCTCGACTGGCTGACCACCTACGCTATTGCCCTGTTCGCCCCGGTCAGCTGGCACTGGTATTCGGGCGATGCGATCTTCATCGTCGATTGGATTTACTGGCTGCTGATGATCGCCGGCATCGTCTGGTCGAGCTGGAGGTGGCGGCGTAGTCTGCCCGATCCCGGTCGCCCGGCGCAGGTCGCCGGCATTCTCCTTGCCGCCTATATCGGCTTCAATCTGACCGAAAGCGCGATTGCCGAGCACACTGCGAGTTCCGTCTTACGCCGTCGAGGAATCGAACCGGCGCTGGTGGTTGCAAGCCCACCGCCATTCGCTTTCTGGGAGCGCGCAATCCTGTGGCGGAGCGCCGACCGCTGGGGGAGCGGCTGGTACGATCCGGCGCTGGGACTCAGCCTCGATCTCGGCAGCCAGCCGACCAACCTTGACGATCCGAAGCTTGCTGAGGCCGAAGCGGCAAACCGTCACGTCCGTGCCTTCCTCGTCTGGTCGCGAATGCCGATCGTGGTCCGGCTCGATGGCCACACCTATCTCACCGATCAGCGCTTCTATCAGCCGCCGCTTCCCGGCTTCGTGTCGCGGAAATTGCACTTCTCCCTCGGCAAGCACAATTTCATGGTGCCGCTGGATTAGATCAGAGGCCGAAATACCAGACCGGGACCAGCGCGATGGCGACGGCGGCGATTTGCAGGGCGATCACCGAGAGCGCGCTGCGGAAATCCCGCCGCAACCAGTGGAAAGCGAACCATGCAAGGAAGGGAAGTTGCCCGGCGATCAGGATTTGGAAGACGTGCGCCGCAGCGCCTTCATCCGGCTCATGCCGGGCGCCGAAGAGGGTGACCGCCGAAATGACTGTCACAAAGGCTAGAGCAGACATCACGATGGGAAGGATACCGCTCGGTTTGCGCACCAATGCAGTCACGTTGCCAGGATAGGTCATTGTCTGTGCTCCCAGATTTGAGGGACGAAGGCGCTCAACCAGCGCATTTCTTGCAACGTTGGCCACCGTACTCCAGCCGTAGCCTTCGTCTTCGATCAGTGCATCCATCTCGTCGCCGTAGCGACCTCGCCATGCGGCGGGATAAAGCCTCGTCAGCCAGTGATGACGCCCGGAAGGCATCAGCTCCACGCCAGCCTTGCTGCGCCAACAGAGACGATGCGTTGCAGCGTTTGCATCTTGGCCGTGAAAACCTGCTGGCCGGTTTTGGTCAGACGGTATGGCTTGCGCCGGTCGTCGGCGGGAAGCGGCTCGATCCAGCCCTGCTGCTCCAGCCGGGTGATCGCGCCGTACAGCGTGCCCGGCCCGAGGCGGGAGCCGCACATCTGCTGAATGTCGTCGAGCATCGCGTGGCCGTGCTTCGGCCCTTCCGCCAAGCTGGCTAGCACGAGCAATTGGGGATCGGAGAAATGGGCTCCGGTGGGATCGGATGCTACGTCGCGAGAACTACGCATAACGTAGTAGTAACTGAGTTGTGCGCGCGACGCAAGCCTCAGCTGCCGACGCGGACCAATTCGCCGGTGGGGGCATCAGAGAGCAGCCGAGCGAGGATGAAATCCGCGACCACCTCCGGCGGCTTCACGTCTTCCGGTTCCTCGCCCGGAAAGGCAAGGGCGCGCATCCGGGTGCGGGTCGCGCCGGGATCGATCACATGAACCCGGATTTTGCCGACAGTTTGGGTCTCGTCGGCATAGGTCAGCAGAAGATTTTCTAACGCCGCCTTGGATGAACCATAAGCGCCCCAGAAAGCCCGCGGGACATGCCCCACCGACGATGTGACGACGACCACGTCGCCCTGCGCCTTGCGAAGCATCGGATCGAACGCGGCGATCAGCGCCTGGTTGGCCGCGACATTGAGCGTCAGGATCCGTGCATATTCCTTCGCGTCGATATCCTGCACCGGCGAAAGCGAACCGAGCATCGCCGCGTTGAGCATCAGGATGTCGAGCTTCTCCCAGCGCCCTGCGACTGCCGCCGCCAGCTTGCCGATGCCTTCGCCTTCCGTCAGGTCAAGCGGCGCAATGGTCGCGCTTCCGCCGGCCTGGTGGATCCGCTCCTCAAGTTCCTCGAGCCCGGCGCTGCTTCGAGCGACGAGGATCACGTGCGCTCCGGCTGTTGCCAGCGATTCGGCAGTCGCGGCGCCGATGCCGCGGCTGGCGCCGGTGATCAGGGCGAGCTTGCCGGAAAGGGGTTTGTCGTTCATCGCCGCCGCCCTAGAACCAAGGCATGCGAATGAAAACCGCGTTGCTCTGCGTGTTGCCGCTGCTCGCCAGCGCGGGAGCAGCTGCGCAAGGGCCGGTGAAGCTCACGCCAGCGCAGGCAGCACATTTTCAGAAGCTGGCGGCGGAGGTTCTGTTCTGGTCGGACGCAGAGCGCGCCCGCAATTTCCGCCAGATGGAGCAGGTCTTTCCTTCGATCCGGGTCGCGGCCGGGCACCATGTGCATCCGCTTCAGCCGGGCAAGTCGCTGATTTCCGCGCTCGGAGGCTCCGGCGCGGTCGACCGCATGATGGGGCAGCTCGACGAGGTTGGGCTGCTGGTGCTCCAGGACGGCAAAATCCGGCTCCAGCGCTACCACGGCGGCTTTGGGCCGAACGACCGCTGGACCAGCTTCTCGGTGGCAAAGTCGCTGACATCAAGCCTCGTCGGTGCGGCGATTCAGGATGGCTACATCAAGTCCCTAGATGATCCCGTCACACGCTATATCCCGGAATTAAAAGACAGCGCCTACGACGGCGTGACTGTCCGCCAGCTTCTGACGATGACTTCCGGCGTCAAGTGGAACGAGGATTACACGGACCCAAAGTCTGACGTCGCCCGAATGCTCTCGACGCCGGCCCCACCGGGCGAAAATCCCACCGTCGCCTATATGCGAAGGCTCCCGCGCGGGGCTCAGCCCGGAACCAAGTGGGTGTACAAGACCGGCGAGACGATACTTGTCGGGGTGCTCATCGAGAAGGCGACGGGGAAGACTCTCGCTCAGTACCTCTCGCAGAAAATCTGGCGACCGTATGGGATGCAGGAAGACGCCTTTTGGGAGGTGGACGCCGGCGGCGGCAATATCGGTGGATGCTGTGTCTCGGCGGCACTGCGCGATTACGGCAGGGTCGGGCAGTTCCTTCTCGACGGCGGCCGGGCCGGAGGAAAGCAGGTGCTTCCGCCCTGGTGGATCGGACAGGCGACCTCAAAGCAGGCCAACATCGGTGAGCCTGGTTTTGGCTACGGCTACCAATGGTGGACGGAATCGAATGGAAGCTATGACGCAATCGGCATCTTCGGGCAGATGATCCACGTCGATCCAAAGCACCGGCTGGTGATTGTGACACTGAGCAACTGGCTGAAGCCGACCGACGAGGGTCTGTCGGGGAAGCGGCGGGCGCTGGTGAAGCGGATTACGGACGCGGCGGCAGGCGGTTAGCTCCGGCTCTGGGTCCGTTCCACCGCATCCTTCCAGCCTGCAAGCAGGGTGCTTCGGAGCGACCCACTCATTTTCGGCTCGAAACGAGCGGCCGGGGTCCAGGTGCGTGACAGCGACTGGAGATCGGGCCAAATTCCGACCGCTAGCCCCGCGTGGAAGGCGGCTCCAAGAGCGCTCGTCTCAACATTTGAAGGACGATCGACGGAGACCTGCAGAATGTCGGCGAGGAACTGACACAGCCAGTCGTTTGCCGCCATGCCGCCATCGACGCGGATCGTGGCGGGAGCGGAGGCTCCATCGGCCTGCATTGCGGTAAGGAGGTCCGCGGTCTGGTAGCCGACTGACTCCAGAGCAGCGCGGGCGAGGTGAGCGCCGGTTGTACCCAGGGTTAGGCCAGTGATTGTTCCGCGGGCATCCGGATCCCAATAGGGTGCGCCGAGACCGACGAACGCCGGGACCATATAGACGCCGTGGCTGTCGGGCAGTCCTGTCGCGAGTGAGGCTGTTTCAGCCGCCTGCGTGATCACTCCGAGGCCGTCGCGGAGCCATTTGACGGCCCCCCCGGCGACAAAGATCGAGCCTTCCAGCGCGTAGGTGATCTTGCCGCCGAGACGGTAGGCCGGAGTCGTGAGCAACTGGTGCTTCGAGGCCACGGCCTCCGAGCCGGTATTGAGCAGCATGAAACAGCCGGTGCCGTAGGTCGATTTCACCATGCCGGGCTGAAAGCAGGCCTGCCCGAACAGCGCCGCCTGCTGGTCGCCTGCGATGCCGGTGATCGGAATGGCCTGCCCCAGCAGGTGCGGTTCGGTCGCTCCGAAGTGACAGCTGTTGTCGTGGACCTCGGGAAGAATCGTCTCGGGAACCTTGAAGAGTCGGCAAAGCTCCGGGTCCCAGTGCTGGCGGTGAATGTCGTAAAGCAATGTCCGGCCCGCGTTGGTTACGTCGGTGGCGTGGATCGCTCCGCCGGTCAGCCGCCACAGGAGGAAGCTATCGATGGTGCCAAAGGCGAGTTCGCCACGCTCAGCCGCGGACCGCGCGCCGGCGACCGAGTCCAGGATCCAGGCGATCTTCGTCGCCGAGAAATAGGGATCGAGAAGGAGCCCCGTTTTGGCTCTGATTTCGGGCTCACAGCCCCGCGCCTCAAGCTCCGCACAGGTTTCAGCCGTTCGGCGGTCCTGCCACACGATTGCGTTGTGAATCGGCTTTCCGCTGGAGCGGTCCCACACCACGACGGTTTCGCGCTGATTGGTGATTCCGATCGCGGCAATCCGGTCTGCTCCGAGTCCACTGTTGGCCAGCGCTCCGCGAACCACTTCGACGGTGCCGTGCCAAATCTCCTCGGGATCGTGCTCCACCCAGCCAGAATGAGGATAATGCTGGGTGAGTTCGCGCTGAGCAGAAGCGATCGGGCGCGCAGAGGAATCGAAGAGGATCGCACGCGTCGAAGTCGTGCCCTGGTCGATTGCGAGGATATGGTCGGCGCGCATCGCGCCTGTCGTATAGCCTAGCGGCTGGCGACCAGCGACAGGGACGCGCCGTTTTCCTTCTCTTCAGCGTCCGTCAGCTGTGTGGGATATTCACCGGTAAAACAGGCGTCGCAGCGCTGCGGGCTGCCGGCCGCTCGCTCTTCGCCCAACGCTCGGTAGAGTCCCTCGATCGAAATGAAGGCGAGGCTATCGGCGTTGATATAGTCACGCATCTGCTCGACGCTCATCTGCGCGGCGAGAAGCTTCGCACGCTCGGGCGTGTCGACGCCGTAGAAGCAGCTGTGGCGGGTCGGCGGCGAAGCGATGCGCATGTGAACTTCGCGGGCTCCGGCATCGCGCATCATCTGCACGATCTTCAATGATGTCGTGCCGCGGACGATCGAATCGTCGATCAGGACAATGCGCTTGCCATCGATCAGCGCCGAATTCGCGTTGTGCTTCAGTTTGACGCCCAAGTTGCGGACTTCCTGGCTGGGCTGGATGAAAGTTCGCCCGACGTAGTGCGACCGGATAATGCCGAGCTCGAACGGGATATTCGCCGCCTGAGCAAAGCCGAGCGCCGCGGGTACGCCGCTATCCGGCACAGGGACGACGAGATCCGCCTCCACCGGGGCTTCGCGAGAGAGTTCGGCGCCGATCGCTTTGCGAACTTCGTAAACCGAAATGCCATCGACGACGGAGTCCGGCCGTGAGAAATACACGTGCTCGAAGATGCAGGGGCGTGGTTCGGACTTGGCGAATGGCCGGAAGGATCGGATGCCCTTGTCGTTGACCACAATGAGCTCGCCAGGTTCCACATCTCGAATGAATGTCGCGCCGATCATGTCGAGCGCCACGGTTTCCGAGGCGAAGATCGTCGCTTCGCCGAGCTTGCCCATCACGAGCGGCCGGATTCCAAGCGGATCGCGGCAGGCGATCAGGCCCTCTTCGGTGAGGACAAGGAGCGAATAGGCGCCCTCCACCTGCTTGAGCGCATCGACCAACCGATCGAGCGGAGCCGAACAGCTGGAAGTGGCGACGAGGTGAATGATCACCTCCGTGTCGCTGGTTGACTGGAAGATCGAGCCGCGGCGGTTCAGTGTCCGCCTCAGCTTCATCGCGTTGGAAAGGTTGCCGTTGTGGGCGACCGCGAACCCGCCGTCGTTCAGGTCGGCGAATAGAGGCTGAACATTCCGAAGGGCAGTCTCGCCAGTCGTTGAATAGCGGTTGTGGCCGATCGCAGCTCGCCCTGCCAGCTTCGACATCACATCGTCGCGGTCGAAGTTGCCGGCGACATGACCCATCGCCCGATGCGAATGGAAATGAGCCCCGTCGAAGCTCGTGATTCCCGCTGCTTCCTGGCCTCTGTGCTGAAGCGCATGGAGCCCGAGAGCGACAAAACCCGCCGCATTATCCGCTCCCCAGATACCGAAGACGCCGCACTCTTCGTGCAGCTTGTCGTCGTCAAACGGATTGGTGATCAGCATGATTGGGCTCGCCCCCGCAGCGCCAAAAGAGGCGCGTTGTCACGTGTTCGTCATATAAGGATGGGAGAGCCCTTTGTCGCCCCCGCCCTGAACGAAACTTGAAGCAAACATGGCCGCAGCTGAGTCGCCCGGAATTACGCTGCTTCGTCGAAACTGCTTGGAAAAGCCCGGTAATCACGCACTCGTCACGATGAAGTGTGCGAAAACGAGGACCGAACCGGTGTCATACGTCTCGGGGATGCGTTGACTCCCACGAATGGACGATCGCGCTGCGGTCGCAGAAGGAGTCGAATCATGAAGACGATCACCAAATTGCTCGCTGGAACGGCCGGCCTCGCAGCGATTGCAGCTGCGACGCCTGCTGCCGCCCAATATTCCAACAGCTATTACGGTAATAGCTACAACAACGGCTATTACGGCAACAGCTACAACAACGGCTATTACAGCAATGGGTACAGGTCCAACGCGTACAATAATGGCTATGGCTATAACACGTACAGCAATGGCTATGTGAATGCGTCGGCAGCTGCTCAGCAGTGTTCGGCTGCAGTACAGAGCCGGCTGTACAATCGCACAAGCATCGGCAGCATCCTCGGCTCGCTCGTCGGGCTTAACACGAACAACGCCCGAGTTCTAAGCATTACCGCTGAACGGCCGACTCGCTATGGGATGCGCATTGATGGTCTCGCGAGCAGCGGGCGCATGGCCTACAACAACTATGGCGCATACGCGCAGGGCGCCTACGGGGCTCTCGGTTACAACTATGCGCAGCAGGCCGATCTTTCGTTCCGCTGCAACGTTGACGCAAACGGCTACGTCCGAAGCGTGAACATCTATCGCAGATAAGCTTCTTTTGAAGTCACACCGGGGAAGCGTCGGCCACGTGCCGGCGCTTTCTTTTTAACCTGCGCGGCGGTCGAGTTGCTCGACGTACCAAGGTGTAAGCATTGTCACCTGGTTTTTCTTTTCCTTCTTGGGCGCGAGCCGGCCAAGATCGAACTCGTGGTCGAATTGCACTCCGAAGCGTCCCCTCGTCGACCACCGGATGGTGCCTGAGACGGGGCCGGCGCCGACGATGTCGATCACCAGATGAGTTCCGGGAGCAACCGCCCGGTTCGATTCCACGAGTGATCCGGTAATGGAGATATTCCGCAGCCGAACCTCCTCCGGCCGGCCGTCGATCGCCGCAATTGCTCTCCGCATCAGCCGCTGGCGCGGTTCGCGCAGGCACTGGAACCCGTCGGCCTCGACTCGGGTGGTGTTTGCGAGAGTGCTTGCCTCTTCCGCAGATACCGGTTTGCCGAAGATGTAGCCCTGAACGTGGCTGCACCCGAGCTCCCGAATGAGGGCGAGATCATCGTGAGTCTCGACCCCTTCCGCGCAGGTTTCCATCTCCAGGCTCTCGGCGAGGCTGACGATTGCGCGGATGATGGCGCTGTTGCGGCTCGTGGGCGACGCAGCTCCGCGGACGAAGCTCTGGTCGATCTTGATCTTGTCGAAGGGCGCCTTCTTCAGATAGCCCAGCGACGAGTAGCCGGTGCCGAAATCATCGAGAGCGAGCCGTACCCCCAGCTTTTTCAGTTTCGTAAACGTGTCGTCGGTCGAGTCGCCATCAGCGAGGAACACGCCTTCGGTGATCTCAAGCTCCACCTGCGCCGGATTGATCTTGGATTGTTCGACCAATTCCGCGATCGAGTCGACGATTCCCGGAGCGTTGAACTGGATCGGGGACAGATTCACGGCAACGCGAACGTTGTCCGGCCACTTTGCCGCTTCGGTCAACGCAGTCTCAAGCACCCAGTGGCCGATCTTGCCGATAAGTCCGCACTCCTCGGCGAGAGGAATGAACTTCGAAGGCGAGATGTCACCACGCACCGGATGCTTCCAGCGCACCAGGGATTCGAAACCGGAAACCTCCTCTGAGGCTGCCTGAACGATCGGTTGGTAAAGGACTTCCAGCTCGCCGCGCTCGATCGCCTGTCTAAGATCGCTTTCCAGCGCCTGACGGTCGGCTGCCTCCGAATGCATTGATGCTTCGTAGAAGCAATGTTTTCCGCGCCCCGCTGATTTCGCGGCGTAAAGCGCGAGGTCAGCGTTGCGAATTAGGCTGTCCGCGCAGGCTCTGCCCGGGTCGCCGATCGCAATTCCGAGCGATGCGCCGATGAGGATCCGGTGACCTTCGATATTGTAAGGGCAGGATACTTGTTCGATGAGAGTGCGCGCGAGTGACTCGAGCAGGCCGATGTCGACGGTTCCGGGCAGGACCGCCTTGAACTCGTCGCCACCCAGACGCCCGACCTTTCCGTGTTCCCCCATCACGCTCTGCAGCCGTTCTGCAACTTCACGCAGAAGGGCATCGCCGATCGGATGGCCGAGCGTGTCGTTCACGTTCTTGAAGCGATCGAGATCAATCAGGAAGAGGCTGCAGCCCTTTTGCCGTCGAGCCGAATTACGAAGCGCCTCCTCGAGCATTTGGCGCATCATTGCGCGGTTCGGCAGGCTAGTTAGCGAATCGAACCGCGCCAGCCTCGCAATTTCGCGTTCCGACCGCCGTTGTTCCGTCAGATCGGTGCCGATCCCGCGGAAGCCAAGGAAGCGGCCCCGGCTATCAAAGATAGGATTTCCAGAGAGCGACCAGTGCACATCCTGATCGCTGGCGGCGCGGACAACCACGTCCGAGAAGGGGAAACGGGCAGAGAGATGAAATCCGAGCGTCTTGCGCTCCTCGATCGATTCGTCACCTTCCGTGTCCACTGAAAGAAGATCTGTGAACTGCCGCCCCAAAAGACCCGCTGCTTCACATTTGAAGTCGTCGGCGAGTTGCTGCGAAACGTAGGACAAGGTCCCTTCCGGGTTGGTTTCCCAGAACCAACCGCGGCCACTGTTTTCGAATTCATCGACAAAGGTGAGGGCCTTGCGCGCCTCGGCGTCCAGGTTCAGCCGCCGCCGCCCAGCGGCGATCATGGTTCTGGCAGCACCAACGCTATAGGCCGTCAGCAAGAGCGTCAGTGCTGCAATGCCGAGCGGGATGAATGGCGAAGGCGAAAACAGGACGGCCGCTATGGTCGCGGCGAAGGCGTTCACAACCGATAGGGGCGGCGAGCTTATCGCGACGATGGCTGCCATCGCGAAGCCGGCACACATCCAGACTGGCACGCCAGCGTTGGGAGCGATTGCGGAATTGAGCGTGAGGTCGAGCCCCAGGACCGTCCATAGAAGGCCGCTCGCGGCAAGATAGACGCACATCGCGCGGGCTACCGTGTGTGGGGCTACCTCCAATTCGCGACGCCAGCGCAATCCAAGTGCCGCGATTACGTCCAGGGCAAGCATCGCTCCGATCGCGATCGCGGGATTCGAGAATGAGAGGAGCCCGGCCAATTGCGGATAACGAGCAAGACACGCACCTCCGAGCAGAAGGTGAGTAGCGCCTAACAACAGCGCCGCATGGTCGCTGCCGTTGATGCGCCATTCGGCAAGCGAGTCGTTTTCGGACGTCTCCGCAGTTCTGACGTCGAACCAGAGCGCCTCATGAACCGACGCACGTTCCGGCTGATCCGGCGCCAGGCTTACGGCTTTGGAAAAACGCGCTCGCGGCATTGTTAACACGCGCCTCCTGACGGAAGGCTCCCCACTTGAAGGGAGGGCTATAATGCCCGCGAGTTAACAGCCCGGGAAAGAGACGTGGTTATCGAAGCCTTAAGAGTTGGCTTTGCTAACTTTCGTTAGGAAGGAAATCGGGAACTGAAAGATAGCGCTCACCCGTATCATAGTTAAAGCCGAGCACCCGGGGGTGATCGCCCAATTCGGGCAGCTTCTCAGCGATTGCAGCAAGGGTTGCTCCGGATGAGATGCCGATCAACATTCCTTCCTCGCGGGCGGCTCGAAGGGCCATTTGCTTGGCTTGGCTCCCGGTTACGGTGATGGCGCCGTCGATCGCCTGCAGATCGAGATTCTTTGGGATCATTCCCGTGCCGATCCCTTGAATCGGGTGAGGCGAAGGTTGGCCGCCGCTGATTACCGCCGAAACATCGGGCTCCACTGCGAACACTTTGAGATTTGGCCATGCCTTCTTCAACACGTGCGATACGCCGCTGATATGACCTCCGGTGCCCACGCCGGTTATCAGCACATCAATCGGCTGGTCCCGGAAATCCGCCACGATTTCCTCGGCGGTGGTACGCTCGTGAACCTCGATATTTGCCGGATTCTCGAACTGCTGTGGAACCCACCCGCCAGGCGTTTCCGACGCGATCTGCTGGGCCTTCTCGATCGCGCCCTTCACCCCGAGTTCCTTGGGGGTCAGCACGAGCTCCGCTCCGTAAGCGAGCATCAGCCGGCGCCGCTCGATGCTCATGCTGTCGGGCATGACGAGTACAGCGCGGTAGCCTTTGACGGCAGCAACCATCGCGAGACCGATGCCGGTGTTACCGGAGGTCGGTTCGACTATGGTGCCGCCCGGCTTCAGTTTGCCCGACCGTTCCGCGTCTTCGACCATTGCGACGGCGATACGGTCCTTGATCGACCCGCCCGGATTGGCGCGTTCCGACTTGATCCACACCTCCGCCTTGTCACCGAAAAGGCGATTGATCCTGATGTGCGGCGTGCCGCCGACGGTCTCGAGAATGTTGGATGCTTTCATTATGCCCCCTCCTGCTGCGCATTGCCGGATAGATCCGGCACATCAAAATTCTTCGCTCGCCGCAATTCGGGAAACCATCTTGCCCAAATTGCGACGATCAACACAGCGCCGACACCCCCTGCGATCACCGCGGCGACCGGCCCGATGAGTGACGCCAGGAACCCGGATTCGGCTTCGCCAAGCTCATTAGACGCCGAAACGAACAACGACGAGACCGCGCCGACTCGGCCGCGCATTTCATCAGGCGTGTGAAGCTGGATCAGAGACTGGCGCACGTAAACCGAGAACATGTCCGCCGCCCCCAGCAATATCAGGCAAGCAAGGGAAAGCGGCATCGAGCGCGAGAAACCGAAAACGATCGTCGATGTACCGAACACGGCCACCGCAAGCAGCATCTTCAGGCCCACGTTCGATTTGAGCGGCCGGAAAGCAAAGAGAGCTGCGGTCAGCGTTGCCCCGACCG